>Ga0307372_10000673_pt1 | contig 59954 bp, 44 predicted proteins | sample OX1MG_FD_202533 | JGI IMG/M metagenome (GOLD analysis project Ga0307372, IMG submission 202533) | Soil microbial communities from Risofladan, Vaasa, Finland - OX-1 | ecosystem: Environmental > Terrestrial > Soil > Coastal area > Acid sulfate soil | place: Finland: Risofladan, Vaasa | collected... | reverse complement strand
AAGGAGGTGGCAGCAGGCGCGGCGTGAAGCCCAAGCTGCGAACACAGACAGCCCCCAAAAAGGTAAACGCAATGGAATCTGACCAGCCTCAGGCTAAACCAAAGTGCGAAAGACTCTGGACACTACCTTGGCCCCCCCCCGCCATCGCCCTCGGCGTGCTCATGCACTTCGCCATCGCCTTCGCCTGGACCGCCGTCTTCTTCCTCCTCAGCCGCCGCCTCCCCTTCCTGCTCGCTCGCCCCCGGCTCGCCGGCCCCCTCTTCGGTGCCGTCGTCTACCTCTTCATGACCTTCGTCGCCGTCCCCCTCTCCCGCGTCCCCCGCCTCACCGCCGCCATCTCCCTCGCCAACCGCATCAACGCCGTCCTCGCCCTCCTGCTCTGCATCGGCCTCCCCATCGCCCTCCTCACCCGCCGCTGGCTCCCCAACTAGTTTCTCGCCCCTCCCACCCGCATCCCCACCGACGCCACATGCCGTTCCCACTCCAGCGTCACCTGGCCGGGGCTGAGCACCCACCGGAGTTGCTCGATCGTCGGCCCCGGCGCGCTCATCTGCATCGGCACCCGCCCCAGGTCGAGCTTGGCGTTATAAGTCAGGCCCCACTGCCCGGTCTGCTTGTTCACGATCAACACCCAGTGGTCCGGGTCTGAAACCAGCACGTACAGCGTGTAGTCGCCCTTGGGCACCCGCAGCCCGCCCAGCCAAAGGTCGGCGTCGGTGTGCAGCGCCGTGGCCGCGTTTGCCCCCGCCCGCCACACCGGGTAGGTGGCGTCGTGCGACACCAGCCCCCCCGGCCCGAAGATCTGCCGCCCCCGCACCGACGGCGCCGAATAGTGGATCGTGATCGCCTTGCCCCCCACCTCCACCCTTGCCACCCGCGGCGGCGAGGCCGCCGGCTTCTGCGCCACCCCTGCCAGCGCCAGCATCGCCCCCGCCGCCACCATCGCAACCAGACGTCGCCTTGCCCGCATGCCCACCTCCCAGGCCTCCAGTCTACCTCTGCCCCACGCGGCGGCGACCGCCGGCGCATGCCTCAACGCCCCCGCCCCTGCTTCCGATCGCTGAAACTTTTTTCTTCCAGACCAGTATCTCCACCCTATGGCTCTCGCACGCGAACTCCGCCGCGGCGGCCGCTTCGCCGCCCTCATGGTGGCCATGCTGGCACTGGGCATCGGCGCCACCACGGCGGTGTTTTCCGTGGTCAACGGCGTGCTGCTGCAGCCGCTCGCCTTCCACGATCCCGGCCAACTGCTGCTGCTGGGCGAGCGCATCCCCCAGATCCCGCTTCCGGCCGGCTTCAACTACGTGGACAACCCCGCCGCCTACAACGCCTGGCGCCGCCAGGCCACGGATTTCAGCGCCCTCGCCGCCCTCGGCCCTAGCTCCTTCACCCTGGCCACCGGCGGCGCGCCTCGCTTGCTCCATGGTGCCCACGTCACCCCCAACTTCTTCGATCTGCTGGGCGTGCGGCCGCAGCTCGGGCGCTTGCTGGCGGCGGGCGACGAGAACGACACCACCCGCCCCCTGGTCATCACCGACCAGCTCTGGCGTTCCGCCTTCAACGCCGACCCCGGCGTGATCGGCCGCCACGTCGGCGTGGCCGGCGCCGCCGCCACCGTGGTGGGGGTGCTGCCGCCCAGCTTCCACCTCCAGGGCAGGGAACTGGGCCCCATGTTGGCGGGCGAGCCCACCGAATTCTTCGACGCCCTCAAATTCCAGGGCGACCAGGGCTGGATCGCCGACGTTTTCAGCGACTTCAACTTTTCGGTGATCGGCCGCCTGCGCCCCGGCGTCACCCGGCCGCAGGCGCTGGCCCAGCTCAACGTCATCCAGGCCAACCTCGCCCGCACCTCGCCCGACAAGCTCTCGCTCTTCGCCGAGCTCACCCCGGTGCGCGACTACGCCGTCGCCGCCGCCCGCCAGGAGCTCTGGCTGGTGCTGGCCGGCGTGCTGGCGGTGCTGCTCATCGTTTGTGTCAACCTGGGCGGGCTGTGGCTCACCCGCCTCGCCGACCGCCGCCGCGATTGGGCCATCCGCGCCGCCCTCGGCGCCACCCCCGGACGCCTCGCCCGCCAAGTCCTGCTCGAGAGCCTGGCCCTGGCCCTGGTCGGCGGCGGGTTGGGCATAGCCGCCGCCGCCGCCGGCTTCCATGCCCTGCTCGCCGCCGCCCCCGCCAACCTGCCCCGCCTCGCCGAGGTCCATCTCGACTGGCGCGTGGCCGCCTTCGGGCTGCTGCTCTCGCTGCTGGCCGGCGTGCTCACCGGCGTGGTGCCGGCGCTGCGCCTCAGCCGCGCCGATCCCCAGGCCAGCCTCAAGGCCGCCGGCGCCGCCACCACCGCCGACCGCTCCAGCCTGCGCTCCCGCCAGTCCCTCATCGCCCTCCAGGCCTCCCTCGCCACCCTCCTGCTCGCCGCCGCCAGCCTGCTCGGCTTCAGCTTCTACCGCTTGCTCTCCCAGCCCACCGGCTTCCTCGCCCGCCACGCCCTCGCCGCCCAAGTCGTGCTCAACGCCTACTCCGACCCGCAGCGCGACCAGATCCTGCGCCAACTGCCCGCCGCCGCCGCCGCCGTCCCCGGCGTCACCCAAGCCGCCTTCACCTCCCATCTCCCCCTCCAGGGCGAGACCTGGATTGACGACGCCGGCGTTCCCGGCAAGCTCTACCCCGCCGCCCAACAGCCCCACGTCAACGTCCGCTTCATCAGCCCCGGCTACTTCGCCTCCATCGGCATCCCCCTGCTCGCCGGCCGCGACCTCGCCCCCAGCGACCGCCCCGCCGGCTGGCCGCCCCTGACCGATGCCGCCGCACGGGCCATGCCCGGCGTGGTGGTCCTCTCCCGCGCCTGCGCCCAACAGCTCTTTCCCGGCGCCTCCCCCCGCCAAGTGGTGGGCCGCCGCATTGCCTTCAACGGCGGCTCGACCCCCACCGTGATCGCCGTCGCCGCCGACGCCCGCGACGGCTCGCTCACCTCCGCCCCCCCCAGCGTCGTTTACCAGCCCTATTGGCAGCAGGTCCCCTACGCCGTCTCGCTGGTGGTGCGCAGCGCCCTCCCCGCCGCCTCCCTCGCCGCCCCGCTGCGCGCCGCCATCTGGCGCCTCGCCCCCGCCGCCCCCATCCCCACCCTGCGCCCGCTCGCCGCCCTCGCCGCCTCCGCGGTCGCGCCCCAGCGCTACCAATTCCTGCTGATCTTCGCCTTCGCCTTGGTGGCCCTCCTGCTCGCCGCCCTCGGCGTCTACGCCCTGGTGGCGCACAGCGTCGCCCGCCGCGCCAAGGAACTCGCCATCCGCGTCACCCTCGGCGCCCGCGCCGCCGACCTCGGTCGTCTGGTGCTGCGCCAGGCCCTCGCCCCCGTGCTCGCCGGCGTGCTGGCCGGCCTCGCCGCCGCCTTCGCCCTCGGACGCCTGCTCGCCGCCCTCCTGTTTCAGGTCAGCCCCGCCAACCCCGCCCTCTTGGCCGCCGCCGCGCTCGCCGTCCTCGCCGCCGCCGTCGCCGCCTGCGCCCTCCCCGCCCTCCGCGCTGGCCGCGCCGACCCCCTCGCCGCCCTCCGCGCCGACTAGCCCGCAGTCTGCCCGCCAGCCTGCCAAAGCGGTGGCACCGCCACTCTTGGCTGTGCGCGCCCCGCGCCGCCCCCGCCCGCGCCGCCGGCCCCGCTACTTCTCCGGCGCCACCACCCTCGTCCAGCTGTGCCCGTCCATGTCCTCCAGCAGCGGCTTCTGCCAGTCGTAGCTGGGGTGCGCCTTCAGGTAGGCCGCCGCGTAAAACGTTGAGCCGCACGGATGCCCGCTCACCGCCTCAAACGACATCTGCGCCGCCAGGTCCGAATCAATCGCCTTCCCCTCCACCGCCCCCGAATCGTGGTACGGCGGCAGCGCCGTCCCGTGCCCGCACAGCGTGCGCGAGTCCGGGTGGATCGCCTTCAGGATCACGTCGTAGTGGTCGCTCTCGAACTTCTCCGCCCGCGCCACGTCAATCCTGCCCTTGTACTGCTTCATCAACTGCAGCCAGCGCGTGTGCCGCGCGTTGGCGCTGCTCGCCTGGTCGTTGGGGTTGAACGTCGTCTCCTCCCGCATCAGCTTGGGGTTGATCGGGAAGTTCGAGCTCACAAAAAAACCGTTCTTGCTGCGTTGCAGCGTCACCACCTTCAGCCCCAGCTCCAGGCTGGCGATCTCGTTGGTCTTGCGGTCGGCCACCAGCCAGTCGTTGGCGTAGCCCCCGTTGTTGCCCTTCTCCATGATGCGGGCGAAGTCGTCAATCGAGGTGGCGTACTGCATCGCCTCCCGCGCCCGCGCGAACTCCGGAATCCCGCCGAAGTCGTAGCCGTGGAAGTCGTCAATGGTGGTCTCGGTGATCATGATCCCCGCCGCGTTCACCCCGAAGTCGTCGGCGCTGTGGATCACCCCCGGCAGCCCGTCCATCATGAAGTGCTCGCCCCGCGCGGGCTCGATGTCATAGATGATGTTCCACCGCGCCCCCTCCATGTAGGGCGACCAGTTGTTGTGCGACATCACGATCTTGCCGTCCTTGGTGTAGCCGCCGGTGGCCACGAAGGCGCTGCAGTGCAGCCCCTGGTCGGGATCGTCCACCGCCGCCGCCTGCCCCGGATGTTCCTTGTTCCACTCCTCCACGTAGTAGCTCCACTCCTCGGTCGCGTTCATCGCCACGATGTCCCACACGTCCAGCTTGCCTCCGTGCGCCTCCACCCCGTCGGCGATGCCCTGCATCTCCTGCTGGTACTCGGCCGGTATCTTCGGCCACATCACCTTCTTGGCGGCGTCGCGGAAAAAGCTCCAGGGACGGTGGGTGTTGTGCGTCTGCTCCAGCCGCACCACCTGTTCGAAGTCCTCGATCCGCGGCGCCAGCAGGTAGCCGTTCTGGTAGCCGATCTGCGCAGGCGTGCCCTGCAGGTGCACCAGGATCCAGTTGTCCTGCGGTGCCTTCACGTAGGCCCCCGCCAGCCGCGGGTCCTGCGCCCCCGCCGCCGGGCCCGCGCCCGCCCCGCTCATCATCGCCGCCAAGATGGCCAACCCCAGCAGTACCAAGCCACGCCGCATAAGAATTTCCTCCGTCGCCGCCACTGTATCGCATTCGCTCCGCTGGCGCCACCGGCTGCGCTATCCTCGTGCCATGAAACTCGCCTCTTGGCTTCTATTGCTGGCGTCGTTGGCGGTGCGCAGCGCCGGCTTGGGGCCACGGGGCCCCCAAGTCGGCGCGAGCAAGCCGCCCCGCGCAGTTGCAGCGGGGCGGCTCACAAGCGGGACGCGCGCCGCACCGGCCCGGCGCGGCTACAGCCGTGGCCGGGCAGGCGCGCTGGGGCCCGCGCCATCCAACGCCCAAACCCAGGTGGTGATGCTGGGCAGCGGCAATCCCAACGCCGATCCCGACCACTCCGGCCCCGCCGAGGCGGTGGTGGTCAACGGCACCGCCTACTTGGTGGACTGCGGCCCCGGCGTCGTCCGCCGCGCCGCCCTGGCCGCCCGCCAGGACGGCATCCCCGCCCTCCGCATCGCCGCCATCACCCATCTCTTTGTCACCCACCTCCACTCCGACCACACCCTCGGCTACCCCGACCTGATCTTCACCCCCTGGGTGCTGGGCCGCAAGGCCCCCCTCCAGGCCTATGGCCCCGTCGGCCTCGCCGCCATGACCCGCGACATCCTCCACGCCTGGTCCAAGGACATCGCCGTCCGCACCCAGGGCCTCGAGCACGCCAACCTCACCGGCTACCATGTCCAGGTCCACGAGATTGCCCCCGGCGCGATCTACCACGACGCCAACGTCACCGTCACCGCCTTCCTGGTCCACCACGGCTCCTGGGATCAGGCCTTCGGCTACCGCTTCCAGACCGCCGACCGCACCATCGTCTTCTCTGGCGACACCTCGCCGGTCGCGGCCGTGGCCCAGGCTTGCAACGGCTGCGACCTGCTCTTCCACGAGGTCTACAACCAGGACGGCCACCTGACCCCGGCCTGGCGCCAATACATGGCCTCCTTCCACACCTCGGCGCGCGAGCTCGGCGCCATCGCCACCGCCGCCCATCCCAAGCTGCTGGTGCTCTACCACCAAATGCCCGAGGGCACTTCCCAGGCCGCCTTGCTCGCCCAAGTCCGCCGCTTCTACCACGGCCCCGTGGTCTCCGCCCGCGACCTCGACATCTTCTGATCGCGGCGACGACCGAGTGGTCTCAGGCGAGACCCGATCGAGGTCCCCGGAAGCAACCGTCCGAGGTGCCCGACAGGTCCCGCTCCGTCGCCGGCAAGCAAATCGCGGGGGTCGCGCCGCTTTGCCTGCTGGCAAAATCGGCGCGAAAGGCTGCGAACCGGGGTCCCCAGAGCCCGCCTCGGGCTCTGGGGTGGTCGTAATTCCGCAGGCGCAGACGCGCCAGTGGCGCGTCTGCGCCCCCGGGAAACGAATTCGGCGGCGGCCCCAGCAGCCCAGCAGCGAAGCCGCGCAGCGCCGACTTGGGGCCACGGCGCCCCCAAGTCGGCGCGAGCGTGCCGCCCCGCGCCGTTACAGCGGGGCGGCTCACAAGCGGGACGCGCGCCGCACCGGCCCGGCGCTGCTACCGCCGGGCCGGGCAGGCGCGCTGGGGCCCGCGCCCACCATGACCGTTTCGAAGCGGGCGGGGGCGCAGCCCCCGATCAAGGGAGGCGCAAGCCTCTTTATTGGATCGCCGCCGCGTACGCCAGCACCAGCCCGTCCGCCCCCACCGCCGCCGCCGCCCGCGCCAGCGGCGCCAGCAGCTCGCGCTCCGTAGCGGTGAGGTCGGCCACCACCGGCAGGTGGGTCAGCCGCTTCAGCCGTGCGATGCCCCCCAAGTCGAGCGTGTCCCGCTCGCCGTTGGCCACCGTCCGGATCCCCCGCTCGCTCAGGATCACCCCCGGGTTGCCCCCCGCCAGGATGACGTCGGCCGCCACCAGCAGCTCGTCCAGGCTGGCCGCCGGGTTGCGCTCCAGCAGCACCGGCTTGCGCTCCTGCCCCAGCGCCCGCAGCAGGTAGGGGTTCTGCATGTTGGCCGCCCCCACCTGGAAGATGTCCACATACGGCCGCACCCGCTCGATCTCGCTCTCCGCCACCACCTCGCCCACCGCCGCCCACCCCCGCCGCTCGCAGTTGGCGCGCAGCGCCCGCCAATCCGAGTCGCTCCGCAATCCCTGCGGCAGCCGCCATCCCCGCGCCCCCGCCACCGCTCCGGCGTCGGCGCTGGCGGCGATGATCGCCATCCCGCCCCCTCCCACCCGCAGCCCCGCCGCCTCCACCACCGTCCCCTGCGGTCGAAACGCCCGCGCCGCCAGCTTGTAGGGCGCGCTGATGCGGTGCGCCTCCGCCACCCCCGGCAACGCCGCGATCGCCCGCGCGTCGAACCCCCGCCTCACCCCCAGGCACGCCAGCACCGTCCGCTCCGCCCCCGTCTCCCGGTGCACGTCAAACCCCAGCCCGATCAACTGCTCGATCACCACCTGGATCTCGCCCTCCTCCGCCGTCGGCTGCATCACCACGATCATGGCTGCTTCTCCCGCTCGCGCAACAACTCGTCTTTTTGGATGGTCCGCATCTCGTCAATGATGCGCTCGAACACCCGCCGCAGCGCCAGCTCGCTCAGCGGCCCCCCCATCGCCCGGTTGGCCTCGCCGATGTTGGCCAGCACCGTGCTCTCGCGGTTGGGCTCGTAGATGGGCAAATCCAGCGACCGCTTCAAATAGCCGATCTCGCGTGCGCACTGGCAGCGCTGGTTCAGCAGCTCCACCAGTTGCCGGTCAATCGTGTCAATGCGCTGCCGCAGCTCAGCGATGTCCATGGCCCAAGCTCCGCAAAAACTCCCCCGCCGCCGCCGCCGCCCCGCCCGGCGCCGCCTGCGCGATCCGCTCCACCAGTGCCGTCCCCACCACCGCCCCGTCGGCGTAGGCCGCCACCGCCTCCACTTGCTCCCGCCGCGAAAGCCCAAATCCCAGCGCGATCGGCAACCTCGTCTGCCGCCGCAGCCTCCCCACCAGCTCCTGCGCCGAGTCGGCCACGGTGGCCCGCGCCCCGGTCACCCCCAGCCGCGACACCGCATAGACAAACCCCGAGCTCGCCTCCCCAATCGCCCGCAGCCGCGCGTCGGGCGAGGTCGGCGCCGCCAGAAACACCGTGTCCAGCCCCGCCCCCCGCGCCGCCGCCCGGTAGGCGCTCGCCTCCTCCGGAATCAGGTCGGTGGCCAGCACCCCGTCGCAGCCCGCCGCCGCCGCCGCCCCCGCAAACCGCTCCAGCCCATACTGCAGCAGCGGGTTGTAGTAGCTGAACAGCAGCAGCCCCACCTCCGACTGTTGCCGGATCCGCCCCGCCGCCTCCAGCACCTCCTCCAGCCGCACCCCCCGCCCCAGCGCCCGCTCGCTCGCCGCCTGGATCACCGGCCCGTCCGCCACCGGATCGCTGAACGGCACCCCCAGCTCCACGATGTCCGCCCCCGCCTCCGCCAGCGCCAGCGCGATCGCCACCGTCGCCTCCAGGCTCGGATCGCCCGCGGTGATATAGGGCACCAGCGCCACCCGCCCCTGCCCCTTGGCGGCGGCGAAGATGGAGGCGAAGCGGCTCATGCCTGCAGGCCCAGCTCGCGCGTCAGGATCTCCATGTCCTTGTCGCCCCGCCCCGAGATGTTGACGATCACGCTCTCCTCCGGCTTCATCTTCGGCACCCGCCGGCACGCCTCCGCCACCGCGTGCGCCGACTCCAGCGCCGGGATGATCCCCTCCAGCCGCGCCAGCCGCTGGCACGCCTCCAGCGCCGCCCCGTCGCTGGCCGCCACATACTCCGCCCGCCCCTGGTCGTGCAGGTGCGCATGCTCCGGCCCCACCGAGGGATAGTCCAGCCCCGCCGAGATCGAGTGCGTCGCTGCGATCTGCCCGGCCGCGTCCTGCAGCACATACGAGAAGGTGCCCTGCAGCACCCCCGGCCGCCCCCCGCCCTCCGCCGCGAAGCGCGCCGCGTGCATTCCCAGCTCGTCCCCCTTGCCCCCCGCCTCCACCCCGATCAGCCGCACCTCGGCATCCTCGAGAAACGCATAGAACAGCCCGATCGCGTTCGACCCGCCGCCCACGCAGGCCAACAGCGCCGCCGGCAGCTTCCCCTCCGCCGCCAGATGCTGCGCCCGCGCCTCCCGCCCAATGCAGGCGTGGAAATCCCGCACCATCCGCGGATACGGCTCCGCCCCCAGCACCGAGCCCAGCAGATAGTGCGTGCGGTCGCAACTCGCCACCCAGTCCCGCATGGCCTCGCTGATGGCGTCCTTGAGCGTCCGGCTGCCGCTGTGCACCGCCCGCACCTCCGCCCCCAGCAGCCGCATGCGCGCCACATTGAGTGCCTGCCGCGCCATGTCCTCCGCCCCCATGTAGACCACGCACTCCAGCCCAAACCGCGCGCACACCGTCGCCGTCGCCACCCCGTGCTGGCCCGCCCCGGTCTCGGCAATGATGCGCTTCTTCCCCATCCGCCGCGCCAGCAGCGCCTGCCCCAGGCAGTTGTTGATCTTGTGCGCCCCGGTGTGCAGCAGGTCCTCGCGCTTCAAATACACCCGCGCCCCGCCCAACTGCTCCGTCAGCCGCTCGGCGTAATACAGCGGCGTCGGCCGCCCGGCGAAGTTCCGCAGCAGCCCCTCCAGCTCCGCCCCAAACCCCGGGTCGCGCTGCGCCGCCGCGTAGGCCGCCGCCAGCTCCTCCAGCGGATGCACCAGCGTCTCCGGCACGTAGCGCCCGCCGTAGGCGCCAAACCGCCCCGCTGTCGTCGTCGGGCTCATGCCTCGTCTCCGCGGAAGGCGCTGTGCGCGGCTTGCACGAAGGCCGCCACCGCTTGCGGGTCCTTCCGCCCCGGGGCCCGCTCCACCCCGCTGGCCACATCCGCCCCCTCCGCCTGGCTGAGCCGGATCGCGCCCGCCACGTTGCGCGCCGTCAGCCCCCCCGCCACCAGCACCCCCGGCCGCTGCGGCAGCGCCCCCACCGCCTCCACCAACCCGCGCGCCGCCTCCCAGTCGAAGCTCTGCCCCGTGCCCCCAGTAACGCCCCCCACCGCCGTGTCCAGCACGAAGCGCTCCACGTGCGGCGCCCACGCCAGCGCCGCCCGCGCCCCCTGCGGCATCCCCACCGCCCGCCACACCGGCAGGTGCTCCGCCAGCCGCCGCCCCTCCTCCACGCTGTAGGCCCCGTGCAGTTGCGCCGCGTGCAGTCCGCAGGCGTTCGCCACCGCCCGAATCTCGTGCGTGGCCATCCCCGCGAACACCCCCACCCGCGCCACCCCCGCCGGCAGCCCCGGCGATATCCCCCGCGCCTGCTCCACGCTCACCCGCCGCGGCGAGGCGGCAAACACAAACCCCACCGCATCCGCTCCCGCCGCGCACGCCTGCAGCCCGTCCTCCAGATTGGTGATGCCGCAGATCTTCACATACGGCAGGTGGCACGCATCCCGCAGCCGCGCCAGCGCCCACCCCGGGTCCGAGGCCTGCATGAACCGCTCCCCGATCAGAAACGCCTGGTAGCCCGCCGCCGAAAACCGCGCCAGGTCCGCCCCGCTCCGCAGCCCGCTCTCGGCCACCCCCAACGCCCGCGCCGGCAGCTTCGCCCCCAATTCCAGCCCCCCTTCCAGCCCCACCGCAAGCGTGTGCAGGTCGCGGTTGTTCACCCCGATCAGGCTCGCCCCCGCCGCCGCCACCCGCTCCATTTCCCCCTCGTCGTGCACCTCGCACAGCGCCGCCAGCCGCGCCCGCTCCGCCACCTCCAGCAGCGACCCCAGCGTGGCCTCGTCCAGCATCGCCGCGATCAGCAGCACCGCGTCCGCCCCCGCCACCGCCGCCTCCCAGATTTGATAGCTGGAAAAAATGAAATCCTTGCGCAAAATCGGCAGCCGCGTCGCCGCCCGCGCCTCCGCCAAGTGCTCCAGCCGCCCCTCGAAGTGGTCCTCCTCCGTCAGCACCGACAGCGCCGCCGCCCCCGCCGCCTCGTACCCCGCCGCGATCGCCCCCACCTCGAACTCCTCCCGCAGCCGCCCCCGCGACGGCGACGCCCGCTTGATCTCGGCGATGACCGCCGGCCGCCGCGCTCCCCGCAGCGCCGCCACGAAGTCCCGCGGCTCCCGCTCCCGCGCCTGCACCCGCAGCTTCCCTATCGATACCCGCGCCTCCGCCGCCGCCACCTGCTCGCGCCGCCGCGCCACGATCTTCTCCAAGATCGTCGGCAGCGCGCGCGCGGGAGGGGGGGCCTTGGCCGGCATGGCGTGAATCCTCTATCCTAGCAGGCCGCCCCGCCCCGCCGTCCCCGGCGACCACCGAGTGGCCCCCTGCTCGCGGCGACGACCGAGTGGTCTCAGGCGAGACCCGATCGAGGTCCCGGGAAGCAACCGTCCGGGGTGCCCGACAGGTCCCGCTCCGTCGCCGGCAAGCAAAGCCCCGCCTCCCGAGCCACCTCGACCGTTTCGAAGCGGCCGAGGGGGCCGCGACCCCCGGGGCCCCCGAGACGCTCGCGTCTCGGGGTGGGAGCAAAGGGAGCGGGCGGCTCGCCGCGCGCTGCCACAGCGCGGCGAGGGGGGCGCAGCCCCCGATCAAGGGAGGCGCAAGCCTCCTCCCGCCCCGCCCCCGGCCGCTCGCGGCGAAAGCCCCGGCCCGCCCGACTTCCGGCGGTGGTAAGCTTTGGTCAAGATGTCCCAGCCGTCGTTGTCCCGCCTCCCCGCCTGCCTCCTCGCGCTGGCCGTTTGTGTTCCGCTGCTGGCCCAGGCTCCGCCCCAGCCCCTCACCCCCCTCTCCCCCCAGGCCCGCGCCTACGCCGAGTTCGAGCTGGGCAAGTGGGCCGAACTACAGGCCGAGAACAAGGGCGGCCCCGCCTACGTCCAGCAGGCCCTGCAGCACTACACCGCCGCCATGGCCGCCGCCCCCCAGTCCGCCTACATCGCCTGCCAGATGGCCGACCTGCTCTCCCGCCTCGGCCGCGCCGCCGATGCCACCACCCTGGCCCAGTCGGTCATCAAAGACCACCCCGCCAGCATCGAGGCCCACCAGACCCTCGGCACCATCTACTTGCGCCAGCTCAGCCAGGCCCGCCAGCCCATCTCCGGCGCCACCATGGCCGCCGCCGTGGCCGAGTACAAAACCCTGATCCAACTCGACCCCACCAACCCCGCCCACCTCGTCATCCTGGGCAAGCTCTACGGCGCCCAGGGCCAGCCCGCCCTCGCCGAACAGCAGTTCCGCGCCGCCCTCGCCCTCGCCCCCACCAACATTGACGCCATCGCCAGCCTGATCCAGTCCCTCGCCGGCCAGAACCAGTTGGCCGAGGCGCAAAAAGAGGTGGACGCTCTTCCCCCGGTGGCCCGCGGTGCCCAAGTCTACGCCACCTTGGGCAATGCCTACTCCAGCCAGCACCTCTACCCCCAGGCCGCCACCGCCTTCCGCCAAGCCGTCGCCGCCCAGCCCGACGATCCCTCCCTGCAAGGCGCCTGGGCGCACGCCCTCATGCAGGGCGGCGATTACCCCGCCGCCCTGGCCGCCTACCAGCGCCTCCAGCAAGCCACCCCCGACGACGGCCAAGCCGCCCTCCGCGTCGCCCAACTGCAATTGCAAATGGGCCAGTTCGCCGCCGCCTCCGCCAGCCTCAGCACCGCCCGCTCCCTGCTCGGCCCCGACAACCTCGAGGTCGGCTACGCCGCCGCCCTGCTCGACGAGAGCCAGGGCCACGACCAGGCCGCCCTCGCCGCCCTCCACTCCCTGGTCGCCCGCAAATCCGCGCCCGCCACCCAGAGCATCTTCCTGGTGCAGTTGTCGCAACTGCAGATGCGCACCGGCGACGACCTCGCCGCCCACGCCACCCTCAACCAGTTGCGCGCCCTCGGCCCCGCCTACCAAGCCCGCGCCCAAGCCCTCGACATCGAGCTCTACAGCGACCAGCGCGACTTCCCCCGCGCCCTCCAGGCCGCCCGCGCCGCCCTTCACGCCCAGCCCGACTCCCGCTCCCTCCGCCTCACCTACGCCAACCTCCTCGCCGCCTCCGGCCAATCCCAGGCCGCCGTCGCCGCCGTCCAGCCCCTGTTGCGCGCCACCCCCGCCGATTGGGACCTCTACCTCGCCCTCGGCCAAATCCAGGAGCAGGCCCAGCAGTTCCCCCAGGCCCTCGCCGCCGCCGCCCGCGCCCGCCAGCTCGCCCCCTCCCCCGCCGACCGCGCCCGCGCCGCCGCCCTCGCCGGCGCCATCCAGGCCAAACAAAAAGATTTTGCCGCCGCCGAGCGCAGCTACCAGCAAGCCCTCGCCCTCGATCCCGGCAGCCCCGCCACCCTCAACGCCTACGGCTACATGCTTGCCCAGCAGGGCATCCGCCTCCCCCAGGCCCTCGGCTTCATCCGCCAAGCCCTCGCCCGCGACGCCAACAACGGCGCCTATCTCGACAGCCTCGGCTGGGTCTACTTCAAGATGAACCGCCTCCCCGAGGCGGTCGCCAACCTCGAGCGCGCCGCCAAGCTCGAAAGCCACGACCCCGCCATCCTCGACCACCTCGCCCAGGCCTACGACCGCGACGGCAAGCTCCAGCAGGCCGCCTCCAGTTGGCAACAAGCCCTCGCCAACCTCAAGCTCAACCCCACCGCCGAAACCGACGCCCAGCGCGCCCTCGAGATCCAGAAAAAACTCGACGCCGTCCGCACCCGCATCGCCCAGTCCGCCCACCCCTAGCGAGCGCCCGCCCCAACCATGGTGTCCGGCACTCTCCGGCCACGGTGGCACAGCCAATCTTGGCTGTGCGAACTTCGCACTACCCCCACCACCCCGACCACGCCCCCATCCTTCGCGGCGACCACCGAGCCGCCTCGGGCGCGGCGAGATCTGGGTCCCCGGAAGCCAGCCCGCCCCTGCGAGACGCGAGCACAAGTGGGACGCGCGCCGCACCGGCCTGGCGCGGCTACAGCCGGGCCGGGCAGGCGCGCTGGGGCCCGCGCCCAGCATTGTGTCCGCCACTTTCCGGCCACGGTGGCACAGCCAATCTTGGCTGTGCGAACCCCGCACTACCCCCACCACCCCGACCACGCCCCCCTACCCCCGCGCCTCCTCCGTGTCCAGCGCCGGCAGCACCAGCTCCGCCTTCGCCAGCGTCTGCTGCAGCAGCGCCATCGCCGCCTCCGCGCTCAGGTTGTGCGCGCTCGCCATCTCCCCCGCCAGCAGCATCGCCGCCCGGTCCAGCATCTTCTTCTCCCGGAACGACAGCGGCTTCGCCTGGTGCAACTGCACCAGGCTCTTCAGCACCTCCGCCACCCGCGCCAGCTCCCCGTGCCGCATCTTGTCGCTGTTTTCCTTGAAGCGCCACTTCCAGTCGCTCGGGCTCGCCATCGCCTCCGCCCGCTGCAGGTAGCCCAGGATCGGCGCCAGCTCCGCCGGCGCCGTCACCGGACGCAGCCCCACGCTGGCGGCGTTGCCCGACGGCACCATCACCTTCAAGTTGCTCGCTTCGATCTTCAGCAGGTAGAATTCCTGGCTGCTCTCGCCCACCTCGCGCCGGCTGATGTGCTCGATCACCCCCACCCCATGGTTCGGGTAAACCACCTTGTCCCCTACCCGATAAATTGTGGTGACGCCCATGAGCACAACCGCGGGACCTTCCACTGCGCGGCGAAATATTTCGCCCGCGGGCGCGCCGACCGCGCCCCGGCTCTCTCCAGTATGCCAAAATGGCGGGGGACACTTCAACTAGGGGGCGTGCATGGCCGTCAATATCCGCGAAAAGCTCGAAAAGGAGATCCAGCAGTTCGAGCACGAGCTCACCATCGAGCTCCCCGCGGAACTCAAGCGCGCCGTTGCCCTCGGCGACCTCAGCGAGAACGCCGAGTACCATATGGCCAAGCAGCGCCAGGAGTTCGTCAACGCCCGCCTCGGCCAACTGCGCAAGCGCCTCGCCGAGCTCGCCCTGGTGGACCTCCGCAACATCCCCGCCGACCGCGCCGCCTACGGCTCCCTCCTCCGCCTCTACGACCTCGACAAGGGCGAGGAAATTGACTACTGGCTGGTCACCAGCGAAGAGGCCGATGTGGCCAAAGGTCGCATCTCCACCGCCTCCCCCATCGGCCGCGGCCTCATGGGCAAAAGGCCCGGCGACGAGGTCCGCATCCAAACCCCCAACGGCGTCAAGGAGTTCGAGGTGCGCACCCTCAAAACCATCTACGACCGCGACGCCGAGGGAGACGTGGAGCTGTGACCTACACCCGCGCCATCGGCGCCGGCTGCAAGTTCGTGCTCGATCGCATCGTGCGCGCCTTGGCCCTTACCAAGATCAACCCCAACGTGTTGACCTTCATCGGCCTGCTCATCAACATCGTCGCCGCCATCCTGTTCGGCTACGGCCAGTTCTTCTACGCCGGCCTGGTCATCATCGGCGCCGGCATCTTCGACATGGTGGACGGCCGCGTCGCCCGCTTCACCAACACCGTCAGCCACTTCGGCGGCTTCTTCGACTCCGTCCTCGACCGCTACTCCGACCTCGCCCTCTACTTCGGCCTCCTGGTCTGGTACTCCCGCATCCACCGCGACTTCTATGTCGTCCTGGTGGCCGTGGTCATGACCGGCTCGGTCATGGTCAGCTACGCCCGCGCCCGCGCCGAAAACACCATCCCCTCCTGCAAGGTCGGCTTCATGGAGCGCCCCGAGCGCATCGTGCTGGTCATCATCGGCGCCCTCTTCGACCGCATGGCCCCCTGCCTCTGGGTCATCGCCGTGCTCAGCAACATCACCGTCGTCCACCGCATCCGCTACACCTACCAGCAAACCCGCGCGATGGACCGCCGCGACGCCAAGCAGCCCGCCATTACCCGCTAGCGGCGCCGCCACCCCCCCCTGCCTCCCCAAGCCTTCTGGCCACGGTGGCACCACCACGCTTGGCTGTGCGCGCGGGCGGACGCCCGCGCCCCCCTCTGGCCACAGTGGCACAGCCACTCTTGGCTGTGCGCGCGGGCGAACGCCCGCGCCCCCCTCTGGCCACAGTGGCACAGCCACGCTTGGCTGTGCGCGCGGGCGAACGCCCGCGCCCTCTAACGCCCTATGCCTCCGGCAGCGCCCCCAGCGCCGCCTCCACCTGCCGCAGCTCCCGCTCGTACTCCCCCGCCAGCCGCTCGGTCTCCGCCACCACCTCCGCCTTCGCCCGCTGCCGGAAGCCCTCGTTCGCCAGCTTCGCCCGTGCCGTCGCCAGCCGCGCCGCCAGCCCCGCGCGCTCCTTCGCCAGCCGCCCCCGCTCCGCCTCCGCGTCCCCGGCGATCGCCAACTGCAGTTCCATCCCCGCCGCCCGCCCGCGGTGCAGGTGCCCCTCGATCCTCTCCACCGGCGCGGTCGCGCCCGCCCGCGTCAGCGCCCGCACCTGCTCCCACTCCAGCCCCCCATCCTCCCCGCTCCACCGCACCGCGAACCCCGGCGCCGCGTTCGCCTTTGCCGCCAGGCTCCGAATCTCGGTCACCACCGCCTGCAGCCGCGCCATCGCCCGCTCCGCCTCCGCGTCCGCCGCGTCCAGCGCCGCCGCCGGAAACGGAGCCAGCGCGATCGAAGCATGCGGCGCCGCCCCCGCGTACAGCGCCTGCCACAGCTCCTCGGTCACAAACGGCATCACCGGATGCAGCAGCCGCAGCGCCCCCTCGAACCCCGCCGCCAGGTTCGCCGCCGCCACCGCCTTGTCCTCCCGCCGCTTGGTCAGCTCCAGGTACCAGTCGCAAAACTCGTGCCAGAAAAAGTGGTACAGCGTCTCCGCCGCCTCGTGGAAGCGGTACTCGCCCAGGCTCCGGTTCAGCGACGCCGCCACCGCGTTCAGCCGCGAGAAGATCCACCGGTCTACCGCGTTCCCGCCCTCCGCCCGCAGCTCCGCCGGGCTCCCCGCCGGCGCCCCCGCCCCCGCCTGGTTCAATTGCAAAAAGATGAACCGCGCCGCGTTCCAGATCTTGTTGGCGAAGGCGGCGTAGCCCGCCATCCGCTCCTCCGCCAGCGCAATGTCGGTCCCCGGCGCCGCCATCGCCGCCAGCGTGAACCGCACCGCGTCGGTGCCGTACTTCTCCGTCACCACCAGCGGGTCAATCACGTTCCCCTTGGTCTTCGACATCTTCTGCCGGTCCGCGTCCCGCACCAGCGCGTGGATGTACACCTCCCGAAACGGCACCTGCCCGGTGAAGTGCACCCCCAGCAGGATCATCCGCGCCACCCAGAAAAACAAAATGTCGAAGCCGGTGATCAGCAGCGAGGTCGGATAAAACGCCTTCAGGTCGGCCGTCTCCTCCGGCCAGCCCAGCGTCGAAAACGGCCACAGCCCCGAGCTGAACCAGGTGTCCAGCACGTCCGCGTCCTGCTCCATCCCCCCCCCGCACCCCGGGCACGCCGCCGGCGCCTCCCGCGCCACCACCATCTTCCCGCAGCCGGCGCAGTGCCACGCCGGAATGCGGTGCCCCCACCACAACTGCCGCGAGATGCACCAGTCGTGCAGGTTCGCCATCCACCCCAGATAGATCCCCCGGTTGTTCTCCGGCGTGAAGGTGATCTCCTCCCGCTCCACCACCTCCACCGCCGCCTCCGCCAGCGGCGCGATCTTCACGAACCACTGCGTCGAGATGCGCGGCTCGATCACCGTGCGGCAGCGCTGGCACCGCCCCAGCGCCAGCCCGTGGTCGGCCACCCCCGCCAGCAGCCCCGCCCCCTCCAGGTCCGCCACCATCCGCTTGCGCGCCGCAAACCGCTCCAGCCCCGCGTACGCCCCGGCGTGCTCGCCGCTCATGTGCCCGGTCTCGTCCAGCACCACCAGTTGCGGCAGGTGGTGCCGTTCCCCCACCGCGAAGTCGTTGGGGTCGTGCCCGGGGGTGATCTTCACCGCCCCCGTGCCGAATTCCGGCTGCGCGATCTCGTCGGCGATCACCGCCACCGTGCGCCCCGTCAGCGGCACCCGCACCTGCCGGCCAATCCAGCCCCGGTAGCGCCCGTCCGCCGGGTTCACCGCCACCGCCACGTCCGCCAGGATCGTCTCCGGCCGCGTCGTCGCCACCGTCAGATACTCGCCCGGCTGCTCCGCCGCCGCGTACCGCACCTGGTACAGCTTGCCCGTCTCCGCCTCGTGCGTCACCTCCAGGTCGCTCACCGCGGTCTGGCAGCGCGGACACCAGTTGACGATGTAGCGCCCGCGGTAGATCAGCCCCTCCTCGTACAGCCGCACGAACACCTCGCGCACCGCCCGCGACAGCCCCTCGTCCAGCGTGAAGCGCGCCCGCGACCAGTCGCACGACGCCCCCAGCCGCACCATCTGCTCCTGGATCCGGTCCCCGCTCTGCCGCTTCCACCCCCACACCGCCTCCACGAACGCCTCCCGCCCCATCGCCTTCCGCTCTTGCCCCTGCTCCGCCAGCGCCCGCTCCACCACCATCTGCGTGGCGATGCCGGCGTGGTCCGTCCCCGGCAGCCACAGCACGTTCTTGCCCTGCATCCGCTGCCACCGCACCACCATGTCTATCAGCGTGTGCTCCAGCATGTGCCCCATGTGCAGCGAGCCGGTCACGTTGGGCGGCGGAATCACCAAAGACCACGCCTCCCGCGGGCTGGCGGCGTCGGCCTGGAACAGCCGCTGCTCCACCCAGGCGCGCGCCCAGCGCGGCTCGATCTCTTGCGGCGTATAGGCTTTGGCGAGCTCGGGAAACATGGGTAGCCTATTATAATCACCGGGTATGCCCGCCTCGGTTTTGCTCGCCGACGACAATCCCCACGCCCGCCGCATGGGCGCCCAGTACTTGGCCGATCTGGGCTACGCCGTCGAGGCGGTGGGCGACGGTCCGGCCGCCCTCGCCGCCCTCGCCGCCGCCCCCCTCCCCCGCCTCATCCTCGCCGATGCCGCCCTGCCCGGCCTCGGCGTCCCCCTCGGCGGCCTCGAGCTGCTGCGCCAACTGCGCGCCCACCCCGCCTGGCGCGCCATCCCCGTGCTCCTCCTGGTCGGCGCCCTCGCCCCCGTCGCCGACGCCGCCCTCGCCGCCGCCGACGGCGTGCTGCGCAAGCCCCTCTCCTCCGCCGGCCTCGAACGCTGGCTCCCCCGCCTCCCCGGCGGCCCCGCCCCCCCCGACCCGCCCCAACTCTCCCCCTCCGACCTGCTGCTGCTGGCCGTGCGCGAAGCCGCCCAGGCGGGGTCCCCGTCCGGGCCCCAGTCCGGATCCTAAGTGTTCCTCCAAGACACCATCGTCGCCGTCGCCACCCCCCCCGGCCGCGGCGGCCTCGGCATCGTCCGCCTCTCCGGCCCCCAAGCCCTCGCCATCGCCCAAGCCCTCCTCCCCGACCGCCCCTTCTCCCCCCGCCACGCCCTCTGGGCCCAGTTCCGCGACCGCGACGGCGCCCTGCTCGACCAAGTGGTGGCGGTCTTCTTCCCCGCTCCCCACTCCGCCACCAGCGAAGATGTGGTCGAGATCACCGCCCACGGCGCCCCCGTCCTGCTCGACGCCCTCCTCCGCGCCGCCCTCGCCCAGGGCGCCCGCCTCGCCGACCCCGGCGAGTTCACCCGCCGCGCCTTCCTCCACGGCCGCTTGGATCTCACCCAGGCCGAGGCCGTCGGCGACCTCATCAACGCCCATACCCTCTTCCAGGCCCGCACCGCCGCCCGCCAACTCCAAGGCGCCGTCGCCCAACAACTCCGCCCCCTCCACCAAGCCCTGGTCCAGCTCATCGCCCGCCTCGAGGCCGCCATCGACTTCGCCGACGACGACGTTGCCCTCCCCGACGACGCCGCCATCGCCAGCGAAATCGCCGCCCTCCAGGCCCCCCTCGCCCTCCTCCTCGCCAGCTTTCAGCAGGGCCGGGTCGTGCGCGAAGGCCTCGCCGTCGCCCTCCTCGGCCGCCCCAACGTCGGCAAGTCCAGCCTCTTCAACCGCCTCCTCGCCCGCCCGCGCGCCATCGTCACCCCCCAGCCCGGCACCACGCGCGACCTGCTCGAGGCCAGCCTCGACTGGGACGGCATCCCCGTCCGCCTGCTCGACACCGCCGGCATCCGCACCCCCCACGGCGAGCCCGAGCGCCTCGGCATCGAGAAAAGCTGGGAGGCCGCCGCCGACGCCGACCTCGTCCTCGCCGTCTTCGACGCCTCCCAGCCCCTCGCCCCCGACGACCTCGCCCTGCAATCCCGCCTCCAGGCCCTCCCCCGCGCCCTCCTGGTCTGGAACAAGTCCGATCTCCCCCTCGCCGCCCCCATCCCCGCCGACGCCCTGGCCGTCTCCGCCCTCACCGGCCACGGCCTCGCCCAACTCCGCGCCGCCGTCCGCGCCCGCGTCCTCCCCGAGCCCGGCGCCGAGGCCGAGCCCATCACCAACGCCCGCCACGCCCAGCACCTCGCCGCCGCCGCCCGCCACCTCCAGCTCGCCGCCGCCGCCCTCGGCCAGGTCCCCCACGAGGTGCTGCTGGTCGAGCTCTACCAGGCCCTCCGCCAGCTCGATGCCATCACCGGCCAGACCACGGTTGAGGATATACTGGGAGTAATCTTCTCGACCTTTTGCATCGGCAAATGATCGCCGTGTAACGGGTTGCCGAACCCCGGCGTCCAAAAGGAAGGTGGGGCCATGCCTTCATCCCTCTCTCATCGCCATGTTTTCCTCGGCGGCCTGGCGCTCGCCCTCCTCTCCCTGGCCCCCGCCTTCGCCCAGTCCCCCAAGTCCGACCCCGCCGCCTCCATCGAAGGCGTCCCCACCGCCAACAAGGCCACCGCCAAAAAGCTCAAGTCCGAGGACAACGTCTACCTCATCGGCCACCGCAATGTCGGCAAGGGCCTCGACTTCTACAGCAAACAGAAGGAGATCGCCCTCGGCCGCGGCATGGAGCAGCAGGTGCTGCAAAACAGCAAGGTCATCACCGACCCGGTGGTGAACGAGTACATCAACCGCCTCGCCCAAAACCTCGTCCGCAACTCCGACGCCAAGGTCCCCTTCACCGTCCACGTCCTCCAGGACGACTCCATCAACGCCTTCGCCCTCCCCGGCGGCTTTTTCTTCGTCAACAGCGGCCTCATCCTCCACTGCAACGAGGAGGATGAGCTCGCCGGCGCCATGGCCCACGAGATCGCCCACGTCGCCGCCCGCCACGGCACCCGCAACGCCACCAAGGGCGAGCTCCTGCAGATCCTCACCATCCCCGCCATCATCGCCGCCGGCCCCGGCCTCGCCGGCCTCGGCGCCGAGGAGGCCGCCAACGCCGTCGTCCCCCTGCAGTACGAGCACTTCAGCCGCGGCGCCGAAGAGGAGGCCGATTGGCTCGGCGTCCAGTATCTCTGGAAAGCCGGCTATGACCCCCAGGGCCTACCCCGCGCCTTTGAGATCATCGAGTCGGAAGAGAAGCAGAAGCCCGGCCTCCTCTCCCGCATGTTCGCCAGTCATCCCCAGACACCCGAACGCGTCGCCCTCACTGAAAAAGAGATCGCCACCATCATCCCCCCACGCCCCGAGTACATCGTCACCACCTCCGATTTCAACCTGGTCCAGGCCCGCCTTCGCGCCCTGCTCAAATCCAACATCGAGACCGGCATCCGCCTCCCCGGCAGCAGCGCCCTCCCCCCACCCCCGTCCCTTCCGGCCGGCCCTCCGGTCATCAAGCATTAGTGCCGTTTTGGTCCCCCCGCCAGCCCGAGAAGTGGGAGAATGGATGTTGCCTTTTTCCCCAGCCGCTCGTCTAATAGGCAAGGAACTCACAGCGAGGTCAGCCATGATTGCCAACACCAACCAGTTGCAAAAGTCATTGACGGAGCTGAAGCGCGAGCAGGCCCGGCTGCAAGAGGCCATTCGCATCCTCGAAGAGCTGGTCAGCGGCACCAAGTCCAACCGCCTCAGCCCCGAGGGCCGCGCCCGCATCTCCGAGGCCGCCCGCAAGCGCTGGGAAGAGCACCGCCGCCGCGCCGCCAAGGCCGCCGCCCGCGCCCCCAAAACCGGCGCCCCCAAGCCCGGCGAACGCCACGCCGCCTAGCCCCCGCCCGCTCCCGCGTCCGCTCAGCTCACTCCGTCGCCTTTGTGGTGCCCCTGTGCACCACCAGGTAGTCCTTCCACCTCGCGTACTGCGCCACCGTCAGGATCTTCCGCCGCAGTAGCTCCCGCTTCGCCTTGTAGGGACGCCCCCCCACCATCGCCGCCACCGTCGCCGCATCAATCCCCGGCAGCCTCGCCAGCGTCGCCGCCGACACCCGGTTCAGGTCCCACTGCGGGTGCCGCGCCCGCAGCCCGCTCGTCCCCACCGCCACCACCGCCCCCCGCGGCGCCAGCCCCGCTCCCAACGCCGCCGGCGCCGGCGCCGCCACCGCGTCCGGCGGCGGCGGCGCCGACGCCACCTCCACCGCAAACGCCCGGTACGGCCGCTGCCCGCACCCCGCCATCAGCCCCAGCCCCAGGCCCAACTCCACTACCACCATCGCCATCCCCCGACCCGTCCGCTGCTGCATGCTGCCTCGCAATTTCTCGGCGAAAGCCGCTCCAGAACCGCTCCAGCATGCCCGCCCCTTCCACCGCATTCAATACGCCTTAACGGGTGGGGAGTCGCTAAAGTTGCGGCCGCTTCAACCGACAGGAGCCGGCCCCAGCCGGGCCCCGCCTCCCTCGCGTCGCCCGTGGTGCTCCGCAAATCCCCAGCGCCGCGCCCGCAGCGGCGGCCCGGCCCGGGAGATAGGCGTTCATGAGGGCCCGAAACAGCCGGCCGTGGTTGCGCACCCGCAGATGCAGCAGCTCGTGGACAACCACCGCCTCGCGGAAGGCCGCCGGCTGGCCCAGCAGCTCCACGCTGAAGCACACGCGGCCGCTGGTCGAGCACGACGCCCACTTGCGCGACATGCGCTGGATCTGGACCCGCGCGGGCCGCACGCCCATCTCCTCGGCCCATTCTTGTACCAGCCGGCGCAGTTCGTTCCGCGACTTGTCGGCGGCGGTCACCTGCCCTCCCAGATGCGGTCGGCAAGGGCTGCGATCTTGCCGGGAGCGGCTACGGGCAGCAGGATCTTGTAGATTTCGGCCTTGAGCTCGCGCCGTTCGGCCGGATTATCTTTGAAAGAAGGCCGCTGGGCGAAGGCGGCCTCGAGCGCCAGCGCCAGCGGCTCGGCGTCTGCAATACCCGCCTGCCTCAGCGTCCAAAAGACCTGGAACGCGGCCTCCGGCAACCCCCTGGCGGCGCGCTGGCGCTGGGCCTCCTCGAACTCCTCCACCAGCTCCGCCAGCCGGACCAAGGCCTCGCCGGTGCTGATCTGGGCGTCGTCGTAGCCCTCGAGGATGTTTTCGGCCCGTTCGGCGATGGAGGCGAGGTGGGGCTGGCCTGGTTCCGAGGCGGCGGCGATGACCGTGTTGGCGCAATTGATGACGTCGGCGGCGCCCCCGCCGCCCTGCTGCTTCAGTGCCCGCAGCGCCTTTTCGTCGAGCAGCACGGGGCGTCCGGCGGGCGCGATCGGGCTGCTGCCCACCCGGCTGCGGATCAGTGCTTCCGTTTTGTGCATCAACTCGCGGGTCAGCGCGCCGCGGCGGCGGAAGGCGTTTGCACAGAGCTGATGGAGCGCAGCCAGAGCGGCGTAATCTTCGAGGTAGGGCCGGAGGAAGGCGTCGGGAGAGAGGATCTCGTAGAGGTTCTCGATCTCGGCGAAGAGGCTGAGAAAGGTCTCGCGCCGGCCCTTATCGTGCAGCGCCTCCAGGGCGGCCTCGGTCGCCTTGTCGCCGCCGGGAGTCCGCGCCAATGCCACAAACGGGGCGGCCTCGGCGGACATGAGCGTGGCGAAGCGCTGTTGCAGCTTCTCCGCGTCCTCGATGCAGTGGGCGACCTCGTCGTCGTCGAAGGCGAGCGCGTCCTTGAGGCGGCGGAAGATCCCGATGAAATCCACCACATAGCCCACCGGCTTTTGAAAGCCGCGCGCGTCCTCGTAGGGCCGGTTGACGCGCGCGATCGCCTGTAGCAGGGTGTGGTCGCGCATCGGCTTGTCGAGGTACATGCAGTAGAGAATCGGGGCGTCGAAGCCGGTGAGCAGCTTCTCGGTGACGATGAGGATCTTTGGATTTTCGCCGGGTTTGGTGAAGGCGCGGCGCAGCCGCTGTTCCTCGTCCTCGGCGAGGCGGAACTCGGCGAGGTGGGGGGCGTCGTTGTGCGGGCTGGTGTAGACAACGCGCGAGTACTCGGGCGGCAGGTGCCGATCCAACTCCTTCTTGTAGAGGGCGCACGCCTCCCGGTCCACCCCCACCAGGAACGCCTTGTAGCCCATGGGCTCGACCCGCGCCCGAAAATCCTCGGCGACGAACTTGGCGACCGCGGCTACCCGGTCGCCGGCCTTGAGAAAGGTCTTCAGCCGCACCGCGCGGTCGAGGATGCGGTTCAGCTCCTCGATGTCGCTGATGCCCTCGGTCTCGGCCAGGGCGAGGAACTCGCGCTCCAGCAAGTCCTCGGGCACGCGGATATGGTTCGGCGCCAGGCTGTAGCGCAGCGGCAGCGTGGTGCCGTCCGCGATGGACTCGGCCATGGTGTACTTGTCGAGGTAGCCCTTGGCGTCGTCCTTGCCAAAGGTCTTGAAGGTGCCGCGGCCATAGGCGATGCGGTCGATCGGGGTGCCGGTGAAGCCGATCAGGGTGGCGCGCGGCAGCCCCCCCAGCAGATAGTTGCCCAGCTCGCCCGAGGTGGAGCGGTGGGCCTCGTCCACCAGCACGTAAACGTTCTCGCGCTCGCACATGCCCGCGTCGGCGCGGTCGAACTTGTGGATCATGCTGACGATCAGGCCGCGGAAATCGGAGGCGAGCAGCTCGCGCAGGTGGCGCTTGCTGGCCACCACCTGGTGGTCGAGGCCGTAGTCGCGCAGGTTTTGGAAGAGCTGGCTCTCCAGCTCGTTGCGGTCCACCAGCATGACCACGGTGGGTTTGGGCACGCCCGGCTGGTGCAGGATCAGGTCGGCGGCCTTCATCATGGTCAGGGTCTTGCCCGCGCCCTGGGTGTGCCACACCAGGCCGCTGCGCTTCGCCGGGTCGAGCGCCCGCTCCACCACGCGCTCCGCCGCCCGCGTCTGGTGCTGCCGCAGGATGACTTTCTGCAGCTCGCCGTTCCGGCGGAAGACCACGATCCACTCGCCCAGCAGCCGCAAAAAGCGCTCGCGCGCGAAGAACGCCTTGACCTTGCGCTCGAAGTTGCCGGGCTGCTCGTCGCGCCAGTTGTGGATGGCGCGCCGCTCCAGGCTCCAGGTGGCGCCGTAGAAGAAATCGAGCAGGTGGGTGATGTCAAACACCTGCGGGGCGGTCATCATCTCCGGCGTCTCGCGGTGGTAGCGGCGAATCTGCCCCCAGGCGATGTCCATGCCGTCGGGCTTGGTGGCGCTCTTGGTCTCGACCACCGCCACCGGGATGCCGTTGATCAGGAAGACCACGTCGGCGCGGTTCTCGTGCTGCCCGTTGGTGTAGGTCCACTCCGACGTCACCTGCAGCAGGTTGTTGGCGGGGTGGTCGAAATCAATCACGACGACGTTGCGCTGCCGGGCCTCGGAGGCGACCAGGACCGAGCGCTCCCCCCGCAGCCAGGCCAGCACCTCGGCGTTGCCCTCGATGTTGCTGTGGACCGCTTCGATTCTGGCGACCACCGCCGGCGCGGTCTCCACATCCACCACGCCGGGGTTGAGCGCGACGAGCTTGGCCTCCAGCGTGGGGTAGAGCAGCATTCCCCCTTCGCCCCGGCGCAGCGTCAGCGCCGGCTCGCGGTCGAGGTACGACCACCCCACCTCGCTGGCGTAGCGGATCAGCGGGTTCTGCACCGCCTCGCGCTCGTTGCCCAGGCTAGCCATCCGCCTCCTGCGGCTCGGCCGGCAACCGCAGCTCCCCCGTCATCAGGCGGGCGAGGATGGCCGAAAAAAGCGACTGCAGGAGCGCCGCGCGCCGACGGGCGCCAATGACGCTGAGCGTCAGTTGGTCGAGTGTAGATGCCATCTCCCGCTGCTCTGCCATCTGAGGTATTGGAACGGGAAAAGTCCTGAGCCTGCTGGCGCTGATATTTGATTGGCTCACACCCCGGGTCGCTAACGACTTCAAGCGCGCCTGAGCCGCCGCGGCACAAAGGTAATGATTCAGAAAACCGGGCAGCGCTGCAGCTTCATCTGTGCTAACGCGGATCAGGTAGGACGCGAAGACCGCCTCGCGTGGGGAATCGAAAATGGCGGCCCTTCCCACCAGCTCGAAGCTGTTCGTTCGGTTGAACAGTATGTCGCCCGGTTGCAACAAGAACGCTGCTCGTTGTCGCTCATCGAGGGTCACGAACTGCAGGTTCCGGAATTCAACCCTGCCATCCTGCTGGCAGTTCATCCGGAGGATTGGCATGGCACCGGCCGGCCCACCTCGGATGGACAGCCCGTACTGCATTCGGCGGGTCACCTCGCCAAGACTCGCGACCCGCCAGCTCGCCGGCAGCGGGCCGATCTCGGTCTCGCGCAGCGGCTCGCCCCGCAGGCCCTCGCGGAAGATCTTGGCCAGCAGTGCGGCCCTGAGGCGCGCCATGGCGCCAGCCCTTGATAGCGCAATCCCGGCGAGCCCCTCCAGATCAGCTAGAAAACGCGCGACGCTGTCCTGGGTGCGGAGGTCTTCAGGCACGAGGATCGTCGCTTGTTTCAGGAGCTGGAAGTGGCGATTGTAGCCGCGGTTCGGGATCGGTACCGCGCGAAGTGCGTAGAAAAGGAAGAGGGGGTTCGCCACCTCCTCGCGGGCCCGGATTAGCCTTGTACCATCGGCGCCAGTCACGAATGGGAAATCGAGAAATTTGAGCTTACGCGTGTGGTCGCCGAAGAGGATCAGCGGGAGCGGCCCGACGTTGACGAGCGACTCATCGTCGCTATAGCCCGCAAGCCCGGCTCCTTGGTCGATTACCGGGAATCGGCCTTCGGACCTGTAGTTCTTCTTTTGCACCGAACGCTTTCGGGGGAAATCGGTCCGGAGGCACTGATTGACTGGGAGCCTCCTCCACGCTTTGGCGCCATGCTCAGTTGCCATCGCCACCATCCCAGGAGTAACCTAGAGCCCCGAAACGTGGCAGGAGTTCCTCTTCGAGAATCCGCGACTGGAGCCGGAGCCTCGCCAGTTCGTCTAGAATTGCCTGAATGTCGTCCGCCACGGCCGCGGCCGTCGCGGCCACGTAGCGCGAGGGCGAGAGGTTGTAATCGGCGGCGGCGACCTCAGCCAACGTGGCGACCGCAGCCAGGCCCCGACAGGCCTTCCATTCCCGCAGGCATTCCGCGATCCTGGCGGCGCCGGCCTCGGTCAGCTCGTTCTTGGGGCGCCCCTTGAGGAACTCGCCGGAGGCGTTGAGCATCAGGACCTGGCCCTGGCGCGGTCCGGACTTCGCCGCGTTGAGCAGGACGACCAGACCGGCGGCGGTGGTGTTGTAGAAAAGATTGTCGGGCAGCAGGATCACGGCCTCGATCAGGTCCTGCTCCAGGAACCAGCGCCGGATGGCCTTTTCCTTGTTTTCGTTCTGGTTGCCGCTGCCGCGGCTGGCGGCGCCGGTGTCAATCACCACCGCCGCCCGGCCCTGCGGCTTGAGCGAGGCGGCGATATGCTGCAGCCACGCCCAGTCGGCCGTCCCCGCCGGGGCGTACCCGCCCCGCCGCTCGAAACGCTCGAAGGGGTCGGTCTCGTACGCCTTGGGATCGAAGTTGTCCTGGTTCCACATGGGGTTGGTGACCACGACGTCGAAGCGGCGCAGCGCGCTGTTCGCGAGGAACTTCGGGTTGACCATGGAGTCGCCGCGCAACACCTCGCCCTCCATGTCGTGCACCACCATGTTCATGTGGGCCAGGGCGTACCCCGACGAGCCGTACTCCTGGCCGTAGAGCCGAAGTGGTCGGCGCACCGGGCCCCGCTCGCGCAGCGCGAGCTGGCACTTGATCAGCAGCCCGCCCGAGCCGCAGCAGGGGTCGTAGACCTCCTCGCCCTCCTGGGGTGCCACCAGGCGCGCCATCAGCCAGCCCACCCCCTTGGGGGTAAAAAATTCGCCGGCGCTCTGGCCCTGGCCCTCGGCGAACTTGCGCAGCAGGTACTCGTAGGCCCGGCCCAGGAAGTCGGGCTCGACATCCTTGAGGCCGAGGCGATAGCGCGGGTGGCTGAAGGCCTCGATCACGCGGCTCAGCGCGCCGTCGGAAATTTCGCGCTCGCCGTTCCGGGTCTCGTTGAAGTCCTGGGTGTCAATCACCCCCTGCAGGCTCGGGTTCTGGCGCGCCACCGCGCGCACCGCGACCGTGATGCGCTCCCCCACCGTTTGCACCCGCCTCGCCGCGGCGGGCGCCGGGGCCCGCCCGCTGATCACCGCCCAGGTCGCCTCGCGCGGGATGAAAAAACGGACCAGGCTGTGGTCGCCTGCCACCAGCGCCTCCGCCTTGGCGCGGGACCCGAATTTTTCCGCCAGCCGCTCCAACTCGTCCTCGAAGACGTCCGAGAGGCGCTTGAGGAAGACCAGCGGCAGAATGTAGTCCTTGAACTTGGGCGCGTCCTTCTCGCCGCGGATGCCGCAGGCCGCGGCCCAGAGCATCCCCTCCATCGAGCGCGTGTCCATCTCGCCCTCCGGCGCCCCGGCTCGCCTGCGCGAGCGCCCCCGCGGCGGCGGGGCCGCGGCAGTCGCCGCCGGGCCAGCCATCTGCTCCCCCTCCCAGCGCGTGCGCAGATCGGCGAACTTGGGCCCCAGCCCTTTTAGGAACTGCGCGATCAAGTGGCGCACCGCCGCGTCCGGTCGGCTGCGCCCCTTTTCCCAGCGGTTTATGGTAGGAAAGGAGACATGCAGCCGCGCCGCCAGCTTCTCCTGCGAGAGGCCAAGCCGCTGGCGCAGCTCAAGAATGAGAGCGGCAAAATCTTCGTCTGCCATGGCTATGCACCACAGCATATGCAATAACACTTGATCATGTCAAGCCAGGCGGTCGGGACACGGCCGGGGGCAGTCCGGACATTTTTGGGGTAGTATCGGGCTTCGCCCATGCTCCCCCAAGCCGAAGCCGACGAGCTGCTGCGGATGGCGAAGCGCTTTGAACACGCCGCCGCGGTGGTGGCTTTTCCCCCAGGCGCGAACGAGACCTACGAGTTGACGGCGGAAAGCGGGAGGGAGAAATTCCTGCTGGACATTTGGAGGGGAACGATTCGCATCTCCAAACTGAAGCTGCAGAACCGCGTACGGACAGCGGTGGTTTTGGCCCGTCTGGACGTGCACGGCGCGCCCCACACCAACCCCGACCTGACGCGCATCGGCGGCACCCACCTGCATCTATACCGTGAAGGGTACGAGGACCGGTGGGCTTTCCCGGTGGATCCTTTGCCCTTCCCCCACCTGGCGGATCCCGCGGCGACGTTCCACGACTTCTGCCGGTACTGCAATGTCATCGCGCCACCGGCTGCGCAAGGCTGGCTGACATGAATCAGGCGGAGTGCCAAGCGCTGATCGACTCCTACGTGGGCTGGCTTCGCCACGGTCTGTCGGTGGAGGCCATCGGGGACGCCTGCGAGGTGACAACGCCGTTCCTGGACCGGCACAACGACCACCTCCAGGTCTACGCGGTGCGCAGGAACGGCGGGGTGGAGCTATCCGACGACGGCTACATCCTCGCCGATCTGCGGACCAGCGGCCTGGCGGTGGATACCCCCAAGCGGAGGCAGGTGCTGGAGGGCATGCTGAACGGGCTTGGCGTGCGCGAGCAGGACGGCCGCCTCACCGTCGAGGCGTCCGCCGCCAACCTCGGCCAGCGGCTGCACTCGCTGGTTCAGGCCATGCTGGCGGTCAACGACATGTTCGTCATGGCTCAGCCCCGGGTGGCCAGCTTCTTCTTCGAGGACGTGCAGCGCTTCCTCGACGGCCACCAGATCCGCTACAGCACCCGGGTCAAGCTCAGCGGGAAGAGCGGCTTTGACCACGCCGTGGATTTCCTGATTCCGAAATCCCCCCGCCGGCCAGAGCGCATGCTGGAGGCCATCAACGCGCCCAACCGCAATGCTATCTCCGCATACCTGTTCGGCCTGAGCGACGTGCGCGAAGCGCGCAGTCGGGGCGCGGGCGCCGAGGCCGAGGCCTACGCCTTCTTGAACGACCAGGAGCAGGCCGCCAGCGGCGACGTGATCAGCGCCCTGGGCGCCTACCGCGTCAAGCCGGTGCTTTGGTCGCAGCGCGACCAGGTCGTCGAGGCGCTGGCGGGGTAGCGCAAATGAGACTGGAATTCGACTGCGCGGTCGAAGCCGTAACTTTTGTTCTGACAGAGTCCAATGCGGTGGCGGGGAGCTACGAGGCCCTTGAATCATTCCGGGCTACGGCGAGCGGTGAGAGATGATCGCGCCGGAGGTCCTCGATGCCTCAGTGCGAAGCGAATGTGTTGCCGGCAACGGGCAACTTTTAGCTACCTCTCCGGTCCTGATCGGCCTATAGTAAACCAAGTGGCTACGAGGCGAACAAAAAGCGAAAAAGGGGCGCCGCCTCACCCACAGCTCGGCGGTGACTGGACCTCATCGAAGCTGAAGATTCTGGGCGACTACCTCGCTGCATACACCGTCGCCCTCTCCCGACAAAAATTCCGACTTCGCTACGTTGACGCCTTCGCGGGTACTGGCTACCGGGACGCCCGAAAACGAGAAGACCGGAAAGCCCAAGCCCAACTTTTCCCCGACCTCGCCGCTCCGGAGCCGCAAGAGCTTTTGGCCGGCTCGGCGTTGCAAGCTCTGCGGACCGAACCCGCATTCCACCACTTCACTTTCATTGAACGAAGTGCGGAGAGATGCAAGGCCCTCTCGGAACTTGTGAGCCGGTTTCCGCAGATCGAGGATCGCGTCAGTGTTGTAAAAGGGGACGCCAACGTCGAGATCCAGAGGCTGTGCAAGGAATTCAGGCCGGGTGAACGCGCGGTCGTGTTCCTCGACCCCTTTGGGATGAACGTCGAATGGGCTACCATCGAAGCCCTGGCGCGGACCCATGTGGTTGACCTTTGGCTGCTCTTTCCGCTGGGCATCGGCGTCAACCGGCTGCTCGCCCGCTCGGGGAAAATTCCGCCCGGCTGGAGGCGCCGACTCGACCTGCTCCTGGGCACGAAGGACTGGGAGCAGGCTTTTTACCGCGCGCAGGCCGAATCAGGACTTTTCGAGGATGAGGAACGATTGGTCAAGGCGAAGATCGAGGTGATCAGCGAGTACTTCCTCAACCGGCTCAGGTCGGTCTTCATAGCAGTCTCCCCGCACCCGCGAACTCTGATGAATTCCGCCAATTGCCCTCTCTACCTGCTCTGTTTCGCCGCCTCCAACAAGAATGGGGCGAACCTTGCCCTGAAAATTGCCAATGACCTTCTTTTGAGGATGGATTGACCAATGGCCCAGGGGAGCGCGATCGAGTGGACCGAGTCCACATGGAATCCAGTGACCGGATGCAGCAAGATCAGCCAGGGCTGCAAGCACTGCTATGCCGAGCGGATGGCGCGCCGGCTGCAGGCGATGGGCCAGCCAAACTACCGCAACGGCTTTCAAATAACCCTGCAGCCGCACATGCTTGAGCTTCCGCTCCGCTGGAAGCGCCCCCAAACGATCTTCGTCAACTCGATGAGCGACCTCTTTCATAGAGACGTCCCTCTCGAATATATTCAACGGGTGTTCGCCGTCATGCGCGCAGCCCACTGGCACCGGTTTCAGGTCCTGACCAAGCGCGCCGATCGCCTGCTACAGCTTTCCGGAGATCTCAACTGGGCAGACAATATCTGGATGGGCGTCAGCGTCGAGAACGACCGCCAGCGGGGCCGGGTCGGCCTACTGCGGGCAAGCAGCGCCAAAGTAAAGTTCTTGTCCCTGGAACCCCTGCTCGGCCCGCTGCCTGGGCTCGACCTTGCGGGCCTCGATTGGGTGATCGTGGGCGGCGAATCCGGCCCTGGCGCCCGGCCGATGGCGCCAGCATGGGTGACCGACCTCCGCGATCAATGCCTAGCCGCCAAGGTCGCGTTCTTCTTCAAGCAATGGGGCGGCGCCAACAAGAAACGCACCGGTCGTTTGCTAGAAAACCAGACCTGGGACCAGTTGCCGTTGCTAGCGACCGCCCGAGCCTGACCCCAACCGAAGCCCCGGAGCGCCATGGCCGGCCTTCCAGGACGGTTGCGCCTGCCGCTTCGCCCCGGCCACCCGCGGTTGATCGGTAATAATATACTTGACTCAGGAAGCGGTTTTCGGTACGCTGGTTCACATGAAGCCGGTCACCACTCTCCAGCAAGCGATTCTGCACTTTGCGGACCCCGACAATTGCCTTGCGTTCATGATGGCGCGCCGCTGGCCGGATGGCGTGGTGAAGTGCCCGACGTGTGGCAGCGACGCAGTGACGTTCCTCAAGTCGCGCCGCACGTGGGAATGCAAGACGAAGCACAAGCGCCGTCAGTTCAGCGTCAAGGTGGGTACGGTGATGGAGGATTCCCCGTTGCCGTTGAGCGTGTGGCTCCCGGCAATGTGGATGATTGCGAACGACCGCAACGGCATTTCCTCTTGGGAGATTCACCGGGCGTTGGGCATCACGCAAAAGAGCGCGTGGTTCCTGCTTCACCGCATCCGCCTCGGAATGCAGGACGCTGGGCATGGAGGCGGCAAGCTGGGCGGTCGCGTCGAGGTAGACGAAACCTTCATCGGCGGAAAGGCTCGCAACATGCACTCCAGGGTGCGCAAGGCGAAGGGTATTGGTCCTGGCGGCGAGGGAAAGACCATCGTGCTTGGAATGCTGGAGCGCGGCGGAGCCGTCCGCACCGCCGTTGTCCCGAACCGCGAGGGCGCAACCCTTCAGCCTATTATGCGCGAGCACGTCAAGCGGGGAGCCAAGGTCATGACCGACGAGCACGCGGGCTACAACGGGCTGGAGGATGATTTCCTGCGGGGCGTTATCAACCACGCGGTCGAGTATGTGAACGGATCGGTTCACACCAACGGCATGGAGAACTACTGGTCGCTGGTTAAGCGCGGCCTCAATGGAACCTACATCGCGGTCGAGCCGTTCCATCTCTTCCGGTACTTGGATGAGCAGTCGTTCCGCTACAACAACCGCAAGGACGGGAACCGCGTCATCAGCGACGCAGAACGATTCAGCACGCTGGCGGGGCAGCTTGTTGGTAAGCGGCTGATGTACTCGGCGCTCACCGGGAAGGAGGGTGAAAAACCGTCTTTTTAACCGACCACGCCAGCGGCGGGGGCAGCGCCGGATTTCCGCTTTGGTTTTGGGCCGCGCTTCTTCGGATTGAGCGTGGCCTGTGCTTTGTACCCTCGTTCGCGGCGGACGATTTCCGCGTGCGGGACGGAGAGGATTTCGTCTACCAACGCCGTAAAACGTTCGTGCGTTACCGAAGGCTTCATCCGTCACAGGATACCTCATCGCGGCAAAATCGGCCACGCTTTTAGGGCCAGTCCCGCAAGACGATCTTGCCGCTGACCGATCAGGGCACTATTCCAATCTGGGAGCTGTCCAACCGCCCTGGTCAAAACGAACTCTGAGCCAATGAGTGTGGGTTGCTTTTGAGCGAACGGACTATTCCCGATTGTAGAATTGGAAGTGGCTTGGAGAAGCACCATGTTGCCAAGCCTCCGATAGTGCGCTCTCACGACATCCTCGGGCTCGTTGGTCCAGTTTAGCGTCATCACATGTTCAAGATTAATTTCGTTTGGGTCATCGTTCGGAATGAATTGCGGCTCCTTTTCTCCCCTTTCCTGTTGCTCAAGCACGCGAAGGTAGTACCGCGCAATTGCGTTCTTTGATACCCTGGCTTTGGCAAAGTCAGCATAAAAATTACTGTCTGCTGGAATCACTTCACGCAAGGCTTCCGCCAGCCCGGCGGTCGTTGTGATTACCCCGCGACGAATTTCTTGCGCCGCCTTGGCATATCGCATTTCCACCACGCCGCTGCCAAGGCCACCGGATACCAAAAACCTTACGGACCAGTTGACAATTGCTGGTAATGCCGAATTGATTTCATCTTTACTGAAAGAGTTGGCGACAGAGAGCAGAAGGGGCCGAAGTTGTTCCACGCCAAGCAGATCGGTAAGCAACTCTACGCTTTTGCGCACCTCCGGGCGATATGGATTCCAATGGTCATCGCCGGGGTTAATGATCGCCGAATAAGTTTTCGCCTCACCGAATAAGGAAGCCGCAAGGTCAATGGACTTCTGTTTGCTATTGGTGTTTTTCTTAATCGTGTCGTACAGGTCCTTTTCCTTTGTGTGTTCCTCCCTCGAAATCCATAAATGCCGAATATACGTTACAAGAAGCTCGCGGGTATCGCCCACGGCTTCCAGCACCCCGACCATTCCAAACCAGTGCTGCTGGACCTCCGCAACCCGGTCACCAGACTGCGCCAGCAGGTAATTCTTTAGCAAGTCGGCGGCGGAAAGCCTGAGTCCCCGGTCATTCATCGTTTCAAAAATCACGTAGGCGGTGTTGTCATCGGGAACGGAAACCCAAATCACCTTGGCGCGTGCATCAAGAAACGCCACCCATCCCATCAGGCGCTGCGTTCCCGATGCCGGATTGACCTGGACGATGGACTTCACCTGCTTTGCGGCGAGCGTCGCTGCGGCATCTATCAATTCGTTGGACGGGTGCTGCGGCAGAACCGATTTGCGCTCCGGGTCGTCCGGCAACAGCAGTACGCGCTTTCTGAAATAGTCGTTATCAAACCCGTTGAGATTTAGGTGGGGGAGCAACTCCATCGTGTGCAAGTCGGTGCTGACGAGGTATTGCGCATTGAACGCAGTGGCTCGTTCCGTGTCGCCTATCGAGTAAAAATGATCCCGGATTGCCGCAAGGAACATCGCTGTCGTCGCTAGGCGCTGCTGTCCATCAACAATCTTCGGCTTTCCGTTTGAATCACTCGTGGCTATGATCGAGCCAAGGAAGTGCTCCGCGTGCTCCCCTTGGCTGATGACATTCTCGAAGTCGGAGAACAAATCCTTGACGTGCTCCGCCTCCCATGCGTAGGAACGCTGGTTCACGTCTACGTAAAGGCGGCGTTCTTTGAGGGCTTTCCCAAGGGACTCGTGGCCGAACTCCAACTGCTCGATTTTGCTGGACATGGTGCGGTGGTGCCTCTCGACGAGGATCATACGCCACCCCCTCCCACTGAGACAAGTATATTATTACCGGTTGATCGGCCAGAGGCTATACTCACATCGCATGGCGCTCGCCCCCGGAACCCGCCTCGGCCCCTACGACATCGTCGCCCCGCTGGGCGCCGGCGGCATGGGCGAGGTCTACCGCGCCCGCGATACCCGCCTCGACCGCACCGTCGCCCTCAAGGTGCTCGCCCCCGGCCTCGCCTCCAGCGTGGAGCAGCAGGCCCGCTTCGAGCGCGAGGCCCGCGCCGTCGCCGCCCTCCAGCACCCCCACATCTGCGTCCTGCACGACATCGGCCGCGAGGGCGACACCCAGTTCCTGGTGATGGAGTATATCGAGGGCGAGACGCTGGCGGCGCGGCTGCGCCGCGGGCGCCTGCCGCTGGCCGAGTTGACCAAGATCGGCGGCGAGATCGCCGACGCGCTGGAAAAAGCCCACCGCGCCGGCATCGTCCACCGCGACCTCAAGCCCGCCAACATCATGCTGACCGCCGGCGGCGCCAAGTTGCTGGACTTCGGCTTGGCCAAGCCGCGGGCGCTGACCGCGCCCGGCTCAGCCCCGCCCAGCTTCACCGCCACCCTGGCGGCGACGGCGCTCGACTCGCCCCTGACCCAGGCGGGCACGGTCATGGGCACGGTGCAGTACATGAGCCCGGAGCAGATCCAGGGCCAGCCCGCCGACGCCCGCAGCGATATCTTCGCCCTCGGCTGCGTCCTCTACGAGTGCGCCACCGGCCAGCGCGCCTTCGAGGGCTCGACCAGCCTCTCGGTGGCGGCGGCGATTTTAGAGAAAGAACCGGCCAGCCTGCGCGCCGCCGCGCCCCTCACCCCGCCCGCGCTGGAGCACGCCGTCGAGCGCTGCCTGCGCAAGTCCCCCGACCAGCGCTGGCAGTCGGCGGCCGACGTCGGCTGGGAGCTGGCCTGGGCGGAGCGGGTCGCGCCCGCGCCCGGCGGCCCAGCCCCGCGGCGGGGCTGGCTGATCCCGCTGCTGGCCGGCGCGGCCGCGCTGGCCACCTTGGCCGCCGCCTTCCTCTGGTTGCGCCCGCGCCCAGTGGCGGCCAACCTGGTCGCCGAACTGCCGCCGCCGCCGAACGTCCATTTCGCCTTTGGCGGCAACGACCCTGGGCCTCCGGCCCTCTCCCCCGACGGCAGCCAAGTGGTCTTTGCCGCGGTGGGTGCCGGTGGCCGCCGCCACCTCTGGCTGCGCCGCCTCGACCAAGCCCAGGCGCGCGAGCTGCCCGGCAGCGACGATGCCATCCTGCCCTTCTGGTCGCCCGACTCCGGCGCCATCGCCTACTTCACCAGCAGCGACCTCAACGGTTCCGGCAAGTTGATGATCTTCAATCTGGCCAGCGGCCAGGCCAAACTGCTATGCGATGCCCCCAATGCGCGCGGCGGCAGTTGGGCGCCCGACGGCACCATCCTGTTCGCGCCCGATATCTCCGGCGGCCTGTTCCGCGTCCCCGCCAGCGGCGGCACGCCGCAGCCGGTCACCCACCCCGACCCCAACCAGTACAGCTCCCAGCGCTTCCCCTGGTTCCTGCCCGACGGCAATCACTTCCTCTACTTGGCCGTCAGCCACGACGACAGCAGCAAAGACATGCTGTTCTGGAACTCGCTCCACGGGCGCCAGAGCCGCCCCCTGCTGCACTCCCTCACCGGCGGCATCTTTGGATCGGGCGACCTGCTCTACTCCTCCGCCGGCACCCTCATGGCCCAGCCGCTGGACCCGGCCACCGGCGCGCTCAGCGGCGCGGCCCGCCCGGTGGCGCAGGGGATTTACGATGACTCCATCACCTGGCGGCCGGCCTATTCGGTCGCCCGCGACGGCGCGCTGGTGTATGCCACCGGCAGCATCGGGGCGCAGCAGCTTGCCTGGGTGGACCGCGGCGGGCGCGAAGGCGCGGCGCTGCCGCAGTTCGCCGGCGATGCCTTGACCGCAGCCCTTTCTCCGGATGGGCGCCACCTGGCGGTCAGCATTGACCAGGGGTTGCAGGATATTTGGGTTCTGGACCCCGCCGGGGGCCGATCACGGCTGACTTTCGGGCCGCTGGCCAACCTCTGGCCGGTTTGGTCGCCGGATGGCCAATGGCTCGCCTATGGTTCGCAGCAGGCATCGCGGCAGCAAGTTTTGCGCCGCGCCGCCAACGGCGGCGGTGCCGTCCAGGTCATCGAGAGCGCCAGCACCGCCGACCTGGCGCGGGTCCTGCCCGGCGCCTGGTCCTCCGATGGCCGCGAGATCCTCTGCCTGGTGGTGAACCGCGACCAGCGCTTCGAACTGCGCGCTTGGCCCGCCACCCCGGGTGCGGCCTCGCGGCCGGTGGTGCCGCCTACTGCCGACAGCCTGGAGAACCCGGAACTTTCCCCCGACGGCCGCTGGGCCTCCTACTTGGATGGCCAGCCCGGCCAGTTGCCCGACCTGTTCGTCGTCCCCTTCCATGGCGGCGGCGGCAAGTGGCAAGTCACCACCCAGGGCGTGGCCAACTATTACTGGGCGCAGGGGGGCAGGGAACTGGATGTGCTCGATGGCGCCGGGCATCTGCTCGCCATCGCGGTGAGCGCGAGCGGCGGGGCGCCCCAGTTCGGCCCGCCGCGCCTGCTGGCCAGCAACTTCCCCCCGGTGCTCGCCGCCTCCGCCGACGGCCAGCGCTTCCTCGGCGTCTTCTACCCCGACGACCACCAGCACCTCATGATCGCCAGCCACTGGCAAGCCGCCCTCCCCCATTAGGGCAAAAGCAGCTCCGCGGCCTTGCCATCAAACCGTGGCACAGCCATTCCTGGCGGTGCGTCTCCAGCGCCTCCTCGCCTCTAGCGGCGACCTCCCCGGGAAGCGAATTCGGCGCGGCCCCAGCGAGGCGCAGCGCCGACTCGGGGCCACGGGGCCCCCAAGTCGGCGCGAGCACAAGCGGGACGCGCGCCGCACCGGCCCGGCGCTGCTACAGCCGGGCCGGGCAGGCGCGCTGGGGCCCGCGCCCACCAAGTACAGCAGCTCGGCGTGATCCTGGTAGGGTCCGCCGCCAGCGTGCTGCGGTCCTGCCGCCCGCCCTGCAGCCGCTGCAAGCGCTCCTCCAGCGAGCGGATCACCGCCCCGGTCATGCTGTCGCCGGAGCTCATGCGCTTCCTCCTTTCTGCATTTGAGGCGAAAAGGAGCCCGCGCAACTACACCCCATGCTGGATCAACCGTCGCCCGGCCACGCGCTGCCACCGCGCGGCGAGGGGGGCGCAGCCCCCGATCAAGGCAGGCGCAAGCCTCGCAGCGGGCCGTAGCGCCGCTGTTTTTGCGCTAGCCCGCCCACGGTTCACGGTTCACTGTCCACGGTTCACTGTCCACCGTTCACGGTTCACTGCCGTCCGCCTCATGCCCCAGCAGCCGCGCCACCCGCGCCGGTATCGGCGGATGCGTCGAGAACAGCCCCGCCAGCATCTGCCGCGTCCGCGGCGCGATGATGAACAGGTGCGCCGTGGACGGCGTCGCCAGCAGCGGCCGCTGCCGCGCATAGGCGTCCAGCTTCTGCAGCGCCCGCGCCAGCGCCTGCGGGTTCCCCGTCCAGTGCGCCCCCGAGGCGTCCGCCGCGTACTCGCGCGAGCGCGAGATGGCGAGCTGGATCAGCATCGCCGCCAGCGGGGCCACGATCATCAGCGCCAGCGCCGACAGCGCCCCGCCCTCGCGCTCCTCCCGCCCGCCCCAGCCGCCAAACATCGCCGCCCACCCCGCCATCCGCGCGATCATCATGATCGCCCCCGCCATCGTCGCCACAATCGAGCTGATCAGGATGTCGCGGTTGCGCACGTGCCCCAGCTCGTGCCCCAGCACCCCCTCCAGCTCCTCGTCGCTCAGCAGCCCCAGGATGCCCCGCGTCACCGCCACCGAGGCGTGCTGCGGGTTGCGCCCGGTCGCAAAGGCGTTGGGCGAGTCGGTCGGGATCAGGTACACCTTGGGCATCGGCAGCCCTTCCCGCCCGGTCAGCCCCTCCAGGATGCGGTACACGCTGGGCAGCTCCGCCCGCGTCGCCGGCTGCGCGTTGTAGGTCTTGAGCGCGATCTTGTCGCTATAAAAATAGGACACGAAGTTCATCACCGCGCTGAACCCCAGCGCCAGCACCAGCCCCGTCTCCCCCCCCAGCCAGTCGCCGATCAGCATCAGCAACAGCGTCATCGCCGTCATCAGAAACGCAGTTTTGAAGATTTGCATGGCTTCCTTCTACCTACTCCCAGCTTACCGCCGTTCCCCCGCCTTCTCCGCTCCCGCCGGCTGGAACAGCAGGCTGTCGCCCGCGGGCGCCAGCACCGCCTCCACCTCCTCGCCCGCCACCACCTCGCCCTTCAGGATGGCGCTGGCCAGCGGGTTCTGCACCAGCCGCTGCAGCGCCCGCTTCAGCGGCCGCGCCCCGTACTGCGGGTCGTAGCCCTGCCGCAGGATCAGCGCCCGCGCCGCCGGCGCCAGCTTCAGCCCGATCCCCCGCTCCGCCAGCAGCGTCCGCAGGTGCCCCAACTGCAGCTCGATGATCGGCTCCAACTGCTCCCGCTCGAGCGCGTGGAAGATCACAATCTCGTCCACCCGGTTCAGGAACTCCGGCCGGAAATGCCCGCGCAGCTCCGCCATCACCTGCTCCCGCTCGCCCGCCCCCACCTCGCCCCGCAGGTGCTGGCTGCCCAGGTTCGAGGTCATGATCACCACCGTGTTGCGGAAATCCACCGTCCGCCCCTTGCCGTCCGTCAGCCGCCCGTCGTCCAGCACCTGCAGCAAGATGTTGAACACCTCGGCGTGCGCCTTCTCGATCTCGTCCAGCAGCAGCACCGCGTACGGACGCCGCCGCACCCGCTCGGTCAGCTGCCCCCCCTCCTCGTAGCCCACGTAGCCCGGCGGCGCCCCGATCAGCCGGGCCACCGAGTGCTTCTCCATGTACTCGCTCATGTCCAGCCGCAGCATGGCGTGCTCGTCGTCGAACAGGAACTCCGCCAGCGCCCGCGCCAGCTCGGTCTTGCCCACCCCCGTCGGCCCCAGGAACAAAAAGCTCCCGATCGGCCGGCGCGGATCGCCCAGCCCCGCCCGCGACCGCCGGATCGCGTCCGCCACCGCGCTCACCGCCTCCTCTTGTCCCACCACCCGCTGGTGCAGCCGCTCCTCCATGTGCACCAGCTTCTCCTTCTCCCCCTCCAGCATCCGGCTCACCGGAATCCCCGTCCACTTCGAGACGATGGCGGCAATCTCCGCCTCGCTCACCTCCTCGTGCAGCAGCCGCGCCGGGCCCTGGTCGGCCTCCATCTTGCGGCTGGCCTCGGCCAGCGCCCGCTCCAGTTGCCCCCGCTGCCCATACCGTATCTCCGCCACCCGGCTCAGGTTGCCCTGCCGCTCCGCCTGCTGCTCCTCCACCTGCAGCGCGTCCAGCTTCGCCTTCAGCTCGCGGATCTTCTGGATCTCGTCCTTCTCCACCTGCCAGCGGCTGCGCAGCCCCTCCACCTGCTCGCGCAAATCCGCGCTTTCCCGCTCGATCTGCCGCGCCCGCTCCCGCGAGCCCTTGTCCTTCTCCTTCGCCAAAGCCGTCTGCTCGATCTCGAGCTGGGTCAGCCGCCGCTCCAGCGTCTCGATCTCCACCGGCCGCGAGTCGAGCTGCATCCGCAGCGCCGCCGCCGCCTCGTCCACCAGGTCTATCGCCTTGTCCGGCAAGAAGCGGTCGGCGATGTAGCGCGCCGACAGCCGCGCCGCCGCCACCAGCGCCGCGTCCTGGATGCGCACCCCGTGGTGGATCTCGTAGCGCTCCTTCAGCCCCCGCAAGATCCCGATCGCGTCCTCCACCGTCGGCTCGCCCACCACCACCGGCTGGAAGCGCCGCTCCAATGCCGCGTCCTTCTCGATGTATTTCTTGTACTCGTTCAGCGTCGTCGCCCCGATCGCCCGCAGCTCCCCCCGCGCCAGCGCCGGCTTCAGCATGTTGCTGGCGTCCATCGCCCCCTCCGCCGCCCCCGCCCCCACCAGCGTGTGCAGCTCGTCAATGAAGAGGATCACCTCGCCCTGCGCCTCCTCGATCTCCTTCAACACCGCCTTCAGCCGGTCCTCGAACTCCCCCCGGTACTTCGCCCCCGCCACCATCGCCCCCAGGTCCAGCCCCACCACCCGCTTCGTCTTCAGCGCCTCGGGCACGTCCCCGGCCACAATCCGCCGCGCCAGCCCCTCCACGATCGCCGTCTTCCCCACCCCCGGCTCCCCGATCAGCACCGGGTTGTTCTTCGTCCGCCGCGACAACACCTGGATCACCCGCCGGATCTCCTCGTCCCGCCCGATCACCGGGTCCAGCTTCCCCCGCCGCGCCAGCTCGGTCAGGTCCTTGGCGTAGCGTTCCAGCGCCTGGTACTTCCCCTCCGGGTTCTGGTCGGTCACCCGCTGGCTCCCCCGGATCGTCTGCAGCGCCTGCAGCACCCGCTCCGGCGTCACCCCCTGCGCCGCCAGCACCTGCTGCGCCGCGTCCGCCTTGAGGTCGAGCAGCCCCAGCAATAAATGCTCGGTCGAGACAAACTCGTCCTTGAACTTGTCGGCGTGCCGAAACGCCGCCTCCAGCACCTCGCCCAGCCCCGGCGACAAAGTCCGGTCCAGGCTCGCCCCCTGCACCTTCGGCCGCCGCCCCAGCTCCTTCTCCAAATCCGCCGCCAGCCCCGGCGCGTTCACCCCCAACCGCTGCAGCGTCGGCCCGATCACCCCTTCGCGGTCCGCCAGCAGCGCCGCCAGCAGGTGCAGCGGCTCAATCGCCGCCTGCTGCGACTGCACCGCCTGCTCCCGCGCCCCCTCCAGCGCCTCTTGCGCCTTCACCGTCAGCTTGTCGTAGCGAATCGGCATGGTCCCCTTCCCGGCGCCCGGCGCCGCCGGCCGCCCCCCCGGGGACCGCCAGCGGCGCCGCCCGCCCTACGGCACGGTTACTGCACCTGCACCTGGATCTGCTTCGGCTTGGCTTCCTCGCGCCGCGGCAAAAACAGGTTCAACACCCCGTCCGCCAGCTTGGCCTCGATCGCCATCTGGTTCACCGCCTCCGGCAGCAGGAACACCCGGCTGAAGCTGCCGTGCGGCCGCTCCACCCGGTGGTACGACTCCAGGCTGGAGCCCAACTTCCGCTCCCCCTTGATCGTAACCGCATCGTGCTCCACCTGAATGTCCAACTCCTCCCGCTTCACCCCCGGCAGGTCCAACTGCAACTGGTAGCCCGCCTCGCTCTCCACCACGTCGGTCCGCGGCACCCAGTCGGTCGCCGCCGCACTCGCACTCTCACGCCCCTGCCATACCAATGTCGTCATCGCAAAAACCCTCCCTGAAAAAATCTACTGCATTAACAAGCATAAAATCTGAGTGCGATTGTGTCAAGCAAAATATTAGGTTCAAAATCAATGACTTGCGAATGGCGCCCGCTTGCAGGCGTCCTGAGCGGAGCGAACGCTCTGCCCGCCCCGCGCCTGCAAAGCGGCGGCAAGTCGCCGGGGTCGCGCCGCTTTGCCTGCTGGCAAATTCGGCGCGAAAGGCTGCGAACCGGGGGGGCGTAATTCCGCAGGGGCAGACGCGCCAGTGGCGCGTCTGCGCCCCCGGGAAGCGAATTCGGCGCGGCCCCTGCAGCCCAGCAGCGAAGCCGCGCAGCGCCGGCTTGGGGCCGCGGGGCCCCCAAGCCGGCGTGAGCACAAGCGGGACGCGCGCCGCACCGGCCCGGCGCTGCTACAGCCGGGCCGGGCAGGCGCGCTGGGGCCCGCGCCCACCAAAGGCGACCCTCGGCAGCGACCCGAGTCAGGTGCCGAGTATCCACCGGATTCCGGTCAGCCGCCGCACCGGTCAGCGCCACCCCTTATGCCGCTGGTACCACTTCCAGCCCCTGCAGCCGCGCCGCCCGGGCCAGTGCGTGGTCGTGGGTGGCCAAGCGCAGCGGCTCGTCGTGCCACTCCCGCCACTGCAGCGCCGAGACTAAATGGATGGCATCCAGCGTGCCCAGCGGCGAGGGCATCGCCGCGCTCGCCCGCAGCAAGATGGCCTGGGTCAGATCCATCTCCCGCACCCGCGCCAGTACATCCACCAAAATCCCGCGGCGCTGGTCCAACTCGCTCGCCTCCAGCCGTTGTTCCATTCGCGCCCGGTCCAACGTGCGCAGGCACTCCACCCGGGTCAAGGCGCTGGCCACGGCGGTCTCCCAAAGCCGCAGGTCGACGAACCCAGGCTGGCGGAACGCGAACCGCAGCACCACCGACGCGTCCAGGTAGAGGCATCTCATCGGTCGTTCCGGCGCGTCTCCAGCAGCCATTCGACAATGTCGAAGTCAATGTCGCTGGGCGGCGGCAGCTTCAGGTCGCGCAGCCGCCCCGAGGCCGGCCGCTCCCGCATCCCGTTGCGGTCGCCCGCCGGACCCAGGCGCGCCACCGGCGTGCCCCGGTCGGTGATGGTGACCGCCCCGCCCAGCTTGGCCTCGCGCAGGTAGCGGCTGAGGTGTGCTTTGAATTCCGCGATGCCCACGTCCTTCATGACCCCATCATGACCCCTACGGACCTCTTTGGCAACCCGCGGCGCGCGCACATGGTGCGCGATGGCGATGCACCCTCCGCGCGCGGCTGCATCTCGCGGGGGTCGCGCCGCTTTGCCTGCTGGCAAAATCGGCGCGAAAGGCTGCGAACCGGGGCCCCCGGGACCCGCTGCGGGTCCTGGGGTGGTCGTAATTCCGCAGGGGCGGACGCGCCAGTGGCGCGTCTGCGCCCCCGGGGAACGAATGCGGCGCGGCCCCAGCCGCCCATCCGCGAAGCCGCGCAGCGCCGACTGCGGTCCGCGGGCCCCCAAGTCGGCGCGAGCCTGCCGCCCCGCGCGGTTACAGCGGGGCGGCTCACAAGCGGGACGCGCGCCGCACCGGCCTGGCGCTGCTACAGCCGGGCCGGGCAGGCGCGCTGGGGCCCGCGCCAACCAAAAGCCGCGCATTTCGCGCCCCCCCGCCATGGCATAATAAATGTTTGTTCATCATCGAGGAGCGCCTGCCCATGGCACTGTCCGCCAACCAAATGCGTCCGGGGATGGTCATCATCCACGACAAGGAGCTGTTCTCCGTCTTCAGCATCACCCACCGCACCCCCGGCAACCTGCGCGCCTTCGTCCAGGCCAAAATCCGCAACCTCCGCACCGGCGGCATGATCGAGCACCGCTTCCGCTCCGACGACCGCATCGAGCGCGCCACCCTCGACGAGGCCGAGATGGAGTTCCTCTACCGCGACGGCGACAACTTCTACTTCATGAACACCGAGAACTACGAGCAGACCCACCTCAACAGCGACTCCCTCGGCGACGCCGTCCAGTACCTCATCCCCCAACTCAAGATCAACGTCGAGTTCTACGAGGGCAAGCCGGTCTCGGTCGAACTCCCCCAAACCGTGGACCTCGAGGTGGTCGAGACCGAGCCCGGCCTCAAGGGCGCCACCGTCAGCAACGTCACCAAGGCCGCCACCCTCGAAACCGGCCTCGTCGTCCAGGTCCCCCCCTTCATCGAGCAGGGTGAAAGGATCCGCGTCTCCACCGCCGAAGGCAATTATTTGGAGCGGGTGAAGTAATCGCCACCGCCCCGGTTATAAAATATCCAATGCAAGGGAGCTCACTCTGATGGCCACTGCACCCACCGAAGCCGCCTTCGCCTCCTTCCCCGAACTCGCCGGTGCCCGCCCCACCCCCCGCCTTGCCCCCGCCGCCCTGGTCGAGCGCATCCTCGCCCGCGGCGAGGCCCAGCTCAGCGCCGCCGGCGCCATCACCGCCGCCACCGGCGAGTTCACCGGCCGCACCCCCCCCAACCGCTTCCTCGTCCACAACGCCCTCACCGCCGACCGCGTCGCCTGGGGCAAGACCAACCAGCCCATCAGCTCCGAGTCGTTCGAAAAGGTCCGCCGCCGCATGGCCGCCTACCTCCAGGGCCGCGAGGTCTTCGTCCAGGACTGCTTCGCCGGCGGCGACCCCGCCTACCGCCTCAAGGTCCGCGTCGTCACCGAGCTCGCCTGGCACTCCCTCTTCGTCCGCCAGCTCTTCCTCCGCCCCTCCCCCCAGGAGCTCGATACCTTCGTCCCCGACTTCACCCTGGTCTCCATGCCCGGCTGCCGCGCCGTCCCCGCCGAGGACGGCACCAAGTCCGGCACCTACATCCTGGTGGACTTCGAGCGCCGCCTCGTCCTCATCGGCGGCACCTACTACGCCGGCGAGATGAAAAAGTCCATCTTCTCCGTGCTCAACTTCCTCCTCCCCGAGCGCGGCGTCTTCCCCATGCACTGCTCCGCCAACGTCGGCCCCAACGGCGACACCGCCCTCTTCTTCGGCCTCTCCGGCACCGGCAAGACCACCCTCTCCGCCGATCCCTCCCGCCGCCTCATCGGCGACGACGAGCACGGCTGGGGCGGCAACGGCGTCTTCAACTTCGAGGGCGGCTGCTACGCCAAGTGCATCCGCCTCTCCCAGGCGGGCGAGCCCCAAATCTGGAACGCCATCCGCTTCGGCACCGTGCTCGAAAACGTCACCCTCGACCCCGCCACCCGCATCCCCAACTTCGACGACGAGAGCGTCACCGAAAACACCCGCGCCGCCTATCCCATCGAATACATCGACAACGCCATCCTCAGCGCCCGCGGCCCCCACCCCCAAAATGTGGTCCTGCTCACCGCCGACGCCTTCGGCGTTCTTCCCCCCGTCGCCCGCCTCAGCGTCCCCCAGGCCATGTACCACTTCCTCTCCGGCTACACCGCCAAGCTGGCCGGCACCGAGGCCGGCGTCACCCAGCCCAAGGCCACCTTCAGCACCTGCTTCGGCGAGCCCTTCCTCCCGCTCGATCCCATGGTCTACGCCCGCATGCTGGGCGAGCGCGTCACCCGCCACCAGGCCAACTGCTGGCTCATCAACACCGGCTGGACCGGCGGCGGCTACGGCGTCGGCAAGCGCATGAAGCTCGACTACACCCGCGCCATGGTGCGCGCCGCCCTCGACGGCCAGCTCGCCGCCGCCTCCTTCGCCCCCGACCCCATCTTCGGCCTCGCCATCCCCCACGCCGTCCCCGGCGTCCCCGACGCCGTCCTCAACCCGCGCAACACCTGGCCCAGCCCCGCCGCCTACGAGGCCGCCGCCCGCGAGCTCGCCGGCCTGTTCCGCAAAAACTTCGAGCGCTTCCCCGGCGTCGCCCCCGACATCCTCGCCGCCGGCCCCCGCTAGCCCGCGTTGCGCGGGGGTCGCGCCGCTTTGCCTGTCGGCAAAATCGGCGCGAAAGGCTGCGAACCGGGGCCCCCAGTGCCCGCCTCGGGCTCTGGGGTGGTCGTAATTCCGCAGGGGCAGACGTGCCAGTGGCGCGTCTGCGCCCCCGGGGAACGAATGCGGCGCGGCCCCAGCAGCCCATCAGCGAAGCCGCGCAGCGCCGACTGCGGGCCACGGGGCCCCCAAGTCGGCGCGAGCACGCCCCCCCGCGCATCTACAGCGGGGCGGCTCACAAGCGGGACGCGCGCCGCACCGGCCTGGCGCTGCTACAGCCGGGCCGGGCAGGCGCGCTGGGGCCCGCGCCCACCAAGCCCGCCTCCTACTCCCCGGCCGCAATCGGCAGCGTGATCCGCACCCGCGTCCCCTCCCCCGGCCGGCTCTGGATCTCCAGAGCCGCCGCGTCCCCGTACAGCACCGCCAGCCGCTCGCGCACGTTGCTCAGCCCGATCCCGTGCCCGGGATTGCCCCCGCTGCCCCCGCCCATCCCCACCCCGTCGTCCTCCACCTCCAGCTCCAGCACCGCCTGCTGCCGCCGCCACACCCGCCGCCCCCGCAGCGCCACAAATCCCCCCTCCACCTTCGGCGCCAGCCCGTGCCGCACGCTGTTCTCCACCACCGGCTGCAGCAGCATGCTCGGCACCGGTAGGTCCAGCACCCCCTCCTCGATCTCCTTCTCAACCCGCAGCTTCTCCCGCCCGAAGCGCACCACCTCGATGTCCAGGTAGTCGTCCAGGAACGCCACCTCCTCCCGCAGCGCCTGGAAGCTCTCGTGCTTGCGCAGCATCCGCCGCAATATGTTCGACAGCTTCACGATCATCAGCCGTGCCGTGTCCGGATCGAAGCGCACCAGCGACGCCACCGAGTTCAGCGTGTTGAACAGAAAGTGCGGGTTGATCTGGCTGGTGAGCGCGTCCAGCCGCGCCTGCACCAGCAGCCGCCGCTGCGCCTCCAGCTTCATCTCGATGCGGGTGTTGTTCCAGATCTTGATCGGGATCGCCAAAGCCAGGATGTTGGTCGCCACCACCGCCACCAGCGTCCACGCCGACTTCGGCTGCAGCGCGTACAGCCCCCCCGGCGCCACCCGCTTCAGCTCCAACTGCAGCACCGTCGCCGCCATCACCAGCGCGAACACCAGCGCCTGCCAGTCGCGGAACGGCCGGTCCAGCCGGTTGCGCAGCCACCGCCACAACTCCAGGTCAATGAACGGCGAGAACGCCCACACCTCCTCGTGGTTCGGCGCCGCTTGGCGCAGCAGCCCCCCCACCCAGCCCGCCGCCAGCATCACCGGCAGCGCCAGCCACTCCCCCCCCGCCAGCGCCGCCGGCAAGGCGATCACCGCTCCCCCCACCAGCCCCGCCCCGTAGCCCCCCATCAGCCCGATCAGCACCGCCCCCGCCAGGCTCACGTCCGCCGCCCGGAACGTCGGCACCGCCAGCCGGATCCACACCCCCCCCATCAGCGGCAGCGCCACGAACAGCGCAAAGATGATCTTCTCCCGCGTCCCCCGCTGCTCCTGGTAGAGGTAGCGCTTGAACGCCACCGACCGCACCAGCACCGCCGCCACCGCGGCAATCACCCCCAGGTTCAATAGCAGCGTGATCAGCAGCAGCCGCTCGGTGTCCATGCGCCTATAATTAGAGCAGAGTTTCCCCCGCCCCCATCATGCCCCCCGCCCCGCCCACCCCGCTCGCCCTGCGCCTCGCCGCCGAGGCCGATTTCCCCACCCTCTGGGCCCACTTCCGCATCCTCGGCTTCGAGCAGGGCGGCGAGTCGGCGGTGGTGCTCAAGCTGGGCGATGTCGCCGCCGCCCCCCCGCTGCTGCGCATCCACTCCCAGTGCCTCACCGGCGACGTCTTCGGCTCGCTGCGCTGCGACTGCCGCCAACAGTTGGAGCTCGCCCTCGCCGCCATCGCCGCCGCCGGCGCCGGCCTGCTCATCTACGAGGACAAAGAGGGCCGCGGCATCGGCCTCATGAACAAGCTCCGCGCCTACGCCCTCCAGGACCAGGGCGCCGACACCGTCGAGGCCAACCTGCGCCTCGGCTTCGCCCCCGACCAGCGCGACTACCGCCTCCCCGCCGCCATCCTCAATTTCCTCGGCGCCCGCCGCGTCCGCCTGCTCTCCAACAACCCCGACAAGCTCGCCGCCCTCCAAAGCGCCGGTATCGCCGTGGTCGAGCTCGTTCCCTGCGCCCCCGATGCCCTCTCCCCCCACGCCCAGCGCTACCTCGAGGTCAAGCGCGACAAGCTCGGCCACCTCCGCGGCGACGCCCCCCTGGTCCCGGAATAGGCCCGATCGCGGCGCGGCCGCCTGCCGCCCCTACCGCCGCCGCCCCCGCCCGTCAATCTCCAGCTCTTCCAGCTTCCGGCTGAGCGTGTTCCGGTGCATCCCCAATGCCTCCGCCGCCTGCGAGCGGTTGCCCTTGGCCCGGTCCAGCACCCGCTTGATGAAGCGCCGCTCGAACTCCACCCGGGCCTCGTCGAAGCGGATGCCCTTGTCCACCATCTCCGCCACCAGGGCCTCGAGCGCCTCTCTCACGGTAGTTCCTCGTCCAACCTCGCCACCCCGGCGTGGAAGCGCGCCGCCAGCTCCGCCGGCATCACCGCCGCCAGCGCCCGCCCCCCCCACAGCAGCCGCGGCGCCAAGCTGGAATCCCGCACCAGCCCCGGGCTCAGCGGAAAGGCGGTGAGCATCGCCACCACCGCCACGCACAGCAGCCCGCCCCGCACCAAGCCCAGTCCCGCTCCCAGCAGCCGGTCCGGCCAGCCCAGCCCCACCGCCCGCACCGCCCCGCGCAGCATCCGCCCCACAATCGTCGCCACCAGCAGCACCCCCGCCACGATCGCCACAAACGCCACGAAGTTGCGCACCTCGTTCCCCGGCGGCAACCGGATCCAATCCAGCCACCCCGCCACCACCCCGTACTGCCAGGCCGCCACCGCCAGCGCCGCCACCGTCGCCGCCATCATCCACACCTCGTAGACAAATCCCTTCATCGCCGCCGTCAACACCGAGACCGCCACCAGCGCGATCAGCGCATAATCCAGCAGGTTCATCTCTCGCCTCGCCCCGCCGAACCCCTCAAATTTCCAGCTCGCGCCCCGCCAGCTCCCGGTACGCCGCCCGGTACTTGGCGCTGGTGCGCCGCACCACCTCGTCCGGCAGCGCCGGCCCCGGCGCCTGCTTGTTCCACCCGATCTGCTCCAAATAGTCGCGCACGTACTGCTTGTCGTAGCTCTCCTGCGCCCGCCCCGGCTGGTAGCTCGCCCGCGGCCAAAAGCGCGACGAGTCCGGCGTCAGCACCTCGTCCGCCAACACCGGCTCCCCGCTGGCGTCGCCCGCATCCACCCCAAACTCGAACTTGGTGTCCGCCAGGATGATCCCCCGCGTCTCCGCGTACGCCGCCGCCCGCCGGTAGATCTCCAGGCTCAGGCTCTGCAGCCGCGCCGCCGCCGCTTTCCCGATCAAGCCCTCCACCTCGGCCATGGTGATGTTTTCATCGTGGCCCTCCAGCGCCTTGCTCGACGGCGTGAAGATCGGCTCCGGCAGCCGGTCCGACTCCCGCAGCCCCGCCGGCAGCCGCAGCCCGCACACCGTCCCCAGCCGCTGGTACTCCTTCCACCCCGACCCCGACAAGTACCCCCGCACCACGCACTCCACCGGATACATCTTCAGCTTCTTCACCAGCATCGTGCGCCCCCGCAACTGCTCCGCCTCCCCCTGCACCGACGCCGGAAAGTCCTCCACCCGCGCCGAGATCAGGTGGTTGCGGCACACCCCGCGCAAAAAGTCGAACCAGAACAGCGAGATCTGCGTCAGCACCGCCCCCTTGTCCGGAATGGGCGTGGGCAGCACTACGTCAAACGCCGACAGCCGGTCGCTCGCCACCAACAGCAGCCGCTCGCCGGCGTCATACAGGTCGCGCACCTTGCCGCGCGAAATCAGGGGAAGGGAAGACAAATGGCTCTCGCGAACAGTGACTGGGCTCATAGCGGAGGAATTCATCTTCCCGACATTTTCCCCGCCTGTCAACCCGTCCCCTTCCCCCGCCCCGCTTGACAGCCAGCACCCTTTCGGCCTATGCCCGCGCCCGCCCCGCTGCGCGCCGCGCCCCTCGCATTCCCTCCGCGGCACTACGCTAGCTCGCCTGCCGCCGCGCCTCCTCCACCATCACCGACACCAGCCGCGACACCCCCGGCTGCGCCATCGTCACCCCATACAGCGTCGGCGCCGCCTCCATCGTCCGCTTGTTGTGGGTGATGATGATGAACTGCGTGCCCGCGCTCATCTGCTTCACCATCTCGCTGAAGCGCGCCACGTTGGCCTCGTCCATGGGCGCGTCCACCTCGTCCAGCAGGCAGAACGGGCTGGGCTGGTAGCGGAACACCGCCAGCAGCAGCGCCATCGCCGTCATCGCCTTCTCCCCGCCCGACAGCAGCAGCGCGTTCTGCAGCTTCTTCCCCGGCGGCTGCGCCACAATGTCCACCCCGCCCTCGCTGGCCCCCTCGATCTCGCTCATGCGCAGGAAGCCCTGGCCGCCGCCGAACAGCACCCGGAAGCTCTCCTGGAAATATTCGTTGATGCGGTCGAAGGCCTCCTGGAACTTCTGCCGCGAGATGGTGTCCATCTCCTGGATCGCCTGCTGCGTGTCGGCGATCGAGTCCATCAGGTCCTTGCGCTGCGCCTCCAGGAAGCTGTGGCGCTGCTGCGCCTCCTCGAACTCCTCCAGCGCCATCATGTTGATCGGCCCCAGGTTCTCGATGCGCTGCCGCAGCTCGCGCACCGCCGCCTCCAGCGCCCCCAACTCCTCCGGCCCCAGCGCCGGAGCCTCCGCCGCGGCCGCCATCAGCGCCTCCAGCTCGCAGCCCAGGTCGTCGCGGCAGCTCTGCCGCAAATGCTCGCCCTCCGCCTCCAGCCGCGCCAGCGCCACCTCGCCCTCGGCGTGCGCCTGCCGCCGCGCCTCCAACTCGACCCGCCCGGCCCGCAGCGCCTCCTCCCCCCGCCGCGCCTCCGCCTGCGCCTTCTCCAGCGCCGCCTCCTGCTCCTGCACCCGCGCCCGCGCCCCCGCCAGCGCCGCCGCCAGCTCCGCCAGCCGCTGCTCGCCCGCCGCCGCCTGCGCCAGCAACTCCTGCCGCCGCGCCGCCAGCCCCGCGCCCTCTTGCCTCAGCGCCTGCCGCCGCTGCTCCAACTCCGCCTGCTGGCGCCGCAGCCGCTCCCAGCCCGCGTTCGCCGCCCGCGCCCGCTCCTCCACCCGCGCCTGTTCCGCCTGCGCCGCCGCCCGCGCCTGCCCCACCTCTTCCCGCACCCGCCGCGCCCGCTGTGCCTCCTGCTCCTCCGCCGCCTCCTGCTCGCCGCGCTGGGCCCGCTCCGCCTCCACCTGCGCCAGCTCCTGCCGCGCCGCCGCCAGCCGTTCGCCCGCCTGCCGCTGCTCCGCCCGCGCCCGCTCCGCCTCCAGTTGCGCCTGCCCCAGCCGCGCCTGCGCCCGCTCCAGCTCCTGCTCCAGTTGCCGCACCGCCTGGCCGCTGGTCAGCATCGCCTTCTCCATCTCGTGCCGCCGCCCCCGCGCCTCCTGCAGCTCCCCCTGCGCCTGCTGCAGCTCCCGCCCCAGCCGCGCCGCCTGCTGCTCGTGCCGCCCCGTCGCCGCCTCCGCCGCCGCCTCCTGCTGCCGCAGCTCGCGCAGCTCGCGCTTCAGGCTCAGCGGCCCCAGGCTCCGCCCCGCCCCGCCGCTCACCGTGAAGTTGTGGAAACACTCCCCCTGCGGCGTCAGAAAATACGCCGAGGGATTCCGCCCCGCCAGCCGCTGCGCCAGCCCCCGGTCCTGCAGCAGATAAGCGTCGCGCAGCTTCGGCAAAATCGCTCCCAGCCCCGCCTTGAATCCATTGAGCGCCTTCACCTCGCCCAGCAGCGGCACCACCGCCGCCCCCGCCTCCCCGCCCAGCTCCAGCCGCGGCGCCGCGCCCGCCGCCGCCTCTTCCTCGCCGTGCACCAGGAAGGTCGCCCGCCCCTGCTCCTGGCTGCGCAACAGCCCCACCCCCGCCCCCGCCTGGTCCCAGCTCTTCACCACCACGTAGTTCAGCTCGTCGTGCAAAAACTGCTCCACCACGCGGTCATAGGGCGCCTCCACCTCCACAAACTCGCCCAGCACTCCCAGCGGCTGGAACTCCGCCCCCGTCCCCCGCTCGGCGAACAGCCGCTTCACCGCCTCGCTGCTGTAGCCGTGGTGCGCCACCACCTCCTCCAGCGAGCGCCGCCGCGCCCCCGCCTCCGCCCATTGCGTGCGCGCCTTCTGTCCTGCCTCCCGCTCCGCCCCCGCCTCCCCCTCCAGCCGCCGCGCCTGCTGCTCCAACTCCTCCACCCGCGCCGCCCAGTTCCGCCCCTCGCTCGCCTGGTCCTCGAAGGCCAGCCGCAACTGCCCCTGCCGCGCCCCGCCCGCCTCCAACTCCGCCCGCCCCGCCGCCTCCTCCCGCCCCAGCCGCTCCAACTGCTGCCCCAGCCCGCCCAGCGCCGTCTCGCTCTGCGCGATCTGGTTGCCCAACTGCGCCGCCCGCGCCAGCAGCGCCAGCATCTGCTGCCGACCCGCCTCGCGCTGCCGCTCCGCCGCCGCCACTCCCGCCTCCGCCGCCGCGTAGCCGCGGCTGTGCTCCTCCTGCGCCGCCCGCGCCGCCCCCAGCCGCCCCCCCGCCGCGTCCCGGTCGCGCTCCGCCTGCGCCAGCTCCGCCTCCAGCCCCAGGCTCTGCTGCTCCGCCCGCTCCCGCTCGCGCTGGTTGTCCTCGCCCCGCCGCTCCAGCTCCCCCGCCTGCTGCCGCTCGAAGGCGATCTGCTGCCCGGTGTGGTCCCGCTCCCGCTCCCTCCGCCCCGCCTCCTCCGCCTGCTGCCGCAGTTCGCGCTCGTGCGCCGCGCACCGCCCCGTTGCCTCCCCCTGCCGCTCCTCCAACGCCGCAATCCCCGCCTGCGCCTCCCGCACCGCAGCCTGCGCCGCCCCCTGCTGCTCCCGCAACTGCCCCTCCGCCAGCGCCAGCGCCTGCGCCCGCGCCCGCACCAGCCGCTGCTGCTGCCCGTCGTACTCCCCCTTCATTTGCTGGTAGCGCTGCGCCTTCGCCGCCTGCCGCTTCAACGACCCCACCTGCCGCGTCACTTCCTCGAAAATGTCGTTGATGCGCGCCAGGTTCAGCCGCGCCTGCTCCAGCCGCCCCTCCGCCAGCCGCCGCTTCGCCTTGTATTTGCTGACCCCGGCCGCCTCTTCGATGATCGCCCGCCGATCGTACGGCTTCGAGCTCAGAATCTGCCCGATCCGTCCCTGCTCGATGATCGCGTACGACTCCGGCCCCAGCCCCGTCCCCAAAAACAGTTCCTGGATGTCCCGCAGCCGGCACGGCCGCCCGTTCATCAAATACTCGCTCTCCCCGTCCCGGAATAGCCGCCGCGTCACCACCACCTCGCCCCGCCGGTTGTGCGCCCGGAACTTGCGCCGCTTCCGGATGGTCAACACCACCCCGCCCCCCTCCGCCGCCGCTGCCCGCTCCTCCTCCTCGTCCCCCCAGCCCGACTCCGCCGCCGCCTCTTCTTCCGCTACCTCTTCTTCGACCGCTTCCCCCGCCCCCGCCTCCACCACCTCCAGGTCGTACTCGGCCGGGTCAATCAGCGTCAGGCTCACCTCCGCCATCCCCGTCGCCGCCCGATCCCGCGTCCCGGCGAAGATCACATCCTCCATCCGCCCCCCGCGCAGCGACTTCGCCGACTGCTCCCCCAGCACCCAACTGATGGCGTCCGCCAGGTTCGATTTGCCGCACCCATTCGGGCCCACAATCCCCACGATCCCGGAGCCGGCAAACTGCACCTCCGTGCGGTCACAGAAGGACTTGAACCCCAAAATCTGCAGCTTTTTCAGCTTGAGCACAGCGCTACCTCCCCTTCCATCCTGGCCACGATCCTGGAGGCATAGTAGCCGGTCTATCCTCCACGAATCAAGGCCATAAACCGTACCCCTAGGGGAGGGAAGCGCCTAGGCCCCATATATTGTGCTGTTTGGCGGCCCGCCCGGCCCACGCCCTCGACCGTCCCAAGGCGGCCGAGGGGGCCGCGACCAACGGGAGCGGGCGGGGGCGCAGCCCCCGATCAAAGGAGGCGCAAGCCTCCCTACAGCCGCCGCCACGCCGCCTGCATCACGAAATAAAGCCCCCCCCGCACCGGCCGCTCCTCCATGCCCTCCAACAAGCGCACGTAGCCGGCCACCTGCTCCCGGTACCGCTCCACCTCGCCCTCCAGGAACGCCTCCACCCCGCCTCCCTCGTGCGGCGTGATCTTGTAGTCAATCACCCACCGCACCCCCGCCTCGTCCACAAAGCTCCGGTCCATCACCGCCTGCTGCAGCCGTCCCTCCACCACCCCCGTCACCTCCCACTCGCAATGCGCCTCGGCATGCCGCCCCAGGATCCATTGCCCGCGCTCGTCCCCCACCATCGCCGCCAGCGCCCCCTCTGCCTGCGCCTGTGCCTCCTCCATCGCCCCGGCCGCCACCCCCGCCTGCCGCAGCCGCCGCCGCAGCTCCTCCGCCTCCCACCGCCGTTCCCCGCGCTCGGCCATGCGCTGCAGCATGGCGTGCACCGCCGTCCCCACCTGCCGCCGCCGCTCGCCGCTCGCTGCCAGCAGCCGGTGTCTCGCCGCCGACGGCGGCGCCGCCACCGCCGCCCCCTGCCAGTTCACCTCCGCTCCCGCCGCCGCCGGCGCCCAGCCCGCCATCACCCGCCGCAGCCGCGGCGCCTCCACCACCGCCGCCGCCGCCCCCGCGGCCGCCGCCTCCTCCGGCCGCTGCCGCTCGAACTCCCCCGCCAGCGCCCGCCACAGCCGCGCCAGCGGCGAGGTCTCCACCGGCGCGCCCCACCCCCCGTCCCGCTGGCGCGGCTGCGCCGCCACCAGGTGCAGCCGCCGCCGCGCCCGCGTCGCGGTTACATACAGCAACCGCAGTTGTTCCTGCCTCCCTTGCCGCCGCTGCCACGCCCCCACGAATTGGTAGAGCGCATCCTCCTCCCCCCGCGCCGGCCGTGCCGCCATCAGCCAGCGCGCCTCCCCCTCCGCTTCCGGTTGCTCCAGCCAGCGCAGCAGCGGGCTCCCGTCCGCCTGCGGGGGACGCCCCAGCCCCGGCAGGATCACCGTGTCGAACTCCAGCCCCTTCGCCTGGTGCGCGGTCATGATCTTCACCCGCGCGCCGTCGCCGGCCGCCGGCGGCGCCACCAACTCCTTCAGCGCCGCCGCCAGCGCCTCCGTGTCCAGCCCGCCGTCGCCCCGGTCGTGCGCCTCCAACTCGGCGAAAAACGCCGCCGCCGCCGGCGCCCCGCTCGCCCCGGCGCATTCCGGCCCCCCCAGCCCCTGCCAGCATCCCTCCACCAGCGCCCGCGCCCCCACCCGTCCCCGCTCCCGCGCCGCCGCCACCAGCGTCGCCATCACCCGCTCCGCCCGCTGCCGCCCGTCCGCGCTCAGCCGCTCCCGCCCCGCCGCGTACAGCCCCGCCACCGTGCTGTCGCGGTCATCCCCGCACAGCGCATGCAGGTCCGCCAGCGTGAGCCCGCACCACGGCCCCCGCAGCAGCGCCAGCCACCCCACCCGGTCCGCCGGGTCGTACAGCGCCCGCGTCAGTGCCAGCAGGTCCGCCACCGTCTGGCTCGTCCCCAGCTTCTGCAGCTTCACCCCTTGGTATCCCACCCTGCGCCGCCGCAACTCCGGCAATATCGCCCGCAGGTGGCTCCGGCCGTGCACCAGGATCGCCACCTCCGCCGCCCCCTCCGCCAGCGCCTGCTCCACCAACCCGCCCACCCGCTCCGCCTCGGCCCTGGGATCGTGGCTCGCCAGCGCGTGCACCTCCACGCCCACCGCCTCCGCCGCCCGCTGCGCCGCCGCCGCCCCAAACCCCGCCGCCCCCAGCGCGATGTCGTCGGCCGTCGGAAAGAGCTGCCCGAACTGCCGGTTGCACCACGCCACCAGCCCCCCCTGCGAGCGGTAGTTGTACTGCAGTTGCAACCCCTCCAGGGCCACCGGCCCCAGCCGCCCCGCCGCCGCCGTCTGCAAAAACAGCTCGACCTTCGCATAGCGGAAGCGGTAGATGGACTGCATCGGATCGCCCACCAGAAACAGCGTCCGCCCGTCCCCCGCCTGCCAATCCGCCACCAGCGCCCGCAGCAGCCCGTACTGCGCCTGCGAGGTGTCCTGGAACTCGTCCACCAGCAGGTGGCGCAATTGCCCGTCGAGCGCGTAGGCCAGCGCGCTCGGCGAGTCCGCCTCGCCCAGCCCCCGCTGCGCCGCCATCGCCACCGCCACAAAGTCGCAGACCCCGCGCGCGGCGAAAATCACCTCCAGCTCCGCTACCGCCAGCGGCAGCGCCTCCGCCAGCGCCGCCAGCATCGTCCACTGCGCCTCGCTCAACTCCGGCGCCGGCAGCTCCCGCACCCGGTGCAGCGCCGCGCACCCCGCCGCGCCCAATTCCAGCGGCGACCTCGGCCGCCGCCGCAGCGCCCCCTCTTTCGTCAATGCCGCCTCGGCCAACTCCCGCCATGCCGCCAAGTGGGCCGCCGCCGCGGGCGGCAGCCCGCCTGCGTCGACCGCGCCGATCTCGTCCCGGATCTGGGCCAATTCCGCCGCGAGCCGCTCCCCCAACTCGCGCTCGATCGCCTGCCGCAGCCTCTCGCTTCCCCCGCCCGCCCCCACCAGCGGCAGCCACTGGTCCCGCACCGGCAGCAGCTCCGCCAACAACCCCGCGGCTTTGTCCAGGTCGGCGTCCACCTGGCGCAGCAGCCGCCGCGCCGCCTCCGCCCCCGCCGCCCCGCTCTCGATCCGCGCCAGCGCCGCCGCCGCCGCCGCCCGGTACATCTCCCCAGGATGCTCCTCCGGCTGCGGCGCCCCCCCCTGCCGCGAGCGCCACGGCATGCGCCGCACCAGCCCCAGCGCCAGCGCGTCCAGCGTCATCACCCGCAGCCGCGATGGCGCCGCCAGCAAGCCCCACCCCAGCGCCTCGTCCCGCTCCCGCACCCCCCGCGCCAGCTCCCACGTCTGGCGCGCGTGCGCCTCCTCCGGCGCCGCCCCCGCCGCCCCCTCCAGCGCCTGCAGCAGCCGCCCCCGCATCTCCCCCGCCGCCTTGCGCGTGAAGGTCAGCGCCACCACCGACTCCGGCGCCTCCACCGTCCCCAGCAGCGCCAGCGTCCGCTGGATCAGCAGCTCGGTCTTGCCCGACCCCGCCGGCGCCCGCACCAGAAACGACTGCCCCACCGCCAGCGCCCGCCGCCGCGCCGCCGCGTCCTCGGCCGCCGCCGCCGTCGCCTCACTCGCCATCGCCGCCCTCGCTCTCCTCTCGCGGGGGTCGCGCCGCTTTGCCTGCGGGCAAAACCGGCGCGAAAGGCTGCGAAATTCCGGGCGGCCCGCCCCCGGGAAGCGAATTCGGCGCGGCCCCTGCGAAGCGCAGCGCCGGCTTGGGGCCGCGGGGCCCCCAAGCCGGCGTGAGCACAAGCGGGACGCGCGGCGCAGCCGCGCAGGGGCCCGCGCCAACCATGGCCTCGCCCGCTTCCAACTCCCGGCTCTCCGCCACCCGGCACAGCCCTCCCAGATCGCAATACCCGCAGGCATCCGGGAGCGGATCCACGTTCGCAATCCCCAGTCGATACGCCTCCGCCACCCGCTCCAGCTCCCCCTGCCACACCCGAAGCTGCTCCTCCCAGGGCAACCTTTCCCCCCTCGAAGGGTCCAGCGCCCGCGTCCCCAGCAGCGCCCGCGCCTCCCGCTCCTTGCCCACCCACCGCATCTCCCCCCGCCGCATCTGTGCGAACGCCACCGCGGCGATCCGCTCCCGCTCCGGATGCGTCGCCAAATACAGCGGCAGTTGCGGCGCCTTCATCCGCGGCCCCTTCCAATCGCCCACGCTGGTCTTCCCCGACTTGTAATCAATCAGCGCCAAGCTGCCGTCCTCCAGCTCGTCTACGCGGTCCAGCTTCAGCCGCAGCTTCAGCCCGCCCATCCCCGCCTCCGTCTCCGCCTCTTCCGCCACCACCCGAAACGGAGCCCGCGCCTTCTCCATCTCCAGCCACGCCTGCGTGGTCTCCACCAGCCGCTCGCGCTCCAGCTCCGCCAGCCCGGGCAGGCCGCGCAGCCGCGCCTCCCCCGCCACCACCTCGGCGGCGGTGTGCTCCACCAGCGCCCGCAGCTCCGCCTCCGGCGCCGCCAGCAGCCTCGCCTGGTCCCGCAGTCGGCTCCAAACCACCCGCAGCACGTCGTGCAGCAACTCGCCCCGCACCGTCGGCGGCAGCCCCAGCGGCACCGCCTCCGCCCCTCGTGCCCCCAGCCGCAAATGCGCGTAGGCGCGGAACGGGCACGCCGACTGCTCGGTGAATATGTGGCTGCCGCCCGCCGCCGGCGCCCCCTCCAGCCCCGGCGCCCGCCAATCCTCCACCTCCTCCATCGCCGCGGCGCCCGCCGCCGCCGCGATCGCCCCCTCCTCCGCCGTCCACCCCGCCAACAGCGGGCTGGGCCGCAGCTCCTCGTCCCCCGCCCGCTCCGGATAGCTCGCCACCAGCTCCCCGCTCACGCTCCCCCGCAGCCGCAGCCACACCTGCGCCGCCACCGCCGCCTCCCGCCCCGCCGTGGCGTGCGGCAGCCCCCGCGCCCGCTGCCAGCCCAGCGGCAAAAACGGATGCGGCCCCGCCGCCGCCGGCACCGCCCCCTCCTCCAGCCCCATCACCCACAGGTGCGTGAACTCCTGACCCGCCGCCTCCCGCCACCCCATCACCTGCACCGGCGCCGCCCCCGCCCGCGGCTGAAAGATCCGCCCCGCCGCCATCCCCCCCAGCCGCCGCCGCGCCTCCTCCTGCTCCACCGCCTCGGGCGAAACCTCGTCCAATTGCCCAAACCCCTCCACCACCTTCTCCCAAGCCTCTCCCGCCTGGAACTCGCCGCTGTCCAGCGCGCGCTCGCCCGGCCATCCCATCGCCCCCCACAATGCCGACCAGCTCGCCGCCCAGCCGCGGTGGTCCTGCCTCTCCGGCCAAGCTTGGCGCGCCGCCGCGCACGCCCCGATCACCGCCGCCAGCCCGGTCGCACGGTGCGCCGCCGCCTCCTGCCGCAGCTCCGTCCACGTCCACCGCGCCCGCTGCGCGCGGCGCAGCCCGTGCTCCAGTTGCGCCCGCGCCTCAACCTCGCTCTCCGCCCCGCCCACGAACGGCGAGCGCATCCATGCCAAAGCCGGCCCCAGCTCCGTCCGCTGCCCCTCGGTCCAGGTCTCCAGCGCCTGCAGCGCTCCCCCCACCACCGGCGTCTCCGCCAGCGCCTTGCCCAGCGCGAGATGGAACGCCCGCGGCGCCGCCCACCCCGGCGCCCGTCCCGGATGCAGCGCCGCCAGCAACGCCCGCTCCACCCCCGCCCGCACCCCGCCCAGGTCCTCCACCACCACCCCGATCGGCCCCGCCGCTCCTTGATCGAGCAGCCCCCGCGCCCACGCCGCCGCCAGCCCCAGCTCGTGCTCGCGGTCCGGCGCCCGCACCACCCGCGGCGTCGCCAACGGCAAGCGCGGCGCGATGCGCTCCACCACTCGCGGGGGTCGCGCCGCTTTGCCTGCTGGCAAAATCGGCGCGAAAGGCTGCGAAAGTCCGCAGGGCGGCCCGCCCCCGGGAAGCGAATTCGGCGCGGCCCCAGCGACGCGCAGCACCGACTT
>Ga0307372_10000667_pt1 | contig 60251 bp, 54 predicted proteins | sample OX1MG_FD_202533 | JGI IMG/M metagenome (GOLD analysis project Ga0307372, IMG submission 202533) | Soil microbial communities from Risofladan, Vaasa, Finland - OX-1 | ecosystem: Environmental > Terrestrial > Soil > Coastal area > Acid sulfate soil | place: Finland: Risofladan, Vaasa | collected... | reverse complement strand
ACCTCAACCGCAGTCCCCATCTCACGCCTCCGTCCCCGCCGACCAATCGGCCGACACAGGGAAGCGAAGTCCGCGACCGATTCCTAGCCCCCCGAGATGAGTCGGCCGTTGCGACGGTTGGTATAAGACGCCGCATAGTCACACGCCACGCTCGAGTGCCATTCACGCCGGATCCGTCACCAGCCCTCCGCCCCCAACCGGGGCCGCCCGAACGGCAATCGCATTCGCTGTTGTGTCGAACCCTGTTGCACCGGGCCTGAGAGGGCGCCTGCCCAACCGCCGTGCCGAACGACAATGCGCCCATTCACGCACGCGGCTCGGTTCATTCACCAAGCCCGCGCAAAGCGGTGAAGCCCCCGCGCCGGGAAAGCACCCATGCAGCGTGTGAAACCGCGCAGAGCCCGAACATATTGGCGATGCACCCTCGTCATTGTCAGGCGCGCACGACGAAGCCTTTCCCCCGCCCGCGGAGTCGCTGCTCGTAACACGGAGGATCGCCCCGTCGCCATGCCCCTCGTTGATCGGTGCCGACGCGTCTGTACCGGTCATTGACGGCGCCGGCATTGGTGGTTGACAGCCCTAATTCTGGGACGCGCTCTCGTGGAGCCGTTCAGGCGTCGCCTCACCCCAACGATGACAAAGACGGTCGCGCGGTTCAGCCCGGAACCACCCCCGCGGACCGCAGGAACTCGAGCAGGGGCAGCAGCGGCAGACCGAGTATGGTGACGTGGTCGCCCTCCACCCGTGCGAAAAGCTGCACGCCCGGTCCTTCCAGCCGATACGCCCCGACGCTGCCCAGGACGAGCGTGCCCTCTGCCGCCAGGTAGGCGTCGAGGAACGGCTCGGAGAACGCCCGCATGGTCAGGCGCGGCAGCGCGGCATGGCGCCAAAGCACGCGGTCGCCGGCCCGGCAGACCACCGCCGTTGCCAGTTCATGCGTCCGGTTGCGCAGCGCCAGCAATTGCCGGCGCGCGGCCGCCAGGTCCTTCGGCTTGTCGTACCATGTGCCGTCGCAGGCCAGGATCTGGTCGGCCCCGATCACCAGCGCCTGCGGCTCCGCCCGGGCAATCTCGGCGGCCTTGGCGTCTGCCAGACGCAACGCGGCGGCGGTTGCATCAACCCCTTCGGACCGCGCGGCCTGCTTCACCGCGACCTCGTCGATCGCCGCCGGACGCACGGCGAAGCGCAGCCCCGCACCCGCCAGCACGGCGCGGCGCGCAGTGGACGCCGAGGCCAGGATCAATCGCGGCATTTCGGCCTGCAACGCCTATCCCCCGTCGCGGGCCTGCAACGACAGGTCGCCCGGCCCGCCGCGCCGTAGCTCCGGCGGCACGCGGCGCGACCCGCCGCCCGGCTGGAAGCGCCGGAGATAGCCGGGCACCACCAGCTCCACCGGGGTCGGCGTCAGGCCGAGTTCGGGCAAGCCAGGACCACCCTCGGCCACGACATTGTCGCGCGACAGCATCAGCAACTGGTCGCGGGTCAGCGGCTTGCCAGGCACCAGTTCCAGGAACCGTGCCTGCAAGCGCGCCAGCGCCATCGGCACATCCAGCATCAGCCGGTGCCGTCTGGTCTGCTGTAGAATGTAGGCGAGCAATTCGCGAAAGCTCCAGACCCGCGGCCCGCCGAGCTCGTAAAGCCTGCCGGCGGCGTCGGCCCGCAGCAGCGCTGCCATCGTCGCGTCCGCCACGTCGCCGACATAGACCGGCTGCAGCTTCGTCGCTCCGGCGATCACCGGCATCACCGGCGACAGCCGCGCCAGCGAGGCGAAGCGGTTGAAGAACCGGTCCTCGGGTCCGAACACGACCGACGGGCGCAGGATGGTGGCGGCCGGGAACGCCGCCCGTACCGCCTGTTCGCCCGCCGCTTTGCTGGCGCCGTAATTGCTCGGGCTGGCCGGATCCGCGCCGATCGCCGACATGTGCACCAACCGCTCCACGCCGGTCGCCGCCGCCAGCCGCGCCACGCGGCCCGCCCCTTCGGCATGGATGCGCTGGAAATCGCCGCGGCGCCCCTCGGCCAGGATGCCGACCAGGTTGACCACCAGTCCGGCGTCCTCCACCGCGCGATGCACCGTCGCCTCGTTCTCCAGCGCGGCGAACAGCGGCACGATCTGCCCCACCGCGCCGGCGGTCTTGAGGAACAGCGCCGCCTGCGGATCGCGCACCGCCACGCGCACCACGAATCCCGCGTGCGCCAGCCGCTTCACCACGTAGCGCCCGATGAAGCCGGAGCCACCGAACACCGTTGCCACGTTGCGTGTCGCCATCGCTCCCCACTCCTGTCGCTTGCAGTCCGGCCGTTTCTGTCACCGCGCCGCATCGGCGACTACCGGAATCTGCCGGAAGCAATCGGCGGGCGTCACGGCACAGGCGGCCCGACCGGCCAGGGCGAGCGTCCCGCAGATCTTGCGGGGTAGTTGCAACAAATTGAAAAATCGTGATAAAATTGCTGGGAGGTGCGCCGTTGCGGCAGACCGGAAGGCCGGTTCGGCGCTATGGTTTCATGAATATGCACCCACACCCCACCCTGGACTCGCACCATCCGCCCATCCTTCTGGTGGTGGACGACGACCTGCTGGTGCGCGAGCCGATCGCCGATTACCTGCGTGAGGTCGGTTACCAGGTGCTGGAAGCAGGCGACGCGCACGAGGCGATCCTCCTGGTGGACCACGCGGACCACGTCGATCTGGTGTTCAGCGACGTGCGTATGCCAGGCGAGCTCGACGGCGTCGGCTTGGCTCGCTGGGTCCGCGCGCATCGGCCCGATGTGCCGGTGCTTCTGACCAGCGGCTATGACGGCAACGGCCCGCTGGACAGCGAGCTGGGTCGCGACGTTCGCCTGCTCCAGAAGCCGTACACGCAGGACCAGGTGCTGCGCCACATCCGAAGGCTGTTGAGCGCCCGCTGACGTCACCAAAGAACCACTCCCGCCTGCGGCGCGAGAGGTCGGCGCGAGGCGCCGGGTGAGGGTGGCGCGAGGCGACCGGTCGCTTCCCCAGACTCCCGCGTCAGAACCGCAAACCGGCACATGCCGCAAATCTCCGCGCTCCGATCCTGCCCGGAACGCCGGCGGGACAGTCCACCCCTTCACCGTGCGACCCCCTCGCGGCGTCCCTGCCGGTATGGCGCCCGACGGCAGTTCGTGCCAACGGATCACTTCGCCGAGTTTGATCGAACACAACGATGGTTCCGCTTCCCAGCCCGCAGCAGCTCCGCTACCTGGTCGCGCTCGCCGAAACCCGGCATTTCGGCCGCGCGGCCTTGGCCTGTGCGGTCACCCAGTCAACGCTCTCGGCCGGCATCCTGACGCTGGAAAGCCAACTCGACGCGGCGATCCTGGATCGCAGCGCCGGCAGGCACGTGGTGTTCACGCCGCTTGGGCTGGAACTGGTCGAGCGTGCCCGCGTTGCGCTCAGTGCCCTGGCGGCGGTGACGGAGGCGGTGGACGCGGCGCGCGCGCCAATGAGCGGCCCGTTGCGGATCGGCGTGATCCCCACCATCGGGCCGTTCCTGCTGCCGCGCCTGATGCCCGCGCTGCGCGAGGCCTTCCCGCGCCTGAAGCCGTGGCTGCGCGAGGACACCACCGCGCGCCTGGTGGACCGGCTGGTGGCGAGCCGGCTCGACGTCGTATTGCTCGCCTTGCCGTGCGACTGCGGCGGCGCCGACACGGTGACGCTGGCGCGCGACGAGTTCCTCGTCGCGTTGCCGCCCGGCCATCGGCTGGCCGCGCTGGAGTCGGTCCCCCCAGGCGCACTGGCAACCGAGCGTCTGCTGCTGCTGGAGGAGGGCCACTGCCTGCGCGAGCAGGCGCTGGCGGTGTGCGGCCTGCTGGCCGGCGAACGCGGTGAGGCATTGGACAGTTTCGCCGCCACCTCCCTGCATACGCTGGTGCAGATGGTGGCATCAGGGCTGGGCGTCACGCTACTGCCGCGCCTGGCGATCCGCGCCGGCGTCACAGCCGGCACCGGGCTGGTGCTGCGCCCGTTGGCGGGGGCCGGCGCCTGGCGAACGCTCGGGCTGGCGTGGCGGCCGAACACGCCGCGTGCCGCGGAATACCGGGCGCTTGGCAGTAAGCTGGCACAGGTTTGCGCCGCCTTGCTCGACGCGGCATGATTCAGCGGGCGACCCGGGAAAGCCGGCGCGCGCCGTTCCGGAAGGCGTGCCGGCGTCTGGTTCCAGCGGCAACCCCCGGCTTTTATGGCATCCTGGTCTTGAGCGGCGGTACTGCGCCGTGTCCGGCGGCGGCGCCTGACATGCCCGCCGCCGCTGGAGCCGTCTAAATCTCAACGCTTCGTCAATGCTTTGCGGCCACCCTGCGCGCGGAGGTGTGGGCCATGAAGCTGCCCGACATGCGCCATTGGTTTGGGCTGGATCCGATGCCCAAGGTGCTGGCGCCCGTGCCATCGGCGCCCGCGCAGGCGGCGATCCGTCCGGCGCAATCGTCGGCGGAGGTTGCCGAGAACTGTCCGTGGCCGGCCGAGCGGCTGGACGTGGTGGATGCGTTGTGGGGCAGCGGTTTCCAGTTTCCTGGCGGCGAGGCAGAGATCCTGCGGCTGATCAAGCCGTTGGGCCTGTCCGCGGCCACCAGCCTGCTCGTGCTGGGCGCGGGGAGTGGCGGGCCGCCGTGCTGCATCGCCAGCGATCTGGGTGTCTGGGTGACGGGATACGAATCGGACCATGAGTTGCTCAACGCCGCCACCGAGCGCAGCGTCCGTTCCGGTCTGGCCCGGCGGGCCCAGATCGAAGCCTGGGACCCCGGTTCCCCCAGCTTCGAGCGCGGCTACTTTCATCACGGCCTGGCGCTGGAACCGCTGCGCGAGGGGCTGCTGGAGCCAACCCTGACCGCGTTGGCGCAGGCGCTGAAGCCGGGCGGCCACCTGGTCCTGCTGGAGACCGTGGCGGATAGCCCGCTGGACCCCGTGGATCCGCTGGTGGCCGCCTGGCAGCGCCTGGATGGCCGCCGGCTCGACCGGTTGCCGTCGGAGGTCACGGTCACGCGGGCGCTCGGCCGGCTGGGCTTCGACGTGCGGATCGCCGAGGACGTGTCGCGGCGCCACATCAGCCAGTCGCTGGCGGGCTGGCGTGACGCGGCGCGGGGCATGGAGCAGGTGAAGCCAACCCATCGCGAGGCCGCGCAACTGATCAAGGAAGCCGAGCTCTGGCTGCTGCGCATCCGGTTGTTCCGCAAACACGCGCTGCGGCTGGTGCGGTGGCACGCCATCGGCAGGTCATGACCGGCATAAACCAACTGTTAATAAGTGCGGGCCCATTGTTGGCGGATTGCCGGCCAAACCGGCGCGATTGGACGGCTGGTTCGCTGGCGCGGGATTTTGCCCGGCCGGCGGGCGGTCACGCATGCCGCGCATCGCCCGCCCGCGGGCCAAGGATGGAGACGTGCCGTGAGTCAGAGCCTGCCGGCCAGCAACCTGCCCACGTCGCTGCGTGCGTTGCGGGTCGGATTGGATGACAACGTGCACATCCGCCGCACGGTCCATCTGGCCGCGGCCAAGATCGAGGACTTGCAGCAGCAGGTGATGCAACTGGTGACGGCGCTGGAAGCGGCGGAACAGGAAGGTGGCGGAGGGTGTGGCGCCGCGGGCCGGGTGCCTGGCCCGGCCTACCCGCACGGGATCGGCGACGCGCGGCATTGAGACGCTGGAAATCAATCGCTCTTGCTACAGGATATGGCGACGGGGGGGACCAAGCCAGCGGCACCCATGAACCGGGCAGACGCGCACCGGCTGATTCGATGGGTTGGATATTTGCGGGCCGCGAATATGCAACAAATTTGCACGCTCTGAGCGCTTCGCCCGCCGAGCGCCCCGGTCCTTCGGCTTGCCATGCGGACATTCGAACCGGCCGCCCTGTCTGTGGTTCTTTGCTTGTCCCGCCACGCGGCTTCGATCATGATCCTGGTCGCGCGCGAGCCTGTCCCCGGCGCTTCGCGACAACCTCATGACCGGAGCAGCGATGCCGCGCGGCCTGCAATCACCATGGCGGGACTTGATTCGCCGCCTGCCCGCCCTGGTCGCGGCGGGTCTTCTGTTGGCGGCTTCCGTGCCGGCGCCGGCGTCCGCAGGGGACAAGGCGGCGGACAAGGCGGCGGACAAGGCGGCCACCCAACGCGCCAAGGACGAACCGGGCAAGGCCGTGCCCGCCAAGCCCGGTGGCGACAAGGCCACGCAGATCGGCACGCCGGCGCCCGCCGCTCGGGCTGGCGCCCCCGACCCGGTGGTTGCCAGCGTCGAAGGCCATTTTATCTATCTCAGCGACCTGGGCCAGGCAGAGAAGGCGCTGCCCCCCAACCTGCGCAACATGCCGTTCGAGGCACTGTATCCTGTCCTGCTCGATCGCATGGTGGATCACCAGGCGTTGGTGCTGCTGGCGCTCCGCCGCGACCTGGAGGACAAGCCGGCGGTCAAGAAGCAGATCCAGGAGGCCACCGAGCGCGTGCTGGAAGGCGCTTTGCTCGGGATGGATGCGGCGCCGAAAGTGACGGAAGACGCGATCAAGGCTCGCTACGACCAGTTGTATGCCAACCGTCCGGCGACCGAGCAGGTGCATGCGCGCCACATCCTGGTGAGCACCAAGGCCGAGGCGGAGAAGCTCATCGCCGAACTGAAGGGCGGCGCCGATTTTGCCGCGCTCGCCAAGAAGTACAGCAAGGACCCGGACGGGCAGAAGGGCGGCGACCTGGGCTTTTTCAGCCGCGAGCAGGTGTGGCCCGGCTTCGCCGACGTGGCCTTCGCGCTGCAACCGGGGCAGGTGGCGGACAAGCCCGTCCATAACGAATTCGGCTGGCACGTGGTGAAGGTGGAGGAGCGGCGATTGGTCGCGCCGCCCAGCTACTCCGACATGCATGATGCCCTGCGGCAGCAGTTGATGCAGGCCGCGGTTCGCCAGGAAGTTGCGCTGGCCCGCGGCCAACTGACCATCCACGAATGGAACCTGGACGGCTCGGCGATCGATCCAGGACTTCGGCTGGGGAGCGTCGCGACGCAGCCGAAATAGCCCGGCCCTCTGGCTTTCGGGCGGTCGTTCGGCCATAAGTCGCATCAACCATCACGGGGTATTCATGCCGTTTCGCTTCCGGGCCGCGGCCCGCCTGAGCATCGCCGCGCTTGTCGCGGCCCCGCTTACCTCCGGTTTCGCACTGGCCCAGAGCGCGCCTGGATCGACGTCCACACTGGCGCCCACACTGGCGCCCACTGGGGCCAATCCGGTCGTCGCCAGGGTGGACGGCCGGCCGATTCATCTCAGCGACCTCAAGGACGCCGCCAAGAACCTGCCGCCAAACGCCCAGGCCCTGCCGCCGCAGACGCTGTACCCCATGCTGCTTGAGCAATTGATCGACGGACGGGCGCTGGTGGCGGAGGCGCGTCGCACCGGCCTGGACAAGGAGCCGCCGGTTCGGCGGGAGGTGACGGCGGCCGAGAATCAGGCGCTGGAAACCGCCCTGCTGCGCAAGGAAATCACGCCGCTGATCACCGAGGCCGCGGTGCGGGCCCGCTACGACTCCGACATCGCCGGCAAGCCGGGCGAGGAGGAGGTGCATGCGCGCCACATCCTGGTGCCGGACGAGGCGACCGCCAGGAAGATCATCGCCGAACTGGACAAGGGCGCGGACTTCGCCGCGCTGTCGAAGCAGTACAGCAAGGACCCGGGCGCGGCGCAGCAGGGCGGCGATCTGGGATTCTTCAAGAAGACCGAGATGGTTCCGGCTTTCGCCGACGCCGCCTTCGCCTTGCAGCCGGGGCAGGTCACCCAGACTCCGGTGCATACCCAATTCGGCTGGCACGTGATCCAGGTGCTTGGGCGCCGGACCGACCCGCCGCCGACCTTCGAGCAAGCGAGCGCCGCACTGCGGCAGAAGATGATCCGACAGGACGTGCAGCAGGCCGTTGTCCGCGCCCGCGCCCAGGTGAAGGTGGAGAAATTCAACCTCGACGGCTCGCCGATGCGTGCCACCGACGACGCCGTGCCACCGCCGTCCAAATAAGCCCACCGACCGAATGGGGAAGGAAGCCATGGCCACGCCAGTGTCGCCGCTTGCCGTTGCATTGCCCGATCTGCCGCCGCTGGCCGGCGTTCGCCTGGGGGCTGCCGAAGTGGGGCTTCGCTACCAGGGGCGAACCGACGTGGTGATGATGGAGGTGGCGCCGGGCAGCGCCGTGGCGGGCGTGTTCACCTCCAACAAATGCCCGGGCGCGCCGGTGGACTGGTGCCGCGGCGCGCTGAAGGGCCGCAAGGCTCGGCTGGTGGTGGTGAACGCCGGAAACGCCAACGTGTTCACCGGGCAGGCGGGGCGGGCGGCCTGCGAGGCCACGGCCGAGGCGGCGGCTTCCTTGGTGGGGTGCCCGGCGCGGCAGGTCTTCGTCGCCTCGACCGGGGTGATCGGCGAGGTGCTGCCGCACCAGAAGCTGGTCGCCGCGCTGCCCGCGATGCATGCGGCGCTGCGCGAGGACGGCTGGGAGGCCGCGGCGCGTGGCATCCTGACCACCGACACCTTCCCGAAGGCGGCGACGCAGACGGCGCTGATCGGCGGAGCGAAGGTGCGGATCACCGGCATCGCCAAGGGCAGCGGCATGATCGCGCCCGACATGGCGACCATGCTGTGCTTCGTGTTCACCGACGCCAAGGTTCCGGCGGCGGTGCTGCAGAAGCTGCTGAAGCAGGGGGTGGACCGGTCGTTCAACTGCACGACCGTGGATTCGGACACCTCCACGTCCGACACCGTGCTGCTGATCGCCACCGGGGAGACGCGGCACAAGCGCGTGCCGGCCGAGGGCGGCGCGATGCTGCGGGACTTTGCCCGGGCGCTGGACGCGGTGTTGATGGACCTGGCGCTGGCGGTGGTGCGGGATGGCGAGGGGGCGCAGAAGCTGGTGCGCATCGACGTGGAGGGGGCGGTGAACGCTCGGTCGGCCAAACGGGTGGCGATGGCGGTGGCCAACTCGCCGCTGGTGAAGACGGCGATCGCCGGGGAGGACGCGAACTGGGGGCGGATCGTGATGGCGGTGGGCAAGGCGGGGGAGCCGGCCGACCGGGACCGGTTGTCCGTGGGGGTGGGCGGGGTGTGGATGGCGCGCGACGGCACGGTGGTGGAGGGGTATGACGAGGCGCCGGTGGTGGCGCACATGAAGGGGCGGGAGGTGGCGATCACGATTGATTTGGCGCTGGGGCGGGGCAGGGCGACGGTATGGACATGCGACCTGACGCACGGGTATATTGACATTAATGGGTCGTATCGGAGTTGAGGAAGGGAGTCCTCCGCTGATTTTGCCGGCCGCAACATTCCGGACTTGTCGTGTTATGATCTTGATCGGAGTTGAGGTTAGCGCCTCTGTAGCCAATCGGGGTACCTTCTGAAAATGCCCAGCAACACTAGCGTTCAAAGGGAGTCCTGCATATCCGACTCCGGCGACCACACCGTCGCAATCATCGGGCTTGGCTATGTCGGGCTGACATTGGCTGCTGTGATGGCGGATGTTAATTTTCGCGTTATTGGCGTAGAAATCCGGGAAGATGTGCTTGGCGCCTTGGCTGGCGGTAGGGCACATTTCCATGAAACCGGCATCGATGAGTTGCTCGGAGATCATCTCCGATCCGGCCGTTTGTCAGTGGCAAACGCACTGGACGTGTCGGACCGGCCGACGACCTATATAATAACCGTCGGGACACCGATCGGTCCTGACAAGCGCACGCGCATTGATGCGATCAGTGCGGTCGCGCGGATGATTGCCGCGCGACTCATGCCGGATGATCTCGTTGTGCTCCGGTCCACGGTGCGGGTTGGTGTCACGCGTGAGGTCGTTAAGCCAATTCTCGATCAGGCCGGCGTTTCCTATTGCCTTGCCTTCTGCCCGGAACGAACCATCGAGGGCCGGGCACTGCAGGAGTTGCGTGAGCTCCCCCAGGTGGTTGGTGGCCTCGACGCCGCGTCCCGTCGTCGCGCGGTGGCGCTATTCAGACGCGTCGCGGGCGAGGTGGTCGAGATGGAAAGCCTTGAAGCTGCCGAGCTGGTGAAGCTGATCAACAACACCGAACGCGATCTACGATTCGCGTTCGCCAACGAGATCGCCGCCATGTGCGATGTGCTTGGGCTATCTGCGCATGACGTCATCAGGGCAAGTAATCATCAATATCCGCGAAGCAATCTTGCGTATCCAGGCCCGGTCGGTGGACCTTGTCTAACCAAGGATCCGTTTATCCTGGCAGAGGGCTTGCGGACGCGAGGGCTTGAGCCTGCCTTGGCGCTTGCGGGACGAGCGACCAACGAAGCCGTTATCACTGGTGCGGTTGCGTCTGTCTGTAGTGCGCTGGGTCTATCTGAGGCGGCTGGCGCAGCACCGCGCGTCGCGATCCTAGGGCTGGCCTTCAAGGGGCGTCCCGAAACCGATGATCTGCGCGGTTCTACGGTGGTCGAACTGATCGACGCGATTCGTGAGGAATATCCGAAAGGTACCATTGTCGGTTTCGATCCGGTTGCTTCGCCGACGGCGGTCGCCATGCTCGGAATTGAGGGTGTGTCGTCAATCGAAGATGCATTCAGGGGGGCATCGATCGTCTTTATCCATAACAATCACAAGGCGCTTGCGGATCTACCGCTTTTACGACTTGGCGCTTTGATGCGACGCCCGGCGATCATTTACGATTTTTGGGGACAGAACAAAACAATGACGGGACTTCCGGAAGGTGTGATGCTCACTGGCCTGGGCTACTGGCCGGCCTCGCTTCGATCCGTCGGCGCAAGCCCGCGGAGCCAGCATGCCACCTGATGATGCACAGCCTTTTGCCGGCGTGACGTCGTCACCCGGTACAGCACCGGGAAGACCTGGTCGGCATCGTGTGCTCTGCGATCTGTCGTTCGCCAGCCTGGGCAACACGGGCATTTCGCAAGATACCCGGTTGATGTTCTCGATGTTCGCCAAAGCGTGCGAGATTGATGTCACGGGTCTGATTGTATCTCACTTGCGGTTTGCGCCTGAGCTGAGGAAAATCCCTGGCACTCGAGCTCTCGATGTCGATATTTCATCGAGCTTGCTGCTCAATGACATTTCGCGGGATCGAAATCTGGCTTTTAGCGGAATAAGACGCCTATCGCAGCTTGGTGCCGCTCTTTCGTATCTGTCAAAAATGGCGCTTAGAAAGCCGCTGTTGTGGGATGTCCCCGCGGATATCCTAGGCGATTCGATATGGCGGTTGCTGTTTGAGAAAACACTGTCTCCCTCGGAGCGGCGGACTACGCTGGCGGCGAAATACGTGGCTGGCAATTTCTCGCTGGGCTTCGTCCGCGATCGGGCCACCGCTTTCTCATTTCTTGGTCCGCTGAAGATCGCAACGACAGGATATGACTTCGCCTTGTTCCAGGATTCTCAGCGGGTCACTGTGTCTCCAAATACGCGCAAGATTATTCGGTATCACGACCCTATTCCGATCCATCATCCGGACACGATGGGTCGGTTCAATGTCGGTTACCATCTACAGTCAATTCGTCTTTGCGCGGTCGACTCGCATTTTGTTTGTAACTCGGAGCAGACTAGGTTGGAGCTTGTCAGATTGGAGCCGCGATTGGAGAACCACTCAACTGCGATTCCTTACACCGTCGAGCAAGAAGTGCGGCCGATTGCCAAAGAGCTTCCATTTTGGGAGATAGTCCAGGCACGGATTTCGTATGCCGCCTTCGACTATAAGCCATCACCCGGAGCGGCGCAGAAAATTGAAAGCGGAATTAGGATGGCCTCTGAAAAGGCGGAGCCTACTCGCTACATTATGGCACTATCAACTTTAGAGCCGCGGAAGAATTTCATCGGTGTTATCAGAGCTTGGGAGCGACTTCTCTTTAAATACGGCAATGACATAAAGCTTGTTGTAGTAGGCAAGCCCGGATGGCGATTTGAACAAATCCTCGCCGCAATGCGTCCGCGACTGGTGACCGGCCAGCTCCTCCATCTTGAGGATCTACCTTTCCCCGAGATCCAGGCTCTTTATCGCCAGGCGGAGTGTTTCGTGTTTCCTTCGTTTGCGGAGGGCTTTGGATTTCCTCCGGTGGAGGCAATGGTCTGTGGCACACCATCTGTTGTTTCTGATCTACCAGTTCACCGCTGGGTCATGGAAGAGGCGGTTCTATATGCCGACCCATACGACACCGGAGCAATAATGGATCAGATCGAGCGGTTGGTTTATAGCGACGAACGTGGGGCGCTTCGCGCGACGCTGAGAGAGCGGGCCTCACGCGTTCTCGCCCGCTATAGCCGACAGACGGTCACGGAGCAGTGGATGAATTTGTTTGATCAGCTTCGTAGTGTGAGGTCGAATAGCCAATGACAAAGTATTTGGTGACAGGTGCCGCTGGGTTTCTGGGCTACCATTTGGCGAATGTACTCAGCGCCGATCCGCATTCACAGGTGGTGTGTGTTGACAATTTCATTCGCGGTCAGCGAGATTCGCTTTACGAGGCGCTTTGTAGCCGGCCGAACGTGGTTGGCCTACAAATCGATCTCTGTGATCGGGACGCCGTATTCCGCCTTGACGACGACGTCGATGTAGTATTTCACCTCGCCGCGCTTAATGGCACACAGAATTTCTATGAACGGCCGCTTGACGTACTGAAGTCCTGCACGTTACCGACTTTTTGGCTGATGGAGAGGTTCGCGCCATTGCAGCGTGTTCGGCGGTTCGTGTTCGCCGGCACTAGCGAGTCATACGCGTCGACGGTGACGCGCTTTGGATGGGAGGTCCCGACTGGGGAAGATGTACCGCTGTCGGTCGACGATGTGACAAACCCACGGTGGTCATATGCCGCATCGAAGATCCATGGCGAGGTGCTTACGGTGCATGCGGCGAATCACTTCGGAATGCCCTGGACCGTGCTTCGCTATCATAACGCATATGGGCCGCGCATGGGCGACCGCCATGTCGTGCCCGACTTTCTGATGCGCGCACAACGGGGGGAATATGCGCTCTTCGGCTACGAGGACACAAGGTCGTTTTTATATGTTACCGACGCGGTCGCGGCCACAATTGCAGCCGCCGAATCTGAAGGAACCGCAGGCGAGATCGTTAACGTCGGCTCTGACGAAGAAATCGTCATCCACGAACTGGGCCGGATCATGATGGATGTGTGTGGATTTGATGGCGAAATAACACTCCATCCGTCGCCACGAGGTTCCGTTCGACGCCGGGTGCCGCAGATTCATAAATTGCGGTCGCTCACGGGTTTTGCGCCGAAAGTCGGCCTGCGACAAGGTCTTCGCCTGACGGCGGATTACTATTTGGGACACTGACTGATTTGACGTGTCTGTGGGGATCGCACTGCAAGTGCCGGCTTGACAAATTCATAGGACTGTAGTCCTATAGGGATTCTGTCAGGGGCGTGGCGGCCTGCAACGACTTGCTCCACTAGGAGGGGCCGCTGGCGATCCTCTTGTCATTGTGCTGTCTGCCCACTTGGCGCGACGAGCCCAAGGTGTCGCACTGCCACGGTATCGCCTTTGGATGCAAGTTGATCTGGGGGGGGCGCAAGTCTCACTCCCATCTGCTCAGACAATATCCGTCAACGGCTCCCTCGCGGCCGCCGCCTAAAAGTTAACGACCGCGACGTATGATTAGTCCGATCGACGTACATTCGAAATCGAACAGCTTCAGCCGGATATGCGGTTCCTGGGCAAACGGAGGAAAATCGACGATTTTGTCGAGGCGTCCAGACCCGCGGCTCCAGCTTATGGGAACAACGTAATGCCCTGCACGGGTAAGCCTGTCTACTAGCGCTTCGATGTCGCATCGACGATAAATTGAAAGATTGCGACTTTCATAGGTTTCTTCGTTCGAGCTAAGATTGAATTCCGTCGTGTGCACGGCCACCCCGCCAACCTTGAGAGTTCTTACCGATTGCTCTACAAACCGAATGCCGTGCTCTAGTGAGCCGAGATGCTCAAAACAGCATGCTGACCAGCAGAAGTCGAAACTATCGAAGAGGTCTTCGGGGATCTCGTTCATGTCCACTGTAAGCAACGAAACGCGAGCGGCGAATTGCTGCTCGTCGCAGATCTCTCTCGCATTCAATGCGGTCAAACTTACGGTGTACTCGTTTGAACTTACCCATCCTCCACGTTTCGCCTCTTCGATGGCTTGGTCACTCGCAACAATATCGCAACCCATCGAGGCAAATACTGCCGGCAGGGGCTCGCCACCCGCCCCGAAACAGAGACCGCGACTTCGGTGCTTGAGCGCTCCGCTTTCAAATATGGCCTGGCAGATAAAAAAGAACTCCCACTGCTTGCGATGGAAAATCGGCGCCTCTTTGAACGCCGCACACCAGTAACGATATTCGCTAGAAGAGAAATCCTCCTGCTGACACAGCTTCGAGCAAAGGTGCAACTCATTAGGTGGCCTCGGATTATCACCAAAGCTACCGATGAGGTCCTTGTACGAGAAACGAGTCATGCCGGACAAAGTGCGGGTTTCAGTGTTCGCCATAGTAGGCTGCAGCTCGGTACATTTGGGCGCGATCGTGCGTATTTCCACAATTTGTTCCAGCAGATTTGCCTCGTGCTGTTCGATGGTGGCCAATCGCACATCCAGTAAGTCAACTTTCCTTTGGATCGAAAAAATAGCTCTGATGACGCTGCGGATTTTGCTGAGCATCTGGTCCTCTCACGTTACAAACAAAGACGGAGCCCCTAGCACGCGCTTGCCGAGGTTGTCCTGGCGGTCGTTACCCGAGTCGGCTCCGTTGGGTGTCTCGGTCCTTGCCCGCGGACCAAGGCGGGAACACAATTGCTTGGTACAGTCAACATGGCGCCCACAAGGGGCGTCAGCCGCACCTCCATCCCCAACCACCCTGCTACGCTCGCCCCAACGGACTCAGGCCTCCCCATGCCCCCACCCCGCCAACTCCGCCTCGGCGCCTTCATGCGCCCGGTCAGCATCCACACCGCCGCCTGGCGCTATCCCGGCGCCTTCCCGGACGCCAACTTCAACCTCGCCCACCTGAAGCGCTTCATCCGCACGCTCGAACGGGGCAAATTCGACGCGTTCTTCATGGCCGACCACCTGGCCGTGCTCAACATGCCGCTCGCCGCCCTGAAGCGCAGCCACACCGTCACCTCATTCGAACCCTTCACCCTGCTCTCGGCCCTGGCGATGGTCACCGACCATATCGGCCTGATCGCCACCGGGTCCACCACGTTCGACGCGCCCTACCACGTCGCCCGCCGCTTCGCCTCGCTCGACCATATCAGCGGCGGGCGCGCCGGCTGGAACATCGTCACCACCTCCAACCCGGACGCGGCGCTGAATTTCGGCCTCGAAGAACACATGGAGCACGCGGAACGCTATCGCCGCGCCCGCGAGTTCTACGACGTCGTCACCGGCCTGTGGGACAGTTGGGCGGAAGACGCCTTCATCCGCGACACCGCGACCGGCACGTATTTCGACCCCGCCCGGCTGCACGTGCTGAACCACCAAGGCCAGCACTACAAGGTTCGCGGTCCGCTCAACATCGCCCGGCCGGTCCAGGGCTGGCCGGTGATCGTGCAGGCCGGCGCCTCGGATGACGGCCGCCAGCTCGCGGCCGAAACCGCCGAGGTGATCTTCGCCGGCACCGGCAACCTGGCGGGCGCCCGCGCCCTCTACGCCGACGTGAAGGGCCGCATGGCATCGCTCAACCGCGATCCGGACCATCTGAAGATCCTGCCCGGCGCCTTCGTCGTGGTCGGCGACTCGCTCGCCGAGGCGCAGGAAAAGCGGGCATTGCTCGACAGCCTGGTGCACTACGACAGCGCCATCGCCTCGCTGTCCATCGCGCTCGGCCACGATGCGTCGCGGTTCGATCCGGACGCGACGCTGCCCGACATCCCCGAATCCAACGCCAGCAAAAGCGGACGCGACCGCGCCATTGCGCTGGCGCGGCAGGAAAACCTCACCGTGCGGCAGCTCGCGTTGCGACTCGGCGGCTATGCCGGGCCGGCGATCCTCGGCACGCCGGCGATGATCGCCGACCAGATGGAGGAATGGCTGCTGTCGGAGGCCTGCGACGGCTTCAACGTCATGTTCCCCTACCTTCCCGGCGGCCTCGACGATTTCGTCGATCGCGTGGTGCCCGAGCTGCAGCGCCGCGGGCTGTTCCGGCGCGACTACGAGGGCGCGACGCTGCGCGAAAACCTCGGCCTGCCGCGCCCCGAGAACCGATGGTTCCCGCCGCGGGCGCACTAGTGTCGCCCGTCACTGATTGTGCGGTCGATCTCTGAACCGCTCGCTCCGGCAACACCGGCAGTGCCTGTGGAAACCGCCCGATCTACCCGGGCCGCCGCACGAACCGATCCACCGGGCCACTCCACCGGGCGAGCCTCGCCACCTCCGTCGCGCGCGTGCGTATCTCTGACAATACCAGTTATTTCTATTGACACGCCCGCCCTGCTATGCTAGACGCCGCGCACGACGCAACCCGCCAGGAAAGGCCGCCCTCTATCCGTCCCACCATGATGCGCGATCCACTCACGACTCCGGCCGACGCCTATTCCCCCGATGCAGATCGGGCCGGCCCGGACCCGTCCGCGCGCCTGCCCGAGTGGGTCGTCCATCTCCTCGCGCGGATCATCCGCTTCATGCTCGAGCGCATGCTTGCCGCATGCTCACGCCGCTCCCCACTGCCATCCTGGTACCACGACCGGCCGGACCTGCCGGCGGGATCGACGCAGGCCGAGGCCGCGTCGCTCCGCGGCCCGTTCGGTCGCTCCGTCGCCTGGATGTGCCGCCGCCGCGGCATCGGGCCGGGCCATCCGGACTGGCCGTACTTGGCCCGCACCATCGTGGCGTTCGGCGGCAGCGTGAAGGGGGCCCGCCCCGGTCTCCCGGCGTGCGGGCTGCTATGGTGGGAAAATCCCAACGTCACGCCAGGGATCGTCGATGAGACCCCGGCGCCTCCGGCAGCCGCGGCAATGGCCTTGCTGCTGTCGCGGCAGGCGGCTGCCGTCGCTCCAGCGCCGGCACCCAGGAACATTGTGCGTTCGGAAGCCGAACCTGCACGGCCGCCTGCGTTCCGCTGGCAGGTCTTCGCACGTACCGCCACGGGTCCGCCGACCGGGCCGCCCGCAATCCGGGCGCACCATTTCTGCTATGCCTGAACGACCGGGGCCAGAGCATGGCTGGCCCCGCCGTCCTGATTCGTGCCGACCGCAAATTCCCGTTGCCAGAGCCTGACACGGCAGTCCGATCGACTGCTCCGGCTGGTCCCCGCATCATGAGTGACTCAGGGCAGTAGTGCCCCGAGTCGTTGATCCTGCGGGGTTCCGACCCCGACTGACCGGCGGCGCCTCCGTGTCAGACAAGCCGCAAAGGCACCGCAAAATCGGTGACGCGGGCGCACTAGCGCGGCGCCTGCCGCTTTGCGTGCCATCGCCGTCCCGCATGAGGTCCGGCCGAACCTGCCGGCCGTCAGGGGCTGTTCCGTTTCGTCAGGAATTCAGATGACGAAAACGTCATCCGCCAGCTATTGAACCGTGAGGCCGCCGTGTCTTTGATGGGGGCATGTCAGCAGAAACAATGGCGGCCGGTCACCCGGCGCCGCGCCGTGACTTCCTGAAGCTGGTTACCGGCGCCACCGCCGCGATCGGTACCGCGGCCTTCGTCTGGCCCCTGATCGATTCGATGAACCCCGCGGCGGACGTGATCGCCGCCGGCGCGCCGATGGATATCGACCTCAGCAAGATCGGCCCGGGCCAGCAGGTGATCGTCCGCTGGCGGGGCGCGCCGATCCTGGTCGTCAATCGCACGCCGGCCGCGCTGAAAACGCTGCAAACCCCGGCCCTGGTCAGGCGGCTGAGCGATCCTGATTCGTCGGTGCTCCAACAGCCGCCCTATGCGGAGAACTGGCACCGCTCGATCAACCCCGAATTCGCCGTTCTGGTCGGCATCTGCACCCATCTCGGCTGCCTGCCGTCCTACATGCCGCAGCCCGATCCCACGACGCCGGCGCCGAACTGGCCGGGCGGGTATTTCTGTCCGTGCCACGGCTCGAAATACGATCTGGCGGGGCGAGTTTATTCCGGCGTGCCGGCACCATACAACCTGCCGGTTCCGCCCTATCATTTCCCGGCCAAGATGACGCTCAGGGTCGGCGAAAATCCGCCTGGACCGGTGGCATTCACGCTGGGTTCCGTGGTGCAGATGTAGCCGTTGCCGGGCCACCCGCCGCGGGCGGGTGGGCATGGGTCGGTCATCATGCGACGGGCGAGGTGGCTGTACCGGCCCGCGCCGCTGCCGGCGTTCGCACATGCGGCCGGCACATGGCGCGTGCTGCAGAATTTCATTTCCACCGTTCCCGCGACATCCGCAATTTGCTGACGACGCACCGGTAATCGAACCGGAGCGCTTGTGTCCTGTCCCGGCCGCGACAATAAATGGACGACATAACAAGGTGGCCGGTAGATGGCAGACCAACTCGACCTGAGCGGGCATCTTGCATCGCTCGCGCCATCCGCCCGCCCGCCACTGCGGGAGGCACTTGAAGACCCGCGCCGGATGCCGCTGGTGGTCCTCTGCGGCCTGGCGGTGGTTGTCGGGATCGTGACCGGACTGGGCGCCGTGGTGTTTCGCGGGCTGATCGGTTTCGTGCACAACCTGCTGTTTCTCGGCCAGATTTCCTACGCCTACAACAGCAGCCTGTTCACGCCGATTTCGCCCTGGGGTGCCCTGGTCATCCTGGTGCCTGTGGCCGGCTCGCTGGGGGTGACGTTCATCGTCAGCACCTTCGCGCCGGAGGCGAAGGGCCATGGCGTGCCGGAGGTCATGGACGCCATCTACTACCGCCGCGGCGTGATCCGGCCGGTCGTCGCGCTCGCCAAGTCGCTGGCGTCGGCGCTTGCGATCGGCAGCGGCGCCGCGGTCGGGCGCGAGGGGCCGATCATCCAGATCGGCTCGGCACTCGGCTCGACCTTCGGCCAGGTGATCCGCATGTCGGCCGGGCAGCGCATCATCCTGGTCGCGGCGGGCGCCGGGGGTGGCATCGCGGCAACCTTCAACACGCCGATCGGCGGCGTGCTGTTCGCGATCGAACTGATGCTGCCGGAGATCAGCGTGGACTCCTTCCTGCCGGTGGCGCTGGCGACCGGCACGGCAACGTTCATCGGCCGGATGTTCTTCGGGGCCAGGCCGGCGTTCTTTGTTCCCGCCAATCTCGCGGCCCTGCCGCCGGAGTGGAAGAGCGCCGCGATCCTGTTGCTGTACGCGGTGCTCGGCGTGGTGATCGGCGTGGCCGCCGCCGGCTTTGTTCGCGGTCTGCATTGGGCGGAAGACCTGTTCGACCATCTGCCCGGACAATACCTGAGGCATGCGCTGGGAATGCTGCTGGTCGGGGTGTTGATCTACGCCCTGATGCGATGGGGTGGGCATTACTATGTCGAGGGTGTCGGCTACGCCACCATCCAGGCCACGCTGACCGGCCAGTTGAAGGCGGCCTGGTTCCTGCTGTTGCTCTACGCCTGCAAGATGCTGGCGACCTCGGTGAGCCTGGGATCCGGCTCCTCCGGGGGCATTTTCTCGCCCTCGCTGTTCATGGGAGCAACACTCGGCGGCGCTTTCGCCGGCCTCGCCGCCATGATCTTTCCTGCTCTGCCCATCAGCATCCCTGCCTTCGCCATGGTCGGCATGGGCGCGATGGTCGGTGCCGGCACCGGCGCGGCGATGACCGCGGTGGCGATGATCTTCGAGATGACACGCGACTACGACATCGTCCTGCCGATGATCCTGGCAGTCGCGGTCGGGCTCGGCGTGCGGCCGCTCTTGTCGCCGGAGAGCATCTACACCATCAAGCTGGTGCGGCGCGGCCATCCGATCCCGCAGGCGCTGCATGCCAACATGTTCCTGGTGCGCCGCGCCGGCGATGCCATGGAAAAGGATTTCCTGTCGGTCGATGAGGACATGAGCTTCGTCGAGTTCCTGCGGCGGACGGCCGGCACGCCTGGGCTGCGCCATGCCGTGATCACGCGCGGCAAGCTGATCGTCGGCGTGCTGCGGGTCAATACGGCTTTGCGGCAGACCGTGAGCGCGTCGGCGAGCGACGTGTCGATGGGCATGGTGGCCCAGCGGAATTTCACCATCGTGCGCAGGGATACGATGATGTTCGACGTGATCGCCAGGTTGCGCCGCCGAAGGGCATTCATGGGGGTCGTGGTGAACGGGTCGGGGCGCCCACGCGCCGGCGACGTGGTCGGCGTGATCACCAAGGAGCACATCGCCGACGAGGTCACCAACAGCGTCAGGGTGTATCCTCGTTGAGCAAGGCTGCGGAAGGGCGTGATGGCGGTCGCATGCGCGCCACCGGAATGGCCGGCTGGTTTGCTGGACGCAGGACCACCGAAGGGTCGCTCGATCCCGCCGCGCGGTGAAACCAGGATCGGCGGCGTGCGATCAGTGGCCGACCGCGGTCCGGGTGGAGTCGGTCCGTTTCAGCCCTGATGTTCGGTCCGATCGGAACGGCGGTATCGATCCTGCGAATGACTTGCCGGGGATGCCAATGACAGGATCGACACGTGGAAGGATGTTGCGGGACCGATATCGCCGGCGGGCGCGTTTGCAATTGAATCCAACGTCGGGAAGATCGTTTGCAGGGTCGCGCTCGGCGGACTTTGGCAGGTGCTCCAAGACGATCCCTTGATTGATTGGTCTCCCCGGCTATTCTGTGACGGGGTCAAACGATCCGCAACCCATGCTGTTCTCACGAACGGATGACCAGGGAGAGCAGCGATGCCAATCGAGGCGGAGACCGACATCCTGGGATTGGTGGACGTGCAGCCGACGTTCATGCCGGGGGGCGAACTGCCGGTGGCCGGCGGCGACGCCATCGTGCCGGCGATCAATCGCCTGCTGGCGCGGTTCGCCCATGCGTTCGCCACCCAGGACTGGCATCCGCCGGGCCATTCCTCCTTCGCCAGCGCGCATCCCGGCCGCCAACCGTATGACACGATCGATCTGGCCTACGGCCGGCAGGTGCTGTGGCCGGACCACGCGCTGCAGGGCAGCGCCAACGCGGCGCTGCACCCCGGCCTCGACCTGACCAAGGTCGAAGCGATCATTCGCAAAGGCTTTCGCGGCGAACTCGACAGCTATTCGGCGTTCTTCGAGAACGACCGCAAGACCGCCACCGGACTGGACGGCTGGTTGCGCCAACGCGGCTTCCGGCGTCTGTTCCTGGTTGGCCTTGCGACCGATTTCTGCGTCGCCTGGTCGGCGGAGGATGCGGCGCGTCTCGGCTACGAGGTCGCGATTGTCGAGGATGCCTGCCGCGGCATCGGCATTCCCACCGCCGCCGGCCGCACCACGCTGGACGAGGCGCGCGAGCGGTTGGCGGCGGCGGGAGTGCGGTTTGCCGGCGTTGGAAAGCTTGCCGATTGATGCGCATCCGCCGTGAAGCCGGTTTCCGGGTGTCGCCTGTGCTAGTGAAGCGGAACGCACGGTCAAGGGATCAAGCGCGTGAACGTTGGAACGGAGTCGCCCCCGCGTCGTCCTCATCCGCCATGCGTCGCGCGGCGGCCTCTCCCGCTTCGCGGGCGAGGTTTCTGACGTGGCAACCTATCTTGTCACCGGCGGCGCCGGGTTTATCGGTTCGCACCTGTGCGACGCGTTGGTGCGGCGGGGCGACACCGTGCGCGTGCTCGACGACCTGTCCACTGGCTCCCGCGCCAATCTTCCTCCGGGCGTGGCGCTGATCGAAGCCGACGTCGCCGACCCGGACGCCGTGCGTGCCGCGATCGAGGGGGTGGACGGCGCCTTCCATCTTGCGGCCATCGCCTCGGTGGCGCGCGGCGTCACCGACTGGCTTGGCACGCATCGCGCCAACCTCACCGGCACCATCACCTTGCTCGACGCCATCCACCGCCGCGGCGGGCCGGTCCCGGTGGTCTATGCCTCGTCGGCCGCGGTGTACGGAGATTGCCCCACCGTCCCGATCGGCGAAGACGCCGAGCGCCACCCGCTCTCCGCCTACGGCGCCGACAAATACGCCTGTGAGCTGCACGCGCGCGTCGCCGGCCACGTGCACGGCATCCCCACCGCCGGCCTGCGCTTCTTCAACGTGTACGGTCCGCGCCAGGATCCGCGATCACCCTATTCCGGCGTGATCTCCATCTTCTGCGAGCGGGTCGCGCGCGGCGCGCCGATCGACGTCTTCGGCGACGGCGAGCAGACCCGCGACTTCGTCTTCGTGGCCGACGTCGTCGCCGCGCTTCTCGCCGCGATGCAGTGTCCGTCTGCCGCCGCGCCGGTGTTCAACGTCTGCACCGGCACGCCGACCAGCGTGCTCGATCTTGCGCGCACCATCGCGGACCTTGCCGGAACGACGCTCAATATGCGCCACCTTGCGCCACGCGCCGGTGAAATCCGCCACTCCATCGGAAATCCCCAGCGCGCGCGCGCCGCATTGGGCCTCGGCGAGCCGCTGCCGCTGCGCGCCGGCCTGCGCAAGGTGCTGGACTGGTTGGCGACCGGTCACTAAACCCGGACGCCTCGCCCGCGCAGCGGGAGAGGTGTACGACGGGGGACCCGCCGCTGAAGCCGCTGCTGCTCGTATTGCTGCTGCCGCCGGTCAACCTTGTGTTCGCGATCCTGGCGGGCGTGGCGCTCCCGCGGCGCTTTCAGCGTCTCGCGCGCTGGCTGATCGGCGTCGCCGCGCTTCTGCTGCTGTTGCTGGCGATGCCGGCGGTCGCCGATACAATGCTTTGCGCGCTGGAGCGCAACCTGCCGATGACCCCCCCGGCGGACAAGCCGCCCGGCGCGATCGTTATTCTAGGCGGCGATATCACCCACACCGGTGGTGCCCAGCCTGGCGTGACGGTCGGGCGCCTGACACTGGAACGTTTGCGTGCCGGCGCGGCGCTGGAGCGCAAGACCCGGTTGCCGGTGCTGGTGTCCGGCGGTGTGGTCGGCGATGATCCGCCACCGGTCGCCGTGCTTATGCGCGAGAGCCTGGCACGCGATTTCCAGGTCCCGGTGCGCTGGACCGAGGACCGGTCGCGCAACACCTGGGAGAATGCTCGGGACAGCGCGGTGATCCTGCACGCCGCCGGCATCAATTCGATCTATCTCGTGACGAACGCCTGGCACGAGCGTCGCGCGCTGATTGCCTTTGCCGCGACGGGGATCACGATCACCGCCGCTCCGACACCACTGGACCGGCCGCCCACGCCGGACCTCGCGGACTTCCTGCCGCACGCCCGATCCTGGGAGACCAGCTACTACGCGCTGCACGAATGGGTCGGTTGCGCCTGGTATGAATTGCGATGACGGTCCGGCTACAGGAATTCGCCTCGCTCGACGCGTTGCCGGCCGCCACCGACAGGCTGTTCGCCGCCGCGCCGGGCCTGTTCGGCAGCCGCGCCTGGTGGCGCACCGCCCTCGCCTTCGGCATGCCGGAGCGCACGCGGCCCTGCTTCCTGCTGCTGTGGGCTGATGACGCCCCGGCGGCGCTGTTCCCGCTGCGGCGGCCGGACTCGGGCGGGGCGCTGGCAAGTCTTACGACCCCCTATACCTGCCACTACACGCCCCTGCTGGCGCCCGGCCTCACCCTGGCGGCACAGGCGGAAATCTTCGCGGCATTCGGGCGGTTCTGCCGCGGCTGGGCGACGACCCGGCTCGACGCGCTGCCGGACGACTGGCCCGCGCTGCCGGCCTGCCTGGAAGGCGCGCGCGACGCGGGGCTGGCGGTGGTGCGGTTCGCCCATTTCGGCAATTGGCACGAGGACGTGCGCGGGCTGGACTGGTCCGGCTATCTCGCCGGCCGCCCGGGAGCCTTGCGCGAGACGATCCGACGCAAGCTGCGCCGCGGCGAACGGCGCACGGATGCCAGCTTCAGCCTCATCACCCGGCCACCGGACCTGGAACCCGGCATCGACGCGTTCGAACAGGTCTATGCCAGGAGCTGGAAGGAGCCGGAGCCGTTTCCGCGCTTCAACGCCGGGTTGATGCGAGAGACCGCCGCCGCGGGACTGCTGCGGCTCGGCATCTGGAGCATCGGCGACGTTCCGGTCGCTGCGCAGCTCTGGATCGTGGACCAGGGGACCGCCACGGTGCTGAAGCTGGCGCATGACGAGGCGTTCCAGGCGGACTCGCCGGGCACGGTGCTGACCGCACTCATGCTGCGGGCGCTGCTGAACGGCGGGCAGGTGGGAGCGATCGACTTCGGCCGCGGCGACGATGCCTACAAGCAAGGTTGGGCCAGCCAGCGGCGGCAGCGCATCGGCCTGGTGCTGGTCAATCCCCGCCGTCCCGCGGGCCTGGGATTCCTCACGCGGCATAGCCTGGGCCAGGTGCGCCGAGCGTGGCGCGTGGGGCTATGAGATCCACATCCTCTAGCGCCGTCGCATCCGGTCGCGTGACGGGCGATCCGGCGGGATTTGCACGCTCGTTGGCAGTGTCCTGTCGGCGGGACGTTGCGTTGGCCGGGGCCCGGTTACCGCGGACGCCGCCTGCGAAACACGCCGAGGCCGAGCAAGCCCGAACCGAGCAGTGCCAGCGAGGCGGGCTCTGGGGTTGGTACGGCCAATGCCGGCAGGCCAGGGAAACCGACATCCGCGACGACGTTGATGCCGTTGCCGCAAATATTGGTACTGTTCCCGTTGGTGCTGGTGGCGCTGTAATTCGTGTAGGAGACGGGCGTGCCGGTGCAGGTGGATGACAGGAAGGGACTGCCGGGCGTGTTGCCGTTGATGTCCTCAAGCAGGAAGCTGACGCTGTAGGCATGGCCCGCGGTCAGCGCGAGGTTCGTAAAGATCCCGTCATATTGCTGGGTCGCGCCGTCCACCCAGAAATTTCCGCCGCCGGGCCAAACCAGACCGCTTCCGCCGCTGGGAAGACTGGCATCCGTACCAGCGACCAGAAATCCTGCCGCTATTCCGGGGATCTGATTGTACCCGCACCACGTGCTCGTTGCACAGGCCGAATAGTCCGACGCGTTCGGGGTGGCGGCTATCGTACTGAGCGCTGGCAGGGCAATCGACGTGCTGGCGGTGGTGTCCGTCAACGTGACGTTGCCGAAGCCGAAATATCCGGGGTCATTGCGGAAGGCAAAAGTCAGCGTCGTCAGGGCGTCGCCGATGGGAACGCTGAACGTTGCCGAATATCCCTGCGCCGCGCAGGCCAGGCCCGAACAATACCCATAGTCCGGGTTGCCGAGGGTGGTACCGACCGAACTGAGGCCGGCCACGGTCGAGCTGGGCGACTGGCCCGCCACCGGATTCGCCAGATTCAGGATCTGAAGTCCAGATGGGGGCGCGGTCGGCGGGCCCAGGTTTTGCGCACTCGCGTGTGCCGCGGTCAGAGCCAGAATCGCGGCTGCCAGCCAAATCCGGATACCGTATGCCATCGTCACACCCTGCCAGTAGAAAGCGGATAGCCAGATCCCGGACGCAAGTTCAAAACCAGGCTTCTGACCCTAGGATTATCGGTAGGTTATGCACGGCCGGTTGCTCGGTATTTTCATCACTCGCAAACCTGTCCGCCGCGCCGCGACGAAGCGATGGAAACCAATGCATCCAGCACTATCCCGGGGCCGCATCAGGCTTCGCCCGACGCCTGCGCGCGAAGCCGACTCCGGCAAGACCGACACCGAGCAACACGAGCGATGCAGGCTCGGGCACGGCCGAGGCGTTCAAGGCATAGGTGAACGTGTCGCCGGAAAATCCGAGCGGCGCGCCCTCGTCAGTGGTGACCGTGAAGTCGCCGGTGAGAGTCCCCGTCTCGTTCGCGGTCACCGTGATCGGCAGGTAGGTGGTGCCACCCTCGTGCAGCAGCGTCCCGTATGAGCCGATGGTGAAGGCCAAGGGATCGGTGCCGCCGAACACCGAGGACACCGATACCAGCGTCAGGTCGGTCAGCGCATTGCCTCCCGGATCGGTGCTGATATTGCCGACATAGAGGTTCAATGTCTCTGACGTGTGCAAGCCGAGCGTGCCGAACGCGATGTTGCTCGCATGGGCCGTACCGCCATTGACCGTCGGCGTATCGATGGCCGATTTGAACATGCTCTGGTAGGTCGGGCCGACGCCTTGGCCGGTGACCGTCGCCTCCACCGTCTGCGACAAATTGGTTCCGGCGTTGTTGCCGTTGGCGAAGGCGATGGTGACCGTGGCGGTGTTGGTGCCGCGGCTGACCGGCGTATAGACGTAGGACAGCGTCGAAGTGCTGGCGTCCCCGAGGCTCAGCGAGGCCGAATTGCCGGCCATGCCGGAGAAATAAGACCCGCTGTTCTGCAGGCTGATCGAGCCGGTATTGACGTTGAGGTTGCTGACACTGCCGAGGCCGGAGAGGTTGCCGTGACCGGTGTTCTGCACGGTGACCGCGGCGGTGCCAGTTCCGGAATTGCTGGCATAGCCGTAGCTGTTGATGCGCGACAGGGCGCTGCCGCCGCTGACGCTCTGAATCGGAGCGACGCCGGTTGCGGTGACGACGGTGGTGACCGTCTGGGAGTTGTTGAGGCCCTGGCCGCCGCCGTCATTGCTGCCATTGCTGAACGCCGAGGTCAGCGTGGTCGTGGCGGCGACAAGGCCGGCCGGCGAAGCGGTGGTCGGCGCGAAGGTGTAGCTGTAGGCCTGGGTAAGCGTGGCGCCGGCGCCGGCATAATGGGAGTCGTTCAGGCTGACCGAGGAGGTGGGGCTGGTGACCCCGCCGGTGAACCCGGTGCCGACCGTGTTGGTGATCGAGCCGTTCAGGTTGAACGCCCCGCCGCTGCCCGCCAAGTTGCCGTTGCCGATGTTGCTCAGCGTGATGGTGGCGGTGCCCGTCTGGCTGGTGACCAGCAGGTAGCCGAGATTGCCGGTGCCGGCCGAGCCGCCGGCGCCCGCCGTATTCGTCACCGTCACGCTGTTGATCGGCGCCACGCCGGTGCCGGTCAGGGTCACGGTCGTGCTGCCGGCGCCGTTGGTCGCGCCAACGCCGTTGACGAACGAGGTGGTAACGGCCGTCGAGGCGGCCCCGCTCGCGGTCGGGGCGAAGTTATAGGTGTACGTGCTGGAGGTCGTTGCGCCGGCGCCGGTGGTCGAATCCTGCAGGTTGACCGATCCGCCCGAGCCGGTGAACACCGAACTGGAAGCCGCCCCTTGCGTGCCGTGCAGGTTGCTCAGAAGGCTGCTGCGGTCGGCTCCGGCGAGATTGCCGTTGCCGGTGTTGTTGACCGTGACGGTGGCGGTGGCGGAACTCTTGACCAGCACATACGTGGGATTGGAGACGCCCACGCTGGCCGCCGGCGCCACGCCGGTGCCGCTGAGCGTTGCGGTCAGCGTTCCGGTGGAATTGGTGTTGCCGAGACCGTCCGCGAAGTTACCGGTCACGCCGGTCGAGAACGTGCCGACGGTGGTGGGCTTGAACGTATAGCTGATGCTCCGGGTACCGCCGTCGCTCAGCCCGGCGCCGCTTCCCAGCGCAACCGAGGAGCCGGTGAACAGCCCGCTTGCGCCGGTGATCGTGCCGCGCAGGTTGCTGATGCTGCCGTCGCCGGACAGGTTGCCGTTGCCGGTATTCCGCACCGTCAGCATGACCGACCCGGTGTTCCCAACCAGCGCGTAGTTGCCGCCGTTGGCGATCGATGCCACCGGCGCCACACCCGTCCCGGTAAGCGTTACCGGCAGACGTTGGGTCACTGTGCTCTTGCCCGCCTTTACGGTAGCGACGGCGGTGATGGTCGTGGCGGCGCTCCCGGTTACGGTCGGGGCGAACGTGTAGGTGTTCGATTGCGTCGTCCCGAGGGTTGTACCCTTGGAATAGGAGTGCGATCTGACAGAGCCGCTGAACGGGCTGCTGGCACTGCCGAATGCCAGAGTGGTGGCCGCGGCGCTGGTGACAGTAAGCGTCGCTACGTCGATAAGCTTTTTCACGAAGGTCGGCGCGCAACCCGCCAGCGCCTGGCAGTTCACCAGCGTATCGCCGAAGCCGAGCGACTGGTTGAGCGTGAAATACTGCGCCTGCGCCGGCATCGCCTCGAAAGCGAGGAGCGCCCCAAACGCCGTCGCCGAGACCAGAGACGTCTTCATCGTACGGTCCTACTCATTTTTCGGAGGTCACCTATCTGGATGAGACGAAGTTGTAAGTTTTGAACCCCAGCAACATTTTCGCGACATGCCCGGCACACGACTGCACTCGCTCACGAGCGCTTCTCTGCGTGCATCCGAAGCACGATCCATGCCGTGCCGAAAACATGAAACATTCCAATGGTCTGGTGAAGCGGCGACGTGCGGCGGATGCAGTGAGTGTAAACTCTCCCGACAGAGCAGTCCGGCCGGCGGCAAGGCCGCCATCGGGCCGGTGGCGCCGCAGGGGCGCCAAGGGGGAATGCTACCGGCCCATCCATCGCGCCCGCAGGGATTCAGCCGCCCGCCGGGCAAGCCTGGCCGCCCGCCCGCCCGGCCCGGTTTCCAGCCAATGCAGCCGAGTCGAGCCATCGGCCAGGCTGCGTTTGTAGCGGCCCTCGCCGGCGAGCAGATCGTACCGGTGCAATCCGGCGGCGGCGGCGAGGCGGATCGCCTGGTGGTGGCAGGTCAGTCCGGGCTTCTGGTGGCGGCCGGCGCCGGGGTAGTCGAATCCGCTTTGATAGGCCAGCGCCCTCCCGCGATAGTTGAAGTTGTAAAGAAACCCGACAACCTGCGCTCCCGCGGTGACGCGCAGCAGGTCGATCTCGCCACGCGCCATGCCGCGGTCGATCAACGCATGGTGGAAGCGCGCGAAAAACGGCTCGGCGAAGGCACCTGGCCGGCCGCGCGCCGTCCAACTCGCCTGGTGTAGGGTTGCCAGGTCATCCAGCCAGCCATGCGCCTCGGCCGCAGTCGCCGCGCGATGCGCCGCCAGCGCCCCATAGGCGCGTTCCGAACGGCGCAACTGGTATCGGGTATTGGCACTCAGTCCGTCCAGGAAATCGCTTCCCGTCTCGCGCAGGTGGTCGAGGTCGATCCATGCGGCCTGCGTACTGCGCCGGATCGCCACCGGGCCAGCGCCACAAGCCGCGTCGAGCGTCACGTCCTCGACGCCGCTCAGCACCAGGCGGCGCGGCAGCCAGGGCCGCACTGTCCCGACCGGCTGGCGGCGCGCGGCAAGCAGGCAGTCGCGCAGGGCCGGCAAGGCCCGCGGTACCGCCAACACACCATTATACTCGATGAACGGGGCGTCGTGGACTGCGTCGCCGGTCTCGCCCAGCAGCAGGGTTTCGCGCAGGAATCGGCGCCGGTTGAACAGAGCCAGGGCGACGGTCTCGCCCGCCTCGCTGGCCTCCAGCAGGATCGGGTCGGGAAAGCGTTCCCCGGCCAGGCAGCCGGTCCAGGTCCAGCTTTGGAAAAACGAGCAATCGGCCTGCGCTTCCAGCGCGCGCCAGCGTTCGCCCAGCGCGGCGAAATCGGCGACCGACATCAGAGCGATTCGGGTCACGCCTCTGCCGGCGGAATGTCATTGCGCCATAGCGCGCCATAGGCCCGGAACATCGCCGCCTGGTCGAACTCGGCCCGCGCCTTTGCCTGATTGGCCTGACAAATCCGTGCGCGCAGAGCGGGGTTCTCGAGCAGGGCGGTCAGTGAGCGGGCCAGATCCGCATCATCAGGTTTTCCCACAAAGGGTGCATTCTCGCCAGACAGCATGGCGCGTACGTCGCCGACATCGGTTGCCGCCACCGGCAGCCCGGCGGCCATCGCCTCGATCACCGACAGCGGCATCTGCTCCGTGTCGGATGACAGCGCGAACACGTCGAACCCGGCATACAGCGGTGCCGGATCGTCTATATGCCCGGCAAACCGCACCTGCTCCTGCAGCCCCAGCGCCCGCGTCAGCTCCTCCAGCGTCCCACGTTCCGGGCCGTCGCCGACAATCACCAGCCGCGCGGGCCGCGTGACGGCGGCGAAGGCGCGGAGCAAGCGGGAAAGGTTCTTTTCAGCCCGTAGGGCCGCGACGGTGCCGATAACCGGCGGCGTATTGGCCGCGCGCGCCACGGCGCGCGCGGCGGCGAAGCGTTCGAGGTCGATGCCGTTCGGAATATAGCGCACCCGCGCCTCCGGCAGGTGCCAGATCGTCGTGGCGATGTGCTGTAGATTGCGCGACGGCAACACCACGGTGCTGCGCGCCAGCACCAGGCGGCGGATCAACGAGCGGCGCGGGAACTGGCGGTCGCGCTCCTCCGGGCCGAAGCCATCCTCGATATGAACGTGGCGGGCGACGGGCACCAGGTTGGCCATCGCCCACTCGATCGCGCCCCAATTGTTGGTTACCAGCAGCGCGGGCCGCCAGGCGCGCAACAGGCGGCGGAACCGCCGGACGTTGGCGATGGTCGCCCGCTTCGGCGCGGCGACCGCGGGAAAGGCCACGTCGAGGTCCGGCCGCAGCCGCTCGCGGCAGCCGAGGTCGCCGTTCAGCGACACCACGACATGGCGGAACGCGGCGCCGAAATGGTTGGCGAGCGCGGAGAAACGCACCTGCGCGCCGCCGACCCCGAAACCGGGAAACACGTGCACGACCAGAGGCGCTCTCGCGGTGGTTTGCCGTGCGTCGCCAGCCGTCAGACCTGCCACCTTGACTCCCGGCCCCCGACCGATCCGCACCGATGCGCCGCGAGTGTATGGCAAGCGCTTCCGCCCCCGCAACGCTGGCCGCCCCGGGGTGTCAGGGCAATCGGATGAACGAAGGAAGGCCAGGGGCTTTGCCCCTGGAACCCCACCAAGGGGCTCTGCCCCTGGCGGGTTCCAGGGCAGCGCCCTGATCTTCCTTCGTTCGCCCGATTGCCCCGCCCGGGTCGTTTCACGATCTGGGCGGGACCGCGCTGAGTCCCGGTGCAGCGCCGCGACCTGTCGGAACGCCGCGCTCGCCTGGTTTTGAGCCGGTGGCAGGTGCCGACCGCCGCTCTCCAAGCGCTTCCCGCTCCTCCGCCAGGACAGCGAAACGGACCGCCAGCACCTCCAGGCCGCGTTTTGCCGCCGGCGTGCACGCGGCAGCGGCCATTCGTTGATATAATTCGCCCTGCGCCCTTATCTCGCCAGAGGAGCGTTGCCTGAGCGGGACATACTGTCGCATGGCCCCATCATGCCGGTGGGAAAACGATTCTTGCAAGCGAAGATTGGGCCGGCGGCGGCGAAGTGCCGCAAGGCGACGAACACATGCAGGTGAGCAGGCTGTCACGGGGGGGGCGGAACTCCTGTCAGCTCCGGGAAGTCCTCCTCGCGGAATTCTCCGCCCGCCCTGGTGCCTTGTGCCGCGCGCGCCGCCTCGGCCTGGCGCAGCTCGACGCGGCGGATCTTGCCGGAGATGGTCTTCGGCAGTTCGGCGAACTCGATCCGGCGCACCCGCTTGAACGGCGACAGCCGCTCCCGCAGATGGCGGAAGATGGACAGCGCCGTGTCGCGATCGGCGGCGGTGCCGGCGGTCAGCGTCACATAGGCTTTCGGTACCGCGAGCCGCATCGCGTCGGGCGCCGGCACGACGGCGGCTTCGGCGACCGCCGCATGCTCGATCAGCGCACTTTCGAGTTCGAACGGGCTGATGCGGTAGTCCGACGCCTTGAACACGTCGTCGGCGCGGCCGACATAAGTGTAGTAGCCGTCGGCGTCGCGCGTCGCCACGTCGCCGGTGCGGTAGGCGCCGCGGCCGAGCGGAACGAACGAGCCGTCGTCGTTCTGGTAGCCGCGCATCAGGCCGACGGGCGGCGGGTTCAGGTCGATGCAGATTTCTCCCTCCTCCACCGCATTGTCTTCGGCATCCAGCAATCGGATGCGGTAGCCGGGCGCTTCCAGGCCCATCGAGCCGGGCTTGACGGTCTGGCCGGGGAAACAGCCGATCTGTAGGGTGGTCTCGGTCTGGCCGTAGCCTTCGCGCACCGTCTTGCCCCAGACCTTGCGCACATGCTCGATGATCTCGGGATTGCACGGTTCGCCGGCGGAACAGACTTCCCGCAGCGCGGTGCGGTACTGCGTCATGTCCTCCTGCACGAACATGCGCCATACCGTCGGTGGGGCGCAGATCGTGGTAACCTTGTTGGCGACGATCGCCTCCAGCATGCCGCGGGCGTTGAAGCGCGGCTGGTTGGCGATGAACACCGTCGCGGCGGCGTTCCAGGGGGCGAAGAAGCAGCTATAGGCGTGCTTTGCCCAGCCCGGCGAGGAGATGTTCAGGTGCATGTCGCCCGGCTGCAAACCGATCCAATGCATGGTGACGAGGTGGCCGGCCGGATAGCTCTGATGGCTGTGCTCCACCAGCTTCGGGCGCGAGGTCGTGCCGGAGGTGAAATACAGCAGCAGCGCGTCGGTCGCGCGTGTGGGACCGTCCGGCGTGAATTTCGTTGGTCCGGTGCGCAGGGCGTCGTAGCGATGCCAGCCGGCGGGCGCGTCGCCGACCGCGATGCGGGTCACGCCGGGATCGAGGCCGTCGAATTTTGCCGCGTCGGCGGTGTTGGCGACCAGGTGGCGCACGCGGCCACGGTCGAACCGGTCCTTGAGGTCGAAGGGCGAGAGCAAGGTGGTGGCGGGGATGACGACGGCGCCGAGCTTCATCGCCGCGAGCATCACCTCCCATAGCGGCACGACGTTGCCGAGCATTAGCAGGATGCGCTCGCCGCGCTTCACCCCGAGGGCGCGCAGGCCGTTGGCGATCTGGTTGGACGCGGCGGAGAGTTCGGCGAAGGTTCGGGTTGCCTCGCCGTCACCGACGATCTTCAGCGCGGGCTGGTTGGCGTGCGGGCCGCGCGCCAGTTCGGCATCGAACCAGTCGAGCGCGTAGTTGAAGTTCTCCAGTTGCGGCCAGCGGAATTCGGTGTGCGCCGTGGGGTAGTCGGCGCGGTGCGCGACCAGGAAGTCGCGTGCCGCCTTGAACGCTTCCGGTCCCATTGCGGGCTCCTTTGTTATTATATTATTTCTGCCTCCCGTTGAGAGAGGGAGCAAACCACCGTCAGGCTCGGTTCTGCGCCGCCAGCCAGCGGAACACGACGGAGAAATCCTTGGCGCCGTCGCCGGCATCGACCACCGCCTGGTAGAACGACAGCGCGTGCGCCGCGAGCGGCGTCGGCGATCCGGTGGCATCCGCCGCCGCCTGCGACAGCTTCACGTCCTTCAGCATCAGTGCGGCCATGAATCCGGGCGCGTAGTCGCGGTTTGACGGCGCCGCCGGCACCGGGCCCGGCGCCGGACAGTAATTGCTCAGCGCCCAGGACTGGCTCGTTGCGGTGCTGGTGATCGCGTACAGCTTGTCCCAGTCCAGCCCGAGCTTCCGCGCGAGCAGAAACCCTTCGCTGACGCCGACCATGTTGATGGCGAGCATCATGTTGTTGCAGATCTTCGCCGCCTGGCCGGCACCCGGCCCACCGGCGAGGAAGATGTTCTTGCCCATCGCATGCAGGATGGGCAGGCCGCGTGCGAAGGCAGCTTCGCTGCCGCCGACCATGAATGTCAGCGTGCCGCTCGCGGCACCGGCCGTGCCGCCGGATACCGGCGCGTCAAGCATGTCCAGCCCGGCCTGCGCGGCGGCGGCAGTGACGGTCCGGGCGCTCTCCACGTCGATGGTGGAGCAATCGATCAGCAGTGGCCTGGCGCCCTGCACGGCCTCGATCAGGCCGCCCTGGTGCAGCCAGACGTCGCGAACATGCTCCCCCGCCGGCAGCATGGTGATGACGAACTCGGCGCCGCGCGTTGCATCGGCCGCACTGGTGGCGACGCCGCCGCCGACGGTGGCAAGCCGCTGCAAGGCGGCGGGATTGAGGTCGTAGCCGGTGACGCGATGGCCGGCCTTGATCAGGTTCGCCGCCATCGGCGCGCCCATGTTGCCCAGGCCGATGAAACCGATGGTTGCCATGGTTCAGCGCACCTCGAACCCGTCGTAACCCGGACCGCCCGGCGGGCGCCGGCCGGTGCCGGCGGCAATGACGCGGTTCGGCATGGCGCCGATCGCCTGCATGCCGGACACCTGCAGGGGCGTTGTGTACAGCGGTGCGGTGCGGATTTCGGCCATGCTGTCCTCGCGCGCGGTCGGTCGGTGCCGATCAGACCCGATCCGGTCGGAGGAGACAAGGGCGCGGTGGTTCGGGCGCGGTGGTTCGGGGCGTGGCGGTTCGGTGTCTTGCTGAATCACGACGATCTTTGTTGGTGGTGCACTACGGCAAGCGAGACCGGTATTGGCACGGAGGCAGATCAAGGGTCGTGGAGGGACGTTTGTCGCTCGGGAAGCCCTTGTTCGATCTGCCAGCACGAAACATCGGATTTTCTTCTCAATGGCACACCGTGGCTCGCCGGCTGCTCCGCGGGAAAACCTGTCTTGGCTTGACCCCGCCTTTCCCGCCGCGCCGAACCTGCTCTAACCTGCGCGCCACCCAAGCAGGGAGGAGCATGCGCCATGCCGAGCGATTACCCGCTGCCGTCCAGCGACCTGACCAGCCTTGGCTTCGCCGCCAGGCCGATCGAACATCTCGACCGGCTGATCCAGCAGCATATCGAGGAAGGCCGCTATCCCGGCGCGCAGATCGCCCTGGCGCGGCATGGGCAACTGGCGCTGTTCCGCACCTACGGCAATGCGAAGACCGAACCGACCCGGCAGCCGGCTGCGAACGACACGCTGTTCCTGCTGTTCAGCCAGACCAAGGTGCTGACCAGTTCCGCGGTGTGGACTCTGGTGGAGGAGGGCAAGCTGTCCTTCATGGACAAGGTGTCCGACCACCTGCCGGAGTTTGCCGCGCGCGGCAAGGGCGACATCACGCTGGAACAGGTGATGACGCACCAGGGCGGGTTTCCGAACAACAACGTCACCAAGGCGACCTGGACGGACCATGCGCGGATGCGTGCCGAGGTCTGCGATTTCTCGCTGGACTGGACCCCGGGTTCGAAGGTGCAATATCACGGCCAGGCGGCCCACCTGGTGCAGGCGATGGTGATCGAGGCGGTCACCGGCCAGGACTATCGCGACGTGATCCGCCAGCGGGTGATCGAGCCGCTGGGCCTGGGCAACGACATTTTCGTTGGCGTGCCGACGCAATTGCAGGCCCGTTGCGCCGACACCTATGCGCCGGAGCCGCGCGACAATTCGCCGGAGTTCCGCGCGGCGGGTTTGCCGAGCGGCGGCGGCTTCGCGACGGCGCGCGGCATGGCGGCGCTGTATCAGATGCTGGGGGCCGGCGGGCGGCTGGGCAATGTGCGGCTGTTCTCGCCGCGGCTGATCGGCTACGTGTCGCGCAGCCATACCGGCGAGCGTGGCGATGAGCAGATGAACGGGATTCCGATGCATCGCGGGCTGGGGCCGCACGTGCGCGGCGAGAGCGACCGCATCCGCGGGCTGGGCACGATCGGCGCGCCGGTGACGTTCGGGCATGGCGGGGTGGGGTCGTCGTATTCCTGGGCGGATCCGAGCAGTGGGGTGTCGTTCAGCTATCTGACGAATTTCGTGTCGCCGGATCCGTGGCACTCGGCGCGGCTGGATCGGGTGGCGAACCTGGCGCACGCGGCGATCGACTGACTTTGCCAGCGCTGGCGCGGCGATAGTCTGGCCGCGCCATGCCTTACGCGGGCAACGACGAGCTGCCGCCGGCGGTGGGCAACCATTTGCCGCCGCAGGTGATATCCGCAACGACGGAGATGCATCGCGATCGCGAAACCAACCGCCGCAAAGAAGTACATCGTGAATCCCAGCGACGCGAAGCGCAAACGGCTCAACACGTTGATCCATACGGGCGAACGCCGTGCCGGCCAGTTGGTGAAGGCGCGCATCCTGCTGAAGGCCGATGCCTCGGAGGCCGGCGAAGCCTGGAGTGACCGCGAGATCGCCGCCGCCTTGGATACCAGCGTCACCTCGGTTGCCCGAACCCGGCGGCAACTGGTGGGGGAAGGGTTCGAGTCCGTTCTGACCCGCAAGCATTCGCCGGCCTCGGCCAGACCGCGCATCTTCGATGCAGCCGCCGAGGCCAAGCTGATCGCCCTTGCCTGTTCCGACCCGCCAAAGGGGCGCGTTCGGTGAACGTTGAAGCTGCCGGAATCCGCAGTCGTGGAGCTGAGCATTGTTGACCGTGCCAGCGACAACACGATCGGGCGGACGCCAAAAATAACATTCTCAGGCCCCACCTTCAGAAGCAATGGGTCATTCCACCAGACGCCAACGCCGCCTTCGTAGCCGGCATGGAAGATGTGCTGGAGGTTTATCACAGGCCACACGATCCGGGATGCCCGGTTGTGTGCCAGGACGAGGCATCGAAGCAACTCATCGCAGAAACGCGCGTGCCGATCCAGGCCAGGCCGGGACGCCTCGCGCGGCACGACCATGAGTCCAAGCGCAATGGCACGGCCAACCTGTTCATGCCGTGGGCGCCGCTGGAGGGCTGGCGGCATGTCGAGGTGACCGATCGGCACATCGCCATGGATTACGCCCGGATCCTCAAGGAACTGTCCGATAAGCACTTTTCCGACAGCAAAAAGATCGTGCTGATTCAGGACAATCTCAATGCCCACAAGCCGGCGTCATTCTACGAGGCTTTTGCGGCGCCTGAGGCCCGCCGGCCGGTCGAACGGGTCGAGTGGCACTCATCGTTCGCACGCTCCGCGGTGATTTCGCCGTGGACGCCCCGGCCGTCCGCCCCGGCCGGCCGTGCTGCAAGGCCGTTCCATCGTCATCACAACAACGTGAAGTCACCGATGGAAGCGCGACTGCTCGGCCTGTCCGCCACACCGGCACCCGCGCTCAGAAGCTGCCGCAGACCGCTGCCACCGTCATCCCGACCTGCATCTGATGGAACCGCACGTCATAGGCATGCCGGATCCGAGCGATGGCGGCGGCGCTGCCGGCGTCGTCCGGCAGCGCCGCCAGCAGGACCTTCGTGCGCTCGCGGATCGTGCGGCTGGTGGCCGGATTCATCCACGCGCCGATAGCGTCGGACACCGTATAACCATTTGGCAGATTTGGCGTAACGACACGTTCGAGGAAGTCATCCCAGGCGCGGTGGCCGACCTCGCCTCGGCCTTGGATGCTGCGCCCAAAGAACAATTCGAACACCACCAGAGGCGTGCCCTCCGCAACCGGGCAGCTTCGGACCCGCGCCGTTTGTTGCGGCGCGGCGCAACCGGCAAGCATGCCGGCCAGACAGAACACCCAGGCCAGATGGCTGTGCCGCCGCAAGAGGCGCATCCCTGTCGTTCTCCCCGGATCCGGTCGCCGCGCCGGCGTGCGGACAGATATTGCCCGAATCCGCCGTGTTTCGGCAGGATACCCTGGTCGCGACTCGCATCCAATGAGGAAGCCATGGCCAAGCAAGCAGCAATCCCAGCCAAGAAGGCCGCCGCGCCCCAGCCGACCGTGACTCTCAAGCAGATCGCCGCCGACCTGGCGGAGAAGCACGCGATGCCGAAGAAACAGGCTGAGGCGATGCTGAACGACATGGTGGCGGTCACCACCCAGCACCTGAAGAAGGGCGACCGAATCCGCCTCACCGGTCTGGGCGTCCTGCAGGTGCGCAAGCGCGCCGCGCGCATGGGCCGCAACCCGGCGACCGGCGAGGCGATCAAGATCAAGGCCAGCAAGAAGATCGCCTTCCGCGCGTCGAAGGAACTGAAAGAAACGGTCTGACTGCTTCGCGTCACCGCTTCCACTCAGCCGCCGCCGCCTCCGGCGCGCCTGTCGTACACCCGAGGCGCAACCCGCGTTGCCGACAGCCACGTCGCCGCCCTCCATTGGTCGCCTGACGCAGCCGCCACCCCGCGGTTTCGCGACGGTGACGTTGTGGCCGGTGCCTTGCTCCGACACGTCAGGATCGTGAGCGGCCGGTATCAGTCCAGCGCGAAAACGAACCGCATCGGCACCTCGGCCGGCACCGGCTGACCGTTCTTCACCGACGGCAGGAAGTGCCAGGTCAGCACCGCATCGCGCGCGGCGCGGTCGAGCACCGCGAAGCCCGAGCTCCGGACCACATCCACGCCGCTCACCAACCCCTCCCGCGACACATGGATAACCAGGACCACCGCGCCCTGCTCGCCCTCCAAGGCGGCGGTCATGGGGTAGCTCGGCTTCCGGTTGTGGAATTTCACGTCGGGACTGGCCGGCACCACAAGGTCCCCGGTCACCAGTGCATTGGTGTCGCTCTCGGTATCGGCAAAATCGAATCTCAGCTTGTGCCGCGTCGATGGAGGTGCCGGCGGCCGTGGCGCCGCAGCCGGAGGCGCCCTGGCCGGGCGCGCCGCGGCCGGAGGCGCCGCGGCCGGGGCTGGCGCGACGCGGGGCGTGGTTGGGGCGGCGGGAAGTGCCTTGGGTGCGGCCACCCTGGCCTTTGCAGCGTCACGCGTGGGCGCCGGTTTCGCTTGTGGCGCCGCGTCCGGCGGTGTCTCACCGCCGGGCGGCGACATCACAAGCTGCACTGTCGCCGGGCGCTGCATCGGCACAAGGGCAACCGGCGCGTGATGCCGCGCCCACAGCACCGCGAGCCCGATCAACGCGACGTGCAGTCCCACCGACAGCAGCGCCGCGGGGCCCATCCGCCATCGCCGCGGGACCGGGCGCCGCGCCGTCGCCGCCATGGCGGGCGGATCAAGGCGGAACGAGGCGATCATCGCGCGGCAGCAGACGCGGTTCCGGATCGAGGCCGAAGGGCAGCCCGAACGCCGCGGCGGCGGCGGGCAGCGCCTCGCGTGCGGGCAGGTCGGCGGCGATGCGGCCGGATTGCAGGACGATCATGCGATCGGCGCAGCGGATCGCCAGGTCGATCGCGTGCTGCACGATCACCACGGCACAGCCCGCTTTTGCCGTGTCGCGCATCAGGTCCATGATTGCCTGGGCGGCCGCGGGGTCCAGGTCGGCGGTCGGTTCGTCCAGCAGGAACAAGTCGGGCTCCGTTGCGAAGACACGAGCCAGCATGGCGCGGCGGGCTTCGCCGCCGGAAATGCGGTCCACCCGCCGGTCGCGCAACGCCAGGATACCGCACCTCTGCAACGCATGTGTTACCGGGGCCTGCGCCGAATCGCGATGCGGGATGCGGCCCAGGGCCGCCACCTGCGCGACGGTCAGCCCCCAGGCGCAGCGCGCACCCTGCGGCAGGTACGCGACGCGGCGCGGGTCGCGCGGGGGAGTGCCGGGAAGCAGCCCGGCCAGCGCCCGGAGCAGGGTCGATTTGCCGGCACCGTTGGGGCCGCAGACGGCGACCAGTTCGCCCGGGCGGACAGCGAGCGCGATGTCGTGGAGAACCGGGCGGTTGTGGAGAGAAATGGTGGGACAGGCGAGCCGGAAAACCTCTCCCGCGTCGCGGACGGGGTCGCCGCGGAGCGGTGGTTGAGGGTGCGGCGTCCCGCCCCGATCACTTTCGGCGCACCCCAGGCTCGCCTTGTCCCGATTCACGGGAGAGGCGCTTTCCGCGCGATCGCCACGACGAATGGCGCGCCCAGCAGCGCGGTCAGCACGCCGAGCGGCAGTGGTTGCGACAGCGGCAGCACCAGCGGTGCCAGCCGCACCAGCAGATCCGCCGTCAGCAGTAATATCGCTCCGGCGAGCAGCGACGCGGGAAGCAGCGCTGACGGCCGCTCGCCCAGCAACGGGCGCAGCAGATGCGGCACCACCAGGCCGACGAAGCCGATGCCGCCGGCCACCGCCGCTCCCGCACCGGCCGCCAGCGCGGTTCCCGCCGCCGCGAGCCGCAGCGTGCGGCCGACCGGAACCCCCAGGCTTGCGGCGGTTTCCTCGCCGAGGCTCAGCGCGTCCAGCCCCGGCCCCAGCCGCAGCAGGATCGCCACCCCCAGCAGGATCGGCGGTGCCGCTAGCGCCACGTGCGCCAGCGAGCGATCGGTCAGGCCGCCGAGCAACCAGAAGGTGATCTCCGCCAGGGCGAACGGGTTCGGCGCCAGGCTCAGCGCCAGGGCCAGCAGCGACGCCGACAGCGCCGACACCGCGACCCCGGCGAGGATCAGCGACGGCCCGGACGGCGCCCGGCCGGCGAAAGCCAGCAGGCACCCGGCCCCGACCGCGGCGCCCGCCAGCCCGCCCAGCGGCAGCGCCGGCGCGAACCGCGCCGCGAGGCCCCAGTAGAACACCATGGCCGCGCCCAACCCCGCGGTGCCGGTGATGCCGAGCAAGCCCGGATCCGCCAGCGGATTGCGCAGCGCGCCTTGCAGCACCGCGCCGGACAGGCCGAGGCCGCCGCCGACCAGCGCCGCCAGCAATGTCCGCGGCAAGCGTATCTGCAACAGGATCAGCCGGTCGGGGAGGGCCACGATACCGTCTCCGACCAGCAGCGAGACGAGCAGGAGGACGGCCAGCACCCCGGCCAGTCCCGGAAGGATGCTCCGCCTTCCCTTGAGGGGAAGCGGATTGAGGGGAAGCGGAGGACATTCCGCGTCCGATGCCCGGCCGGTCATCGTGCCAGCATGGCCACCGCCTGCGCGGTGAACGGTCCCGCGCAGAGGGTGAGCGGCGGTGGCAGCGCCCGCCGCGGGATCGCCGCGATCGCGGGGCTGTCCAGCAAATCCGTGCCGAGCGATGCGTATTCCGGTGCCTGCGGGACCACCAGCAGATCGGGCGGATGACGCAGCAGCGCCTCCCGCCCAAGCCGATGCCCTTCGGCGGCATTGGTCAGGCCGGCGGCGCCCAGGATGGCGTCCATCAGCGAGCCGGGGCCCGCAGTATAGCCGCGCGGCTCCCAGGCCACGGCCGTGGTCCGCTGCGCGGGGGGCCGCACCGACCGCAGCGTCGCGTCCATCGCCGCGATCAACGCCGCGCCGCGGCCCGGCACGCCCAGCAGCGCGGCGAGGCGCGTCGTTTGCGCCCGGATCGCCCCGAAATCCCGCGGCATGGCGAGCCGCCGCACCGGCACTCCCTCCTGCTCTAGCAACGCAAGGGTGGTCTGCGCGCCGAACGCCTCGGCCAGCACGAGGTCGGGGTGCAGCCGCAGCACCGCCTCGGCCGAGCTGCGCACCACCGGCAGGCTGGCGGCGCGCGTGGCGACGAAGGACAATGCGGGGTCGCGCGCCAGGGGCGACAGTGCCGCCACTTTCTCCGGCGCCAGCAGCACCAGCATCTGGTCGCTGCACAGATTGAGCGACACCACGCGTTCCACCGCCGCGGCCGGGGTGGCCAACAGCGCCAGCATGCTGGCCAAGGTCGCCACGGCGACCCGAAAGCAGCATATGCCGCCGTTGACGGCTCTCCCGTCATGGTGGGCGACCAGGGCAGACTGCTCCCACCCGCCCCCTCCCTCAAGGGGAAGGGGAGAATTCTTCTGCGCGGCCCGGGTACCCCCGGCGTGTTGGTTCCCGAAAAGGTCTGTCGGTCGCTTCCCTTCCCTCACAGCACCGGCACCCCGTGGTATTTCGCCTTTTCCGGCGGCTCGACATGGATGGTCACAACAAGCTCCTCCATCTCCCGGTGCAACGTCGCCTCGATCCGGTCGCAGATCGCGTGCGATTCGGCCACCGTCATGGTGCCGGGGACGACGAGGTGGAACTGAAGGAAGGTCAGCCGGCCGGCGTGGCGGGTGCGCAGGTCATGTGCCTCCAGCGCGCCCGTGGCGCTTGCGGCCACCAGGTCGCGGATACGGTTCACCACCGCCGGCTCCGGAGCCGCGTCCATCAGCCCTCCGACCGAGCTGGTGATCATCGCCATGCCGGACCACAGCACATAGACGCCGGTCGCCGCCGCCAGCAACGGATCGAGTACCAGATGGCCGGTGACCACCGCCAGGGTGACGCCGAGCGCGATGCCGACCGAGGTCACCACGTCGGCCAGCAGATGCCGGCCGTCGGCCTGCAGCACCGGGGAGCGCAGGCGCCGGCCGGTGCGCAGCAGCACGAACGACCAGGCGCCGTTGAGCAAGGTGGCGACGGCGTTCAGGCCGATGCCCGTGGCGGGCATGGCGAGCGGGTGGGGATTACGCCAGGTTCCCCAGGCCTCGTCGAAGATGGACAGGGCCGCGATGACGATCAGCACGCCCTCGATGACGGCGGCAAAGAACTCGGCCTTGTCATGGCCGTAGGGGTGGTTGGCGTCGGCCGGGATGGCGGCGAAACGCAGCGCGCCGAGGGCCAGGAGGCTGGCCGCGACGTTCACCGTGCTTTCCAGCGCGTCGGAATACAGCGCCACGCTGCCGGTGATCCACCAGGCGGCGCCCTTCAGGCCCAGCACCAGGCAGCCGATGCCGATGCTGCCGATCGCGATGCGCTCGCCGCGTGCCACGCTGCCGGGATCCCCGCTGTGTCCACTGGCTCCAGTGTTCGGACTCCAACGCTGCGGTCTCAGCCTGTTCGCTGTCATTGCGAGCGACGCGAAGCAATCCCCCGCGCGCTTCGGCGCGATATCTCCAGGAGATTGCTTCGCGTCGCTCGCAATGACAGCGTCGGCCGAGGGTCCGGACCGTCAGGCTCACGACACTAGCAAACCCGGCCGCCGGCGTCAGCCGCGGGATGCGATGAAACAGCGCTTGCCCGACGCGGGGGTTCTGCCGGATAGAAAGGCGCTGAACCTCCAGGGAGACGTTGATGCGCCGTTTGGTCCTGAGCCTTGCCGCTGCCGGCACGCTGGTCTGCCAGCAGGCGGCGGCGGAAATGCGATGCCTGTCGCGGAACGAACGGGCATCCTTCGACGTGCAGGCGCTGCGCAGCGAGGTGATGGTGCTGGCGACGGGATGCGCCGACGACGCGCAATACAACGCGTTCATAACGCGATACCAACCGGAGCTGCAGGCGAACGAGCGGGAGATCGACGCCTGGTTCAAGAAGAAATTCGGCCGGCGCGGGCAGAGCGAGCACGACCGTTTCGTCACCGACCTGGCGAACGCGCAGTCGAGCGCGGGCAGCGAGCTTGGCAGCGATTTCTGTCCGCATAACGGAATGATCTTCCAGGAGGTGATGGCGCTGCGGAACTCCGCCGAGCTGCCGCCGTTCGCCGCGGGGCAGAACCTGGTTCCGCGGTCGCTGGATTTCTGCGCCGAGGAGACCGTACATGCTCCCCCGCGAGCCCGCCGCGTGGCCAGCAGACGCCGCTAAGGCGACCGCCCGGAATCGGGCGAACCACATGACGCGGGTCGTGGTTCCCCGTCATCCCCGCCCATGACATTTGGCTCACCTGTGTCGCGGGCGCCGCCTCGCGTCGCCCGCGACACAGGATTGAACCGCGCAACCGGATCGACGCGCGACACGCCAGCGGCGAAAGTGATCGGGTCGCCCCGGCGCGTCCCGCCTATTTCGGTGTCACCGTCACGCTCACGCGGACCTCCGGCTCGCCGGGAAGCAGTTTGACCACGAACGAATCGCTGCCGCTGAAGCCGAGGTCCGGTGTGTAGTCGATGCGCGTGTCGTCGCCGACCGGGTGGATATACACCTTGCCGTGCGTCGGAGGCTGCTCCAGCAGCCCGACGGCATAGGGCCTGGCATTCCGCGCCACGGCGATGCCGCACCAGCCGCCGTCATTGCCCACCTTCATGGCGACCCGGCTCGTCCTGCCGGCCGCCAGCTTGAGCTTCGGCACGATGCAGCTTTTCGCGCCACCCTCGAAATCGGTGGCGAACAGCCGCGCGTGTTGCACCGGCGGCGCCGGCGGCTTCTCGGCGCAGCCTTGCAGCCCGGCACCGATCAGCGCGAGCGCAGCCCACGCCGCCCGACGGTTCGGCTGTCGTCTGATTGCAATCAAGTCCATGTCTCCGCGAATCCGCTGCCCAAGGTGGGAGCGCGCGTCTAGCAGATGACGTGCGAGGCGTCAGCCCGCACCGCACGTTCACGTTGGCGTGGGCGCGTCCGGCCGCAGCCGGTGTGACAGGTCCCGCACCAGCCATTGGCCGGCGCGACCCGATGGACGGCCGCGCAGATTCACGACATGGACGGCGAAGCTGAAGCCGGGACCGCGCTGTTCCGCGATGTCCAGAAGCTTCAGCCGGCCCGCCGCGATATGCCGATCCACCAGGTGGCGCGGCATGTAGCACCAGCCGAACCCGCCCAGCAGGTATTCCAGCCGGCTGCCCTGGTCGGCGAACCGCCAGAGTTGCGCGCTGATGACATTGCCGCTGAACCCGGCGCTCAGCGGCGTGCGGTCGGTGAGCACGAGCTGCACGTATCGTTCCAGCACCTCGCGCGACAGCGGCGCGGATTCGCCGGCGAGCGCATGGTCCGCGGCGACCACCGGCACGGCCGGGATACTGGTGAGGAAACTCATCTCCAGGTCGGCGGCGGCGTTCGGCAGCGGGGGAAAAATGCCCAGCCGTGCAGTGCCGTCCCGCAGGCGTTGCTCGGCGCCGCCAAGCCCTTCGGTGAACAGCGTCACCGGCAGATGCGGAAACGCGTCCCGCAGGGCGCGCAGGCTGGCCATCAGCACCGGATTGGGAAACACCGGATCGACCGCCAGGGTCAGTTCGGGTTCGACATCGGCGGCAATCGTCTCGGCCCGTGCGCGCAACGTCTCCGCGCCGCGCAGCAGATGCCGTGCGTCGTCCAGCAGCACGTGGCCTGCCTCGGTCAGCAGAGGGGGCCTGGCGGTACGGTCGAACAAAGTGACCCGCAGCGTGGCTTCCAGCGACTGGACGGACTGGCTGATCGCCGACTGCACCCGCCCGAGCCGTCGCGCCGCGGCGGAAAAACTGCCGGACTCCGCCACTGCGATGAGGATGCGAAGCTGGTCGAGGGTCAACGGGTCGATCATATATCGGTGCAACTGATGATTTCAATCGGAATTTGGCCGATTGGACCGATCGACGCAATCCACCAGATACGCCACGCCTGATTGTTGCCAGTTCTGGAGGGTTCCATGCATCGCCTGCTGTTCGTCACCTCGAGCCTGTTCGCCGAAGCGTCGAAGTCGCGCCTGATCGGCGCTGAATTTGTCGCTGCCTGGCGTCGCGCGCATCCCGGCACCATCGTTGTGGAACGCGTACTGTCCGCGGATGCCATGCCGCATCTGACGCAGGCAACGCTGGCCGCGATGGCGACGCCGGCAGAGTTCCGCTCCGCGGACCAGCAGGCGGCGGCGGCGTTCGCCGATGCGCTGATCGCGGAGGTCGAGGCGGCAGACGTCATCGTCATCGCGGCGCCGATGTACAATTTCACCATTTCCTCGACGCTGAAGGCGTGGCTCGACCATATCGCCCGCGTTGGCCGCACCTTCCGCTACACGGCGAATGGCCCCGAGGGGTTGCTGCGGGGCAAGACCGTGTTCGTGACGACGGCCCGCGGCGGCTTCTACCGCGCCGGCAGCCCGGCGATGGCGCTGGATTTCCAGGAGCCGTATCTGCGGGCGATGCTGAAGTTCCTGGGGATCGCCGACGTGACCTTTGTTCACGCGGAGGGGTTGAACATCGATCCGGACACCGCCGCGCGCGGCTTGGCCGAGGCACGCCGGGTGGTGGCGGAACTGCTCCCGGTGGCGCAAGCCGCGTAGCGCGCATCAGGATGTCGCGGCGCCCCGGTCGTTCACATAAAGCGCATAGACCGACGTGCTCGCGCACATGAACAGGCGGTCCTTCTTGCGGCCGCCGAAGCACAGGTTGGCGCAGGCTTCGGGGAGGTGGATCTTGCCGATGAGGTCGCCGTTGGGAGCGTAGCAACGCACGCCGTCCTCGGCTGGATCGCCCCAGCCCATGCTGCACCAGACATTGCCATCCACGTCGCAGCGCACGCCGTCCGTCATCCCGGGTTTGCAGTCGGCGAAGACGCGGCCGTCGCTCAGTTTGGCGCCATCCACCCGGAAAACCCGGATATGCGCCGGGCCGCCATGCGAGACGCCGCTGTCAACAATGTAGAGCAGGCCTTCATCGGGTGAAAAGCACAGACTGTTGGGGCGGACGAAATCGCTGGCGGCCACTGTTGCGGTGCCGGTTGCCGGGTCCAGCCGATAGACGTTGCGTGGCAGTACCGCTTGCGCCTTGTGGCCTTCGTACGGCCCGTCGATGCCGTAGCCCGGGTCGGTGAACCAGACCGCGCCGTCGCGCGCCACCACCACGTCGTTCGGTGCGTTCAACGGCTGGTTGTCGTAACGGTCAAGCAATGTCGTGATGCTGCCGTCGAGCTCGGTGCGGGTGACACGGCGTGTGTCGTGCTCGCAGGTGACCAGCCGGCCCTCGCGGTCGCGCGTATTGCCGTTGCTGTAGTTGGACGGCGCGCGAAACACCGAGAGATGACCGTCCTCCTCCAGCCAGCGCATGATGCGGTTGTTCGGGATGTCGCTGAACAGCAGGTAACCGCCGTCACCGAAATAGGCCGGCCCTTCGGCCCAGCGGAAGCCGGTCGCGATGCGTTCGACCGCGGCATTGCCCTGCCGGTAGGTGAAACGCGGGTCCAGCCGCTCAATGTGCGGATCGGGATAGCGCGAATCCGGCAGAGTGCCGAGCGGCAATGACATTGGCGGTTTCCTCCCGTATATGCGTGGCTTCTCCACGCTACCGATCCCGCGGCCTGGGGTCGAGCGCGTCGCGCAACGCATCGCCGGAGATGCTGAAACCGGACACCGTCAGCATGCGCGCCAGCGTCATGATGATCAACGCAAACGCCGTCGCCACGTCGAAGATGCGCTGGAAGACCAGGTCGATGCGACCGCCGGAACAGGTGCTGGCCACGCCGGGCACCAGGTCGGAAATCCGTCGGCGAACGACGCGGAAAGTCCCACGGTCAACGCCGTACGCGCACCGAACATGTCGCGCGGCGGCAGGTCGCGGCAGAGCTGGTCGGCGCGAGGCCAGTGCTGCCAGCCTGGCGCTCGGTCATCGCGACGAAGCCGGCGGCGGCGGGGCTGTACGGTGCGATCCACTCGGCGCAAGGCCCGGTGACTGCCATGATCAGCGGACCGAACGCACCGAACGGTTACCGGCGGCAAAACTCCAGCGGCCGGCACGACGCGCCGGGCCGCGATGACGCCGGTCTTGCTCCACGGACCGATCAGCCAGGGGCCGAATGGAACATGCCACGCCAATATTGAAACCATTTTGTAACCGCTTGGCGGCCAAAAGGTGTCGCCATGCTTTCACTTTAACGGAAAGATGACGCCAAATGGCGGCCTCGTGCCACTACCGCCCGCTAGAAGAATTCACCGTTCGCTTGCGGGAGCGGGTACCGATGAATGTCTGCTCGACCTTCACCAGGGACCAGATCGAAGCGCTGCGCCGTGTGTTTGGCGATCGGCTCGACGGCGAGCACGCCGTGGACATGCGCGGCCGGCTGCACCTGCCCTGGAGCCGCTATTACCTCGTCCTCCAGGCCGGCCGCGATCGCCGCACGGACTTGCGCCGCACCCCCGGCACACGGGCGACACGCGCCGCGATCGACAGCTTCCTGTGTGCCCTGTCCGTCACGGGGGTGGCGGCGGGCGCCATATGGTTGGCGATGACCCTGCTCCGATAGCGCGGCGCGGCGTCGGAACGGGTTGTCGCGACGCACCGCGATGCGGTGCATGATGCGGGTCTCCGCCGGGTAGTCGTCGGCCGCGCAGTGCTGCTTGCAGCGATGGTCCCAAGACGTGAGCATGCCGCGCTCCAGAGAATCACGGCCGGTCCGGTCGCAGTAATGCGCGAGTCGCAAATGCGGGGAATCATGAGGCGACAGCCAGGATCGCGTCCCCACCGATCGTATTGTTCGTGATGCGGTGGCATGCATGGAGCTGACCGGGTAAGGACAGGCGGTCCTCAGCGCTCGTTGCCGAAGCGTTCATTGCCGATATCTGACGCAATAAGAGCCATCGCGGCAGAGCGCCGGATCCGATTGCCGGGTCGGGTCCGCGGACGGCCATGACGGGAGAAGGCTGATACTCCCCCTTGCTGCACCGCACAAACCGCTGCAATATGAACAACCTGCAATTGTCGCACCGGCGGCCCACAACCGCCGCGCAGACACGCCGCTCGATCGTGCCACGCCTTCCCGCTTGCTTCCCTCCCGCTGTCGCGGACCCCATCCATGCCGCTTCACGTCGCGCTGACCCATCGCACGAGCTATCGCTACGACCGGCTGGTGTCGCTCGGGCCGCAGACCATCCGGCTGCGCCCTGCACCGCACGCCCGCACGCCGATCCTGTCCTACGCGCTGAAGGTCGAACCGCAGCCGCATTTTCTCAACTGGCAGCAGGATCCGCAGGGCAACCACCTGGCCCGCGTGGTGTTCCCCGAGCGGGTTTCGCATTTCGACGTGACGGTGGACCTCGTCGCCGACATGGCGACGATCAATCCGTTCGACTTCTTCCTGGAACCCGAAGCCGAGCACTGGCCGTTCACCTACGACCCGGTGCTCGAGCAGGAGTTGGCGCCGTTCCGCCGGCTGGCGCCGGTCGGGCCGCGGATGCGCGCGCTGCTGGACGGCGTGCTGCGCGGCGAGCAGCGCACCGTCGATATGCTGGTGGCGCTGAACCGCCGGGTGCAGCAGCACATCGCCTACATCGTGCGACTGGAGCCTGGCGTCTGGTCGCCGGAGGAAACGCTGGCAGGGGGCAAAGGTTCCTGCCGCGATTCCGCCTGGGTGCTGGTGCAGGCGCTGCGCAACCTGGGCTACGCGGCGCGCTTCGTCTCCGGCTACCTAATCCAGCTCGTCGCCGACGTGAAGCCGCTGGACGGGCCGGAGGGTCCCTCCGCCGACTTCACCGACCTGCACGCCTGGGCTGAAATCTATCTGCCCGGCGCCGGCTGGGTCGGCCTGGACGCCACCTCCGGCCTGCTGACCGGCGAGGGCCACATTCCGCTCGCCGCCAGTCCCGATCCGGTGTCCGCCGCGCCGATCTCCGGCCTGGTCGAGCCGTGCAAGACCGAGTTCGGGTTCGAGATGCATGTCACGCGCGTGAGGGAGACGCCCCGCGTCACCCGGCCCTACACCCCGGCGCAGTGGCAGGACATCCTGGCGACCGGCGCGGTTGTGGACCGGGCGCTGGTCCAATCCGACATCCGCCTGACCATGGGGGGCGAGCCGACCTTCGTCTCCGCCACCGACATCGACGCGGCGGAGTGGAACATCGATGCGATGGGCCCGACCAAGCAGGCCTATGCCGACAAGCTGATCCGCCGGCTGATGGCGCGCTGGTCGCCCGGCGCGGTGCTGCAGCACGCGTTCGGCAAGCAGTACCCCGGCGAGCAACTGCCGCGCTGGGCGCTGGTTGCGCATTGGCGGCCGGACGGCGAGCCGGTGTGGCGCGACCGCACCCTGCTGGCCGCCGAGAATGACCCTGGCAACGCCACCCCCGACGACGCGGCGCGGTTCGCGGCGGGACTCGCCGAGCGGCTGCAGGTCGATCCGTCCTTCGCACAACCGGCCCATGAGGACGTTCACTACTACCTGTGGCGCGAGCAGCGGCTGCCGGCCAACGTGGTCGCCGAGGACGCGAAACTGCGTGACGCGATGGAGCGCGACCGGCTGGCCCGCGTGCTGGGCGGTGGTCTGGCCTCGCCGGTCGGCAGCGTGCTGCCGCTGCGCCGGGCGGTGCGCGACGGGGTGCGCGTCTGGCAGGGTGCCAAATGGTTCTTCCGCGGCGGCGTGCTGTTTCTGCTCCCCGGCGATTCGCCGATCGGGCTGCGGCTGCCGCTCGACAGCCTGCCCTGGGCCGATCCGGAGGCGATCGAGCAAGAACAGGAGCCGGATCCGTTCGCCCCGCGCGCGCCTCTGCCGCCGCGCCAGGCGTTCCGCTCCCCGCCGCCCGCCGAGGGCATGGCAGCCGGTCCCGAAGGTTTGCGTCCGCTGCCGCGGGACGCGCCGGTGATCGGCCGCGGCGAGCCGGAGCTGGTGCGCACCGCGCTCTGTATCGAGCCGCGCAACGGCTTGCTCCATGTGTTCCTGCCGCCGCTCACGGCGGCGGAGGACTGGCTGGCGCTGGTTGCCGCGGTGGAGGACACCGCGGCGGAGACCGGCCGCAAGGTGGTGCTGGAAGGCTATCTGCCGCCGCACGATCCGCGGCTGAACCATTTCTCCGTCACTCCCGATCCCGGCGTGATCGAGGTGAACATCCACCCCGCGCACAACTGGCCCGAACTCGTGCGGCGCAGCGAGGAACTGTATGAGGAGGCCCGCCAGGTCGGGCTGGCGGTGGAGAAATTCATGCTGGATGGCCGGCATGTCGGTACCGGCGGCGGCAACCACGTGGTGATGGGCGCCGCGCAACCCGCCGACTCGCCGTTCCTCCGCCGTCCCGACCTGCTGAAATCCCTGCTTGGATTCTGGCACAACCACCCGAGCCTGTCCTACCTGTTCAGCGGGTTGTTCATCGGCCCGAGCAGTCAGCATCCTCGGATCGATGAGGCGCGGCAGGACAGTCTGGCGGAGCTGGAGATCGCCTTCGGGCAGATCGCTCCGGGCCGAGAGACATCGCCCTGGGTGGTGGACCGGCTGTTCCGCAACATCCTCGCCGACATGACCGGCAACACCCACCGCACCGAGTTCTGCATCGACAAGCTGTACACACCGGAGGGCGGGTCCGGGCGACTCGGTCTGGTGGAGTTTCGGGCCCTGGAGATGCCGCCGCACGCGCGGATGGCCGCGGCGCAGATGCTGCTGATGCGGGCGGCGCTGGCGGCGTTCTGGCAAGCGCCATACGAACGGCGGCTGGTGCGCTGGGGCACCCGCGTGCACGACGATTTCATGCTGCCGCATTTCGCGGCGCAGGATTTTGCTGACGTCCTGGAGGACCTGGGCGCGCTGGGCTTCAAGCTGGACCGCGCCTGGTTCGACCCGCATTTCGAATTCCGCTTCCCGCGCATCGGCGAGATCGCCCTGTGCGGCGCCACGCTGGAACTGCGCCACGCGCTGGAGCCGTGGCACGTGCTGGGCGAGGAGGCGGCGGCGGGCGCCACCGCGCGCTATGTGGACAGCTCGGTGGAGCGGGTGCAGGCGCGGGTGGATGGCTGGGTGGAGGAGCGCTTCGTGCTGGCCTGCAACGGCCGCGCGGTGCCGCTGACCCGCACCGACCGCGAGGGAGAGTATGTTGGAGGCGTGCGCTTCAAGGCGTGGAACCCGCCGTCGTCGCTGCACCCTATGATGCCGGCGCAGACGCCGCTGGTGTTCGACATTTACGACCGGTGGAGCGCGCGTTCGCTGGGTGGGCTGACCCACCACATGGCGCATCCGGGCGGGCTGAGCTACGGCCGCTTTCCGGTGAACGCCAACGAGGCGGAGGCTCGGCGGAAGTCACGGTTCTTCCCGATCGGCCACACGCCCGGGCCGATGGCGGAGCCAGTGGTGGCGCGCTCCCGCGAGCACCCGCGCACGCTGGATCTGCGGCGCGCCGAATAACCCCTCTGCCGTGGGAGCAGGAGAGGTCGCGGTGCGTCAGTACCCTACCCTGCTGCACCCTGCTGCGCTGCGATGCCGCTCCCGACAGGGAGCAAATGTTGCGCTCGCAACAAGCAAACCCCCCTCCCCTTGCGGGATTGGGTTGGGGGGAGGGGTCGGCCGGAGGCTCGCACCGACTGACCCCTCCCCCAACCCAATCCCACAGGGGAGGCGGGCTCCTGACTCCTGCTTCCCACGATCTGCACAGTTTCATTCAGGGCGAGCCGACGCGACGACCGTTGGCACGTATTTCTGCAGGATCCATCGTGCGCAGCCGGAGAACAACTACGAGCCGACCGTCAAGACGGACACGCTGCTGGCCCCCCGGAAGGATCTGACGGCGGTGGCGCCGGGCGCCGGCAAACGGTCCCACGCCGTAATTGCCTTTCGCCGGGCCGATTGGCTGAACCCGGCGGCGGCCTATCCCCTGACGTCGCGCTGTTCGCCCTGTCGCGGCAAGCCTGTCGCCTGACGCGAGGCCGAGCCACCGCCCTATCGGACGGCGCGGCCTGGCGCGTGCGCAACACCTGAGTTCGAGAGGCACTGCGATGAAGCACGCGGCTGACAATGTGCGGACGCGCGCCGGGCCGCCGCAGGCCGATGTCGCGTCGAACTGCCGCCCCGGCGAGAGCGGCAACTGCCTGACGTTGCTCTACCGAGTGGAAAATCGCGCGCCGGACGATGTCTGCCGGACGATGTCTATGTCATGGACGCCATGCCAGGACTCGATGCCGAGACCGGCGCGGCGCGCGAGCCTCCCCGCGGGGGTACGCACGCCGGGAGCCGCGTCATTGCGCTGAAAATGCTCTGGGTTGGCATTGACGGCCATCCGGCCAGCCTGCCCGGAATGTTGCCGTTACGGAATCGTGGCACCGGCGGGCCGCGTATGGGCCGGCCGACGACAGCCGGCTCCCCTGGCATCACTCGTCCGCATTTTCGCCCTCCGCCGTGATTTCCACCTGCACATCCATGCCGAGGAAATCGTTGGTCTTCCCGGTGAACGACCCGGCCAGCGGAATCGCCTGTTTCGGATCCCGTGCCACCGCCACGCGGATCAGGTTCTGGCCGCCGACCAGCGCGTTGGTCGGATCGAACTCCACCCATCCGGCTCCCGGCAGGTAGATCTGCACCCAGGCATGCGTGGCGCCGCCGCCGACCACCCCGCTCGCCGAGCCGCCGATCAGGCTCTGGTCGTACAGGTACCCGGACACGAACCGCGCGGCGAAACCCAGGCTGCGCGCCGCCTCCATCAGAAACAGCGCATAGTCGCGGCAGGTGCCGGAGCCGGTTTCCAGCGTCGCCAGCGGGTCCTGGGTGCCCATCTCGTCGCGCGGATTGTAGGTGAACCCGGCCTTGATCGCCTCGGTCATCGCCACCAGGATCGCCATCGTCTCGCGGTCGGCCTCGGCCTCCACGAATTGGCGTGCCCACCGGTCGAGCTTGTGCCCGGGATCGGGATAGTGGCGCTCGGCGGTCCGGCCGAGGTCGGGAACCTCCTCCACGTCGTAGCTGAACGGGTAGGTGCGGGCGAATTCCTCCAGCGTCACGGCGTGGGCCGGCAACGGATAGTGCTCGAACCTGAAGCTCGATTCGACCAGCAGCTCCCGCCCCGGCTCGCGGAACCGTGCCACCGCGACGGAGTTGCCGAACACGTCGTGCATCCAGCGCACCTTCGCGGCCGGCGAGATGGTCAGGCCCGTGTCGATCAGCCGCAGGTCGTGGCTGTCGCGTGGCCGCATCATCATGCGGTGGTCGCCGAACCGGACCGGATTGGCGTAGCGGTACCGCGTGCGATGCAGGACGTGGAAAATGGTCATGTGCTGTTCCGTTCCAGGGTGGGCCGACAACCGGTCGTGCGGCGTTCAGGTTCCCGCCGCCGCCGGCTCCAGTTCCACGCGCACCGACAGTTCATGCTCCGCGCCGCCGAGGATCACGCCCCGCAGCGGCGTCACGTCGCGAAAGTCACGGCCCCAGCCCAGCACCACATGCTCCTCCTTCACCACAAGGCCGTTGGTCGGGTCCAGATCGACCCAGCCATGCTCCGGCCCCATCCAGCATCCCACCCAGGCATGCGACTGGTCGGCGCCCAGCCGGCGCGTCCGTCCGGGTGGCGCGAGGGTGCGGATGTAGCCGGAGACATAGCGCGCCGGCAGCCCCAGCCCGCGCAACGCCCCGATCATCAGGTGGGCGAAGTCCTGGCAGACGCCCTCCCGCTTGCTCAACACCTCGCGGATCGTGGTCGCCGTCGTAGTGACCCCGGCCCGGAACGTGAATTCCCGGTAGATCCGCGCGTTCAGTTCCAGCAGCGATGCCAGCACCGGACGGCCGGCCGGAAAACTCGGGGCGGCGTAGGCGGCGGCCTCGGCGCTGGCGGGCGCCAGCGGACTGTCGAACAGGAATTCCGCCGCCTGCCACGCAGCCGGACCGCCGTGGCGCGCGGCGGAGGCCACCGCCTCCCATCCCGGCGTTGCGGCAAAATCCGGCGGATCGGGGAAGCCGACATCCACCGTCGCCTCGGCGGTCACCTCGAACGCCGGATGGGCAACGTCGAGGAACAGCCAAGTGACCGTGTTGCCGAAATGGTCGGTGCCGTCGCGCCGCCAGGATGCCGCCGGCGCGGTGTGCAGCCCGGCCGACAGCACGCGCTGGCACGGCAGCGCGCGCGGCAGCAGATGCGCCAGATGCGCGCTGAGCGCGACCGGGGCCTGATACTCGTAGCTGGTGACGTGATGCACCCGATAAATCACGCGGCCCCCAGCAGCGCCGGCGTCCCGCCCTCGATCCCGACGCTGCGCGCGGTGGGCAGCAGTGCGAAATAGCGCCGCGAAACCAGGTCCGACAGGTCGGCCATGTCGTCGCGCAGCGCCCGCAGCCGCGGCGGCAGCAGCGTCGCCGCACGCGCCTGGTCCGGCGCTGCCTGCACGTCGCGCACCATCGCCTCGGCCCCCGCCAGCAACGTCGCCGCGATACCGGGCAGCGCGGCATCCTGGATGCCGGCGATCTCGTGCAGCAGCGTCCCGGCGGTGACGAGTTGAAACGCCAGGCCGCGCGGATTGCCCGGGTCCGCCAGCATCAGGTCGAGCGCCGGGGCCGGCTGCAGCACCCCGGAGTACCGGCTGCGATAGGTGATGACCGAGTCGCGCAGCTCCAGCGCGAGGCGCAGGCCGTGCTCCACCAGGGCCGGCTGGTGGTCGGCGCCGGGCAATTCCAGCGCACAGGCCAGTTCGTCGGCCACCGCCTGTGCGCGTTCCACCCGCCGCCCAAGATCGAGGAACAGGCGGCCGCCGCCGCGCACCATGTTTTCCGCCGCCAGCCCCGCCACGGTCGCCGCGAAAACCAGCACCCGCGACATCGCCCCGGACGCCGTTTCCCGCGCTTTGGCATCCTCGCGCGGGCGAATCTGTTCCAGCGCATCCTCCAGCTCGCGCAGCCCGCGCGCCATCACCGTGTGCATCTCCCCGGTGACGCGGTCGCGCAGCAGGCCGGTCATGCGCGACACCCGGCCGATCATGGCATGGATCGCGCCCCACGGGGCGGCGGCGCGCAACAGCGCCTCGGACAGTCCCAAATGGCTCAGCCCGGCGACAACCTCGGCGTTCAGCACGCCGGCCTGGGTGAGGCAGGCGGTCAGCACGTCCAGTTCAGCCAGTTCGTGCGGCGCCGGGGACGGGCGAGCCAGCCTTGCAAGCGCCGCGCGCAGCAGCCTCGCGGCACCCTCCAGGCGCTCCAGGTATCGGCCGAGCCAAAAGAAATTGTCCGCCACCCGGCTGGGCAGGTCGCCGGCGGTGCGGCGGATCGCCAGGGCCGGAATCCGGTGCGCCGGCGGGCCGGCGATGGCGAGCGGGTCCTCGGCCAGCACCCAGATGTCCTTGGCCAATCCTGGCGCGGCGACCGGCCATGCGGCAGCGCCGTCCGCCAGGGCGCAGCCAAGGCCGCCCTGCATGGCCCGCCACGCGCCGCCGGCATGCGTCAGGAACAGCCGGATGACCAGCGGGCGCGGGACCAGTTCGCCGCCCTCAAGACACGGCGCGGCGGAGGCCATGACCGGCGATCGCGCCACGTATTTTTCGCCTGCGGCGGCGATGCGCGCCAGCAGGCTCTGGCGCGCCGCTTCCGGCAGCGTTGCGGGGGCCAACGCGGGTGCCGCGCCGTCGAGCGCCGGGCGGACCAGCCAGGCGCCCGGATCGCGTAGCACGGCGTCGCGCGCCGCCGGCCCGCCCGGTGCGGAATCGGCCAGCCAATGCGTTTCCACCCCGGGTAGCTCCAGTTCCTCCCCCAGCAGGCGGCGTGCCAGGGCGGGCAGGAAGGCGGCGAACGCAGGCGCCTCGACGAGCCCGGTGCCGGGGTGGTTGACGATATGCACGCCACCATCACGGGCGGCCTCCAACAGGCCCGGCACGCCGGCCGCATCCGGCGCCAGTTCCAGCGGGTCGATGCGGCTCCCCGGTTCGCCGCGCAGCAGCACGCCGATCGGCTGCAGGCCGCGCAGGGTCTTCAGGAAGAGCCGCCCACCGCGCACCGTGAGGTCACCGCCTTCCACCAGCGCGCAGGACAACTCGCGCGCCAGCAGGACATGGCCGAACCAGTCCGAATCGGCATGCCCGGGCGTCAGCAGTGCGACGCCGCCGGGGTCGCCGTCGGCGTGCGGCACCAGGCGCTGCAACGCGTCCTGCCAGACCTCGGTGAAATGCTCCAGCGGACAGAGCAAATGGGAAGCGAAGATTTCGGGGAGGATGCGGCCGAGGCGGCGGCGGTTTTCCAGCGCGTGGGCGAGGCCGTTCGGCCAGCCGGTGCGATCGGCCAGTACGCGCCACGCGCCATCGAACCCACGCACCAGGTCGGCGGCATAGAATTGCAGCAGCCCGGAGCGCGGCCGGTCCGGCGTGGCCTGGCCGGACGCGGTGTGGCCTGACGAGGTGTGGCCTGACGAGGTCCGGCAGGGGCGCAGGAAGCCGGGATTGGCGTAAACCAGCGCGGGGGGGAGAACGCCTTCGGCCAGCAGGCGCTGTGGGCCATAGAGGTCGCCCAGCACGGCCTCCAGCAGGCGGGCGCGCTGGGCGAGGCCGGACGCCAGGCGAGCGAACTCGGCCTGCTTCAGCAGCACCGGGATCGGGTCGAAGCGCCAGGGGTCCGGCGGGGCGCCCGGAAGCAGGGCGGAGACGCCCTCCTCGGTGGCGATGCGCTCCAGGCGCTGCGCCCGCTCGACCAGGACCGGCCGGCCGAGGCTCGTCAGGATTCCGAGCAAACTCCGCCAGTGCGGGCGGAGCCCGCCTTTGCCATCGACCATTTCATCCAGCGCCATGGGCGGAGGCTGTCCCGTTGCGCCGGCCGTCGCAAGTCCGCCGTTCAGTGCGCCCACGGAAATCTTGTGCCATGCGGTTGGATCGGCCGGCACCACGATCGCGCGCCGCCGTGCAGAGCGTCCACGGGCGTCAGGCCGGCGTCGTCATTCTTTGTGCCTTTGTGGCCCCGTGGTGAAACATTCCATGCCTGTCCGGTTAACCCCCCACACATCCAGGTCAAGCTGACGTTGCAAAGGCTTCTCTTGTTGTGCTGCAATCGCGGTCAGCCGCCAATGGACCGGCTCGTGGGAAGGTGACGTTCCATGCTCGTCATACGATCCGATCAGATGGAGACTTTCCGGCGCGTCGCGGAGCAACGGTTCAAGGTCGAGATGCTCAAGCATCTCGCCCGCTTCGCGCCTCGCCACTGTGAGGTCATTGGCGACCGGCAGCTAACTTCGGTGATTCGCCGAGGCCTCGCCGGTGCGGCACGGCATGGCTTCACAAACCGCGGACCGGTGCAGCTCTACCTCGAATTCATGTTCCTGTTTGGCTCCGGGTTCGACACGGACCCGCTGTTGCCTTGGGTCGCGGCGGCACTGCGATCCGGCGGCCTGGTTGATGACCAGATGGCGCGGGCAGAAATCCTGTACCGGGGGGTGCTTGACTACCTCGCGGCGGTTGATGGACCGGATCATGCTTACACAATGACCGCACTTCGCCGGCTACAAGATGTGTTGGCCATGGCGCCGCCGCAGGACGCTTCAGCGATGGCGAGCAAGTTTTGGACGATCCATCCGGAGAAATGTGCTTACATCGGCTCGGTTGGACTGCAGGCACTGATCGCCGAGGCGGTTGCCATGGCGCCGCGGCTTGGCTTGTCAGGCGTCCGGGGCACTGCCGTGGCGGTCAGGTTGATGTTCACCCTCGGCCATGCTTGCTTCGACGATCCGCTTTATCCGTGGGTTGTGCGAACCCTGGCTGATCCCGGTCTCGCCGATCCGGAGGCGCGCACGATGAAGCTGGAGAACCGTGAGAGGGCGTTCCTCGCCCGCGTCCTGGCAGTACCCGAACTGATTTGACCGCGCATGTGCGTCACAGGCTGCACCAATCCCACGTCGCCCACATCGTCGTCGTCGGCTACGTCCGTCATAGGAACCTGCAGCACGGCCCTCAGCGAGATTCTGGTGGTCGATGAAATCGGCCTGCCGTTCGGTAACCAGGCGGTGACACTGACGGTACCAAGTGGCGATACAGTGAATACGACCACACTGGCGGACGGACGGATTTGCCTGGACTTGCCACCTGGCACCACGATCGTGGTCCATCTCGTCGAAACGCACGAGGGTCGTTCCGGCGACTCGACGACGACTCCATCGGGCCGCCACTTTCTCGCCGGAGGCACCGGTCCATGACTTTGACCGCGGCGCCAATCGAGCCCGGCGAAACCGACAGGACACGAGCGTCATGGAACCGGTGATCTATTGCGTACTTGCCTGCCTCGTATTGCTCGACGGCGTGCCTCACCGCACCCTGGCGCATCTGCCGGAGGGAGCGGTGGTGGCGCTCGGCGATGCTCCGTTCACTGCCCTGCGTGTCCGGGATCCGGCGACCCCGGTGCTGTATTTCTCGCCCGAGGAGTATGCCGATGCGGTCGACGGATTGACCTCAGCGGAACTGTCCGCCGCGATCGGCAGAAGGCTGCGAGACTGGTCGCCCCGAGCGCTCGAACGCGCCGCAGGCTGGCTGGCTCAGCGCGGCCGTGGCAGCTTGATATTGGCCGCGGCGGCAGAGCAGGCTGCGGCAGGCCCCTCGTCCGCGATATTGGCCGAACACTTTGCAACGCTCCTGGATCTGCTAACGCGCATCAACGGGCAGGGTCGGTTCGGCGACACGCGACTCGATGAGCTGCTGATCTTCGCGCTGGAAAAGGAGGCGTTGCTCCTGCGCGAACTGGCCGCGGCGCCGGACCCGGCCCGCCTGCGGACCGAGGCCGCTGAACGGGCCGAGACCGCGCGTGTCATCGGCGAGGCGCTCGGGCGTCGCGGACAAACCGAGTACGCAGGCCCGCCACCCTACATTGAGATGTGGCGGGGCGTCTTCGTGGCACCGGTCGACGCCGCGCTGCTCGCCAGACTCAAGACACGCTGGGAGCCCGCGATCCCCTGGCGCGACGGCGTGGTCGCGCGCTGGAAGCTGCGCGACCTGCCCAGGTTGCAGCAGGAGGGACGCCGTACGACGTTGGTGTACCTCAGCGCCGGGCAGCTTCTCGGGGATATTTCCGAACTCACGCGGGCGCAGCTTGACCGGCAATTCACCCGCCGAACCGCCGCGCTCGCGGCGGCACCTGAACGGTCGAGTGATGGCTATCTCGACACGCTGCGGCTCAACGCGCTGCTGGCTCTCAAGACCGCGGAGGGCCGCGCGGAACGCGACGCACCGCGGCTCGCCGCGGCGTTGCGGCAACGTGTGGCAGTCGGCACCGCCCGCTTGGCCGCGACCTTGCCATCGCCTTCGACGCCCCCGGTGCCCGGGCAACTGGTCGCCGTGGAAACCGCATGGCTGGGCGACATGGTGTTTTTCGCCGGTTGGGCGCGGGCGACGGGACATCCGACCCTAGCGGAATGGTTCAGCGGGTGGTCCGACTTGCTGCGGCCCGAACTCGCCAGGCTGACGGCCATGCAGCCGCGGCCGTGACGGACGTCAGCTTGGAGACGATAGTATGGTTTGGAATCCACGGAATTTCCATTACCATGTCTGGGATGACCCGGCATTCGACACGCTGGCCCCCCTCGCCGCAGCCACGCTGACAATCCCCGCGTTCGACCAGAGTGGCACCGAGACGCGGACAATGTACAGCCTCAAGCGGGATATGGACGAATTGCGAACGCGCGGCCACGCGAAGGGCATCGCGGACGCCGGGGTGGTGTCTGTCGGGAACAGCGCCGGCGGGCGCGCTTTGTGTGCATTGAAAGTCGGGAATGGCGCCGCGCATAAGGTGCTGTTCACCGGCGCACATCATGCCCGGGAGTGGATCTCGGCGGAGATCCCCTACCTTGTCGCGGAGTACCTGATCGAAAGCTACACCGATACGCCCGCAACCCCGAAAGAGAAGCGGATCAAGCATCTGCTGCAGAACCGTCAGATCTGGTTCGTCCCGATCGCCAATCCGGACGGGCACCATTACACCACCACCATGGATCGGAACTGGCGACCCAACCGCAGGACACACAACGTGCACGGCGCCACAATACACCGATCGCCGGCGAACGGCGGGTCGGTTACCTACCTCACGGGCCCCTACACTGGCGTCGACATCAACCGCAACTACAACACACCGGACTGGGGCACGGAGACGTTCCACAACGGAGACGTAACGACCAGTTGCAATCCGGCAGACGGCGGCGCGGACAGCATCTGGTGCGGATTAGCCGGAAGCGGTGAAGCCGAGTCGCTCGCTATTGACACGTTGATCCGAGCCCATGCATTCCGCGCGAGCATCACCTATCACAATTTCGGCCAGCTACTGCTCTATCCCGACACGTCAAACGTTGACCACTACGTGCAATGGGTCGGCGGCGGGATCAGAGATCTCGTCAACGCCGGAGGCAACCCGTACAGCTACGAGGCCAGTTCGACGCTCTATCGGACGACCGGCGACCTGCTGGAGTTTAGCCCATCTTATTCACCGGATAAGTCGATCCCGGATTGATAGTGAGCAAGCAATGGAACCCGGCGCGCCCCATCCGCGGCAGGGTGACCCGCATTTCAGTCCATATCTGTCAGGCGCCAGGGGT
>Ga0307372_10000666_pt1 | contig 60302 bp, 41 predicted proteins | sample OX1MG_FD_202533 | JGI IMG/M metagenome (GOLD analysis project Ga0307372, IMG submission 202533) | Soil microbial communities from Risofladan, Vaasa, Finland - OX-1 | ecosystem: Environmental > Terrestrial > Soil > Coastal area > Acid sulfate soil | place: Finland: Risofladan, Vaasa | collected... | reverse complement strand
CATCATCGGAGTGCGTTACAATGACCGGGGATCGAGTCTCTTTCCTCCGAAGGAGAGTCAACCCCTGCTGACTGAATCGTATTGATACTCATTTGAGCAACGAGGTGCATTATGCAACGTAATCGTTATTCCATTTGAGCGTGAGCCCGGCCTGAACTGCCGCATGGTCTTGACGAAGCTTGCGCACAAAGGCACGCCATTCGGGAATGCCACTCTGAAAAGCTGCTTCCAACCAGTGATCGAGTTCTTCTTCTTGTCGCTCGCGCAGCATCTGGAGAAAGTGCTGCATCAGTCGCAGCGTTTGCGCCAGAGCAGCATCCAGGTGGCTGACTTGCAACACAGCTCGCGTTTCCTCTTCCGTGCGGTCCTCTACCCGTTTCAAGAGCAAGCCGATGGCTCGATGGGGAGTCATTTCCACGGTTGCGGCAAGGATGGCAGACAAGTGACCTTGTTGTTCCAGCGCACGTAATCCTAACAAAAACCGCTCGACGGTCATGCGCGACCCGGTGTATCCCTGAGCCGCAATCTCACGATAGAGGCCCACCCCATTACGTTCTCCATCGTGCCAGCGTGCTGAGAGGTAGCGGGTAAAGGGAGCCAAAATGCCAACTCGTGCAGGTCGCGAGCCGAGCGAGATGGTCTGCGTGTGGGCAGCGAGCGCCACGGTTTTGCGATTGAGGTGCAGGAGGTGTGCAATGGCCTGCTGCGTCATACCTTGCGCGACCAGGTTCTGAATCTGCTCGGCTCGCGCCTGGCGAGCCTGCTGCACCTCGTGTTTTTTCCGCTCCCGAGCAGGGCGCAGATACCGGACTGCGAGGGAGGGGTGAGGATGTGGCAGATGCCGGGACAAACCGAATCGACCGCAGGGCCTGACGATGATGCGCAAAGATACGTTCGGCCACCTCTGAAAGATTCTTCGTGAGGTGGAAGCGATCAGCAATCTGGAGCGCTTCTGGTGCCCCTTGCTTCGCGCCAAGCGCATATTCGCCTGCTCGGTCTCGGCTCATGGCAAGAATGCCCGGGTGCTGCTTCAGCCAGGTCGCTAATGTGCTTGCCCGTCGATCTGCTAACAGCTCAATCGGCAGGCCTCGTTCCAGGTCAACCAGCAGCGTTCCGTACCTTGTGCCGCGACGAAACGCCCAGTCATCGACGCCAAGGATGCGCGGCGTTGCCCGCTCTGGCAAAGAGGTGCAGCGGACGATGCGCAACATCGTATCACGGCTGCTCCTGATCCCGAGGGTTTGACCGATCTGCGTAGCGGTTTTCCCACCGAGCGTGAGACCCCATGTCGAAAGAAGCGTGGTGAGCCGATTGGTTCGCCGTGCATACGCGCTTGTCAATTCCGGAAAGCGTTCTGCAAACACCTTGCGCTTGCAAACCGGATTGTCACAGAAGAAGCGACGGACATGCAGCCCAGACGCAGCGTTTTGCCTTGCAGAGGCAAGTCCTGGATGGTGCGGTGATAGCGGCTTTGAACGCGAATGGCCGGTTGGCTACAGAGCGGGCAATGGGCTTCTCCCGTTTCACTGTGGAGCGTGATGTTGACCACCGTGTCAGATGCATCAATGTGTTCAATCGTCACCTGCGAAAAGTTAAGAATTGCAGTAAGTTGTGTCATAAAGGTATATCAGAGAGAATTCAGTAGAACGTTTTTTCTTTTTAGTATACCACATTTCCCTGCTGTTCAGCGAGATTGCGCATGAACCGGTAAAATGGGTTCACTCCACTTTTGCTGATGATGCTGAGCGCTTACGTTCTTTAACCGGCTTTCCCATCTCAAGATTACCTTTTAGAATGCGGATTGGTATCAGGGATGTCTGCACGCCTCACACCGTGTTGGTTGTAACCGCGCCTGCACGCTCGTAATTCACGATAATGATGCCAGTTGGGGAGACCTGGCTCTCCGTCACCTTGAACGCCGCTGGAATGGTGCCATCGACAAACAACCGTTTTCCACTGCCCAACGTCAGCGGGTAGATCTTGAGCCAGAACTCATCAACCACATCATGCTTCATGAGCGTCTGAACGAGATTTGCACTTCCGTACACGTGCAAATCCGGCCCTTCCTGCTGCTTGAGTTGGCTGACTTTTTCCGCAAGGTCTCCGCCTAAAAACACGCAGGGCTGCCATTGGCTAGAAGTCATGGTATTCGAGGCGACGTATTTGATCGCTGTACTGGCGCCCGGCGATATGTCGGCATGCCTGGGCCAGTAGGGTGCCCAAATTTCAAAGGTTGTGCGCCCTAACAACAGATCAAACGGCATACTCATCTGCTTATTCATGACGGTTCCAAGCACATCGTCGGAATAGAGAGCTTGTCACCCGCCATACGCAAAGCCACCACTGGCATCTTCCTCTGGCCCGCCTCCGGCTTGTATGACACCATCAAGGGTGATGAATTCGAGGACAATCACTTTTCTCATTCCTCCGTTCCTCCAACATCTGGCGACCTGTGGTGCTGATCACGTGTGTTCATCGGTGGTTCCTTTCTTTTCTCTCCCCGCGACGCATGCGGGATGACTGATGGAGAGCCTAGATTTTCTTGCAATGTGCATGTCTCTTTATTCTACGAGCAGAGCAAGAAAAAAACTTCTTCTCTCGTGCTCAAATTCTCGGCCAGCTCTCGCCTGGGAGAGATCAGCCGACGTGCCTCTGCCTGGCTTGACGAAAGCCAAGCATGGGTGCTGACGGAAGTGGCTCTCTTCCGAATGAACCACACGTGCATGCAACGTCGCGAAAGATACCTCCACTCGAACGAGTTGGCATGCGGGTGGCTCTCTTCCGAATGAACCACACGTGCATGCAACAGCCTACTTCTCGTGCGGATTCTGGTTGGTACATAAGCCCAGGGGCCGTCCATATTTTGGCCAGGGGTGAGTCATTGTGTGAAGGTTCGAACACAACCGCGCTCCATCGGTTGAGACAGAACGCGGCCAACGATTGTCGCGTGGCGACGCGAAAAGTTAGAACTGGTGACGAGTATGGCTGAAGTGGCCCTTAGCGAAGGCGAAGACCTTGATGAGCTTGACCGAGAAGACGAGAATCGAATCCGGGAGGACCTCGTGTTCATCGTAGTGATAAAAACAGCCGTCGCGGACGAGATAGTGCCATCGTCCGTCCCACCTGGTGGCCCACACCCTGGCGAGCTGTTCGAGCCTGCCATGATCGGTGATCCGGACGGCCTCGCCCTCGACCACCACGTCGAGCCCGTCCTCCCAACTGTTGTAACCAGTCGTCACAATCACGTGCGAGTTCCCCCGCAGATTGATGGCCTTCTGCTCAGTGTCGGCAGTGCTGAAGTGGATGGTCCCATCGTACCAGACAGCAACGACGGGTGTGACATGCGGGCGACCATCGCTCCGCACCGTCGAGAGCCAAAAGAGATCGGCGGTTTCGAGGACGCGACGCGTCTGCTCCCACGACGTGACCACTCCGTCCGGTTCGCTGTATCGCATGTCCAGTGTCGTGATGGGTTCGTTCATCACAAGAACTCCTTTCAATCGTTCTGTTTCTCCCAGTAGGAGGGGAGCATATACCAGTCCATTCTCTTTGCGCGAGGAAAAACTGGAAAGGTCAAAAACGACGCGATGCCTCCAAAGGTGGAAAGAGTCGCTTCAGACGGGAAGCGGGTGTTCGAACCTTCACACAATGACTCACCCCTGGGCTTATGTACCACTGGTTGAGAGCGGCCACCCGTTCCAAACCTTCGCGCCGATGCGCTTCCTTTTCACCTCAAAAATCGTCGAACATTCACGCCATTTACCAGCAGCATTGAACCATCCGAAACTGCCCCGCGCACTCAGGGCGTAAACCGTTTCCAATGGCCTTCGGAGACCACTTCGACGGCTCCGTCGCGCACGACGATAGCGGTCTGATCGTCAATTGCATACGTCGGCACCGGCCCTTTGGCGGCCCATCTTTCTGCGTTGGCCAGGGAATTGTCCGGACTCTCCGGGTGATCCAGGTGCGGAAACACCGAAAAACTAACCAGTCCTAGCGCTCTATCGGAGCCTTTGGGCAGATTACTTGCCGGAGGCTCGCGACAGAACCAGTCGTCGTAGGCCTCTCCGAAGTTGGGGGTCATCACCATGCTCCCGGCGCTCACCCCCACGTAGACCGTCTCGCGAGGCAACGACGGCAAGAGGTCTGCCAGTCCCGATTGCCTCATCCAGTAGCATAGATACAGGGAATCGCCGCCGTAAACCAGCAGAGCGTCCGTCTCCTGGACCATGGGGACCCAATGCTCTGCTTTGATGCTGGGCAGAGCGGTAAGCTCCAGCACTCCCAACGACTTCCAACCCACTTCGCACAGGGGGCTGGCGGCTGATCCGCTGATGAACCGGTAGGCCATTGAAGCTCCGCCAGGACAGGCGTACGCCGCGGTGGGAATGCACAGAGCGCTGGACTTGGCGATCGGTTTGCCCAGCAGATCAACCAGGGCTTTGCGAATACTGTCATTGCTGATACCAGACGAGGTGAGCAGAAATTTCATGATGCCTCTCCTTGACAATTGAATGGGAGCCGAAAGGCTCATCCAGCCCCTCTTTTTTGGACTGGAGCAGAACGACCACAGAACGGAACGACTGCGTTTCTCATAGTGCTGAGTTGTCTGCTCTCGCTGTCAGTCTTGCGCACAAAGGTCTTCCGCTCCCTCATTGCATGTAAGACATTCTACCATCTGGACCTCGCACAAAACTTCTCCTATCTTGCTCTTCTTGCCACGCAGGGCTGCCGCCGCGCATTCCAAAACAGGCCCTTCGTTGGACCACTTATGAAATTGACCCATATCATGCCCAACTTTTTTTTGCACCATATGGTGTCCGAGGCGGCTAAAACGTTTGGCAAATCACACATCTGCATGCACCTACAACGAGGGGAATGTGCAACGGCGGTTTTGCGCGAACTGATCGAACGAAGCGTTGTCGCTACTGGACGCGCTCAAACGCCACGGAACCGCTGGCAAGCACCTGCGCCACAGGATCGGCCACGTCGTACTGTGGATACCAGTACACCAGGCCCACCCGTACTACCTCACCCTCGTCATCATACTCAATGTCATCGGAAAGAATAGGGGCATCGGTCAACGCGCCAATCTCTTCGGGGCGTACCCATGACCACCCGTTGCCACTCGATCACCTCACTCAGTTTGCTGTCAACATCCAGCTCAGTCGCCGCAATATCCTCAACATCTGTTCGCGCTTCTGGCAGCAACACGATACGCACGCTGTTTGTCTGCTTTTCAAATTCCGTATATTTCCCGGCCATGTCTCACCTGCTCATTTGTTTCTGCTACACTAAAAGGGGTTCATCCTCACATTTGGGGAACACTGCCTGCCTGTAGGAAAGGATAAAACGTGATGAGAAAACGCAGCTGGTGTTGAAGCATCGTGTCCAAGCTCGTAGCAGCATGGCCCAAGGCACGGGAAGCCATACAAGAAAAGAGACTGGGTGCTAGATGAGGAAGCTTGGCGCGATCTGGGAAGAGGGAGTTGGATCAAAACGAGGCTCTGAGCTACACCGCATGGAGAACTTTCACGCGCAGCAGGTCCAGATGGGCACGACCAAACATCTGCCTCTTCAGAAATTTCAGACGATTCATGCCATTACTCCACGTCAGGGAGCAGGCTGCGTGAACAGCGGCATAGTCTCGACGAATGCCGAGGACCTTGCTGCTGAGTTCCGTCACCCGGCTCTCTTTTGCACGTTTGAGCCAGGAGTCCAGCTCCTCTGCCTGCCGTTCTTTGAGCAGGGTCACAAATTCCTGGCTCAATAGGTAGACCGTCTGGAGTTCGTCGTTGAGGTTTATCTGCTCAATCTGTTGCCGCTGCACTTCAGAGAGTTTTGCGGATGGTAAGATCATCAGGAAGGCTGCGCCACGCGAGGAAAGCCGTCGTTTTTTTGCCTGGGCTCTAGTGCTCAGTTCCTTAAATACGGTAAGAAAAGACCCGACGATAGTGACGATGGTCCTTGGCAGGGCGTCCCCAGACCCAGGGCTTGGCGCGAATATTGAGCTGCATGGTGGCGACACGGGGGGCTTGCTCGATCTCCGTGGGGTTGGCAAAGCTCTAACCCGCGAGGGCATCGCGGCGGAAGAGCCGCCACCAGCCTTCCTGCAGATTGAGCCAGCACGCTCCCGTGGGAATGAAGACGTGATGGAGGCGCGGATGGTCTTCCAACCAGGTACGCGTCTCGAGGCTGCTATGGCTGCTGAGATTGTCGGTGATGATGAAGATGTCCCCAGTCGGATTATCGGCCTCGATGTCGGCAAGCAGGGCGATGTAGCCCTTGGAGTTGCGTGAGGCAGCGCAGCGGGTCAGTTCCTTGCCATCGCGCACCCGCAATGCTCCATAGACCCAAGTCTTCTCGGGACCGCGCCCGTAATCCAGCGGCGCTTTGATGCGATGTCCATTGGCCGACCAGCCCGCAGCAGGATCAAAGGTACGCGGCACTATCGGCCCAAGTTCGTCGGTGCAAACGGTCGTCGATCCCTCAGCTGGCTCGCTGTAATGGGTGACGACCGCCGTCCTTTTGGGACAAAGTCTTTGTCGCGGGGGGTGTTCCAGCTGTGCGTATTGCGCCACCGCACCCCCTCACGCAACAGGATGCGGCGGATCTGACTGCGTTTGATCGAAATGCCTGCCTCTTTGGCCGCCTCTACCAGCGCATTGAGGCTCCATTGCGCTGCTGCCTGTTCGTCACGCGCCACCATCGACCCGTCTTCCTGCGTCACCAATCGTCCAGGGGCTCGCTGGCGCACCAGCACGATCAGCTTGCTGTCATCCTCCGCCGTCAGGCGACGGGGGCGTCCTGCTTTGGGTCGATCGCCCAGACCCTCGATGCCCTCGGCATCGAAGCGATGCAGCCGTCGACGCACTGTCTGCGGGCTGCATCCCACCTCCTGTGCGATGGCTTCCACCCGCTCCCCGTCCCAGCTGCGCGCGACCATGCGCGCATGCAGGATCCAGTCGGCGGGCCCATGTCGGCTGCCCGCCAGTTTGCGCACTAAGCGCTCTTCTTGCTTGTCCTGCGCCTTTCGTACTTGCAGTATCTTCGGCATTCTCTTGCTCCTCTCTGCTTGCTAGTAATTCCCTCCTTATTCTATCATCTTTTGAGGAACTGAGCACTAGACGGTGAGGATCTCATTCCAGCGCGTCGTTACGTGCGGCGAAAGCCAACGCTGGCGCATCGCCCAGGGCCTGGCTATTCCTTGCGCCGCAAAAAAGAGCGTGTTTGGCCCGTAGATGTGATTGAGCGCATCCAAGATGAACATGAGTCGTCCTTGCTGGTGATGGATGTCCGGGAAAAACGCGCCAAATAAATCTGGCTGTACTACCTCCCCAGGGGTGATGTGGCCCAGATAGACCCCTGCCTTCCTGTAGCGGTATCCGGGCCGATACATCGCGTTCAGGCCTTCAAGAGCATAGCGGATGAGTTCCGGGGTAAAGGCTGTCGGATAGGCAATATCCACGGTAAACGTGTTGGCGTATTGAGGTTGCTCCGTTTGGAAGCGGTTGGTCTGAATGAAGACAGTGAGCAAGGCCGTGAGTGAATCCTGTTGCCGCAGCTTCTCGGCAGCGCGTGCCATATAGGTTGCGACTGCCTCCTCGAGTTCCTGCTGCGTGGTGATGTCTCTGCCAAATGTTTTTGCACACATAATGCCCTTCTTTGGCACTATCCGAGTTTGAATCGGCAGACAAGAGGTGCCCCGCAGTTCCAGGACGATACGCTCGCCGGTGATCGTCCCTGCCTGATTGCTACTCCCAGACCAGCCAACGTTACATAGCCATTGGCAGCATCTTCAAGCAGCTCGATCAAAGCCTGCAAAACAACTGCTGCGACTGCGGGAGAAGCAGCGCTCTGCACCTCAGCGAGTTCTTGCCGGGCCAGTGCCAGGAGGTGTGCCGCGTAGTTTGTGTCTTCCGACAGGAGATCTCGATCTGCTGGCATGTCTCATCTTCCTTCTGTTCGTGTTGACCGTCGTGCATGACACGTTGCTGCACTCCCGGCATTTCCGCTCCATCATAGGGGAACGGACCGAGCCTGTCAAGGGCTAGCAGTTTGTCGGAGAGAGGCAGGGTGTCCGCCCGTGACACGAAGCTAGCGCAGGAGAACTGTCATGAACCCCTGGCTAAAGCCGAGGGGCTTGCAGTAGCCTTTAACCGAACAGACGATTGTTCCGGCTGTTCTCAGGCTCCACAAGAGGCACCATGACCGATGCCCTTGCTATGTTGTAGAGTAGACGGCCGACGAGGTACTATGGTATGCTAGATTTGTCACTTTCTAGTATCCTAGTCCTTTTCCAACCGTCCCTCCCCGAACCGTGCTTGCACCTTTCAATGCACACGGCTCTCCCGTGATACCATTGTATTCGATAGAACCAGTTCGGTTGAGCTCTCCGCATCTCGCGTACCTCTCCTCTCTGTCTATCGGTATCACCTGTTTCCCTTCCCCGTGTCTCAGGCATTACCCTGAGCATTTGAGTACTATGGAAACTCCGTCACCATGAGCCTCTCGGCTTTTAGGCGACCCCGCATTTGCACATATCAAACGTGTAGTGCGTTTAGGTGCCCAGTTCGTTCCCTTCAACCAGTTCATTACCGGTCGCTCATCGGAGAGAGTATTACATACCCGCCATAAAGAGGTATGTATTCCGATGACATCACATCAGGTATGGTGTGATGAGCCAACGCTTAGACCGCTGGGAACTTGGGTTCAACCAGTGCAGGCTTCACCTTGCGCACAGGACTTGCGGTGCATCATGCTACATACCTTCGCATTTACCCGCGTTCCCAACATGCTGCTTTCCCCTTTGTGTTTCCACGCTAGGTAGGTTGGGTGTCCTTGAGGTTATTACTCTCAACCTCATCTCCCTGTGGGAGAAATTTGACATGCACCGAAGCGGCGCGCTATCGCGGCATTGCTGTCAGCGTTCATCCTCTGTCCGCAGGATTGACAACAGAAAGCAGCTTGACTCTTGCGGTTCGCTTTTGCCGAGTGTCCGCACACGCTACACGTGCGCGACGTATTGCGCGGGTCTACAAGGTGCAAGGGAATACCCGCGAGGGCGGCCTTATAGGAGAGGAAGGAACGGAGTTGCCAAAAAGACCAATTGCTCTGGCGATTGCGCTGCGAACGTCTAACCGTGCTCTCGGTTCGTTGCCGAATGTGCCTGAGTTCTTCAATCGCTATCGTCTTGTTTTGTTGTTTGGCTTTTTGCACAATCCGTTTGGAGATGACATGATTGGTGTTTTTCTGGAATCTGGCTTGCTTACCAGAGAGCTTTTTCAGATGCCGCTTTGCACTTTTTGTCCCCCGTTGCTGCAAGCGTTGACGCAGGGCATGATGCCGTTGTCTGTTCTTTTCAACGGCTTGCCCACTGAAAGACTCGCCGGTACTGTCGGTTGCCAGTTGGATACTACCGAGGTCTTGTTTGCGGGCAAGGGGAGCAAAAACACCGAGGATATCCGTGGGCACTTCGGGTTCAGGGGTCGGAACGTCAAGGGTCACAGCCAGATAGAAAACACCCTTGCGATAAAGCAAATCGGCTTGCCCCTTGATTTGGTCAAGCCGGGACTCTTGATAGCCACCGATACGGAACGGAAGCAATACACGGCCAGAGAGGGTCAACAGAGAAACAGTGGTCAGTCCCTTGAAGGACATCACCCGCTCATCATAGACAATGGCACCCTTCGGCTTAAAGGTCGGTTGAATGCTCTTATCACGCTTGTACGTATCGGTTGTTTTGCTGATAGCGCGAATAGCCAACTGTGCCGGGAGTTTGTAGACCGCCCGCAAGGTGCCGTAGCACATCTTCTGCAATTCAAACTTGTTGGCGACTTTCGCCGCATAAGCTTGCTCGGCAATGTAATCACAGGCAGCATTGAAGACGTGTATCGTCTCAAGCAGAGCAGTGGCCTGTTCAGTTGTAGGCGCAAGCTTCAAGAGCATCGTTTGTTTCATGATTGGAGTATAACAGATTTGAGCAGTATTGCCAATAGTGGCGAGGATACCCAACCCATCACGCCCCAAAAGGAAGGCTCATTCCTCCCCCGCATACATGACGGGGGCTTCCTGAGCCGACAACTGTGATAAACTGGAGGAAGCTGTACAGCGAACGCGGCATCTCGCAGCGCCAGCTCTGTACAGAGAGAGGTTAAAAGGTACTAAAAGTTGCGGTATTCTTTTGCCTGCCTTGAACACTACTTCTGTAGTCGGAGGAGCATATGTCAACAGTCACTGAAGCAACTCTGCGGGAGCTTCTGGAAAAAAGTATCTCTACAGCGATAGAGGAAGCCCAAAAGGAGGTGGTAAACCCACTTCCGGTGGACAAGTATCTGGGCCTGGAAGCTTTTGGGCAGTGTGGCAAAGAGCTTTCTTTTGACGAGGTAATGTCCTTTCTCTATCGCGATGGAACTTTCCCAAGGGTGGCCGACATCTACATAAGGGGGATCAGAGACGAGCACACCTTTGTCTGGATACGTCCTTCAGGCCATGCCTACGTGAGCGATTTTTCACAGACATTGAATAGACCAGCAGGGATGGGGCCATTTAACAGCGGTGGGCTTATGTTACCTGGGGCAAAGTGGGAACGTCCGCGACCTTTCTCTCTTCAGGATCTCAAAGAAGCAGAAGAAAAATGGTAGAAGTATGGTGCTAGTGGTCAGTCCAGATCGAAATTGACAGGGAAGAGAGACTGAAGGAAAACCCTATTGCCGACGCCAAACATACTGCGCTGGTGATCAGAGACCTTATCAAATAAGATAGAGGCAATACGCGTCATTTGTTGCAAAACGAGAGCGGTAAGATCCGAATCGGTCGCAAACGTTTGACGCTTCCCCCACATTACGAGGGCATAGCGCAGTTTGGTACAGGAGTGCAAGCAGGGTGGCAAATGGACCTGCCAGGCAGGAATAGAATAAAGAGGGCATGTTGTTTCCCAATGAGGAGCTATGCTTTTTTGGCTCAGTGAGTAGTACGACCAAGCACAATATGAAATGGAGAATTCGATGCTCGATCTAAGCAAGGCGAGAGACGCGCATATCGATCAACGCCTACATGATGAACTGATGATCTGGCTCAGCACAGTGCGACCCGATGGACGCCCACATATCGTGCCGGTCTGGTTTCTCTGGGACGGTCAGACTATTTTGATCTTCAGCCAGCTAAACGCGCAAAAGCTTCGCAACCTGCGCCACAATCTCAACGTCGCGCTCGCGCTGGATATGCGGAACGAGGGCGCTGATATCGTTTTCCTTGAAGGGTGCGCGGAACTGGTCAATGATCCGAATGTTAATGCAACCCTGCCCGCTTTCGCCAAAAAATATGCCTCGCAGTTCGTGAGCTTGACGCCAGAGAGTATGACTAAGGAATATTCGCAGGCGATCCGCATTACTCCAACGAAGATTCATGGGTGGAATGAATAAGCACAGGAATTTCAATCTGGACTGACCACTAGTAGAAAATTTGGAATAATTGGCGAAAAAGCAAATATTTCCGTCAATCATGGTAGACTTGCAAGCATGAAGAGAAGATTCAAAACAGTGGATTACGACCAGGCGCTCGATCTGACGGTACGGCTGGGCGACTGTCTGCCACACGACCATCTGGCCCGCTTTGTCGTAGACTGCGTGGCCCAACTCGACCTCTCGGAACTGTATACTCACTACGGGCCTCGTGGTGGGGAACCATATGCTCCTGAAGTGCTGCTAAGCTTGCTGCTGTATGGTTATGCCACCGGGGTGTTTAGTTCGCGTAAAATTGAGTGTGCCACGTATGAGGCAGTGGCATTCCGCTTCATCGCAGGTAACTTGCATCCAGATCATGATACGCTAGCCGCGTTTCGGCGCACGTTTCTGGCCGAACTGAAGGATCTCTTCGTGCAGGTACTCTTGCTCGCGCAAGAGACGGGTGTGCTGAAGCTCGGCACGAATAGCCTGGATGGGACAAAGATCCATGCAGACGCCTCCAAGCGCAAAGCGGTCAGCTACAAGCGCCTGCTAGAGTTGGAAACGCAGTTGCGAACTGAGGTCGAAGAGCTCTTCGTGCTGAGTGAACAACTCGATCAGTCAGAGAGCCCCGATGGGCTGGTAGTGCACGAGGAAATTGCGCGACGAGAGGACCGCTTGGCGCGGCTCGCAGAGGCCAAAACGGTACTCGAAGCTCGTGCAAAGGAACGTACGGCAGCCGAGCAGGCGGAGTATGAGACCAAGATGGCGCAGCGCGAGGAGCGAGAGCGCACGACAGGACGACGCCCAGGTGGTCGTCCACCGACCCCGCCGACCTCAGGACCACGTGATAGCGACCAGTACAACTTCACCGACCCAGAGTCGCGCATCATGAAAAGCTCGACACATGCTGGTTTTGAACAGGATTACAACGCGCAGGTTGCGGTCGATCAGGGGAGTCTGCTCATTGTAGGATGTGCTCTCTCCAATCACCCCAACGATAGTCAGGAAGCTGAACCCACGCTTGCGTCCATCCCCTCTGAGATCGGCCTTCCCGAAGCGGCTGCGCTGGACGCTGGCTACTTTTGTTCCGCAACGCTAGCTGCGTGTGCGAAGCGCGGCATCGAGCCATACATCGCGACGGGCCGTGACCCTCATCATCCCAGTTGGCAGCAGCGTTTTGCTCCGTTACCCGACCCTCCATCCCAGGATGCAAGCCCCCAGGTGAAAATGGCGTACAAACTCAAAACCGCCTTGGGTAAAGCGATCTACGGGGCACGCAAATGCACTGTAGAGCCAGTGATAGGAATCATTAAAGAGGTACTCGGCTTCCGCCAGTTCTCTTTGCGAGGGACAGCGGCAGCGGCGGGCGAGTGGTGCCTGGTTTGTTTGGCTTTTAATCTCAAGCGATTTCATACATTATCCTGGGCGTAGAGGAGAACGGGGACGCTTTCTCGATCGTTCCGTCATCATCTCTGATTCTATTTGATCGGTCACCGTGGCCCTCTGGCGCTCTTGCCAGTGCTCTAAACGACACCTGTTCTGATGCCCTAGTGACTGCTATGATTGCTGCTCCGTTCTCTCCGACAAGCTGCTAGACTGCTGAAACGTTCGCGTCTACAGCGAACGCCATTGACAGCGATGGCGTTCAAAAGCGAACGGAGGACTCGCACTTTGTTGGTCGCAACAAGCCAACAGCAGGTTTCGCGTCCCAACAGCCCCGAACGGCACCATGGGTGTGCATTCTGAGCAGAGGAATGAAGGCAAGTCTCCCCTTACTCACACCCGTACCAACACATCACACGCTTTCCACAGCTTAAGGCTGCGTCAGAAAGGCATAGGTCGCTGGGGCTGGAACGAAGACTCCGCTGCCTGGAATGAAGACGCCACCGCAACGATGACAATAGTACAAGGCCTGCCACTTCTGCAGTTGACGCTGCCACTCCAGCCAAGCTCGCTGGCTGGCTGGGGCGCTCGCTCGAACACCCCGGATCAACAAGACGAGCAACACGACCGGAAACAGAGCAAATGCGACACAGAAGAGGAATACTACCACGTTTGCTTGAGCCAGCATGGTTGCGGCCTCGGACAGACTACACAGAAAAGTCAACACCAGCAACGGTACCGCGATCCCTGCTCCACACCCGACCAGAGGCAAGGGCCTTCTCGGCGCTGCGAGCATCCCTGCCAGCACGGTTTGCTGACGGCTCCAGGCGACGGTGTTGCCATGAAAGCGCTGTCTTCCCGCATGTCCCACGGTCCAGCCGTAACTCATCCCCGTTGTCGTACTCCTGGCAACCAGCGCACTCACTTTCTCGACACGATTCCCGTGTTGGCAATGGGGACAAACCAGCGATTGCGGGTAGTTCATCATGTCACTTCATCTCCTTTTACATGTATTATCCGTAAAATACTATCATATAGTATAATACATGCGACTAAGAATGACAAGGGCACAGGAAAGCCATCTGCTCCGAACATGGCTGTATCCCTTTGCCTGAGATGCACCATGACCGCAACGACCTCCATATGTACAACCAATCGTCACATCTCTATCCATGCTGAGGAGACACGCTGAACCGAAGTGCTTCCACTCAATGGTGCGAAACAACACAACGGTCACCGGAATGGACGTTCCTCATCCAGACAGGAGTACCGTGCCGCAGTATACCAACCTCACAGTCTCTCTTGCACGTTGCACTCCTGTCCCTCATGGGTGTTGCTTCCAGCGTCTGAGGAGATAGCCTTTCTGCAAGACTGCCACGATATCGAGATAACACCGATGCAACGTGCAGCGCAGGCCACCCAGCAGGCTTCGTACTGGCTGCATAAACGTGGCCCACACCTGTTCGCCCTCGCTCCAGGCGACGTCTACCTGCTCCTGCGCTTCTGCTACGGGTATGCCTTCCATGTATGCCCACACGAGGGCATAGGGTGCGTAGGCCGGATAGGATTGGAGAAGCGGGATCAGCACCCGTGCTTCCTCCGGGGTCAGTGGCTCTACGCACTGAAGCATTGGCTCCCCTTGCTCACATGCCAGACACAGCAGGAAAGACAACGGACGATGCAGTGCCAGCACCCGCCCCGGCGGCAGGAGACCGGGCAAGCGTGCATGCAGGATGCCCTCACCTTCTGGCTCGTCCATGGTCACGCCTCTTTCTCTGGCACCGGCTGTTCAGGCTGTTCCATTGGCTGGGAAGACTCCTGGTGCCGCTGCACATGCACAAGCGCAATGATGCCGCCGGTGAGACCCCACGCCAGCACACACAACGGCAAGATGTTGAGCGGAAACGGCGTCGGTGCAAAGCCCAACCGGGTGAAGGCAGTGCCAATACCTGGAAGTGGTGGTACGATGAGCGAGGCCAATGGAATGAGCAGTACGAGCGAACTGAGGATCGGGGCCACGGCATGGGTGAACCAGCGAAACTCGTGCTGTCGCAGGGCGTAGCGCGGCGCAGCCAGATTGGTGAGCAAGTAGACGAGGATGAGGGTGATTGTGCCGACAATCGCCAGCCACTGGTAGGTGCCAATGCCGCCGGTGGGCGTATAGACTTTCCCATCAGCGATCCCCAGTGCATAGCTGGTTGTGCCATCGGCATTCGTTTTCTGCATGACGAAGGCCAGAAAGACGAGCAGAACCAGGGTGATGCCCGTTTGCAGCGTGCTGGCAACCCAGGGGCTTCGCCACCGCGGATGCGTCTTGCCCAAACCGCACTGCGCTGGTAAGACGCCGTCCCGGCTCAGTGCATACAGATAGCGAGCGGCGACCTGATGGAAGGCAATACAACTGGCAAAGGTACTCGTCGTCACCAGCACACTCATCAGCACCGTAAGCCAGCCACCCACATAGGTCTGTGCCAGTTGGTAGTAGGGTTCCGGCGCAATGGCGATGTTGCCCAGCGTGTCCACCGCATGCGTCCAGCCCAGTCCAATCGTCGCACTGTACGCCGTCCAGATGTAGAGGACCGACATGAGCACGGCCACGCTTCCCATCGCCAGGGGAATCGCCCGCCGGGGATGTCGCGCCTCCTCGCCGTAGCCACCTGCCGACTCAAAGCCAATGAAGGAAAAGAAGGCCAACGCCAACGCCACGCCGATGCCCAGAAAGCCGCCGGGGGCCGCGCCTTTGAGGGACGCTCCTGCTAACGTGAAGGGATGCACCAGATCATTGCCTGCGACTCCCCCATGCAGTGTAATCATGGCATCCAGCAGCAACAGACTCGCCATTTCCACCAGGGCAAAGGGAGCCATTACCCATACTGACCATTGTACATCGCAATACGCCAGCAGCCACACAAGCAATACACTCACGATGCTGTACGACACCCAGCCACCCGGCACGTGTATGCCAAAGAAGGTGGATAGGTTGAGGTCAGTCAGCCCACCGAAAACCGCTTGCGAGGCCGCTTCAAACAGGGAATAGGCACCGAACATCAGCCAACCCGCCAGCACGCCAGTGGGACGTCCTAATCCCTCTCCCACCCAGGTGGCAAAACTGGCCGTCGAGGTCAGCCGCCGGGCAAAATACGCCATGGGCTGCGTCAGCAAGAGTAAGCCAACGGTGCCAATGACGAAGACCAGTGGGGTCGCCGCTCCCGCCTGTGCCGCCATGCCCGGCACATTAAAAAACAGGGCTGCCATCGGCGCGACACAAGCGGCACAGGCAATAAGCAGCCCGTACCACGGCAGCACATTGGGTCGCAGGCGTCCAACCGCTGCCGCTTCCCCTTCACGAGCAGCGCCTTGCGAGACAGATGGGACCGACCCAACAACAGAATCATGCGATGATGCCATGTGTTCCTCCAGTGAGAAAAGAGAAGATACAAGAAAGAGCGACAGGAAACAGGGCAGCACAGAGCTGCCTTTTGTTGACGTGGGCAGCGTGATCTGCCCACATGCTTAGCAGTCGCACCCATCTTCCTGCTGCGCAGGAGGGGGTGGGACATCCAACGCCGGATTGCGGTCAAAGAAGCCAAAGGGCTGCAAACGGAAGCCGACGGTGCGCACCGGCATCACCGGCCAATCCTCTGTGCGCGGCACATGATTGACGCCCAGCGTGTACCACAACACGACGTTGGTCTCTGTAATGGAGCGATTAGCCTGCGTCCACTGTGGCAGACCTGCACCTCCGGGATGCTGGTTGGGATACTCCCCTGCCGGATAGCGTTCGTCGGGTGTATAGGGCGTCACCCACAGGTTCTTCGTGATAAAGGCGGCACGCTGCACCACCGAAGAGGAAGGACGCGCCAATGAGACGGCATTTTCCCCCGGCAGCAGTTGGTAGCCCACCGGTTGCCCCAATGCATTGCGAACCTGCGGGTTCACCACTTTCCAGCTGCGTCCAGAGAGAGATGCCGTCACCTGTTGCGCCTGTTGTTCCGTTTGCAGCAGCGTGTCTCTGGCGAAGAAGGCATTGCCGTAGGGGTTGGCGTCAGGCTGTTCCGTTTCCAGATGCGACTCATAGACCGAGTTGGTCAGCCCATTTACCTGCATGTCCAGCCGCACATTGAAGAAGTGCTGGTGAACGATGGCGCACAACTGCGGCGCCACCAGTGTGCCGTACTTCGGCTGCTCACCGGGCAGCATGGCACGAGTATTCATGATGCCTGTCAGTTTCACCTCAAAGCCAATGGAACCATCCTGTGCAAAGGACCAGTAAAAGGCGTAGTTGTAGATACCCACGGTGGCAATGAAGGAGACGACCAGCCGACGCGAACGGCGCACCTCCACCTTGCCCGTGCGGAAATCGGTATGTTTCCACAACAGACCCGCATCCTCCTCATGCAGGCAAATGGCATTGGGTAGCTTCACTGGATTACCTGCCATGTCACTCACCCAAGCATCAAAATAACGGATATGCCCCAGGCAGTCACAGCCCCGTTCCAGCGCGTTTGCCATGACACCCAGCCCATGCTCGCCCATGTCCAGCACGTTGCGCCGGTAGTACAGCGGCGACGGGTCGCCATAGGGTACGATCATTTCGGCCAGTGAGGCCCGATACAGAATCGGGCGCAGTCGTCCCTGGTCTTTATAGCCCACGGTGTACAGCACCAACCCCTCACGTGGCGTCCAGCCCAGGCGGAAGCGCCACTTCTGCCAGCGCACTTCATAGCCATTGACCGTAAAGCTCGCTCCCTCTGGTTGCGTAATCATCAAGGGGGTGAGGTCAGTACGCAGCGTTCCCACGGTCTCGGGCATGTAGTTCCCCGCCTGTGATGGCACAGGTATGATTCCTGTATCTGTTATGTCAAGTACCTGCATCGCTGCCAGGTCTACCAGGATATGCAAGCCATCCACAGGATGGGAGTAGCCGTTGTCCTCTGGCGTCTGTTTGACGGAGACGAGGGGACGACCCAGCCGTCGGGTGGGTGCATCTTCAGGCCCGTAGTATCCGGCAGGCCACGAGTCTACCAGCACCAGATCGAGGTTGGTGATGCCGCGCTTCAGCATGGCTTCCTGAAAGGCGGGATGTGCTTTGACGACGCGCTCGACCTCCAGCACTTCGGCAAAGCTGATGGCCGGTTGCACGCCTGTCAGACGCTGCCAGGAGACCAGCAGCGTGGTGAGCGAGACTACCGCTTCAATCGTCGTGTTGGTGGCCGGGTCATACACCACCAGCTCCACCTCCCGTGCGACTGAGGACCGCGACGTTCCCATCTGCTGGGCTACGTGTGCGGCGTCCCAGGCGAGTACCGTCGCTTTGGGTGGTTCATGCAGGGTCACTGAGATGATGCGCATGGCGGCAGTGAGATAGCCCAGGGTACGCACAATCTGCACCGCTTTCGCGATTTCATGGGCCGAGAGTGGGTCTAATGGATGCGCCGTGTCGCTTGCTCCCGGCGTGCTGACACTGCTGCCGGAGCGATGCAGTGCCTCAAGAGGCTCAAGAGACCGCCAATGGGTCTCTTTTCTTCGAGCAGGATGTTCATGGCTCATGGATGGGTCCTCCTTTCAAAAATGAGGTGGCATGGAATGGACAGGAAGCTTCGCATGCTGCCCCGGTGCGCTCACTGCATCGGCCGACTGCGTTCCGGCGTGTTGCCACTGTTCCCAGTGCGCCTCGCTGGTGGCGAGCATGCTGCCAATGCTACAGACCACCAACCACATGAGGGTCAGTCCGCCGACGATCTTCCACCAGAGGCTTTCATCCAGCAGCATGGGCAACCAGGAGGACAGCAGCGTCACACCAATGGTGGCCAGACAGACCAGGATGCCGGAGCAACTGCCCACCCACAGCACGGGCAAAGGCACCAGACGCTGACGCACAAACAGGGCGGGAAAGCGCAGCGAGAGGACCAGCACATCCACAAAGGGAAAGAGAAACGAGACCGCCCACACCAGCAGCAAACTGGCCGCTGTCACCGTGTACGCCTCCACCGTCAGGTTCGCCGGATTGCCCAGTGCCGTCACGAGCGGGGCAACGAAGAAGATGAGCGCAGTGTAGAGAACAGCCATGCCGGTCTGCACCAGCAGGGCATTGGCTGGCACCCGCCACCGGTTCAGGTGCGTAATCCACCTGGGCAAGCGCCCCTCGATGCCCGCCACCAGCAGCAAACGGGCCGAGATGACGTTCTCAAAGACCGCCACCAGCACGAAAAACAGCAGCAGCCCCAGCATGGCACCGTCTCCTGCCTGTTTGCCCAACACGGTGTCCACCACCCCAACCAGCAGTGCAATGGGGTTAGGTGCGTTCACGGCGGCTTGCGGTCCCGTGATAAGCAAAAGGGCCAGTGTGACGATGAGGTAGCCAACCACGACAGCGAGCGACCCCCACAGTAGGTGCCGGGTGATGGCGCTGCGCCGTGCTTTACTGTTGGCGGCAAGAACGGGAGCCAGTTCCCCGCTCATGGTCAGGGGCATGGTCGCCCCCAGGAGCGCGAGCGTGACTGTGCCAAGCAGACCGATGTTGCCCGTCTGAGGGTTGAGCCCGATGGCCCAGGCGGAAGGTGCTGTCAGGAGCGTGGCAGACGCATGACCGCTGAGCAGCCAGACGAGACCAGCCGCTGCAATAAGCAGCACCGTCAGGGCAATCCCAATGGCGGCGGCATTCAAGAGGTTCTGCACGAGACGAGCAGGCTGGCACGACAACACACCCGCGAACAGGATCACCGCGAGAATGACCAGCCCTTGCTGCCACGCGGAAACGAGCCAACCAGGATTGAGGGTTTGCAGGCAGTTGACCACCACATCGGCGGCGCTCACCAGCGACAGCACGCCCGGTAGCCAGGCACATAACCCCACAAAGAAACTCCAGTAGCGGCCTAACGCTTTCTCTGTCCAGGCGTAGATGGAGCCCTCAATGGGAAACAGGCAACCCAGTTGCGCCGTGACCAGAGCGCAGGGTACAAAAAAGGCCAGCGTCACGAGACCGAGATAGGTCAGGGCAGCAGCACCTCCCGTGACAAGGCCGGTGACATTGCTGATCCAGAAAACGGCCAGCACATACAGCGCCAGCAGGTCAGCCGTCTTCAGCATGCCGGGCATGGTCTGCGGCACATAGGTTTCAGCAACCAGCACATGAAAGACGCTGGTGCGATGGAGTAAAGGTCGTTGCCTCCCTGGCATGAGTCGAGAGGGAGTAAAAAGAGACATGAGTCTCGCTCTTTCCTATTCTTTCAAAAAGAAGGACAAACGGTTGAGAAGACAACCGCTGCAAAAAAGACAGCAAAGCACGGTGGTCAAGCTGCCTTGTAGCCGTAGACAGTGAGCAGCCAGCACAGACCACAGAAGTCCTCGTCTTGCAGTTCCTGCATCACCTGAGCCAGCAGGGAGGCAAGCACATCAGACGTCGTGACGTGCTGGGCGCACAGCCATGGGGCGATCTGCTGCGTGAAGACTTCCACCTGCGACAGAAAGAGCGGCAGGGCGTGCCGGTCTGATGCGACCTCAATGGCGAGCGGGAACGACTCCACCGTCCAGCAGCCAGCATGGCGCAACCAGTTGCCCATCATCGGGGTGATGCCCAGATGACGACGGGGTGTGGGCATCACCACGCGGCCGGTTTCGCGGCGCAAGGCAGCAAACACGTCGGCGATCTCTCGCATGGCCGGTGACGTAAAGGTGTGTCCAGCGACCTCCAGCGCCTGACAGACCAGCGCCATGAGGCGTTCAAAAGCTGGACTATTGGTGACTGGCAGTTCCATCTCCGTCCAACGTATGATGCCGCCGGGACGACACAACGCGCAAAGGGTCTGCATCAAGGCGGCGTAATCGGTTTCGAGCAAGGTGGGAGCAATGAAGGCCACATTGATCAGATCAAAAGGCGTTGAGGCAAAAGTGTTGGCCTCCAGTGACTGCCTATCCTGCACGAGAAAATGCGCATTGACCAGCCCACGCCCATTGGCACGTCGCTGTGCATAGGCTACCTGCGACTCACGGTGATCTATGCCAGTTACCTGTAACATTGGATAACGCTCAGCCGCATCCAGCGCCCAGCCTCCGGCCCCACAGGCCACATCCAGCACGCTGGTCAGTTGCTTGGTCACGATCTGCTCACGAGGTAAACTGCCGCCCATCTCCTCCAACAGGAAACGAGTCACCTCCAGTTGTCGCGCCAATTCTCGCTCTTCGACGAACACGATGAGCGAGGTGGAATGAGGGTGAATCATGTTCAAAACTCCTCCTAATAGGTTATGTATATATGTCAGGATTGCGTTGATCATGCCTGCTCATCGGTGAGTCACCGCCATCTTGTTTTCAGCCGGATGCTGCAAGGGAAGCGGGCCGAGGCAGGCATGAACAGTGGCGAGAATGTCGTCGGTGCGAAAGGGCTTGGTCAGGTAGGCGTAGGCTCCACTGAGTCGTCCCTTAAATTTGTCTAACATGCCATCACGGCCGGTGAGAATGACAAACCGGGTCTGGGCAAAGGCTGGTTTGGCTTTGAGGTGGCGAATGAGCGTATAGCCATCTATCTCTGGCATCTTCAGGTCTACCAACATGAGTGCCGGAATGCGGGCCTCCGGGGTCATGAGCCAGCGCAAGAACGCCGTGCCGTCGGGAAAGAGATGCACATCTGCGTAGCCTGCCCGATGCAGGCACACTTCGAGAATTTTGCGGACTGTCTCGGAGTCATCTACCACACACATCACCGGTACTCCTTCTACCATGAACCACTGCTCCTTCTATCTGCTAAAATACGTTGTCACGTTCCATCTCAGTGTAGCAGGACTTTCAGCAATAAATGTGCAACTTTATGCGTCTTTATGCTATACTATATGCGTCCATCGTGAAGGAAGGACACAACGAACTGTTTCACGGGCAATTAGCAAAGGCAGGCGGAAACGATGCGAACGTCAAAAGGTTCAGCACGCGGAAAAAACAGTGAAACTGTCTCTACCGCGACACCGGAAATCATCCACTTTGGCGCGTTTGTGAAGGTAGTACGACATCGACAAGGCATTCGACAGTCACAGGTGTTGGCGCATTTACCCGGTTGGACACAAACTACCTACTCACGAGTCGAGACGGACGAACTTGCACCTGCCTTCGATCAGTTAGCCGCCATTTATGCCGCTTTATGTCAGGTAGGGGTAGCGTTCACTCCCCAGGACCGCCAACAATTTCTGACGTTAGCCCGTCTGCGTATCGAATCCAAACGCACGTATCTGGAACGCAAGAGCGATCAGGAGTGGGATGAGTTGCGCTTACAACTCAGTCATATGCAGCACAACAGGGAAGAACCAGTCCAACAGAGGCAGCGAACTTCCCAGCCCCATCTGGTCGAGACTCGTCATCTGATTGGACGGGAAGATTGGTTGGCCTCCGTCATTGCTTCTCTACAAGGTCCTCTGCCCAAAAAACTGGTAGTCTTACAAGGCCCGGTTGGCATTGGCAAATCCTCAGAACTGCATCGCATCGCACTGCATTTTCTCTCGTCCGGGGAAAACCATCCGCACATCCTGCTCTGTGATATGCCTGTACTTGAACGGGAGGCCGGGCCTGAAAGTATGCTCGATCTGTTCCTGGGAACCGTGCTGGCCGAGTTCGGTCCGGCGGATAGTGCCATGCAGAGCGCCACACTTATCATGCGCAGTCAGCTCGTCCTGGAGTATTTGGAAAAAGCGGCTCGTCCTTTTCTGCTGCTCATAGATAACGCTGAACAGCTCTTGGATACGCACGGTTCCATTGCGCCTTGCTGGGAACAGTTCCTGCGTACATTTTTGCGCAGTCAGCATCGTACTTCGCTGGTGCTGGCCACCAGAGAATGGCCTGGCTGGTTTGAGGGAGAACGTGCCTTTCTCGCTGAGCGGGCGGTTCCAGCTCTTTCAGTGGAAGATGGAGCTGCTTTGCTCCAACAGCTAGGTCTCACTGCCATTCCTGTGGCGTCATTGCGTCAAGCGGTAGAAAACGTGGGAGGCGTGCCGCTCTGCCTCGAATGGTTGGCGTCATTAGTGCAGGAACCACTCTGGCTAGATACATGGGAAGAGAGTGACGACCTGGATGAAGAAGAGGACACTAGCGATGCCCAAGAGATGATGACCAGACGATTGAGCCGTCTCCTTGACGATACTTCGCTCTTTGGAGGCCCTATTGCCAACAAACTCACGCCGCTTTTGAATCGCATTCTCGAGAAACGATTGTCACCGGAAGCTGTACAGGTGTTGCAAGTACTGGCCTGCGCCACGATGCCGCTCGGTAAACCTGCCTTGCAAGTCATTTGCCTCCGTCCGCGCCTGCTCAAAGAGTTACGTGTCGTTTCTTTGCTTGCTGCCTATCCGCATCGCGTGCAAGTATTGCCAATGGTTGCAGCGCAGATTCGTGCGTATCTTTCGCATGAACAACGGCACCACTGTGAAGAGCAACTTATCGAAGCCTACTCGTGCTGGCTCGATAAAGGAACGGTTGGGATACAAGAAGCGGGAGCCATCGTTACTGCATTAACGGAACTCTATTTGATGCATCATCGATTGTTAGAAGCTGCACAACTGCTCATTTATTATGGGTGGCTTAGTTTTAATTTGGGTTACGCTCCCCGTCTCGCCCGGTTGTCTGCTCATGTGATGCAAAACTTTGACGGGCATATATCTTCTCAAAATCAATGTGGGGGATTGCTGCTACACTATGTTCTAGCTCCTTTTCTAGGCAAAATTAACGATGAAGAAAAAAAGGTAGAAGATTTTCAAACAGCTTTTGATTTAGCCCTTGCCGGAAAAGTGACGCTTCAACCGGCAACAGAGATGCATTTGATACGTCACTTAATGCTATATCACATGAATAATCTCCAATTTGAAAAAGCACAATCGTTGTTAAAAGTTTGTTCTGAACGATTGAAGCCCTCCCAGTCCTTTCATATAGATATACAGGCCTCTTTACTCGCACAACATGCTTGGCTTCTCGCACGATGGAGTGAATATCTTGAGGAGCAAAATTCAGTGGCACAAGTACAATCCATGCGAGAACAAACTATCAACTTATACAGAGAATGTTGTACACTTCTTTTAAGTAGCCAGGAGGCATCACCACCACTGAAAAGTTATCTTCTCAAGAAACGTTTGTTTGCCTACTTAAACAGCCTCGGCTACCATCTCAATAGAAACAATCAACTAGTAGAAGCCCTTCATGTGCTAGAGCAAAGCCTGGATTTAGGAGAACGGGGATATTGCAACTTTGGTGCTTTAACAGCCGTCTATGGAGAAATATCACAAACGCTTATGGCACTTGGTCGTTTTCATGAAGCGGTGTTGTTTGACGAAAAAGCTTTTGCAGAGCTACAACGTGGTATTGATGCTGGATATGCCATATTTCAAGAAGAGATATGGGTATATCGCGTGAATCGGGGTCGGCTCTATTTGCGCATTGGAAAAGTAGCTGAAGCCGAAGCTTTACTTCAGGGAGCTATCCATCATATTCACCCAAAAAGGAGAATCTATCGCATGTTCGCAAAAGAAGCACTTGAAGAGATTGAGCAGTGGAGACAACAAGCAATTTCTCCTCACTATCAGCTAGATTGGCGGTGGATAAATCGTTATCGTACACTGGGGGCATATGATGCCTATTGGTGGTGGGCCCAGGCAGGTACTTTCACTGAAGAAGAACAACAGCAGTGGGATCAATGGTATCGTCCTACTATGGACGAAGTGGCAAAAGAGCGTTTAGGTGGGCTAATTGCTCAATCACGACAACGTGAAATAACAGCTGCATTGTCTGAACAACGAGAGCCGCACTTCACCTATCCTGCTCTTCAAATCGAAGAGGTACGCAATCGTATTACCGCATTCCTGGAATTAGACACAACGATCTGTCAGGAAGAGCCAAATGCTCTTGTGCGCTTTCTCTACCATGGTGTAATAGAAGATGAGGTTAGTTTTCTACGCATGATAGAGTCTACGTATGAGAAAAATACAGAGCGTTTTTGGGAACTCAATCAGCGTCTGTTCCCAATTCCTACCGTAGAAGAAATGGACTATGCATTAGGGCGAGTCAGGCGCTTACTTCAGCAGGGTTTTGAAAAGCCAGAAACAGCAGAAATAAGCCAGAAGCTGATACACTTCTTGCAGGAACGCCTGTACCTTTCTCTCGACCTGTCAAATGGGAAAGAAGAACCTCTGGTAGTACAAGAACAAGAAGCAACGCTAATACAACAAACCATTTCTCCGCAGGCCGCCAAACGCTTCTATGAAACAATTTTGCATGAGAGTGGCTTTGATGGATGGCAGGTCATCATTGATCCTACTGCCAGTGGGGGACGTATCGAATCCGGGTTACGGCAATTTTTTATTCAAGACATTCCGGTCACTCTTGACCGGGTCAGGTATTATGTCGCACATGAACTGGCGGGGCATGTCGCCCGTTCTATGGCCGGAGAACGTTCGTTGATTGGACTGCTGGGGATAGGCACGCAAGACTATTCCACAACGGAAGAAGGTTTGGCACTCTATCATGAACGCCAAACAGCAGCTTTGCATGGACAACCATTTTCTGATTCATCACTCTGGTTAGGCACGTTAGCAACAGGCTTAGCAAGTGGCGTTGCTACCCCTCCTCAGACCTTTCACTCACTCTATATGTTCTTTGCCCTATTTTACCTGCTTCATCGCCGCATCTGGAAGCCAAACGAGGATATGCAAGTGGCACAGGAAAGAACCCGGCAGATCGCTATTTCGCGCTGCTTGCGCACGTATCGAGGTGTCCCAGACCTTGAACGAGCAGGAATATGTTTGAGTAGCGATGTGGTCTACCTGCGGGGAATATGGAAAATTGAACGAGCTGTAGCACAAGATGAGACGATCCTTGACCGACTTGCTATAGGAAAGATTGCGTATGAACTGCTTCCCATGGTACAAGATTTGGAGATTGCTTCTCCACCTCAACCATTGCGTCAATTAGCCTATCATCCAGAACTGGATGCTTACATCCTATCATTTGACTCAACCAAAGAAGACGATGTGAATATGCATAAATATGCATAAATAAACCAGGAAACTATGGTATAGTTGGAATAGAACTTTGTTGGTTCCAGCAGTAGGCCGTAGCGCAAAGGAGGAATTTTATCATGTATCAGCAGTATCTTCTACACATGGCTGACAGTATGCCAGACCCGGAACCCGACCCACCTGAAAAAGATGGCTAGCGGTCTTTTTGAATGGACGCTTGCTGTGTTCTGATAGTTATAAGGAAATTTGAGGGCATTTCCTAACTGTCAAAAGTAGGGTAAACTGACTCCAGACGAGGCTAGCTCCCTCGTCAAAGGAGTCAGTCGATGATGCCTACAATTTACAACCAACAGGCACCGGTCCCGCCCCCATCATATCATCGTCGAGAAGCTCAAGCGGTGGCCCAGCGAGCGCGGGCGTTACATCTCAATGCCCTCAGCTTGATCACAACGTTGCACCTGCTAGCTTTATGCCGCCTGGCCGTTCAGGTGGCCCATCGGCGCTGTCCACCGCCGTTGCCTCAAGGCGCAGGCGGTCGTCCACGCAGCTACCGCGACGAGTCCTTGTTACTCATCGCCTTACTCAAAACGCTGTGGCGACTCTCCTACCAGGATGGGCATGACTGGCTGGAGAGCTGGCCCGCTCTGGCACTGGCGTGTGGCTTACCAGTAGGAGCCAATGGCAAGCCGCGCATCCCCAGCCCGTCCCAACTGTGTAAACGCTGGCAAGCGGCAGGAGCCCCTCCTTTTGAGACCCTCTTTGTCCTCACGGTTTGGCGTGCCCTCCGTTGTCATCTGATCAGCGCTCGCGATCTGATTATCGATAGCGCTCCCATTCTGGCCTGGCGCAGAAGTGATCCTGATGCGGCCACTGGTCACGCTCCCGCACACCATCCTCGCCCGCTGCTACGCGGCTATCGCGTGCATATCTTGCTCTGCCGCGGCTCCGGCTTGCCCGTGCATTTCCTGCTCTCGCCTGCCAACAGGCATGATGCCCTCTTTGCTCGTCCACTTTTAGCACTAGCCGTTCGTCTCTATGAGATTCGTCCGCGCATCATTCGCCTGGATGCCGCTTATTGGGGCCTTCAGCTTATCCACTGGATTCACGCCACCTTGGGAGCCGTTGCTGTGGTACCCTGGAAGCCCAAGCGGCAAAAGAACCGCTCATGTTTGCCACCCACCTGGACGAAAGAGGAATTGGGCAAACGGAGTGCCATTGAACGCTTCTTTGGCCGCGTTTTCCTCTTCTTTTGTCTGCAACGTCCTCCTTACTCCGGCTGGTCGACCATTGTCCGGCAAGTCGCCTTAACCTATAGCGCCTCCATCATCGTCGGTTTGGCGGCATGGCAAGCTCACCGTCCTGATCTCATCCGTTCTCCCAAACGCGTTTTAGCTCATCTCTGGGAGGATTCTGAGTTATGAAACGCCCTCGAAATTTGTAAGATCGAACGACGGTGGACAGCATACCCAGAATTGAACGGCATGGTAACCTTCTCTTCTGGGCATTCCGTTGAAAGGAACACTTCCTAATATATATCCTATAGAAGATTTTTTATCAGATGTTTTACTGTCAACGCACGTATGAAAATAGAGGAATGGAGAAAGCAAAACGCGCTGTAAAGCAACAAGTAGATTGGTGATGGATCGGACGATATCGCGAACTAAATTCGTATAATGCTTACTAGTGGTGGACGCAAGAGGAGCCGTTCACAGAAGAAGAGCAACGGCTCTGGAATCAATTATATCGTTCAGGCGTTGATACGACAACGAAAGGAAAGCTTTACAGTCTGATCGTCCAATCGCGGCAGAGAGAACTGGATGCGGCACTCACTCTTTACCACGTATCGTCTTGCCAATAGCTGAGGGAGCTATAGTAGCTGTTACATAACTACCAAGCAATGATTAGATGACGCAGATCTTCTTTGTGCGTCTTAATAGGCACTGCGAGCAGAATCCAGCGATGGCGAGCTTTTCACATTTCCTTGAACAGATTGGGTACAAAGATACTTTCGATGATTGAAAGAGTTCCAAGCTAACTGTTGGGAGAAACGAATGTCATAAATCACCAACGCGTTCTAGGACCATTGTCGTGCCGTTATTAACAGCCTCACGAGAGAGGGATAACCATAAAGATATCGCACAGGTCGAGCAGGTCACAAGCGAGGATGTCATGCGCGTACTGCATCGCTTTCCCTTGCTGGACAAGCAGGTTCTTACAGCGTTAGGACCCCTTGACGAGGATGCGCTGTCCGCAAGCGCGTGATTCCCGGAGAGAAGGCGCATGGCATGCCCTGGCTTGACTTCAATCTCCTCAATGAATAGCAAAATTGGCACATCATTGCTCACACTATACACTTTTTCAACGTGCCGATCTGGCGAGTGATAGACGGGTCAGTGATAGCGGTATCTCCTGCGAGCAAAAACGCTTTGGAGAGAATGACAGAAAGGATGCTGTCGCCCTCAAATGGGATGAATAATGGACCGGACGGTGAAGTGGTCTTTACCGCCTGTGGCATAATACAAAGGTACTGGTCGTTGGGTTCCATCAAAATGTTGCCCGACCCCAGGTGTATTTTATAGGTACGTAGGGTGCCACGTACCACGAGAAAATGCCCTCCAATGCTGCACTGGTTGGCGATGGTGAGATGAGGAAGCAGCCTGCTCAAAAGCTGTTTGCGCGTCTGGGCGGTTGCCGAGAGATCCCCAAAACTATAGGCGTGCCAGTAGTCGCGATACCGCTCCTGTGGGCCACCATCCTGCCAGGTTGGGTCATTGCCCACACTTGCCACACCAATGAACAAATCAACATCACGCATCACTTCGGAAAAGATAAGCGGGGGTATCTGCTCCAACGGCAGTGAGTCTTCAACGGTGTGACGCCGTTGCTGCCGATCGGAGGCGGAACCGTACCCACCACCACTGGCATGTGCCGTGTTCATTGCTGTATAGATAGGATAGAAACGCACCTGATTGGTGGAGACGTAAAGGAACGTACCGGCTTCATTCGTATCTGTTCCGTATTCGTCGCCTGCCCCTTCAATCCAAAACTCGGCACGCAGATTCCAGTACGGCAATTCCAGCGTTGCGGGTGGATAGGCGTCGTCTACCAGCAGGCGTAAGGTATTGCGCCAACCGCGAGCGGCAGCCAGTGCATTAAACTGGTGCTGACGCAGAATGTGGGCAGCAAAACGGTTGGAGTAGATGCGCGTTGTGCGCTCGGCGTCAGTCAGCAGGTAGACTTCGCGATGGGCCTGTTTGAAAGGCTGCGTCACCTGATGCTGTTCCAGCCAGAGTCGCCATGCCAGTACATCAGCAGCATCACAAAAGACAGGATGCCACGCTGAAACCATTGACGTTGCGGAGAGGTTCACCGGGCAGTCATGCACATCTACCAGCGTGCCATCGTGCCAGATGGCGTCAACACTGCATTCACCGTCCGTAAAATGCCAGATCAGGCGTTGGGCGATAGAACCAACGAGAGGATGATGCAGGTAGCGTTCCTGCCAGATGGGCAGTGACCAGGTGCGTTCTGTAAGCGGTAAACGTTCAATACGATCGCGCTGGGCAATAAGCATGCGACCGATGGTATCGGAAAGCCGTTTGAGGTCAGCGAGTTCTGTCTTAGAAGTACGTTTCACTGGAGCAGGAAGGGTCTTGAGCGCATGCCCTGTCGCATCATACCACTGCGTGTGAACGCTGGAACCCGCGAGACGGAGTTCAGCCATCACTGACCCGATGGGGAGACGCACGGTTGCCTGTTCCAGACCAAAAGTGGGAACCGTCAATTCTTCCAGGTCTTCGCGACTCATTCCGGCTCGCTGAGCGGTTTCGTCAAGAGCTTTTTCAATGCTGGCGCGATAGGTCGGCTGTTTCACGTTTAAGCGCACACGTCCAAGTTGGGCAGCCCCATGCAATCCTGGCATTCGGCTGAGAGCATACACGCAGGCTGCTGCCACCTTCGCCGAGCGAGGGCCAAGTCCGGCCAACTTGCGGTAGCCCTCGAGAGCCGCATCGGCGAGTGCGGAGGCAAGGGCCACATCTTCAACATCCGTACAACACCACACCAGGCCTTTCAGGAGCGTCGCATTATCTTCATCCAGCCGCTCGTCATGTTTTGCGCTAAATGCCTCAAGCCACTCACGAGACAGGCAAGCGAAGGTTGCACTATCCAGTGCAGAGGTCAACTGCCGGGCCTGCGCACGCCAGGTACGTGTTGGTACGCTACCTCCAGCGCGAGCGCAGTGACGCAGGAGCGCAAGCCATGCTTCTTCAAAGGTGTGTTCCATGTTCTCAAAGGAAATGAGGACCATCTGTCCCCAGTGATCAGGAAATACTGGTATGAAACGTTCCTGTTGCCCACGCAGGAACAGATCGAGCAGTTTGAGAAATCTGCGTTGATCCGCTGTGGCATCCCACGTAGCAGCTACCTCGAGCAGATGTTCGAGCTGGGGACGGCACACAGCAAGCGTTTCCGGCTCGGCAAGAGAGCGGGCAAGGGAACGCAGTAATGCCTGGGCAGGAAGACGATAGGAAGGATACTTCGTCGTAATCAGCGTCGAGAGGATCGCCTGGATATCATCAACGGTATATGGCAACGTGCGCTTGCACAACTGACTGAGCAGCGTATAGTAAACAAAGGTGCGCGTATCAGACAAAGCAGCACGCATGAGAGCGACCTGGAGTGTGGCATCAGTCTCAAGCAGAGTATGTAAGAGATCGTCAGGGGCAGTTCTCGCCGATTTCTGTTGTTCAGCGAGACGTGAGGATTCAATGCTGGACCGATAGGCGTTCAGCAGATTCAGTGCCTGTGCATCATCTTGCATGTTTAGCCTCCCACCAGAGGAACCAGTTTGAGAAACGTGACTTCAGTCGCGACGGTGAGCGTAATGGATGTGTCGAGGTCAGCAATTTGCCTGTCATCCACCAGGACAATATAGGCGTGATGCAGGAAAGCTTCGACAGCTTTTTCATACTGTGTCTGCCAGTTTAAGCGGTGAGCAGGAGCAAGACGATAGCCATTGAGGGTACGCTCAGCTTCGGTGGGTTGTACAAGACCGTGAAAATAGCCCGCTTTTTTAGCATTATACTCGGTGACTTCCTGGTAGATGCGCCGCCGAATAAGCTCACGCAGACGAACAGTTTCCTCCAGAAAATCCAGACTCCAGGTGCGTTTCGCACCAACAGTAGCTTCATCAATAATGGTGATGGTGGTCATAAAGCCCCTCGCTTCCTTTTGTTCTGCTCTTCTATTCTTTTCGTGGCAGACGAAAAAGGAAGCTGCTATAACAACATTTTTCATTCCTCTTTACTCGCCAGCAACATATTCAAAATATTGAGTTCGTGTGACATGAAGAGATATTTGTCCGTAAACATTTTGCGGCGTGCCTCCCGCAGGTTAAAACTGCGAAAGATCACAAAGGGAAAATCGTCGTAGTTCTTGCCGATGGGGAGTATACTATCGGCGGGGTAAAGGGTACGAACGTAGTTGGAGAGGAGAGCATGGAACGGACCCACTGGACTCTCTTCGTCTTCCGGCTCGCTCTCAAAGTAGGCTTTCATTTCTTTGTGAGCTATAAAGGCCAGTAGAGGAATAGCGTAATGCTGGTCTATGTGGTCAGTCTCTTGCTCATAGTAGGATGTCTTCCCGACAGCCATTTTTTTCAGCTGTTCAAGGAATTTTTTTGCGTCTTTCAGCAGCATACGATCACCATCGGGATAGCGAGTATCGTAGCTCAGTTGCTCTATATCGTGGAGGAGATCAAACTCTACCCCTTGTTGCGCGAGTGTATGCTCAATATCTATCCAATACGCCTCCTGGATAGCGTGGTTCTGAATGGGAACGACTAACAACCCACCGGCGATATAGGCCTGTTCCATTTGCGGCATATCGAGCAGGTGAACAAACCCTTTGCGGGCTGCTTCATGAAACGTGTGCGAGAAGGTCGGTACGCAAGGAATATATGACTGCTTCATGAGCGCATCTTTTTCCGCCTGCTGCATTGGAAGCAGGCGAATCCGGGCCTTACTCAACACCTCTGTGAGACGGGCAGCGACAACATTGAGGCGCTTGTCGTCCCAGTAACGATGCGATAAATCCTGCAGGTCTTTGATGAGCTTTCCCATCCGGGAGGTTAAGGAATCTCCCGCCGCGAGGACCGATTTTCCGCCTATCGGGATCATCATAAATTGCTGCTTCAAACCGATTTCGCCGCTTCCTACGATGCGCGTCATCATCGAAGTCTTCAAAATGATCAGTACATTGAGCAGGTGGAGCATACTTTCACGGACAGACAATGCTCGATCTGTTTGATCCGCATAGATAACTCGCTCTGCAAGGTAAAAAGTGAGTGTCTTCTCCTCCTGATCAAGCTCTCCACCACGACCACGATAAATCACCTGGAGAATTTCCATGAGATTTTGTTCCACCTCAAAACGCGGAATTTCAATCAGGATGTGTTTTGCCCTTTTAAATGACAGACCACGACTCGCTGAGGCTGTCATAAAAACCACGTTTGTCGTATCCTGGTACTTTTCAATGGATTTCCTCTCTTCTTCCGAGATGTTCGCGTGAATCTCTACGTAGTCGGTATTCCGTTGAAAGGTGCCACGAAGCTGACGAATGGTTTGAATCAGCGCCGCAAGGCGTTGCTTATCCTGAATATAGACCAGAAGTTGCGGCGCGTCAGGTTGATCAATGATGGATAGAATATCGCGAATGATGCGTTGTTGGACTTCATTGTGCAATTGTTTACTACGTTCGGTATACGTTTCTTCATCGTATTCCAGAGCATCAACGCCAATGTTATAGGTCACCTGAAGTGAGGATGCAGGATAGGCATTCGTGTTAATGGTAACAGCAGGAAGATGTTTGAAGACAAAATCTTTTCTGGAAACAGGCATAGCATTGCCTTGACTGGTGACGCGGCGGAAATAAATTTTGTCCGGCTCGTAAGTCGTCTCGGATAAATGTTGTGTAATAATGCGCGGATCAACGATGGAGGCATCCGCAACAATAATTTTCGTATTGATGCCATACTTTGATCCCGATGGCAGTAATTCAAAATTGTGCAAAAAGCTGTGGATGCCTTCGATAAACTCAACACCGCTTTCATCGCCGGTGACTTCGTCAATCATGACAAAGATATGCTGGATGCGCTGTCCGATGGCTTGCATTTGCGCAGAATCAACACCCTTGCCTTTACTGCGTGTTCCCTGGAAAATCTTTTCGAGATGGCGCAGCGTTGTATTCGTCCCATGGTGTGTGCGTTTCAAGGATTGGATTGCGACAGTCGCAACAATCGCGTTCGAAAGTGGTTTATCTATAGCCGCGTAAAGGGCGCTACACAGGCTATCGAGAACGCCACTGATGCGTTCGCCTTTATCAATGAGCAGCCCTTCTTGAATTTCCTCTAATTTCCGTTGGCTTGCTCGTTGTCTCTCCGCTTCCTCACTCTCCATGAAAATAAAATCAACGCCGTGTTCGTGAAAACGGTCTTGCCGTTTTTTCGAGTAGTAGTGGACGGTTGGTTTCGTCTGGTTACTGCGGATAATGATAGAATTAGCGGTGAGGGCCAACAAGTTGTCACAGTGTAAGCCGAACTCATCTTCGCGGAACTTCTTGATAATATCAAGGTTTACCTGTTTGCGTGGACTGACATACAAAAAAAGGAAGCCTTCGCCACGCATAGAGCGCTCTTTCAAAAATTGGACGACAGCGGTAGTTTTACCAATACCGGGATTCCCAGTAAGAAAGAGATACGGCGTTGAGCCTGCCAATTCTTGTTTCGTCAGTTGCCCATGAATGTATTGAATACTCCGACCCTCGTATTCTTCTGGTTGGAGCTGGCCCCGTATTTCAGCGGTGATGAGATCAGGAGCAAGAGGTGCCTGCGTATTGACAAAATTGTCGATGGTTTCCTGGTGAGTAAGCCAGTGTGTGCCGTCACCCTCATCAATAAGGTGTATTAGCTTGTTGACAAATCTTCTGCCATCATGAAAACCCCTGGCGGCGGCCTTTGTGATGGTATCCAGTACATGAGTTCGCTCATCATTGATCGCTTGCCAGGTAAGCGCCGATTTATAGATATCCGCACATGTTTCCAGCACGGAAAGCTGCTCTTTTTTCGCGGATATCGTACTGATGCCACGATCGGTATAGCCTACAACATTAAAGACTACCTCATCCTGTTCACTAAGAATCTTTTGCCGCTTGAGAAATTCGTAGAAGCTATGAGCGTAACTTGCTGCCTGTATAAGTTTCACGCTTTCCTTATCGTTGCGCTTGAAAGCGGTAAAGTAGTGGCGCAGTTTGCCTGAAAGAACTTCTGAAGAAGCTGTCTCTGCATCGGTGTCAATGTCGAGATTCGTAAAAACGCTTTTTGAACGCATATAATGAATATCTGTTGCCAGGATCTGCCGTATTTTCTCAATACTGGCAAGATCACCGGCATCTTGAAGTGAGCTTAGAGCAAATACCGAGATATCAACGCTGAGAATGCGCCATTTTTTTGCATAACGCAATAGTAGCAAGAGATCAGCACGCAAAAAATTCCCCTTGCCCGTATACTCACGAATATCCTCCTCAGTTAATGAGACAGGGTATCCTTGCGTGCGGAACTGCTCCATCAATTCATGAGCGGCTGTGCGCTCGTTTTTATGGTAGGTTTCCAGACTGTTCTGCCCATAGAAATTGCACTGTAAATAGACGATGCTGCGCGGTCTGAGTGGTTTTTCGTTGCTGAACGACTCGATGTATTCCGTAAAGAAATTGAGTCCACCAAGATATCCGCGCTGGAGTAAGAAGAGTACCCAGCGTTCGAGCGTTTCCTTATCCCATGTACTGATGACGCCACTGCGCTCACAGAGTTTTGTATAGAGCGGCTGAAAATGCAATGCAGCGAGGTCTTGTCTGTAGAGATCACCAAAATAGGTGGGAATATTCGTTTGCCGGTGAATGGCCGCGAGAATACCAGTGTTAAAACCGATTTCAAAGAGGCGGCCCATATCCTCCGCAAAGGTATCGCGTGTATGAAATGCGGCAGAGTCCGAAAATGGTTCTTTCATTGTATGGTATCTCTCTTGCTAGTATTGTTCTTTGTTCATGACAGCCCGCACAAGGGTAAGGAACGCTAGCATATTGAAACGCACATGCGCTCGCATATGAGGGAAAACAGCAATTTTGCCGATGGCTGTGTCGCCGATAACGTGCGTGTACGGATCAAGTTTGAAACCGAGATCGCGTGGCTTTTCGTAGCGTGAGAAATGCAGGAGCGTGATAAAGTCAACGATGTCGCCTTTGAGCGATTGAGGAATATTCTCACTGAGCAGGTCTGACCAGATATACTGATCATAGGTCGGATCGTTCTCATATACATTGACCAGCGTTGAGTAAGACATGACACCATTGTACACCGGCTGCTTATTCACGTTGATGCCGCTGAACAAGTTGAGAAAGATCAGTGAGCGTTTACTCGGATCCAACGCTACGTATGACAATTCTCCCAGATCATCAATATAGAGTGAATCGGCAGCTAATGCCTTCTTCATCTTGCGTCGGGGATTGACGACGTAGTACTTGTCACAGAAAACAGGGTACACTTTGATGCCCGCTCCAACTTCGCGCATAGCCTGAATCACCGTTCTTCCCATGAAGAAGAGGTCTTCAGTACTGTTTTTATCCGAAATATGCAAGGTTCTACTGTAGGGGGCGTGCGCGACGAAGAGAAAATGCCGGTATCCCTGAGCATAACAGGCCTTGACCTGCGCAATAAGCGTTGCCGGTTGCTCATATATAAGGTATGATGGCTGGTTAGCAGAGAAGGTAGAAAGCGTGCCGATGCGCACGTATCCATCCGACTGTCGCTCAATACCGATCACTTCCCCATAAATGGTCGCCTGATAACTGTCCGGAGTTTTCTTGTTCACGTCGCTTTTTCGGCTGGATACCACAACTATAGCAAGTTTATCAAGCTGGCGACGTGGAACGGTCTGTGATGGAGAGAATGAATCTTGCGCGGGCAAAGGAAGCTGGAAACGGCGCGGTAAAGCCGCATAGAGGGAATTGAGCGCACTGTTGAGTTTGTAGAAATCGTTTCCCTGAGCGAGCAGCGTGTCAAGATGAAAGCCTTGCGAACCGGCTGTATAATCCTCGGCGAGAAGATGCGCAAGTGTTTTAGAGAGCGCGTGAATAAATTCCTCTTCATCATACTTCTTGTAGGGTTCATCGGCTGCTTTTTGCTGGGTATGCAGGCAAACGACAGGGAAAAAGAGTCTGCGCTTTTCTACCCCTGTAATATTATCGGCGAGCAACCTGATAAAAGTATAAGCAAGAAGCTGGTAGGTAAAACGGTACACAAAAGCCCGCTCTGAGTCTGACGCAACGCCGGGATGATGACGATAACAGAGAACGATGCGACTATTCTCCTGAAATATGTTTTTGTAGCGATCCAGCGCATCATTATCATAAGGAGCGAGGAAAATTGGCAGTGCCTGAACACCTGCAATCTCATAGCTCATCTTAAACTGTTCGCGTGGATCATCCGTTTCGTAAAAGTAGAGCGGGTCAAAAGCCAGGTGAAGGGGAAGTTTGCAGAGAACATCCTGACTGGCATTCGCTCCCTCGACTGCGATATATTTGAGCGCATCTTTTCCATCGTTCGTCACAACGGCATCCTGAAAAAAGATGCTGTGCGTCAGCATGTTGTCAATGTCCTTCACCAGCACATCTTTTCTCAAGCTTAAAACAAGTTGTTGCGCAGAATGCCCAGTACTATCATTGGGAAGTTCGAGAAACTCAATCAGCGCATCTCTCAAGAGGTTCAGATTCCCCGGTGCAGTTGATACAATCTTCTCACGCAATTGTCGCAATGCCTTACATTTGTCATCATCACTGCCCTCGCGAAATACCTTGAGAATGTCCCTCTCGAAATCTTCGGCAGGTTTATACCTGGGATCATGCATGTTAACGAAGACAAAATAGTAGAGTAAAGCCACTTTCAGGACACGCTCACGAAAATGCACCTGTGAAGTGGCTTCCGCTTCCCGTTGCTGATATGCCTTACTGCCTGGGTCAAGCAATGCCGCGTAGTAGTCAAAGGCAGGTTTTCCGCCACCTCCGTGAATTTGAACGTCGCCATTCAGTTTGAGCTTGAGGCCATTGACAAACGTCTTCGCCCCTTGCACGTAATCGGTGCTTTCCCCAAGTGACCCTTCGACTTCTGTAATAATGGGAAGGATATTTAATATATCAGAGCGAGAAAACAGATCACGAAGATTTAGATGTGTTCCTTGATACGTTACCCCATAGTATCCATCAATTTCTCGCTCGATATACTCGTTCACAAGACGAAGTCGCTCAATGAAAATTCTTAGCAAATTGAGACCAGTCTGTTTTTTGGGATCGCTAATCCTTCTAGCGCTCATCGCTTTATATAAATAAACCAGATACGATACCCTGGCACTCCGCTGGACACGTGCGAGAGATTCGCGAATGAATATTTTACGGAGCATGGAGAAAGAGGAATCCTCCTTATTTGCCATAAGTTGCAAGGTTTCTTTAGCCTCCTCTATCTCCTCTTCGTCCGCCCCCTGCGTTTTCAGATAATTGCAAATTCCATTAATCAGCTGGCGGTCAAAGTTTTGAATATCTTGCACCTGGATAGTCAGCTTATGCCCTTTTAATCGAGGTTCGTTTCCGCTCTGCTTCGGCTGAATATGAAGGCGTTGTTTCTCGAAAGGATTCTCTTTGTCAAGTTCGTACTTAAGGCCAGTCTTTGTCTTGTCCGAAAGCCTGGGAGTTGAGAAGGTAGCTATAGATTTGGGTAGGCGAGTAACATAGGTTTGGATGGAACGAGATTCAGGGTTCTTGCCGGGTAAGGTGTGTAAAGCACGCTCAAATGACGTGCGTAATTCTTGGAGAATTAAACGCTCGAACTGCTCGCTAAACTCCTCTTTTTGAGCCGTTGTAGGCATGTGAATTGCCGCCTGTGTCGTTCCGTCTCTGTTCTCAAAGGGATATCTATTACTTGAGGCCAACTGCTGCGCGACGGCATCAGCAAGCTTATCAATATCAAATGTTACCGATTCATCTCGAATCGAAAATAATCTCTCCGTTTTTTTCAAGTTATGCATGATTGCTTCGAAGATATTCCGATAATCCACCGTGGATAGATTATCCAACCCGACTTCCAATGTACTCATAAATACTCCCTGAGGTATTTCCCTCTTTCAGAAGGAAAAGAGGATAAACGAACCTCATGCTCCTTTCTTGACGCAAGCAGACAATGATACTTTATGGGCAATAGTATACTTCGATATATGTATGAGATTACCACATATATTGATTATTTCCAAGTGACATAGTTTATTCCGGTAATACTTAATAGTAGAATATATGTTCTACTATAGAACAGAATATGAGAATTACTGGAAATAGCGGGAAAAGCTAGCACCTTTTTAACCGTTGCGAGATATTGCATATCTAATTCAAAGTCTTGATCAAACTAGAAAGAAAACTCTACCAGAAGATGTGATTAGAGCTGGCTCATTTTCCGGATCATTCTATGATTTTTGCATATGGGGAACTTGCAAATAATTTTCCCGTGCTGTCAATTTCGTCTTAGTAATCGGTCTAACCATGGACGCTTCTGCTCTGTGATTTGTGTCTGCGGAATAACAGTAGTCCCTTTTTGCTGTACGGCTATTATTTGCGGTGGCGTATGATGATCGGATTCCTGATTTAGGGCAGTAGCAGGTATTGAATACCGTTCAGGCATTGAAATAGCAGAATGTTTCGCGGTTTCTATAGCCTTTGTGAAAATTTGCCATGCCTCATCAACATTTTCATTGATTACTGATGCGGGTTGTGCAAATTTGCCCGGCCCAAACTCTTTCAATGACGGCAGATGTCCGAGCCCTTCCTCCAGTTGAACATACCAGAAACTCAGTTCTGCCAGTTTGTTCAATTTTATATACTGGTCCCACTCCTGTTTTCTCGCTTGAAAGTCTTGATAGCCTGTTTTAGTATTTCTCTGCGCGTATGTCTCTCCACCCAGAGTAACGAATACAGCAAAGGCAAATGTCATCTTATCCGATGGTAGGGCGGAAACTCGTTGTGGGTGTACCGGTGATTTTTCTCGTATTGCGCCATACAACTGACTTACATCACCGCCAAACCAGTGATTGGTAGCCGCTTCAGCAAACTTTGCAAATTGTTTCGCAGTTGGAGCCTTACCCGTTTCGTGCAAAAGTTGGTTATATGATTGACCTGCCGCTCGTATTTCAGACTCCCATTGCTTCCGTATATACTGTTTAAAATAAGCATTCGTCCATTCGCGGCGGTGCTGGGTAATGATATCTCGCAATATTTCAAACCCTGCCCTTCGACTTCCTGCATTTGTAGTCATTGTAATGGATATGCCGCTCAAACCCTTGATAGTTGATGAACTTTGAACAATTGGCTCTGGTAGGCCAAGTTTTGCCTCTGCTTTTACCAGTTCATCGAACAGTCGGGTATCTATCGGAGTATCAAGTTCCTTCAAGGCTTGAGTTTCCCGGCGATAATACTCGGCAAAACCTGCAAGATCAGTACGTGACGAAGGCCCTTCGCAAATAAACCAAGCGGTAAGCGCACAGCCATGCCAAAACTTCAAAGCAGGTCCCAGAGATTCGATCAGCAGAGAATGGGGAAAAGGTTCACTAATGATGCGGTCAGGCCAACGTGGAAGCATGATTGCACCCCAGAGTTGTTCTATGTCGGAAAGCATGGCCTTCGGTAAAAGGTCCAGGTAGAGTCGCGGCTGATATGGCGACTGGAGGTGATTATAGAAATCAAAAGAACGGTGATCCTCTACCAATCCCCAGAGTGGTTTCATACCTCTGCTTTGACGTGCATGAAGCTCATCAAAAATTTGCCAGTAACGACTCAGTACGTCAACACGCGAGATTACAGGGGATTTTCCAGTCGATTGCTGCCAGTATGCGGCCATCATGCGTTCAACTTCTTCTGTCGCAACGCCCATTTGAGCCGCTACCGCTGCTACTTTGGCTTCGCTTGCTCCTCCTACATGAATGCGCGTTTCCGGTAATGCTGTCACTATTTGCTCATCTGCATGAGGTTCTTCGCCAATATAATCAAGAAATGCTAACCAGTCACCTCCAAAGTACCCGGCAAGCATACGTTCCAGAGGCTTTGTTAATACCTGTTTTCGTATTGCTCGCCCATCACCTTTTGCTTTTTTATAGTACTGATCGAGCAACAAACGAATGCAGTAGGCCCGATAAAGGGCTGCCATTTCGGGTTTTACCTGACGCGCCAGCGCTATCAGGAATCGTTGTTTTGCAGCATGGTGCTCCTGGCTCCGAAGCTTAGACCATCCACCTCCATAACGCATAACCGCGAGTTCATCTGCAACTGAAAAACCGAGTGCTTCTAGCAGAAGGTCAACATCTCTCCAACTTTTGAGTTGATCCTCTCGCTTTCTGCTTCCTGTAAGACGGCTTCTCAATAGAAGTGGCAACATAAGCGTTTCAAAAAGTGGTTCAAGTACTGCCCAGAAGAAAAGGGCATCGGCAGAATGAGCAAAAGCGACACGACAATGCTCCTCCCAGGAGCTAATACTTGCAAAACGAGATAATTGCCGGAAATTTGCTGGAAAATGAATCATTCCTACCCTTAAACTGGCATCCGAAGGAAGAAACCAGGCACCCCGTGCCTGCTGCTGATCCAGGCGAAATGTGTTCTCAATAAATGCGCGATCAGCATCATTCAAGCCTTGAATGGCAATAGTATATTCTTTTTCCTTGCGCTGAATTATCTCAACGACCCGTTCTCCTCGGAGGCTTCGCACGAGTAAATTGCCTCCGAGCGCATCTATCGCCGTGAATCTAACCTTTTTATTCTGTTCATTTTCAAGATGAAGAAGGGCTTCCGATGATTTTAGCTGTAAAGCCGCTCGACCAAACGATGGTACCATTTCATTCATTGAATTGCCTCATTATCTGTAGAAATTGCTCAAAGGTCACGGGATGATCTGTCATCTGCGCATAACTCGCATACCGCTGAGCCAATGCTTCTTGTTCACGCTCCAATCGTCTTTTCTCAACCCTTCCCTCATCAAGGATAACACGATCATGGATGATGCGTTGTTCAATAGTGCCATGCTCAAATATGACAAATGCCTCCGGGTGGAAGACTCCATCACGTCCATTTGTTCCGGGGAGTGCTTCATCTCCATCTAGAGTTTGCTCTTTATAGGAAAACGCATGAATCGTTCTAGGATCCATGTCATTTTCCTGAAAAAGTGTGTCAATATGCTCATCCAGGCCAAGTTCTGCATGATAGATAATATCGAGCATCTGTTTTTCTGGTCCCACTCTTCCAATGAGCGATGGATGTGTCAGGACACGGATACCTCTGCCGATAAACTGATAAAATTCACTGAAACTTCCATATGATCGTATCGGTACGACAATCGTAATGGGAGGGAAATCGTAGCCTTGTCCGAGCATCTTTAGTTGCACGATACCTTGCAGGTCTCCTGAGTCTTGTTCAAAGCGAGCGCGTATGGACTTAATACGAGCATCTGTCATCGAGTAGTGTACGTGTGCACATGGTATACCATGCTCTTCAGCAATGCGAGCAATCTGTTCAGCATGACGTTCTCCCAGCGCCGAAAATAAGACACGAGGCTTCATAGGGTAAAGAAGTTCCGTTTGCTGATCAAGAGCGATCTTTACTGCACGCATCACCTGACGGATAGAAGCATCGGATTTTGCTGTAATGCGAGCAAGCTTCCGTTCATCTTTCACAATTTCAAGCAACGCATCACGACCAACAATTTCTTCTCGACTCCCGTCAGGCCATACCATTTCGTACGTTGTCTCTATCGTATTGGGAGCAAATCGGTGAATACATAAGTTTTTTGCATGTCCATCAGTGATGGAATCAACCAGTCGGTACCGATAAACGACATCTGCATCGATCGGTTTGCCATCCAGCCGTTGAAAACAGGCAGACATAAGGAGCGTTCGCGCCCTGTGAAAATGGCGAAATGTTCTTTGATAAGACTCAGCAGCAGCAATATGAGCCTCATCAACGACAATAAAGTCAATGTCGTCTGTATCAAGTTTTGCTAATAAATCGTCCTGGTCTTCTCCATTGCCGAGGGAATGAAAATTCGTGACGATGATATCAGCTGCCAAGAGTTTTTTCCGTGATACATGACGAATGGGGCCTGAATCACGATCAAGAGTGAGAACCAGAGGGGGTTTGCAGCCAGGAATTAATGGTCCATCCGGGAGGCCATACAGTACATTGCCAACTGTCTGATGATCAAACGCCTTATCAAAGGTGCCTCGAATAACACTTCCGGGCGTAATCACCATTGCCCGGCGTCTGGTAAAGGCCAGGCAAGCAAGAACTCCAAGTGCTGTCTTTCCTGAGCCAACCGACATGACACATGCCGCATTCGTACCACCCGATCTGAAATAGTTGCCTAAAGCGGCAAAAGCCTGAATCTGGCAATTCCGCAGCGTCTTCAAATTGAGTTTGTGACGAACGTATTCAAAATAGGATAATGGCATCTCTCCTGTAAACCTGGATGTAGAGGTCAAACCGAAAAGTGGGTCTGGAGACATCTCTGGCCGCTCGATGACCGGGTGCGGGTTGATCAGGGTTGTAAGCAGAGCATCTTGCTTGAGGACTGATTGTAGTTGCGCCACACATCGTGCAGGATCGCTTCGAATCGTGTCATAGGAAAAACGTATAACGATCCATCCGGCGGCATGTAAATCATTTTGCCGGAGCCTATCATAGCTAAATGCCGTTCGATTCCCATGAAACTCGAAACCATCTAGCTCAACTGCGATAAGCCGTTGCTGGCCCATAATAGCATAATCAATTCGATACGTATGCTCTGCCCACGAAACTGTATGTTGGGGGCTGACTCTGTATACAATCTCTGATAGTGTAGCCGGTGTGAGAATCCAACGAAGGAAAGCATATTCAAGAAATGACTCAGCGGATAGTTCGTCGTATACCGCCATTTCAACTCACCTCTTCAGCTTCAAGAGAAGCAATGCGGGCCTTGATGCGTTCAAGTACTTCATGTTGCTGATTGAACCGTTCAGCAATTTCAGCTACCTGAAGTGCTTCATAAAGATAGCCCTCTTGCTCATATAATTGCAGTAGTGTATCGAATGTCGTTATCCAGAAATGGCCCTTTTCGTTGTTGACAACAGTAAAATCGGGATGGTTTTGTACCAGGCGAATATCCAGCCAGCAAAGTCGTTCGAGTTCTTCGAGTACCCACGGTTGCAGCCGATGTAATCTCCATAGCTCTGAACAACATCCTTGAATGGCAAAGTGATAATCACTCAGTTCCCCAGGAAGTTCCAGCGTTTCATACAGTTGACGCAGGCGTGTTTGTACATCAGATTCTGCAATGTGAGTTTGTGTTTTCCACTGTTTTGCTGGCGAAGCCGATGTAGTGCCAACGGTGTTATCTACCATAGGCCAGGATAAAAATTCGTGTTGTTCATGAGGTGAGTTAAGCATACTATAGGCACCAACATGAGGAACTGCATCATGCCCCGGCAGTTGAAAACGGTTAATGCCTGAATTACTGGTATACTCTACCCCTGGAACCTCAGCAAATCGTCGAAACCACTGTACCATACTACCTCGAAATATTATCAGGCACTGATAGTACCCTTTATTCCCCTGACATTCCAATAGCTTGTATTGTATAACTTAATGTAGGGTGCGATGAGTATAACACAACACTAAAGTCTTTGTCACACCTCTTATTCCAATATTCTCACTGATGGGCAGGGTTGAATATCTATCAATGCCAAAATTCCCTCTTGCATTGCAGTTACCATACCAGTATACTGTTGCTACATCCCTGCAAAGCTAATCTGTTGCGGGTACGCGACATCTTTCTGTTGTTCCAGACAATGGCTAGAAAATGGGGAACGTTATCGTGACCATCAGTGCTGCTCTCCCTCACGCGGGTCAAACTGTTTACGTGCGCAATCGCCCGGCCCTGGTGCGCTCGGTCGAAGAATTTCTCTGTTGCTTGCCGACGATGTTGGCCTCGGTAAGACCATCGAGACGGGACTCATTCTCTCTGAGCTATTTGTGCGCCGCCGTATCCGGCGCGTGCTGATTATCTGTCCAGCTTCATTGCAATTACAGTGGCGCGATGAGATGCGCGAGAAATTTCATCTCGATTTCACCATTGTAGACCGCGATGAAACCTTCCGCTTGCAGCGCGACCTTGGTGTAGATAGCAATCCCTGGGCATCCTATCCACGCATTATTACTTCGATGGACTACCTGCGTCAGAAGGATGTGTTAGCCTCGTTCAACGCCGGTACCGGGCGTATCTCCGGGCGTTTTGAAGCTATCCTTCCCTGGCAAATGCTGGTTGTTGACGAGGTACATAACCTGGTACCTTCGGGCTATGGCGATGATAGCGACCGCTGCGAGATGTTACGCCGTATCGCACCATTGTTTGAGCATCGTCTCTTCCTCTCGGCAACGCCACATAATGGCTATACCGTCTCTTTTACCGGACTTCTCGAGTTGCTTGACCCGGTGCGTTTCCAGCAAAGTGCGCGGCTCACCGAGCAAGATCACCAGCAAATCTTGCTTACAATGGTACGCCGTCTCAAGCAAGATTTGTCGGAAGAAGGTGAAGTGGAGCGATTCGCACCCCGCGATGTGCATGGCATTGCTGTTCCTATACAGGGGACGGAGAAGCAATTGTTCGATGCATTGCGTGCCTATCGTGACGCCTTACACCGCCAACTTGGGAAGGTTGGGAAGCGCGAGCAACACCTGGGCGGATTTTTGATCAAGCTGCTCACCAAGCGCTTGCTCTCCGGCTCATATGCCTTTGCCCGCACATGGTGGCAACATGTTGAAGGACTGCAACTCGAGGATGGTGGCAGCGTAGATGTCGCCGAACATTCCATTGGCCGTGCGGAGTCGTCAATCAACGATGACGAGGAACGGGCACAACGCGAAGAGGACGCTATCAAACAGGCTGGTGCCTGGCTCAAGCGGTACGCGGATCCACTGGCAAAGCAGCGCGAAGCAGTCAATAGCTGTCTGACGCAGTTGGGCTGGAGCGTCAATGCACTTCAGCAAGGTTTGCGTAACCTTCCTACGTTGCCGTCTGATGCACGGTGGGAAGCATTATTGGAGTGGATCAATACCCATTTGAAACATGATCATACGTTGCGCAACGATGAACGGTTGCTCATCTTCACGGAATACAAGCATACGCTTGACTATCTGATCGAGCGACTACGTCGCGCCGGACTAGCCCAACCGCAGGTAGAAAGCCTCTATGGTGGAGCTTCTAGCAAGCAGCGTGAAACGATCAAAGAAGCCTTTAATGATCCCTGGCATCCATTGCGTATCCTGGTTGGTACTGATACAGTTTCTGAAGGCATTAGCCTGCAACTTTCCTGTCGCTATGTCATTCACCAGGAGATTCCCTGGAACCCTATGCGCTTGGAGCAGCGCAACGGGCGTGTTGACCGTCACGGACAGGAGCGCGACGTTCACATTTTCCATTTCACCAGCAACGACGAGGCCGACTTGCAGTTCATGGCAAGAGTTGTTGACAAGGTCAAGCAAGCGCGGGCCGATCTTAGCAGCGTTGGGCAGGTTATTGACAGTGCCATTGAAGAACATTTTACGCTAGGTACCCTCTCCGCGGAAGATTTTGAGCAGCGTGTCGAGGCAGCCCGACACGACCCACAAGAGCAGGAAGATTTGCGTAGACGCGACCGGGGCGGTCGTGAGGCTAGCTGGCGTGCTGCGCAACGTTTACAGGCAACTGAGCAGACACTGGAATTAACACCTGAGCATGTGGCACGTGTATTGCAACAGGCTATCAGTCGCGAAGGCGGCGAACTACGCCAGGAAGCAGATGGCATTTACCGCTTCCGTAAAGTGCCTGCATCCTGGAAAAAACTGGTCAAGGAAACGATCGAACGTCAGGGGTCTGCGCTGCCCAAGCTTGTGTTTGATCCTGCCTATTTTGAGGTGCAAAACAATGGACGCACCATCTTCAAACCCCGTACCGACGCGGTGCTGATTCGCCTGGGCCATCCCTTGATGCAGCGAGCAATCGGCACATTGCGCCGCAACCTGTGGAAAGACGAGGGAATGACGCGCTGGACAATTCAGCAATGCGCTTTGCCGTCGAGGTCACATGACCTGCTGCTACTCTCCTTGCTATTAGAGGTGACAAACGAATTTCATGAAATCGCCCACCAGGAGGTGCTGCTGTTGCCTTTTGAAGTACATGGTAATACGCTCTATGAAGTAGAACCTGCGCTCTGGCAGGAACTGAAAACCCTGCCTCGTACTATGCTCTCCGAAGAAGCACTGAAAGTCCAGATACCGCGTATCCGCAATCTGTGGGCATCACATGAACAGCAGATTCGCGATATTGTCAGGCAAAGACGCGATAGTTCTCGCAAGGATTTTACGCAGCTTCTGCGCAGCCGTCTCCGGCAAGAGCAACAACAAGAACGAGCGATGTTCGAGGAACGGTTGAGAGAACTCGAACGGCAGAAACAGCCACGATATCTACTCCAATTGCGCCGCGATATTGAAAGGCAACGCAAAAAATTGTCTCCGCAACTCGCGCTTTTTGAAGATATACAGCTAGAGAAACAGGAGGCAGAGCAACGGCTACAGGAGATGGAGTGGCAGCTAGAGCATAATTACATTGACCGCATGAAGGGTCTTGTACAGGAAGAGCAGACACGCATTATACAGGAAGTATTGCCGAGACGTTACGCGCTGGCAACGGTGGATGTGCAGCCACTCGCGGTTGAGTATATTGTGCATGGCAGTGGAAAGGAGCAGCAATAGGATGCCGGTAATGAGTCATACAAACATTCACGCCTGGTGGTCGGATTTGCGCCATAACGGGCTGGTAGTTGCTCCCCCACTGCTCGAAGAATACTTCCCCAACGGGCCTGTTATCCCCAGGTCTTATACGTACCAGCGCCTGCGCGAACGATATGCGGTCTTCGAGACATGGTGCCAGAGTCCGCGAGCCTACACGCAAGGAGCCGACCAGGCTCCCCTCTATACCTGGCTGGATAGCGTCCTCGACACTTTTCTGGGTCATGAGCAGGCACGCTGGCAAAAGGGGAATCATGTTTCCTCAAACTGGAAATATGAGACGCTCCAGCACGAACGTTTATCGCCGCAGCGTGTTCTTTTCCGCAGCAGCAACCAGCGCGAGCCAGCCCTCTTTGTCCGTGTGGAGCAGACACGCCAGTTGAATCAGGGGCAAGGGCGCACAGCTTATAGCAAATTGCTGGAATTGTTGCGAGCCAAAAACGTCAAACTTGGCCTGTTAACCAACGGACGGCAATTTCGTCTCTGTTACGCGGGCCTGGACTACGACTCGTGGGTAGAGTGGGATACAGAAGCATGGTTCTCAGAGGAAGAGTTGCGCCGCCAGTTACATGGTTTTTATACGTTGCTGGGACCGGAGGGCATGAATCCACGCGGGCCATATAGCTTCCCGTTGCTGGAGGCAGCCGAGGCTTCGCGCACGCGCCAGGGCGATTTATCCGCCGTGATGGGCGAGCAAGTACGCGAGGCGGTCGAATTATTGCTGAATGCCGTAAATCAGGCCGTGCAGAAGAATGCTGATCTGCTTGATATGGTGCGCACAACGCCTTCCGGTACCATATTGTCTGAGCGACGCATGTTGGAAGCCCTCTACCAGGCGGCGGTACGCATTATCATGCGCATGGTGATTATTCTCTTCGCCGAGGCACGCGACATGTTGCCGCGCTCGCTGGCACCCTACTCTGACAGCTATGGTCTCGAAGGACTGTACGAACAGTTGCGCCGCGCCGAACAGTACGAAGGTCGTAGAGCGTTGGAGGAGCGCGATAGTGCGTGGGCGCGGCTACTCAGCCTGTTCACTCTCATTTACTATGGTTCAGCGTCACCGAATCTTCCCGTGCGCGAATACGGCGGCCTGCTGTTCCGTTCAGGGACATACGACAGCCCAGACGCTATTTTACGTGCAACGGCCTTGCTCGAATCGTTAGATGTAACTATCTCCGATGCAACGATTCTACGCCTGCTCACATTGCTCAAAAACGGCAAGGTCAAGATTCGCCAGGGCAACCACAGCCGCTGGGTCAATGGCCCGGTGGATTTCTCCGACCTGCGCACCGAGTATATCGGCCTGATGTACCAGGGACTGCTCGACTACAACCTGCACAGCACCAACGAACCGATGATTTTCCTCAATCTCGGTCAGGAGCCGGTTTTGCCGCTTGGCTTGCTCGAAAAGATGGACGACCAGCACCTGAAAGACCTGCTCAAAAAACTCAGCATCGAGAAAAGCAGAGGGCCAGTGGCTTCCGAGGATGAGGCAGGAACAGATGAAGAGGAGAACGCGGGAGAGGAGATCGAGATACCGGTAGCAGAAGGCGCGGAGGTCGAGGAAGAGGTGCTTGATGATGAAGCTTCTGAACAAATGGCAGAGGAAATAGCGGAACCAGAAGAACTCGAAGCGACAACGCAAACCGAGGCCGATATCCGTCGCCGACGTGCACAGGCGTGGGCCGAGCGTGCTGTTGAGGCGGGAGGAATCGTCAAAAAGCCACGAGGGAAACAGCAAGATTCGTTCTATCTATATGAAAAGGAGCGCAAAGATCGCGCACGTCGGCTCATTAATCGTGTGCTTGACCAGAACGAGTTTTACCTGGTGCGACGTGGCGGCACACGCAAAGGCTCTGGCACCTTCTACACGAAACCGCAACTCGCCGTTCCCATCACGAGACGCACGCTGGAGCCGTTGCTCCACCTCACGCTGGATGATGGAACGCGCATTCCGAAAATGCCCGAAGAGATTCTCGCCGTCAAAATCTGCGACCCTGCCTGCGGTTCTGCCTCATTTTTGGTCGCAGCCTTGCACTATATCACCGATGTACTCTATCAGTCGCTGGCTTATCATCGCCGCATCAATGCCCTACCGGATAGCAATGAAACCGCCCTCGTTCTCACGCTTCCCTACGGCACAGCGTCAGAGGCGCAACTCGAAGAGGACATATTGCCGGTGCCTTCCTACGATGAACGTTTCGAGGCGATGGCGAAGACTCATCTGCGTCGCTACGTCGTGGAACGCTGCCTCTACGGCGTAGACCTTTCGCCGCTCGCCGTTGAACTGGCACGCATGAGCCTGTGGATTGAGACGCTGGACCGCGATCTGCCTTTCACTTTCCTCGATCACAAATTCAAGATCGGCAACGCCCTTGTCGGCGGTTGGATTGACACCTTCCGCGAATACCCTGTGATGGCGTGGCTGCGCGAAGGCGGCGACAAAAGCCATACCAATGGTGTGCATTACAAAAAGGAAGAGTGGACGAATGCGATCAAACAGGAACGTGATGATATCATCAAGCCTGAACTGATCGGACAAATCCAGTCGAGCCGCCAACAACAGTTTCTTTTCGGTGAGAACAAACAGCAGACACCGGAAGGACTGCATGAAGGGTTTACCTCCCGCATGCAGCGCATTCACGCCATACCAATCGCAGCAGTGCGAGAGCGCGAGCAACGCTATAACGCCTTGCAGCAGTCCCCGGAGTACCAGGATCTCAAACACGCGCTCGATAGCTGGTGCGCGGCGTGGTTCTGGCCCGCTGACCGATTGGATACCGTTCCAACACCGGCCAATTTTTACAATCCACCGCCCGCTACGCACGCCCTGGTAGAGGAACTGGCAGCGGAACACCGGTTTTTCCACTGGGAGTTAGAATTTCTTGATGTCTTTGGACGACCGGAACACGGCTTCGATGCCATTGTTGCCAACCCACCCTGGGAAATTGCCAAACCGTACTCAAAAGAATTCTTTAGCGACTATGACCCGCTTTATCGCGCCTATGGCAAACAAGAAGCCCTGCACGAACAGAAACGACTGTTTGAAGACGGTGGCACGCTAGAACGCGAATGGTTGTTGTACCAGGCGAATTTCAAGAGTATGAGCAACTGGGCGAAGTGTGCAGCGTCCCCTTTTGGCGATCCCGAAACCGGCAATGGCCTTTCCTTGACCCGGAATCAAAAACGGAACAGGCAATTACATGATGACTGGCGGCAGCGCCGATCCCACTATCAGAGTTTCGCCGATGAAACATTCCCATTTCAATATCAGGGTGCGGCCGACCTCAATACATATAAAATGTTTCTGGAAGTGTCGCATCACCTGCTCAAGCAGCACGGGCGCATGGGTATGCTCGTACCTTCCGGCATCTACACCGACCAGGGTTCGGCTCCTCTGCGCAAACTTTTCCTTGATTCTTGCCGTTGGGAATGGCTCTTCGGTTTCATCAATCGCCAGCGTATTTTTGATATCCACAGTGCCTTCAAATTCGGCGTCCTACTTCTGGAAAAAGGAGAGCAAACGCAGATGATACGTGTTGCCTTCAACCAGGATAACCTGTCCGAACTGGCACAGCCCGACCCGCCCATGCTCGACTTTCCGCGCCAGCAGGTCGAGCATTTTAGCCCCAAATCGCTGGCAATCATCGAGGCGCAAACCGATCGTGACCTCACCATTCTCGACAAACTCTACGCTAATACTGTGTTACTTGGCGACCAGGGGAGCAATAGCTGGCAAATCAAGTATGCCAGAGAATTTGATATGACCAACGACTCGAAGCTCTTTCCGCCTTTACCAGTCTGGCAAGAGCGCGGTTATCGTCCCGACAACTACGGCCGCTGGGTTGACGCCGAAGGAAACGTAGCACTACCACTCTATGAAGGACGCATGATCGGAGCTTTTGACCCCAGTAAGAAAGGTTGGGTAAGCGGTAAAGCTCGTGTAGCCGTATGGCGTGATATCTCTTTTGAAAGAAAAGTTTTTGAGCCACAATATCTTGTGTCAATGGATAATTTCTTGGGGCACCAAAGTGTACTGAGAGGAAATAAAATTAGTTTCATGCGTGTAGGTTCTGCAACTAATGCCCGTTCTATGTATGCTACCTTTGCGCGCGATATACCTTGTGGTCATACCGTTCCCGTTTTTCAACCTGAAAAGAGAGATACAGCTACTGTACTTTCACTCGTAGCTTGCCTCAATTCATTTGTCTATGATTACGCACTACGTTGTCGTCTAGGAGGCATTGATATCAGTTCTTTCATATTGGATGAAACCCCGCTCATCTTACCTTCCCATCTTCTACCAACACCATGCGCTCAACTGACAGCACGACTCAATCTGATTATGCCGTGTTTCGCTCCACAGTGGTTGGAGTTGCGGGCGGCATATCCCGAACTGGGTAGACAGCACTGGCGCAGGTTATGGGCGATTACTGGACACGAGCGTTTGAGGTTGCGTTGTATTCTCGACGCAATTATTGCTGAATTATACGGGTTGGAGTATGACGATTTTGCCTGGATTTTACGCGATGACGGAGATAGGGAGCTAAACAATAAGAATCCCAAAGGCTTCTGGCGCGTTGACGATAAGAAACCCAGAGAGATACGACATACAACGTTGGCATTAACAGCGTTTAAACGGCTCAAAGAAGTGGGACTTGAGACGTTCTGCAATGAGGACTGGCAATTGCCGCCGGAGGCCGCGGCGCCATTGGGGACGCGCTTCACCGAGTGGCAAGAGCAGGGAACAGTCGAGGAAAGCTGGGACGAGTGCGAGGAACACGCCCGGCGCATGAAAGAATTGCCAGTGCCGTTGCCGGAAAAGAACGAAGAGAAAAGAAATGGCAACAAAGGGGGAACAGTATTACAGGAAACTCCCGTAACTTTATGGGAGCAATAGCGAGAAGGATAGTCAGGGAAATTACAGTACGTCCATGTTTTGATGAATAGGAAGTGATTACTGATGGTAGTAGAGAACATTGGGGCTGATTTTAAATTTACAATGTCAGGGCTTGAAAAAGGATTACAGGTAGCATATATCACTACTCCAACTGCTCAACTGCTATGCTGCCAGCATGATGAAGAAATTGAAGCAGTGCTTACACGCACAGACCTCTCGTCATTCGATCAGATACCGGTGCAGGAACGAGGAGTTATTATTGGCCTTGTGAAAAGGCTAGCTTGTCCTTCCGGGGCACAAGGTCAGGCAAGAAGGCATATGGTACCACTTGGCGAATCAATCCTGGTAAGCTCGGATGCCTCTCTTCTCGAATTTATCCAGAACGATTCTCTCGACAGGCTCGTGATACGCGGCACAAAAATTGACGGGCTTGTGACCAGAAGCGATTTCTTGAAACTTCCCGTGACGCTGCTTGCATTTGCGCTAGTTACGCATGTAGAAACGTTAATGCTCAATATGCTCCGTGCTACTGGCGTTACCGAGGAAGTATGGTCAGGCTATTTAAAATCTGAGAGGAGAAAAGAGATACGCGACAGGTATAAAAAACTCACCGATAAGCGTGCTGATCCTGACCTGCTAGAGTTAACCTACTTTTCTGATAAACAGAAAATTCTGGAGCATATGGCAGAGAAGGAAATGTATGCTCCAGGTTTACCTGATAAAGAGTCTATCAAACAGCTTAGCGAAATAAAAGAGCTACGCAATACGGTTGCCCATACAGGCGGTAGAGTTGAGAGCGCGGATATTATACAGGAATTAATTGGTCGCCTTCAGCTTACTCGTAATTGGATTGAACGATGGCAAACAAATAATGCACCCAGCCCCGAAAATTAGGAATAGAGAGCAGAACACATGACTACAACGACGATCAATCCAATTCAATTCGCCAGTCAGGTCAATGAGCAATTCCTGGACTACCAGCTTACAGCCTTCCCTTTGACCGACCCGGACCTGGCGGCACAAGCTCGTGTAAGTTTGCACAAAGGGTTGGGACATTCGCCGCTCATCCAGGGACCGTATGTCTCGCTCAGCAAGTCGTTTCGGCACGGGCGCGACTTGCGCGAACTGGCGCGTGAGGGTGTAGTGCATCCCGCTTTGCCAGGGCTGGCACCTTATCCCCTGCTCTTCGCGCACCAGTATCAGGCGTTGCGCAAGGTCGAGGAAGGCAAGCATTGCCTGATCGCGACTGGCACCGGTTCGGGCAAGACCGAGGCGTTTCTCTATCCTATCCTCGATTATTGTTTGCGTCTGCGGGATGCCAACACGCCCGATGGTGTGGTTGCTGTATTGGTCTATCCGATGAACGCGCTCGCGATTGACCAGCTTGGACGACTGCGCCACATGCTGGTCGGCTCCGGCATCTCCTTCGGAATGTATGTTGGCACCACTCCGTCAGACGACGGTGACCTGCACAGCGTCGTGCGCTTGAAAGAGGGCGAGGGACGCAAGGCATTTGAGTACCAGGCGCAGAAGTATAAAGAACATGATCGCATCATTATTTCTCCATGCGAGGAACGATTGACCGAGCGCGAAATAGCTTCTCGTCCGCCGCGCCTGTTGCTCATCAACATCAACCAGCTTGAACTACTACTGACACGTGGCAAAGACCTGGGTATGTTCGTCAACGCTCCGCTCAAATATCTGGTCTTTGACGAGGCGCACACCTATACGGGTGCGGTCGGGGCTGAAGTTTCTTGCCTGATTCGCCGCTTGCGGGCCTTCTGTGGCAAGAGCGCCGACGATGTTACCTGCATCGGCACCTCAGCGACCGTCACCGACCTGAACGACGAGGGTGGCGAAGAGGCCGCGTACCAGTTCGCGCATCGTTTCTTCGGTATTGACCTCCAACGGGTTGCGCTTGTACGCGAAGAGTATGAAACGACTTCATTTTCCCCTGTACGCCACGCACCACCTATGCCGGAAGATAGCCCTGCCTTGCTCGAACGAACGTTGCAGGCATTGGAGAGCGCGAATGAACCATTGTTGCGTGCTGTCGTCGAGGATTTGACCGGAACACGCTTGCCAGAAACTGCCTCATGGACAGAGGCACTCTACGAGCATCTCAAACAAAATGAATATGTCTATGCCATCTTCCAGCATTTAGACCGGCCGCTCTATCTCCCCGAAGCGGTGCAACGCATTCAGGTGTTTTTGCAACGTCCCAACGCTACCGTCGTTGATGACCGTGCAAAAGGCGAATTGCTCTGCTATCTCGCTCTGGGAGCAGCTGCTGAGTTCGAAGGCAATCCCCTGCTGCGCCCAAAAGTCCACTATTTTATCAAGGGGCTGGAAGGGGCGGTAATTACCTTTGTGCCGCAACGAAACCTGCAAGGTCTGGACGAATTTCGCGCTGAGTTGCACCTCTCACGCGCCAGTGCGATGCAGCGTGAAGCGATCGAACCAGCAGCCTGTCCGCCACTGGTGGTCTGTAAAAACTGCGGGCAACACTATCTTGAGGGCTATTACCACAACTTTCTGTTTGAGGACAGGAAACTCTCCGGCGGTGATCTGGAGGGCGACAACACGATCTGGGAAGTGGCAGACGAGACAGGTGGACATCGCGTCCTTTTCACGAACCGTTTCACCTCCGAAATTGACGCTGACGATGACCTCGCGACGCAGCGGCTTGATAAGAAACGCCGCCAACTCTATTTCTGTCGTTATTGTGGCACGCTACATCTTACGCAAGGACAATGCCAGTACCCGCCGTGCAAGCGACAGGGAAGGCTCGTTCCCATCTGGGCCGTCCAATTAAACGAGCGCGGCAAGCTCATGCTCTGTCCCAGTTGCGGGCAACGTAGCAATACTCTTGGCGACCGCGTAACCGAGCCAATCAAGCCATTACGCGCAGTCACCGTCGCCGACGTGCATATCCTGGCACAAAATATGATAAACGCTCTTCACGGACCGCAGCAAAAATTGATTGTCTTCACCGATAACCGCCAGGATGCCGCATTCCAGGCCGGTTGGATGCAAGACCACGCCCGCCGTTATCGTGTGCGCCACCTGATCTACGATTTCTTGCGCCAGCGCGAGTACCCTTGCTCCATCACTGATATCCGCGAATACCTGATGACGCGCTTCCGCCAGGATCGTACCCTCGCTCGCGTCCTTGCGCCAGAAGTCTTTACCGGGCGTTCCGACGAAGCGTTCGGACATGAACTCGATAAACAACTGAGCTACTACATCCATATCCTGCTGGTGCGCGAATGGAGTACTGGCTTCAAACAGCGAGACAGCCTGGAGACGTGGGGCAAGGCGCGTGTCGTCTACGCCGGTGTCGAGGCAATACATCCCTGGATTCAAGAATGGGCAGAGAAACTCAAACTTACACCGCAAGAACTTGCGACGGGCATCGCCTCACTCCTCGACGCCTACCGCCGCAACCGCCTGCTCTACGATAGTAATGCGCCCATCTTCACTCGCTACTGGCGTGAAGGTGACGACGAAGTACAACGCGGCTATCTACCCTTCTTCGATTTCCCACCCAAAGGCATGAAGGAGCAGCGCGAGGCAAACGACCGCGACATTTATGTCATCCAATTTCGCTCGCGCAAAGGCCAGACGCTGACACAGAACTATCTCACCAAATGGAATCTGCCCACAACACACTATAGCAATTTTCTGGATGAACTCTGGCCCTTCCTGACCAACACACTTAAGGTTTTGGAGCCGGTCACATTAATTGGAGCCAGACAGAGAGCGTTGCCGGGAGCAACGGGGGTCTACCAGGTCTCAGCCGCGAAATGTGGGCTATTGCCCCAGCACGAGCGATATCGTTGCAACGTCTGCCAGCGCGTCCATACCCGTATGGGACCAAAGAGAGCCTGTACGGCCATGCATTGCAAGGGAACTTTGCAACGCGAGGAGCCGCCGGTTGACGATTACAACGTGACTATGCTCGACCTGCCGTTTTCCATGCTCACGGCGCAGGAACATTCGGCACAGGTTCCGGCCAAAGAGCGCGAGACCATCGAGGACGAGTTCAAGAAGCCTGAGGGCAAATATAATTGTCTCGTCGCCACTCCAACCTTAGAGATGGGTGTAGATATCGGTGCGCTGGATATGGTGCTGATGCGTAATGCACCGCCGAAACCCTCGAACTACTGGCAACGCGCCGGTCGTGCCGGACGCCGCTATCGTATGGCGGTCATTTATACCTACTGCCGCCGCAGCAATCACGACAGTTATTTTTTCGAGGATCCTACGCGGATGCTCGCCGGTCGCATTGAGACGCCGCGTTTCAACCTGCACAATGAGATCATGGTGCGAAAACACGTCCATGCTGCCGTTCTTTCAGAGATGCTCCGCCTCGCACGCCAACCAGAGGATGAGAGTCCCTTGAGCGCCTATGACCTTCATGAGTTGCAAGTGGCGCGTGAGCAAGCCTTCCCTGACTATCTCGTAACCTACCTTTTTGATGAAGGCAACCTGTACCGCAAGCAGCCCTACACAGTTGGCCTGTTGCACACCGTTATCAGCAAGCATAAGCAACGATTCCTGCGCACCGCCCAGGATATTTTTGCACACTACTGGCCTGAACATGACCGCTACGTAGTCAGCGCGGACACCCTGTCTCGCACTATTGAGGAGCTACCAGTACGCCTGCAAGAAGTGATTGACCGCTTGCATAGTCGTCTGCTGTGGGCGGTGCGGGTCCAGGAAAAATTGCTGACCGCGCAACTCAAAGGCTTGCTCGATCCAGAAGAGGAACGCATGCTAGGACGCTGCAAACGCTACCTGCAACAGCTTGCCAGAAAAGATATGAGTACTTATACACTCACGGTTTTAGCTACCGAAGGCTTCTTGCCCGGTTATGGTACGTATGAATCCGGCATCAAGGCTTTTGCCAGCCGCACCGCAGTTGCGGGAGAGAAGAAACACGATTTTGAACTTTCGCGTATGCCCTCGATGGCCCTGCGTGAGTACGTGCCAGGGAACTTAATTTACGCCAATAGCGGTCGCTTCAAAACCGCCCTCTATCACTTCCCCATCGGTGAACAACGCGAAGAAATCGAACGCTACCAGGTGGATACCGAACACGAACGTATCACCGAAGTCAGCATTGCGGCTGGCGCGACACAATATAATGACGGGAATCAGGGCGCATTGCTGACCGGCGTTCCCATATGCGATGTAGACCTTGCTTACGTCTCACGCATCAGCGACGAAGAGTCCAACCGCTTCCAGTTGCCCGTTGCCGTCCTAGGCTATCTCAAACAGACGCATCGCGGCGGCAGAGCCTACACTATCCTGGATAAAGAGGTACAGCACCGTTTTGGTCAGCATGTGCGGCTGGTCAATGTGGGGCCAGCGGATCGCGTGCGTCACGGTGACCTAGGCTATCCTATCTGTACCGTCTGTGGAGCCGTGCGTTCGCCCTATGCTTCCGATCGCGAGCTAGAACACTTCGTACAGATTCACCGCGAGCGGTGCGGCAAAACGCCGGAGTCCATCGCCGTTACCACCGATAGTCATGTAGATGGCATTCTCTTTCAGGGCCTGTCCGATAGGGCAGCAGCCGTGAATCTAGGCGAGGCGCTGCGTATTGGTGCCTCGCAAATACTCGAGATGGAGAGCCAGGATGTGCAGTTGTTGCCCCTATCGCAGGCCGATGATTCGTATTCTCTTTTCCTCTATGATCCCATGCCCGGCGGTTCGGGACTGTTGCAGCAACTGCTTGAACAGTGGGAGACCATTCTTGATGCTGCCACGCACAGCCTGAATACCTGCGAGTCTAACTGCAAACGCAGTTGCTACAACTGTATGCGTACCTACCGCAACGTTTTCTATCATGACCTGCTCGACCGCCACGAAGCAGTGCGCATTCTGCAAAACTATGCCAGCCAACCTCGCTACGAGCGTGATTTCCCTCCGGTACAGGAAGCCGTTAGTAGCCATACGCAGCCTACAAACAGGGGAGAAGAGTTGCTCGCTGAACTCCTCGTGCAAGCTGGCCTGCCCAGCTTCGAGCATCAGCGTAACATCGAACTTGGTAAGCCACTCGGCACCACAACCCCCGACCTGTTTTACGACGACCCAATAAGCGGTAGACAAGTCGCTATCTATCTCGATGGCCTCTCCAAAGGTATCCATGGCAACGCCAACCAGCAACACATAGACCGCGTCATCCGCGAAAGCCTCGAAGAAGAGGGTGTGGATGTTATCGAAATTGCCGCCTCCGACCTCGACGATCCAGAGGCCATGAAACGCCATCTCAAACGCATCAGTATGAAGCTGCGCAGGAAGTAGGATACGTATAAATGATGAAAAAAACCAGTCCTGACACACATCAAGCTTGCCGCTCACTGCTGCAAAAAGCGGTACGGCGTAGAAATATACCGCTTGTAGAGAAAGTAGCTCGTCACCTCAACGATATTAAAGACACTGCATGGCTGAAAAGACGTACCGCAGTAATTGTATTTGAAGAATGTTGGCCCATGGGTTCCGAACTCCGTTACCCGCTCACTTTCGAGGAATCATTACGTATCCTCAAACTGGTTGCCGAGTCGGTCAAGATGAAAGATGCTACCGGCCTTGGCTCCCTCGCCTATGAGTTGTCGGAAGGGGCTACCTCAATACTTACAGGAGAGCCTGAAGATCGCCATATCAAATGGGTAGCACAAGCCATCAAAAATCCCGAAGGTTTCTGGAAGTGGGCTATTGAGAATAGCTCTGCGAATGGTTTAGTTACTCAATTTGTTCTGAATACAAAAGAAGCGCAACGGCGGGGAGGCTGGCCTTGGGACCTGGCCTTTATGCAAGCCGCAGCCTACCTCGCAGTGACAGAGGAAGGTTCCCTGGTCTGCGAACCCTCACAAACTGCACTGGAATGCCCGTTATGGGTTGCACTTGATAAGCACACCTCGCAAGGGAAAGAGGCTTTACGCAAGGCCGCGCAGTCTTTGAAGATACCTTACCGCCAACTCACCTGGATAAACTTTTATTGTGAAAGCGCCTTGACGAACGAAAGTACCCAGTCATACTGGTGGTCACGTGAAGTCACATGGCGGCTAAACGGAGTTGGGCTGACCATTGAGCAGGCAAAGAATATCTGGCAAGAAGCACGAATAATTGTTGAAGAAACCTTGAAAGAAGAAACCAGAGAGCTTGAAGGACATTTCACTCCTGACGTAATTACTAAAGAAGAAAGCCAGCAGCCTGATCAGCTTTCGCTTTTTTCCTGAGTTGGGAGGCATGTTCAGCAGTGTTTTTATGAAGTATAAATCAGAGAATTGGGGGGATTGATTATGACTGTGAATAAGACAGGACTGGGGCGTCTGGAGAAAGTGGACCTGAGGAGCGCCTGGAGTAGTGAATCGAGTGATTTCACACCATGGCTGGCAGACCAGGAAAACTTGGAAATATTAGGGAAAGCAATTGGTCTCGAACTGGAATTAGAGGCGCGTGAAAAGTATGTCGGCCCATTTAGAGCGGATATTCTTTGCAAAGATACCGGGTCCGGCAACTGGGTGCTAGTCGAAAATCAACTGGAACAGACCGACCATTCTCATCTTGGACAACTTCTCACTTACGCTGCTGGCTTACAGGCTGTAACAATTGTCTGGGTCGCAGCCAAATTTACTGAAGAGCATCGAGCCACCCTCGATTGGCTCAACGCAGTCACAGAAGAAAGCATTACCTTCTTCGGACTGGAAATTGAGTTATGGCGCATTGGAAATTCCGCTATGGCTCCAAAGTTCAATGTTGTCAGTAAACCAAACGACTGGTCACGAACCGTTTCAGAAGGAGCGCGACGGCTAGAAGCTGCCAGTTATTCTGAAGCGCAACAAATCCAGTTGGAATTCTGGACAGAGTTTAAGCGGTTCTTACAGGAACATCAAAGTACCATCCACATCGGGACACCCCCGCCACAAAACTGGATGGATTTTTCTATTGGCCGCAGCAACTTTAGTTTACAGGCATTTATCAATATCCGTGAGAAACGAATAGGCATCGCTTTAGCGTTATTCGGTCCCAATGCCAAGCCACACTACTACATGTTGGAAAAAGAGAAGGCAGCCATCGAGAATGAGCTTGGCACACCTCTTGAATGGGCCGCGAATCCAAGCAAGGTTATGAGCTATATTTATCTGCATGAGCGTACTATGAACCCTCTTGTAAGAGAGCAATGGCCTCAGCAACACACCTGGCTCTGGACAAAACTTGAAGCATTCAAAAAAGTATTCGCCTTACGAGTAAGAAGGCTTGATGCCAGTAATTATAGGTCAGAAGAGCCAGCGGAACAAAGTCTCACAGAAATACTCCGGGCTGATATAGACAGCTAACACTCCAGTAGGATTGTGGAATTTTTGTAGGGTGAGCATCCTCACTTGTAACCACTTGTATGAAGCTTCCACAATTCTGCTTGCTCTTCTGGTTAACAGATTACAACCATAATTTGAAAATCACTTCTATTTCTCAACTCAAAATTAACTAGAAAATAATTTCTATTATGCTATAATCCTCTAGAGCCTGTTAGGGACTCGAACTCAAAAACTGGTCAAGGACTAGAAAAGGCCGTCCATTGATGAAGCATGAGACAAGCGAACACCACCAAATGCAACCCGGCAAGGGTGGTAGGAAGTCGCT
>Ga0307372_10000665_pt1 | contig 60342 bp, 58 predicted proteins | sample OX1MG_FD_202533 | JGI IMG/M metagenome (GOLD analysis project Ga0307372, IMG submission 202533) | Soil microbial communities from Risofladan, Vaasa, Finland - OX-1 | ecosystem: Environmental > Terrestrial > Soil > Coastal area > Acid sulfate soil | place: Finland: Risofladan, Vaasa | collected... | reverse complement strand
CGAGCAGCGCCAGCCACGCCCGGTCCGGCCACGCCAACCGGGCGCGCGCCTTCGGCCGCTCACGCTCGGCGACAGCGAGCTGATGGCGCAGCATCAAGATCTCGGCGTCCTTCCACCACGACTCCCGCCGCGACAGCCTGAGCGCGACATGACACGGGACACGACCAGGAAGACCAGCTTCAAGCCCATAAGCCGAAGATCATCCCACCTCCGGCCGAGCCAAGACCAGCCCGGCCGACGCCGAGCCGCTTGACCGAACCGGCCGCGATCCCTAGGGCATCTGCCCAGGTGGCATAGGTTTTCGGCACCCACAGGTCCACCTGATCGTTGGCGTTCTCGGCGATCTGGAACACGGCTTCTTCGGTCGCGCCGTCGAGGAACCTGTCGCGCGGACCACGCCGGCCCATCCCGATGTGCACGCTGACCGATGGTGCCCGCGAACCGAACACGGTGGGAATGAGTGTTCCGAACGCCCCGCGGCCGGGGTCGAGGTACTCGGGACGCGTCAGGCTGATCTCAACCAGGCGAAGCTGGCCGCGAAGCTGTTCGAGGCGTTCCAGCATGTCTGGCTGGTAGAGCGGCTCGAACGAGACGTAGGCGCTGACCTGGTGCCGCAGGTAGAACGCGAGCCGGCCGAGGCGGGGAGCGTTGGCGTGCAGGTCCTGGGCGGCGATGCCGTCGGGCCAGATCATGACGTGCGTCACGTCAGCCGGGTACTGGTCGTCCTGGAGCGGCAGCGGTCCCAGCCGCTCGCCCGGCTTCCACTGCGAGGGACGGTGGTCAGCACTCCGGAGGGCCAGGAGTTGGAGCTTGGCCGGCTCGGTGGGCGAGCCGGCCGCCACGACTGTGACCGCCGTGGTGACGTCGTCGTTCTCGACGATGGCGAAGTCGGGATCGCCGGCGATCTTGGCGCCCAGTTCACCGAAAGCCTGATCGTACGCGAACGGTGGCTTCGCGTTCAGCGAGCACCACCTGGAGAAGACGAGCTGCCGGACAACCATGGCAAAAAAGCTTAGAGGGTTACTGGCGGGTGTCGGTAATCGCAGCAAGGGGTAGTTGTTAATCCCTCAGCAACTATGGCCCGTGGGATGAGCCTTACTGACAGACTTCCGGCATATCGGGCGGGCGCGTCATTGCGGCGGCTCCGGAATACCTGGTAAAAGGCAGTAGCTAGCTCCTGTGAACTCACAGAGGCCTACCAGGAACATCAACAGGGAATCCCAGGGATGGTGGCAGGGCGTTAACCATGACCTGCAAGTCATGGTGGCAGACGGGACTTCCCCAGCACTGCGACGACCAGCGATTATGGGCACAAATGCGCAGGTGACGGCGATTTTTGACCTCACACCGGGTCAGCCCCGAACGGCAGGTCCACGAAAGGTCACTCAAAGGTCCGCGCCGACCCGAGAACCCTGGGGCGGTATGCGTGAACGGGACATGCGTGCGTGACCTCACTGTCGCGGCCTTCGGCCGCACGCGGGATGCCGGGCCACGGAGGCAGGCCAAATGATCACTGGGGGCACCCCCGGGTGGCCTCGCTCGCGCGCCAGAACGAGCGCCGCGAATCGCTTGCCCCGGGACTCAGCTTTCCCGGCGGCGCAGCCTGTGGACTGCGCCGCCGGCCAAACGAGCACCCAGTGATGATCTTCCCGGGATCAGGCAGACTCGCGCGGGCGGCCCTGAATGCGTGGCCAAACCGCAAAGCAAGCGGTTCGGTGGGCCGCTTGCTCCGCCCCGTTTCCGTCCGCCATATGTCCGTAACCACTGCTACGCAGGGGCTCACAGCGGCACATTATGAAACACGGCGGGACAAGACAGAGAAGGCCCGCGAGGCCGGATATCCCCAGCTCACGGGCCGTTTCCGCAGGTGGTGGCAGGTGTTGGGTTCGAACCAGCGTAGGCTAAGCCGACGGTTTTACAGACCGCTTGGCCCGAAGCGGCCACGTGTCACCTGACCTGCGGTTTTCCAACTGATACCGGCCTTCGCGCCCGGTCCTGTCCGTCATATGTCCGTGCGCTCGCCGGGCCCGGCAGGTGAAACTGCGGACGGGCACGGACAGCGTCCGTATTAGCCTGCTGCCAACGCGGATCCCGCTGACTCCCGACCTATGCGCCGTGGACATTCTTGTTACTGCCGACAGCCGGAAGGCGGAAGAACCCTGTCGCACTCCTGTGGCATCCGCTGTGTCCGGAGGGCAGGGCGCTGGCCAAGGCCCGCACGGGGCCGCGGTTACCCCGCTCCGTTACCGAAAGCCTCCTCGCCGATTTCCTGGCCGCGTCCGCGAGGATGCTGGCCAGCGGCGTTCTCGCCGTGAACACCTTATTCCGGAGACGGATCAAGGTTCGACAGACGGCCAGGAAGCCCGGAGATGTGCCGATTGTGGGTATGACTGGAAGATCACCCCGATTCTAGCGGCGCCGCCGGGATCACGTTGAACACGGCGAGGATGACGTTGATACCGCCGAGCCAGGTCAGCGCGGCCACAACCACGCCCCGCACCGCCAGCCCATGCAACAGCCAGGCCACGAGCAGGAGCACCACGCCCAGAACCAGGCTCCGACCGCCAGCTCGTGGGCGAGCAGCGACGCGAGGTAGGCCACCGCGGTCGAGCGGGCGGCCGCAAAGAGAGCGCCCGGCCGGGCACATCACCCGAGCCTGCGCCGACCCGGGTGGTCTTGAAAGACATAGGTAGTCACTCCCTTGCGAAGAGTGGCGCTCGGGACGCTCCTCAACGTTTCACGTTGCGCTGCAGCATGGAACTGTGCAAAGGCCTTGCGATCAGGTCGGGGGATACCTATACTTCGATATATGCGAGCGCACCTCATTATTAGCTGCGGCGCAGGCTAGCACTTCACTGCCTGCGCCGACCTCCTGTGTGTCACACGGGAGGTTTTTTTTGTGGCTCATTTGCCTGGGTCATCGCTGCCGAATTGTCGTATCAGCAGCTTGCGTCGATGACGCACAAGGTGTCAACTCAAGAGCTGACCACCATCAGTCAGCACCGGCAATCCTCCCACAAGGAGTCGTCATGAACGTTTTCGACCCTGCAACTGGCAGCCACGAACAGGTTGTCTTTTGCTCAGATCAGGGTTCGGGGCTACGCGCAATCATCGCAATCTACTCGACGGCGCTGGGGCCAGCGTTGGGCGGGACACGTTTCTACCCGTTTGCGGATGAGAACGCTGCGCTTGCGGATGTGCTCAACCTGTCACGCGCCATGGCTTACAAAGCCGCGTGTGCTGGTTTGGATCTCGGTGGCGGCAAGGCAGTCATCATCGGCGACCCGATGCGGGACAAGAGCGAGGCTTTGCTGCGCGCGTACGGCCGCTTCGTTCAATCCCTGGGCGGCCGCTATTACACCGCGTGCGATGTGGGGACCGATGTCGGCGACATGGATCTCATCGCGCGCGAGTGCCGGTTCGTGACAGGCCGCACGCCCGCCAACGGTGGTGCCGGGGATTCCGCTGTCCTCACTGCGTACGGTGTGATGCAGGGCATGCGGGCTGCTGCCGAGCGTATCTGGGGAGTCCCCAGCCTGAAGGGTCGCCGTGTCGGTATCAGCGGGGTGGGCAAGGTCGGGCGGCGGCTGATCGAGCACCTGCTCGGCGATGGTGCGGCCGTGGTCGCGGCCGACATCGACAACGTCGCGGTCGGGCAGGTGCGCGCCCGGCACCCGGAAGTAGAGACTGCCAGCGTCGACGTGCTGCCAACCCTGGCGATTGATGTGTATGCCCCCTGCGCGCTCGGCGGGGTGATCAATGATCAGGTAGTGCGCGACCTGCAGGCTCAGGTCGTGTGCGGTGCGGCGAACAACCAGCTCGCTCATCCAGGCATCGACAAGCTGTTGCGTGATCGTGGCATCCTGTATGCACCGGATTACGTTGTCAACGCCGGTGGCCTGATCCAAGTGGCCGACGAGATCGGCGGCTATTGCGAGCCGCGCGCGCGTGAGCGGGCAGGCCAGATCTTCAAAACCACCAAACTCATCTTCGCCCTTGCCGACGAGCAGGGCATACCGCCCGGTCAAGCCGCTGACCGGCACGCCGAGCAGCGGATGACCGAGGTTGGCCGACTGCGGAGCCTCTGGTTGCCGGACGCCAAATGACCGCCGTGGACAGCGTGAACCCGCCTGTCGCAGCGGACGACACACTGCGGCTGACGGTGCTCATGGCACCAACAACGCATGCGCTAGCCCGGCTGCTGCTGCTGCTCCATGGCCGAGGCGCGAAAATCCTGGATCTTCGCTGGCGGGTCGCCCCACTAGAAGTGGAAGGCATTGCCACGCTCCTCATCGGGCTCGAAAGGGCCAGGCAGGCGCACCTGCAAGAGGTCATTGTGCGCAGCATCGACGTGCGAGGTATTGCGGTGTTCTGACCTCAGGTAGCATGCTAACCGGACGCCACCTGATGGCCTATGCCGCACTTAGAAACTGGCCCGGCGCGTGGAGTGAAGCGCCGGGCCAGCTTGATTCCAGGAGCTGAACTAAGTCTCTCGGGGATTCTCCTGAACCGTACCGCGGGAAATGCCTTGCGACGAGGCGCGTGTCGTTGTTCTCATGGAGTTCTGTAATCCGCTGGTTTTCAACATGGATGACATCGATGCCATGGTTAGCCCACGGTTCGCCAGATGGAGTCTGGGCAGTCTCGTCCCAGATGACCGCGGCCCATTCTCCGTCGATGATCTGCCGCTTGATTCGGAACTCCACATTCGTCAGCAAGCCCGCCGCGAAGGCGAAGAAGCGCCGCGCTTCGGCGAGTCCTTTCACATCCACCTGGCCAAGGAATCGCAGCGAGATGCCATCAGAGAACAGGGACAGCATGCCCTCTGGATCACCACGGAGGTACGCGTCATAGAGAGCGTCCACCACCGTCTTGGTCTGGGTGAAGCTTCCGCCGTTTCCTGGAGCCACCACTGCACTCACGGTGCCATCCTTTTCAGAGGCTTTCGTAAAGATATATCCCAGTGACAACCGGCTACCGCAGCAGCGGTAGCACCTCTTCTGCGGTCACGCGGGCCATCTGCTGGGTGCGGTCCGCGGACACGGGGAAAAGAGCGACCGAGTCCGCGCCGGCCTCATACAGCGCGTTGATGCGGCGGGCGCAGTCCTCCGGCGTGCCGGATACGGACAGTTCGTCGATCCACGATTCCGGCATCTCCCTCGCGACGACGTCGGCTCCTCCTCGCTGCATCATCGTCCTGAGCGCGTCTGAGATTCCCTCGGCGTCGGTGATGGCGTTGGCGCCCCCTGCGGCCTTGTAGAAGGCCAGTGGCCCTCTGATCTCCTCCCTTGCCCGCTGGCGGTCGCGGTCGACGGCATAGAGGGCGAACGCCGCGATGCGGTGCGGATCGGTCCGCCCCGCCCTCGCCCGCCCCTCGTCTATCTGCTTTCTGGCCCAGCTCAGGTATTTCACGCCACCCCCGACGGACAGGATCGAGCCGTCAGCAAGCTCCCCGGACAGTTGAAGCATCTTGGGGCCTGAGACACCCATGTAGACAGGCAGGGGTCCGGCAACGGGGTGGGCGAGCGCGACATCGGTGAATACGAACTCATCCCCTGTGATATCGAGCCGCTCGCCTGAGATCAGCTGCCGGACGGCGGTCACACACTCGGTCATGACGCCAAGCGGCGAGCCTGGCAGCCGGCCTACCTGACGCAGCCAGGCTGGAACGCCGAGCCCGATTCCTACGGTAACCCGCCCTGGGAACGCTCGCCCCATCGTGGCGACCTCCATGGCGAGCAGGGCCGGATGGCGCAGCATGGCTGACACGATGCCGAGGCCAACCTGGATGCGAGAGGTCGCCGCCAAGGCTGCCGCTGCTCCGCTAATCCCGCCCGTGAAAAAGCAGTCTTCCGAGAACCACAACTCATCCAGTCCGTATTCATCGGCTGCCACGGCTGCCGGCAGCAGATGCTCCGGCTGCATCGCGCTGCCCAGCACGAGACCGAGTTTCCTGTCATCGAATCCCACGAGATGCGCCTCCTGCTGTTTCCTCTCCCCTGCTCCGCTGGCCGCATCGGGAGCCCTCAGGGGCTACTGGCCCCACCCAAGCCGCCCTCAGGCGGTGCGGCGGCAGCATCTAGTGCCCGTGGATCGGTGTAGCATCTGACCTCCTCGACCAGGTCTGAATTGAGGACCAGCACAAGCGTGACGTTCACTGCCTCCCGGCCGGTCCCCGCTGTCGCTGCCTCCACCACGACGAGGGAACCGTCCGTAATAAGGGCACTTGGGCTGAACTCGGCACCACTGGGAAGCCGAGCACAATAAGCAGCCATTATCTGCCGCAAGCTCGCGAGTCCTGAGCTACCCTGCTCCCAGTCCCGAAGCGGAGTCCAGCACCGGACCGACCCCGCCACGGGAGGCGCCGGCGCGGCAGCGCCTGCGGACGGCAAGCATGCAGCGAGCAGTCGGCGGGCAACAGCCCGCGCCTGCTCGGTGCCGCCCGCGCTCACTGCGATCCGCCCGCTCGAGCAGCCAGCACGCACGCCGCGCGATGGCCGGGCGCGACCTCCACCACCGGGGGGGTTGCGGCGCATTCGGGCAGCGCCCGCGGACAGCGCTCGATGAAAACGCAGCCTGAATTAGACAAATTTTTCCCGGACACAGGACGCGCTCTCAACCGGCCCTCCTCGATGGTTGAGCCGTCAATCCGCGGGACAGCGGATATCAGGACCTGGGTGTAAACATGACTGGGCGAGTTCAGGACGGCTGACGTGGGGCCCTCTTCGGCCAGTCTCCCCCGGTACATGACGATCGTCCGGCTGCATGTTTCTTCAACGGTGCGGATATCGTGAGAAATGTACAGGTAGGTAAGGCCATGCTCGGACTGCAGGCGTTTCAGCAGGGCCAGCAGTGCCCGCCTCATGGACATGTCCACCGATGCGGTCGGCTCATCGAGCACGAGTACTGATGGCCGCAGAATGATGGCCCGCGCGATTGCGACTCGCTGACGTTCTCCCCCGCTGAGGTTCCGTGGGCGGCGCGTCATCAGTTCTTTGGAGAGGCCGACATCGCGGATCACTTGGTCCACACGGCGCTCCCCGTCGTGCACACCATGGATCTTGAGCGGCTCCAATATCAACTGCCGGACTGTCCATCGCGGGTTGAGAGCGGTGAGCGGATCCTGAAAGACCGGCTGCACCTCCCGCCGGAACCAGCGAAGCCTCCGGTCGGACAGACCTGTCACGTCGGTGTCCCGGAAGAAGACGCCGCCGCTTGTGGGGCGTTCAAGCCTGGTAATGCAGCGAGCCAGCGTGGATTTCCCGGACCCGCTCTCTCCGATCACCCCCACTGATTCGCCGGGCATCAATGCTAGGTCGATGCCGTCCACAGCGTGAAGTACGTCGCCGCCTCGCCGGTAGTCCTTGTTCAGGTCACGCACTTCGATGAGCGGTCTCACCAGTCGGCCTCCTTGGCAGGGTCACGCTCAGGCCCAAGGGACGACGATTGTGCCGACAGGCCCCCAGCTTTCGACGAGTAGGTCAGATCACGAACCAACTCCGCTGTGAAAGGATGGCGAGGGGAGTTGATCACCGCTCTGCCCGTGCCAGCCTCAACGATCTCGCCGTTCCGCATCACAGAGATCGATTCGCAGCGCTCGACCACAACGCTCAGGTCATGGGAAATGAGCAGCATTCCCATGCCTGTTCGCGACCTCAGGTCATCGAGCAGATCAAGGATGTCTGCCTGCACGGTGACATCAAGCGCCGTGGTCGGTTCGTCGGCGATGAGTATCTGTGGCTCACTAGCGATCCCCATGGCGATCACGACTCGCTGGCACATGCCCCCACTGAGTTCGTGTGGATAAAGGCGCGCCACCTTGTCGGGCTCGAGAAGGCCCACTGCCCCCAGCAACTCGACGCAGCGCTGCCTCGGGTCACCGTGATGGCCTTCACGCAGGAGCACGCGCTCAACCTGGTGCCCAACGCGGAGCACAGGGTTCAACGCGGCCCGGGGCGATTGGAAGATCATTGCGATGCCAGAACCTCGCACCTTGACTGTGCGGTCCCGGTCCGGGCTCACGGTTTCCTTACCGTCCAGAAGTATCCGGCCAGCGGTGACCCGTGCCCCGCGCGGGAGAAGACCGATCGACGCGAGAGCTGTCAGGCTCTTCCCGCTTCCGCTCTCCCCAACCAAGCCGACGCAGGTGCCTGGTTCAACGTGCAGGTCCACGGCGCGGAGCACATCATGTTCACCGATAGAAATGCGGAGGCCTTCAATCTCCAATCCGGACATCTACTACCCCTGTCCACGGAGCTTGTCATCCGCATAGTCGCCAAGGAAGTTGAAAGCCAGCACGGCCATGATGATCGCAACCCCAGGGAACACAGATACCCACCACTGCCCGCTGGTGACGTAGGACGCACCCTGGGCGACCTGGACACCGAGTTCGGGAGAGGGCGGCTGGATGCCGACTCCGAGAAAGCTCAGCCCCGAGACGTCCAGGATCGCCCAGCCCGACATGAGGGTTGCTTGGACCATAGATGGACCTACCGCGTTCGGCAGGACGTGCAGTGTCATCACGCGGTAAGTCGAGGCCCCAACCGCCCGTGCCCCGAGTACGTAGTCGGCACCGCGCACGGTCAGCACGCTGCTTCGGGTGAGCCGCAAGATGTACGGCACGTATGCGATGGTGACGGCGATGATGACGTTGCGTACGGTGTTCCCGAGGACGACCGCAATGGTGAGCGCCAGCAGGAACGACGGGAACGACATCACGATGTCGACCACCCGCATGATGACGTCGTCGATCCAGCCTCCCAGGTAGCCGGAGACAAGCCCGACCATGGACCCCACGACCAAAGCCAAGGAGGCGACAATGAGGCCGATCACCACGTCGATCCCGATGCCGTAAAGGACACGTGAGAACACGTCCCGCCCGAATTGGTCGGTGCCGAACCAGTGCTGGGGCCCTGGCGGCTCGAACGCGTGACCTGCATTGATTGCAAGCGGATTGTGGGGCGGGGCCACATGGCCGACGATCGCCACGACAAGCACGAGCGCACCGAGGACGCCACCAACAATGAGGTTGGGGTGACGTTTCATCTCACCCCACAGGCGCACAAACGTACCGGGGCTCCCGACTGGCGCAGTGTCATCCCGCCGGTCCGGTTCTGTGCTGAGGCCAACGCCTGGCAGGTCCATGTCAGCGCTGCTCAGTCCGGGGCAGGGAAATCACACGGCGACCCGGCCACGCTGGGCGCGGCCTTTTGCGGGGCCCACTCCTAGTCGTACCGAACCGGATCCGCGGGTCGACGACCGCATACAGCAGATCGACGGCTAGATTGAGTAGCAGGTAAATGATACCTACCATAAGAATGTAACCCTGGATCGCGTTATAGTCTGTCGTCGTTACCGCGTTCCAGGCGTAGAGCCCTATGCCGGGCCAGTCGTAGATGCGCTCTACCAGGATGCTGCCGCCGAGCAGGAACCCGAAGACGATCCCCAATGCCGTTAGCACCCTGGTCGCTACATTCCGCAGAACATCGTTCTTCAGAATCTCCCACTGAGACAAACCATATGCCCGTGCCGTCCGCACATAGTCGCTTCTCGCCACTTCTAGGGTGGCTGACCGAGTTATTTTCAGGATAGGGGCAGTTTCGACAATCCCGAGGGTGATCGCTGGCAGAGCGAGGTGCTGCAGTGCGTCGAAGAAGGTGGACCAGTTGCCGCTGAGGAGGCTGTCGAGTATGAGCGAATGGGTGTAGCTCGGTGGCAAGGCAGCAAAGGCATTGACCTCTCCTGAAGGCGCCGGAGCGAGGTGCAAGGTAGCATAGAAAATTACCATGAGCACAAGGCCGAGCCAATAGAGCGGGATGCTCGTGCCAAGGATTGCTCCTATGCGGCCGGCCCAGTCTGTCGCACTCCGTTCCCGCAAACCTGCCGTGACTCCAAGGGGAACGCCAATGATCGTCGCAAGAATGGTGCTCGCTACCGCAAGCTCCGCAGTAGCGGGCAGCCTGGTGATCAGGTCATGGGCTACCGTGTTGCCAGACGTGTAACTCGTACCGAGGCTCCCGTTAAAAATGTTGCCCACGTACGAGCCGAACTGTGCAGCCAGGGAACGGTTCAGCCCCATCTGCCGCTCAATAACCTTCAGCGTCTGGGCGTTAGCGTAACCGCCAGCCTTAACAAGCGCCGGGTTGCCGGGCAGGATGTGCGTCACCATAAACACAGCGACGACAATCCCAGCCAGGGTGAGAACCGCCAGGCCCAGTCGCCTGATGATGTAGAGCAGCATTTTCCGCCACCTCTTTACCCTCGTGCGCCGACCGGTTTATGGCGACGCATGAGACCCGCACGGGGCCGGCTCACTTTCCCCCCGGCTCGACCCGGACCCTCACTATGACTTGCTCAGCATCCAGAACCGGACGTACTGGTCAGGGAACACGTTGATCCCGGAAATATTGGTCCGCGCGGCGAGCGTGAAGTTCTCCGAATACAGGGGAACGTATGGGACGTCGGTGGCGAATTGCTGCTGGACCTGGCGGCTCAGTTGCGCGCGGCGGGCGGAGTCGACCTCGTAGAACCCCGTCTTGATCAACTGGTCGGTTTGCGGACTTGAGTACTTGGCCACATTGGTCGACGACTTGTTCGCTGAGTTGAGGAGCCAGTACATCTGGTAGAAGGGGTCGTCCACCCACGAGTACCAGTAATCGATGAACATCGGCAGCTCGCCCGCGCTCTCCTTCGCCCGGAAGTCCGCGTCGGACACCTGGTTGATGGAGACCCTGATTCCTATCTGCTGGAGCGCGGACTGGATGTAGGTCGCCGTGTTGATGTCATTTGCCCTTGATTCGGAAACCGTCAGGCTGGACTGAAAGCCGGACCCATGGCCAGCCGCCGCCAGGAGGGACTTCGCTTTCTGCATGTTCGTGCGGTAGGGCCAGAGACTTTCGTCCAGCGTGGGGGTTCCGGAGGCCAGGATCCCCTTGAGCGGGGAGGCGAACCCGTAGAGGGAATGCTGTATGAGATTCTGGTACGGAAGGGCATAGGCGATGGCCTGCCGGACGCGCACGTCGTTGAGCGGGGCGATCGTGTTGGTGAGTCCCAGGTAGTTCCAGTTCCGGCTGGGCACGTTGATCAAGCGGATCCCATTGGCTCCGCGCAGCGCGTTGAGCTTGCTGGCCGGCAGGCCGAATGCCACGTCGATCGAGCCCTGCTGGAGGAGGAGCGCCCGGTTGTCGGAGGATGGCAGGTACTTGAGCAGTACCCCCGTGTTGCGTACTTTGCTCTTGTTCCAGTAATGCGGGTTCCTGGAGAGCAGATACTGCGTGCCGGACTGCCACGTCGTGCCCTGCATGTAGGGCCCGCTGCCCATCATGTGTGTCCGGTAGAAGTTCGCTGCCCACGGGTCGCTCTTGGTCGCCTGCTGCTTGGACAGGGCCGGGTCCGTTACAACGAGTACCGACAGCGGGATTAGTTTCGGCCCGAGGGGGTTCGGTTGATCCAGGTGGATCTCGAACGTCATCGGCCCGGTAACGACCAGCTGTGACGCGTCCGTTACGGTGAGCAATTTCATTAGCTCAGCCGCGTATCCCGGACCCTTGAGGGCGCGCAAGTAGCTATAATGCAGTGTGTCTGCAGTCACCGGGTTACCATTGCTGAACTTGACGTTCGGGCGCACTGTGAACTTGTAAGTGGTGCTGTCCGCGGAGATCGAGTAGTTGCTCGCGGCCTCGGGAACGAGCGTGCCAGCAATGCCACTCAAGATGCCATTGGCAGGCTTCACCAGATTGTCCACAGGCATCTCGTATGCCTGAATCACCGCCTCGTAGGCAGCGTCTGACCGGAAGGCTATTGGATCCAGGGTATCGATGTCGGTGTCGAGGCCGACGACAATGCCGTTGGAACTGTTTCCCCCAGATCCCCCGCCAGCACCGGATGAGGTACCCGAGCTGCTGCACGCTTCCAGCAATCCCCCCGCGAGAGGAATTCCCAAGCCGAGCGCGGCACCCCCGGTGAGGAACTGCCGACGCGTAACCTCTCCGCGGTTGCTGCTTTCAGCGCCACCGTCCTGATTGTTGAGCGGCCGCACCTGGGCCTCCTTTGCCAGCCATGCCACCGAGCTCGCCTGCCCGCTGGACCAACGCGTTATGGACATCAAGTCCACTGCTGGATACTAACATCGAAACAGGATCTTGCAAGGGAGTTACGAGCCCAAGTTTTGCCGGACGGCGAATCGGCTTTGCCCAGGTGGCGGCCGCCTCGCCGCAGTTCGGTTACCGCGCGCTAGCGATGCCTGGTCGCCAGGTAGTCCAGGAGCTTGCTGATGCCCTCAAGGAGCGCTGGCATCTCAGTGGCCAGCGAGATTCTCACGAACCCCGCTCCGTTGGCACCGAAAGCCGTCCCAGGTGCCACGGCCACACCTGCCTTCGTCAGCAGTGAGGACGCCAGTTCCCAGTCGTCAGTGCCCCACGGCGATACGTCCGCCCAGAGGTAGAACGCCCCCGACGGGACCCGTACCTGGACACCTCCTGCTCCCAGTGCCTGCACGGCGGCGTCACGCCGGGCCAGGTACGCGTCCCGCATCTCCGCCACTACGTCTTGCGGCCCCTCTAGAGCGGCCAGGGCTGCCGCCTGCGCCGGAGCATTGACGCAAGAGATGACGGGCTCCTGGAGCTTGGCCAGGCAATTGCGGACATCCTCGTCCGTGGCCACGGCGTAGCCCACCCGCCAGCCAGTCATGGCGTAGGTCTTGGAGAAGCTGTAGCAGGAGATCACGTTCGGAGCTGAGCCCAGCGCTCCGGTACTGACGAAGCCCTCACCGAAAACGATCTCGTCGTAACATTCGTCAGAGATGACCCACAGTCCCCGGTCACGTGACCAAGCCAGGATGTCCGAGAGCCGCGCGGCCGACACCACGGAGCCCAGTGGATTGGACGGCGAGTTCAGGATCACGGCCTTGGTGGCTGGGGTCAGCGCGGCCTCAAGGTCCTCGACGCATGGCTGGTACTGTTCCAGCGCTCGCAGAGGGTACGGCTGGACCATGCCGTTGAGGACGGCTGTGATCATCCTGAAGTTTGGCCAGCCGGGATCGGGCACCAGCACGCCGTCGCCAGGCTCCAGCAATGCGAGCAGCGACAGGTACAGGGCCTGCACACCTCCCGCGGTCACGACCACGTCGTCCTTGCTCACCGCCCAGCCGTTACGGGTGCCGAGCTTGTCTGCGATGGCCTGGCGGAGTTCGTCGATGCCGGCGTTCGCGACATACTTCGTCTGGCCACCGCGAGCGGCTCGCGCAGCCGCCTCCACGATATGAGGCGGCGTCGGGAAGTTGGGCTCCCCGACCTCGAGGTGAATGACATCTTTTGCCGCCCAGGCCAGGTCCATGAATGCCCGGATGCCTGAGCGGGGCATCGAGGTTCTCGATGGCGGCAAGCGGAAGGTCGTCACGTCACAGTCCCCCAGTTCTGGCGCCATGCTCATGTCCTCCCGGCCCCCCCGGGTCCGCGATGCACGCCTTCAGCCGCTGCGCGCGCCCGACGAGATCGTGGAGGGAGCCATCGCGCCCAACGAGCGCAGATCCGAGTCCCACCGCCGCAGCGCCCGCCCGGAGCCAGTCCGAGGCGTTGGTGAGATCGATGCCGCCGGTGGGGACGAACCCAACTGATGGAAAGGGGCCTCGCAGCGCGGCCAGGAACTCGGGCGACAAGCCGCCACAGGGGAAGAGCTTGAGGAGCCGGAGTCCGAGTCGTCGGGCAGCGGCCACCTCGGTGGGAGTGAACACGCCCGGAATGGCCAGCATGCCGAACTTAGCGCAGGCCGCGACAACCCCGGGATCGAGATTGGGGGCCACGCAGAAGTCCGCGCCTGCCGCAGCCACTGATTCGACAGTCTGCGCGTCCAGTACGGTGCCTGCCCCAAGCAGGACGTCACGGCCCAGCTTCTGCCGGACTCTCCTGATCGAGGCGCTGGCATGCGGTTGGTCCGCGGTCACTTCCATGACCGTTACGCCTTGATCGACCAGGGTCTGGCAGATCTGCACGACGTGCTCGGCGTTCTCCAGCCGAAGGATCGCGATGACCCGCTGCCTGCGTATCCACGCCTCCGCAGGTACTGCGCTGGTGATCGGGCCCGGGGAACTCATCTGATTATCCGTCCCAGCCGGCTGCCATCCGCATCGACGCCATCGGGCGGACGCAGCCATGTGTCCCCCGGGATCGTGTACATGTACGCCGAGGCCTTGGCTGCCTCGGCAGCGGCCTGCTCCAAGGGAGCCTTGCTCAGCCAGCATGCAAGGAAAGCGGCCACGGCAGCGTCGCCCGCACCGAACGCGTCCAGCACGGTCGCCTGGGCGGACCCGCTCGCCCGCTGGTCTGAGCCAAAGGCATCGACGTTCACCCCGATGACACCGGGGCTGAGTTCCCGCTGCGTCCGCACCACCACAAGGGCAAGACCGAACGACTGCCGAACCTCTTCGGCAAGTCCTGCGTCAGCACGCTTCCCGGCGAGCAGACCCAGATCGAACGGCGAGGCAAAGAGGACGTCGACAAAGGGAAGGACGCGGCGGAGCGTCTCTGCCGCAGTCTGTGGCGGCCAGAGTTGGCTCCGGTAGTTGACGTCGAACGAGACTGTCACCCCCGCGCCAGCGGCAACCTCGAATGCCTCCAGCACCGCCTTCTCGGCGTCCGGGCCAAGAGCGCAGGTGATACCGCTGCAGTGCAGGACCGCGGCGGAGCGTAGGACCCTCGGCCAGTCGAACATGCCAGGCTGCAAACGACTTGCTGCTGAACCGGCCCGGTCGTACAGCACCTGGGTCGGCCTGGGGGCACTGCCTTCCTCAACGAAATAGAGTCCTGCCCTGCTGCCATTGTCCCAGCCCACTTCAAGGTCAACTCCGTGACGGCGGGCATGGCCGGCGATGTGGCGGCCGAGCGGGCTCTGCGGCAGCCGGCTGACCCAGCGGGTCCGGCAGCCGAGTTGCGCGAGGGCGACAAGCGCATTCAGTTCGGCGCCGCCGACGTCCACGGTGAGCGCAGTGGCTCGCTCAAGCAGGACACGCTGCTGGGCCGTCAGCCGGATGAGCGCCTCGCCCAGCCCGACCACCAGCGGGCGTTCCGCGCCGGCTGATGTATCCGCAGCGCAGCTGCCCGACGCGGCGATGTCAGGAGCCGGGAGGTTGCTGGTGCCGCTCCCGGTAACCGAAGAAGCGCTCATTCCGCTCCCCTGAGGGCGCAGTCACCGTATGCTCTGAACGAATACTCGGGTCGGCGCTTCATACTACTTTTGTATCCTGCTGTGAAGCGCCAGATACGAGCCCGGGGGGGGGTTCCCGCAGCATTCAACATCCTCATCGATAACCGTGGAGAGAGTAAAAAATGGACTACAAGTCCACTCCCGACTATAAGGGGTGGCTGGCAGCCCGTCAACAGCATTGTGCCCAGGTGAGGAACCACAACGTCAGCAGCTAGTGGTGTGTAAGGGTGCTTGTTTTAGTCTTCGCGCGCTGGATCTTGCTCAGGATCTCGTCGGCGTCCTTGGTCCAGGCGAACAGCCGGGGGTGGTCGTTCCAGCCGTCGATGAACGCGCCGGTGGCCTGGGTGAGCTGGCGGACTGAGGTGTAGGAGCCGCGGCGGATGGCCTGGCGGGTGATGATCGAGAAAAAGCACTCCACGAGGTTCAGCCACGAGCAGCTCGTGGGGACGAAGTGCAGGGTGATCCGCTGGTTCTCCGGCCGCGCCAGCCACAGCGTGCTTGTGGGTGGCGTAGTTGTCCAGCACGACGTGCAGCTCCTGGCCCGGGTAGGCGGCGGCGGTCTTCTTCAGGAACCGCAGGAACTCCTGGCGGCGGTGCCGGGATAGCAAGCGTCGGCGACTTTCCCGGTGGCGGCATCGAGGGCGGTCGCCGCCAGGATCTCGCTGATCGCCTGGTCCGTCAGCACCGTCCGCGGGCCGCCCGGCCGCAGCGCGTCCGCCAGCCCTGCCAGGCCGTCCTCGGCGTACTGCCGCCGCCACTTGACGACAGTCGGCGTCAGGACGCGCACGCGATTCGGCATGTGCCATTGTCCCGCACCTTGAATGAAAGCTAAAGAGAGACACGCGTCAGAACACCAGGGTGCCCGGCGAAGCCGCCGGGGCCGGCCCCCGCACACCGGACCACTACCGCCGGGGACCTACCCCAGCACTGCCAGTTAGCTGGGCTACACGCCCTCGGCGTCGGCGAGCCCGAACCCCAGCCGCACCGATATCTCGTGCGCCGCTTCTATGACCGGGTCTGTCAGTTGCTCGATCCGCGCCCAGGTCATGCGCATGGTCGGGCCGGCGACGCTGATGCTGCCGACAAGTTCGCCACGGTGGTCGAAGATAGGAGCGCCAATGCAACGCACACCCACCTCATTCTCGACGTCATCCAATGCATAACCGCGATCACGTGTCCGCTGCATGTCCGCACGAAGAATATCCGGCGCCACGATGGTGTTCACCGTGCGGCGTTCGAGCGGTTCCGCTACGTAACGGTCGAACTCTTCCGGAGAGAGGAAGGCCAGCAGGGCCTTCCCCAGGCCTGTGCAGTGCAATGGGTTCATGCCGCCCACCCGCGACACCATGCGGAGGGAATGAGGACTTTCGACCTTGTCGATGTACAGGACCGACCCGCCCTCGCGGACTCCGAGGTGGCAGGTCTCATTGCCTACTTCGGCCAAATGGGCCATGACATCCGCAGCAACGTCTCGCAGCTCAAGGGCATCGAGGAACTCCGAGCCCCAGACGGCGGTTCGTGGTCCCAAACGGTACATGCCATCCGCAGAATGCCGGACCAGGCCCGCATCCATCATCACACTGAGAAGCCGCACCACCGTGCCTCGCGGCAGGTCTACCTGGCGAACCAGATCTGTCAGTCTTAGACCTTTTCTGTGGGCGGCGAGCAGATCAATGATCGCAATTCCCTTAACAAGCGCCTTGGCCGAGCCCGTAGCGTCACCGACCGTCATCGATCCACCAACCATGCAAGAGAATATACGTGACGGCGAAACAGAGCGACACGGACCAGAAGCGCCGCTGCCACATCCCACGCCGACCTGATGTCAGGCGACAGGCAGCCGGGCGCCCCCGTCCACCGGCACGGTCGCGCCCGTGACCATGTCGAAGGCTGGAGAGCACAGCGCGAGGACCACACCGGCAACCTCCGTCCTGGTCACCAGTCGGCCCGCGGGCGTTCTGGCAATTATCCGTGGAACGAACTCGGTATCAAAGCTGGCCATCTCCTCAGCAGATTCGGCGATCTGCCCTGGAGCCACGCCGTTGACCGTTACGGCGGGGCCTAGTTCCAGAGCGAGCTGCTCGGTCAACGTGATCATTGCATCCTTGGCCAGAGAGTATACCGAGTGATTACGCACGAACGCCGAACCAGCGGAAATATTCACGATGCGTCCCCAGCCGTTGGCCGCCATGCCTGGCGCAGCACGCCGGGCTGTCAGATAGGCAGATCTGACGTTGGCGTTCCATATGAAGTCGAACTCCTGGGGTTCGAGTCCTACAAAGGGCGTCATGGAGAAAGGGCCAGTGTTATTGACGAGGATATCGATCTTCGCCCTCATCAGCCGTTCCGCCTCCGCAACAAGTTCCTCGACACCTTGCGGAGTGCTCACGTCCCCCCCGATGGCTGCGTGCCCGGACCCTTCCAGCTTCGCAACCACCTCATCGGCTGACGCCCTGGACGAGTGGTAGTTGACTATTACTCGCGCTCCGCACGATGCCACTGCGCGGGCGATCTCCGCTCCCAGGTTCCGGGAAGACCCGGTAATGAGTGCCACGTGCCCACGCAGGTGCGGTTCCCGCCGCGTCATGACGTTACCGCCACTGGCAGGTCGCCCACCGCCTTGGCCCGGACCCGCAGTGCATCGCCCGGGAGATAGCTGACTGGGACCTCGTCGATCTGGACCACGATTACCGAATCCGGTACGGCTCCAGCGTCCACAGCGCGGTCCACCGCTTCCTGAACCACCTCGTCCACGGCACGCTTACGGCCCCCGGCACCAGCGTGGACAATGCGGTCGACCTCCCCTCCCACCTGAGCCATGGCCGCGCCGATCGCATTCGCCACCTCGCCATTGTCCGGGCGCACGACCTCGGAGACTCCAGGCAGGCCTGTTCGCACCAATGCTCCCCCGCCGCCCACGACGATGACCGGAACCGGCTCGGGAGAGATCTTCATGCGGTCGATAGCCCCGGTCACCGCGCTCTCGATGTAAGCGAGCCCGGCCTCGATCACGGACCGGTCCAGCTGGGCGACCCGAGCGGGATCGCCGATATGGGCCCGCCCCGCCGCGACCGCGAGGTCGGTGGAGGTCAGTGTGTCGCCTCCGAAGACCAGGCCCCGGGTCCGAAGCTGGTAGCCCACGCTGTCCGGCCCGACTGTCACCGCCTGACCGCTCTGGTGCACGATGCTGCCGCCGCCGATGCCCAGGGAGAGCACGTCGGGCATCCGGAAGTTGGTCCGGACGCCCCCGACTTCGGCGGCAAGCGCAGCCTGGCGGGGAAACCCGCGACTGAGGACGCCGATGTCAGCAGTGGTCCCACCTACGTCGACGACGGCCGCCTCGCCCAGACCGCTCAAGAATGCCGCGCCTCGCATAGAGTTCGTCGGCCCGGAGGCGAACGTCGCGACCGGGAACCGGCGCGCGTAATCTGCGTTCATCAACGTTCCATCGTTCTGGCTCACGAATAGCTGACCGGTGATACCCACGGCCGCCAAGGCGTCCTCGAACCCCTGAATCGCCCCTGCCGCCATGACCCGGAGGCACGCATTCATCGCGGTCGCATTCTCTCTCTCTAGCAACCCGATCCGCCCCAGGTCGGAGGAGAGGGTCACCGGGACGGCGGGGATCTTGGCGGCGATGATGGACGCGGTCTCCAGTTCCAAGTCAGCATTGATCGGCGAAAACACCGAGGTGATCGCAACCGAAGCGACCCCCCGGGCGGCGAGGTCGTCGGCTACCTCCCGCAGCCTGCCGCGGTCGAGCGGAGCAATCTCGCTACCGTCATACTCATGACCGCCGCGGCACAGGAAGACATGGTCACCGATAGCGCGCCGCAACATCGGCGGCCAGTCCACTAGAGGCGGGAGCGCAGTCGTCGCGGGCAGCCCGATGCGGACGACACCGGTCCGGGCGAGGCCTTTGGCTTGCACCACGGCGTTGACAAACTGCGTAGTTCCGACCATGACCGCGCTGACCTCCGCGGGCATGAACCGCGACGTTGCGAGCAGCGCATTCAGGGCGTCCACGATTCCCTCGGTCACCACTGCCGTGGTCGGGCGCTTCACCGCCCCGATAATGTCGGTGCCGCGCACAGCGACCGCGTCGGTGTTGGTGCCTCCGACATCAATGCCGATCCGGATATTGCGGCTCATGCCTTCACGACCGCCCTAGCGACCGCAGCACCGACTCAGGCGTAACCGGGATGCGATCGATGGTGGGAGCCGTGGCGGCGCGGGCTTTCCCGACGGCGTCCGCGATGGCGTTCCCTACCGCGGCGGCGACGGGAACCACTGGCGGCTCGGCGACCCCTTTGGCTCCGTAGGGCCCTTCGGGCTCGTTGTGTTCGAGGGTCACAATTTCCACTCGCGGCACATCGACGGCGAGCGGCAGGCCGTAGGCTTCTAGCGTCTGCTGTTGGTAGGTCCCGCCGTCCAACTGGAGCCACTCCCACAACGCGTATCCCAGCCCCTGAGTCACGCCGCCCTGGATCTGGCCGGCGACCCCGGTCGGGTTGATCACCCGGCCGACTTCCTGCACGACGATGTAGCGGAGAATTGTGACGTTCCCAGTCACCGGGTCTACCTCCACTTCCGCGACGTGGACGTGATAGGTGGGCGTGGGAAAAGTCGGGAAGAGGAAGCCAGACGCGCAGGTCTTGTCATAGCTCGGCAGCGGGGTCGTATATGAGCCGCTCCCGGTAATGGGGCCTCCTTTGCCCGCCGCGGACCGGGCGATGACCGCCAACGGGATCCGCGTCGAAGGATCACCCTTGACCCCGACGCTCCCGTCCACCAGTTCGAGATCGGCCTCGCCCGCTTCCAGCATGGCGGCGGCCGTCTCGAACACCCGCTTGCGCACCTGCTCCGCCGCACCCCGGACAGCCCGCCCGACAACCCGGGTTGTCCTGCTTCCCTGAGATCCCGCGTCGTACCCGTTCACGTCAGTGTCTGGCATGCTCACCTGCACGTTCGAGGTGTCCAGGCCAAGTTCTTCGGCGGCGATCTGGCGCAGACCCATGGTGACAGCGCCTGAGCCGTTCTCGGTGGCGCCGGTGACCAGACCCAGCGTCCCGTCCTCGTTGAGCTTCAACACGGCGCTGCCGGGCAGCGGGTTAGTCAGCCACACGCAGGCGGCGATACCGACCCCTCTATTCTCCCCCTGGCCCAGAGTGGACCATGATGCCACGCCCTCGGCCTTGTCGAACGCTTCGGCCAGGATGCTGGCATCGGCCAGGACCTGGCCGTTGAGTAGCTTGTCACCGTCTCGCATGAGATTATGCACGCGCAATTCGCGCCTGTCCCGGGAAAGAACTTGCGCAATATGATCCATGTGCCGTTCCACGGCAAATACCAGGTATGTGCCGCTCACCCCGCGGAATGCCCCGGTCGGCGCCGTGTTGGTGTACACGGCGCGGCAGCGGACACGTGCCCGCCCGACCCGGTACGGCGAGCCGGCGGCGAACAGGGGAATGCTTGCCAGGTACGGTGCGTCGATACCGTACGCCCCGCTGTCGAAGACGACGTCCATCTCGCGCGCGAGGATCTCGCCATCCGCACTGACCGCAGAGCGGATCCGCACAATCGCGTTCTCCCTGCACGGGGCCGTGATCAGATCCTCCGGCCGCGCGTTGACCATCCGGACCGGCCTGCCCACGTGCTTGGCCAGCAGTGCTGCGTACGGCTCAAGGCCGCTGTCCAGTTTGGCGCCGAATCCGCCTCCGATGTGGTGACCGATGACACGCACGCAAGACTGGTCGACGCCCAAGGCCGCTGCCACCCGATCGCGGATGCTGAACGGGAACTGGTGAGATACATGGATAACGTACCGTCCGGCCTGGTACTCGGCCACCGCCCCCCGCGACTCGAGGTATGCCTGGTACTGCCGGTCCGCCCTGTACTCGTCCTCCACCACATGCTCCGCGGTCGCGAAGATGTCATCGATCCCGCCCGGGTCGGAGGTCATGTCGCAGACAACATTGCCGTATCGTGGCCAATCGGTATCCCCTGCTGTCCGGTACGAGGACAGGTCGGGATGCACCAACGGCGCGCCGGGCGCCAGGGCCGACTCGGGGTCGGTCACCGCGGGGAGCTCGGTAATGTCAACCCGCAGCCTCCGGAGTGCCTCGTCCACCGCCGACATGGTCTCGCCAACCACCGCAGCGATCGGCTCGCCCACATAGCGGATCCTCTCCCCGGCGAACAGCGGCTGGTCCCAGATGGCCGCCCCTGTGGGGTGCTGCGGGGCCTGGCTGGCGCTGACCACCGCGAGAACACCCGGCACCCGTTCCGCCTCAGAACTATCGATGGACACGACCTGGCCGGCCCGGACCGGCGATCGCCAGAGCCTGGCGTGCACCATGCCCGGCAGGACGACGTCCACCCCGTAGTCCGCTGAGCCGCGTACCTTCGCCTCCCCATCACTGCGCGGGACGCGAACACCCACTGCAGTGCTCATCACAACCCTCCGGCCAGTTTGCTGATGGCGCTGAGGATGTCCTGGTATCCGGTGCACCTGCAGATGTTCCCGCTGATGGCGTCACGGACCTCCGCCGCCGCCGGGGTCGGATTCTCAGCCAGCAACGCGGTCAGCGTCATGAGGAATCCCGGTGTGCAGAAGCCGCACTGCACGGCACCCGCCTCGACGAAGGCCTTTTGCAAAGCACTCAGTTCACCATTTGACGGGGCAAGCCCCTCAACAGTGGTGACCTCACGATGTGAGGCAGCCGCCGCCGGGTAGATGCATGAGTCGATGGGCTGGCCGTCGAGCAGCACGGTGCATGCCCCGCACTCACCCTCACTGCACCCATCCTTGGCGCCGCGCAGGTGCATGCGGTCGCGCAGAACCGCGAGCAACGTCTCGTCGGCTTGCGCGTCTACCTGCTGCAGGCGGCCGTTGACCGTCATTTCAACAATCACGTCCGGCACCCCTCTTCGTCGCAGCCCGGGACCGGCAGCACTCGACTGCACGTTCGAGCAGGCCGCCCAGGATAAGGCGGCGATATGCCGCTGTCGCCCGGGAGTCATCGATCGGCGTCACTTCGCGCTGCAAAGCCTCTCCGGCTTCCCGTATCGCCTCTTTGGAGGTCCCGCCTTCCGCCAAGATCCGCTCAGCCTCGTGCGCGCGCACCGGAGTTGATGCCACCGAGCACAAGGCCAGCCGAGCGTCGCGGACGCGTTCCTGGTCGTCGAACACCAGGCGTAGGGCAAGACCGACCACGGCTACCACCATCGCTCCCCGACGTCCCACCTTCAGGTAGACCTCACCTGCGGACTGACCGATGGGCACGGCTTCGACAGCCGTCAGCAGTTCGTCGGGACGGCAATCGACATTCCGGCGGCCGACAAAGAAGTCCTGCAGCGGCACCCGTCGTGTGCCCTGAGCGCTGGTCAGTTCGACAACGGCGTCAGCGGCCAGCAGTGGCGCGGCGGTGTCGGCTGCTGGAGAAGCGTTGCACAGATTGCCCCCCAGCGTGCCCACTGACTGCGTCTGCCAGCCCCCGACCGTGGCCGCAGCCTCGGCCAGCGCCGGATGCCGGTGACCAATCTGCGGTTCTTTGGCGAGCAGACGATGGGTCACCAGGGTGCCGAAGCGGGTCGTCACGGAGTTGTCCACCGAGGCAAGGGACTTGATACCACCGATGTGCACGAACGAAGAAGGAGAAAGCTCTCCCTGTGCGTACTGCATCATGACGTCCGTCCCGCCAGCGATCACGCAGGCTGAGTCCCCTTGCTCAGCGAGCCAGGCCAGCACCTGCTCCTCGCTGGTTGCGTGTCGGAACTCCACGCGACCTCCTCTTGCCCATGCGATGACTCACAGTCGGCATCTGCCCGGACCAGCACGCCCTGCCGGGGCGGGATCTCGGCCTGATCATAACCACTGCACCCACACTCTGGACAAGTAGTCCAATTAGTTTCGGCGTGCTGTACGATCCCGTTCCGGGAGGTAAGCCGTGTGGGATATCAGCGAGCAGGACCTGGGCTCAATCTCCACCGGGGCAGCGATCCTCGGGGCCGGGGGAGGCGGCAACCCCTACATCGGGCACCTCCGCGTACGCGAGACCCTGCGGTCAGGTAAGCGGATCCGCGTCATCCCTCCCGGGGATCTCGCCGACGATGATCTCGTGGCTGTCTGCGGCGGGATGGGCTCACCGGTCGTAGCCTACGAGAAACTGGCCCAGGGCAACGAGGAGTTCGCAGCCCTGCGGGAGATAGAGAAAATCCTTGGCCGTCGGGTCGATGCCGTGGCTCCGTTCGAGATGGGCGGCGGAAACTCGATGGCGCCCATGGTCGTGGCGGCGACCGCCGGAGTGCCTCTGGTCGACGGGGACGGGATGGGCCGTGCGTTCCCGGAACTTCAGATGACCACGTACATGATCTACGGGGCGCCGCAGTGCCCGTCAGCGATCGCTGACGAGCGTGGAAACAGGCTTGTCTTCACTGCCGTCGCCGAATCACGGTGGCTTGAGCGCATGGCACGGGCCGTCACCGTCAGCATGGGCGGCCACGCGGGGGTGGCAACAACGCCTATGTCGGGAGCGTTCTGCCGGCGTGTGATCATTCCCGGTACGCTGACGCTCGCCCGGGACATCGGGATGGCCGTCGAGGAAGCCATCCGGTCAAAGTCGGAGGCCTGCGACGCAGTGCTGGCGGTGACGAAGGGCTGCCGGTACCTGCGGGGCAAGGTTGTGGACGTGGAACGGCAGAACACGAAGGGCTTCGCCCGTGGGTCCCTGACCCTGGAGGGGACGGGTTCCGATAGCGGCCGGCGGGTGCGTATCGACTTTCAGAACGAGAACCTGGTCCTTTGGGAAGATGACGACGCCCGGGCGACCGTTCCGGATCTGATCACACTCATCACAACCGATCGGGGCGAGCCACTGACCACCGAGCTCGTGACTTACGGCTGCCGTGCCGATGTGCTTGTCCTGCCTTGCGCCGATCTGCTGCGCACGGAGCAGGCGCTAAGCGTGGTCGGACCCCGCTGCTTCGGCTTTGACCTCGATCCTGTGCTCCTCGGCGCGCCATGGGGCTTCGGGGTCACTGAGCGTGTCGAGCATCACGCTGCACCACGTCATAGCAGCGTTGACGGCGAGTCGGGCGTGACGTGAGCGCAGGGCAATGCGTTCGCCCCTGTGGGGCTCGATTACTCGATCTCGCCTGGCCGGGTCCTGGCCAGTGTTGCGGGCTGGGATCATCCCTGAGTGATCTTTTCGGTCTTCTACCTGGTCGTACGTTGTGTGCTTGGCAGTCTGATGGTGCTGGCCCGGCGCCAGGTGTCCGAGGATGCCGAGTTCATGGTGCTGCGGCACGAGAACGTGGTGCTGCGCCGCCAGACCGGCCGCGTCCGATATGAGCCCGCTGACCGGCTGTGGCTGGCGGCGCTATCCCGGCTGATCCCGCGGCGCCGGTGGGCCGAGGTGTTCGTAGTGACCCCGCCGACGCTGCTCGCCTGGCACCGCCGACTGGTCACACGCAAGTGGGACTACACGAACCGGCGGCGCCCCGGACGACCGTCCACGGCGGCTGCGATCCGCAAGCTCGTGACCTGTACGACCCCGCTGGTTAATTCGGTGGGGCCCGCGTCGACGCCGACGGCCTGGATCAGGCGGTGCTGGACACGCTGCTGAAGCGGCTGGCAGCCGGCGGGCTGGTCAAGCCGGGCGGGAAGATGCGCACCGATTCTGCCCATGTGATCTCTGCGGTACGGGACCTGAACCGGCTGGAGCTGGCCGGGGAGGCGGTGCGGGCATGCCTGGAGGCCCTCGCGGTGGCCGCCCCGCACTGGCTGGCTGCTCACCTGGACGACTCGCAGGGCAAGCGGTACGCCGCGCGGACCGGTACCTGGCGGATGCCTGCTGCTGCGGCGAAGAAGGATGAGCTGGCGCTGGCTTACGGCCGCGACGGGCACACGCTGCTGACGGCGGTGTATGCCACCGCCAGCAGTGATCCCGGTCCGGCGTTCCTGGCGGGGCTGCATCAGGCCGGGGTGCTGCGGGTCGTGCTCGTGCAGAACTATGCCGCTGCCGGAGACGGGCGGGGACGGGTGGTGATCAAACGGCGGGAGGCGCAGGCAGAGGATCTCCCGCCAGGCAGATCCCGCATCACCTCGCCGTATGACCTCCATGCCCGGTGGAGCGTCAAACATGGCACCTTCTGGAACGGCTGCAAAGTGCACGTGACCGGGACCTGCGGCACCGGCGGCGCCCGGGACGACGGCACCGTCGCGGGCAGCGATCCGGGCAGCGATGGTCACGGCGGCGACGGTGAGGCCGCGCCGCTTCCTCACCTGATCGTGAACGTGGAGACCACGGATGCGACCGTGCCTGACAACCAGATGACCGAGCCGGTCTGCGCCCGCCTGGCCGGACGGGGCCTGCGGCCGGCCGGGCACTGTGCAGATTCGGGTTATCCCTCGGCGGAGTTGCTGGTGTCCTCGCTGGCCGGCTTCGGCATCACGCTGGTCACCCCGATGCTGACCGATACCTCACCGCAGGCCAGGGCGGGTGCCGGATTTGACCGCGCCGCCTTCGCCATCGGCTTCGATGCCCGGCAGGCCACCTGCCCGCAAGGCTGCGCCAGCAGCTCCTGGAACCCCGTCACCCAGCGCGACACCGGCACGATCGTGATCACTTTCGCGAAGGGCACCTGCGGGCACTGCCCTGTCCGGGCCCAGTGCACCACCTCCGCCTCCGGGCGCCGCCAGCTCACCGTGCATCCCCGCGAGGTCCACCAAGCCCAGCTCGCCGCCCGCGCTGCCCAGGACACCCGGGACTTCCAGGCCAGATACGCCTTACGCGCCGGCGTCGAAGGCACCATCCGCCAGGGCGTGGCCGTCACCGGCATGCGCCACGCCCGCTACCGCGGACTGGCCAAGACCCGCCTCGAACACGCCAACGCCGCGACCGCGCTCAACCTGATCCGGCTGCACGCCTGGTGGAACGGCCACCCGCTGGACCGGACCCGTACCAGCCACCTCGCCCGCCTCGAACTCGCCCTGGCCTCATGAACGCGGGGAATTAACCAGCAGGGTCTCCAGGGGAGGGATTTCGATGAGTTCGTTTAATGTCTGGGTCTTCGCGATCCGGCGCAGGCCCGGCCACGCAGCATTCGAGGTGCGGTGGCGGGTCGCGGGCCGTGACAAGTCCCGGTCATTCATGACCCGGGCGCTGGCCGACAGCTACCGCGCCGAGCTGGTTCACGCCGCGCGCCAGGGTCAGGCGTTCGGCACGGCAACCGGTGAACCCGCGGCGTGGGTGGCGCCGGAACCGGTGACCGTCACGTGGTACCAGCACGCGATGGCCTACGCCGAGATGAAATGGCCGCACCTGGCACCGCACTCGCGGGCCAGCCTGGCCGGCGCGTTGGCTACCGTCACCCCGCTGCTGACCAGAGAAACCGGCCGCAGGCCGCCGGCAGGCAGGGTGCGGGCCGCCCTGTACGGGTATGCCTTCAACCCCCCGCGCCGGTCCCGCGCCCCGGACCACCCGGTCACCGTCAGCGCGCGGGCCTGGCTGGAGCGGGCCTCGCTGCCGGTGGGCCAGCCCAGCGACCCGCGGGTTATCCGGGCTGCCCTGGACAGGCTATGCGTGCGGCTGGACGGCTCGCCCGCCGCGGCCAACACGACCACCCGCAAGCGGGCCGTGTTCCACGGCGCCCTCGGCTACGCCGTCGAACTCGGGCTGCTGCCCGCCAATCCCATCGACCTGGTGCACTGGCACACACCCAGAGCTGCCGCAGCCCTCAATCCGGCTACGGTCGCTAGCCCGGCGCAGGTCCGGGCGATCCTGGCCCAGGCCGCCCGCATCAGGCCGGAACTGGCCGCGTTCTTCAGCTGCCCGTACTACGCGGCACTGCGCCCGGAGGAAGCCGTCGCCCTGCGCCGTGACGACCTCATCCTCCCCACGCACCGCCGCGGGAAGATAATCCTTACCGCCGCCTGCCCGCGCACGGGCACCGCCTGGACCAGCACCGGCAGGCCCCATGAGTCACCCGGTCTCTCAAGCACCGCCCCGACGGCACCATCCGCGTCGTCCCCATCCCGCCTGTCTTGGTGCGTGTCCTTCGCCGTCACCTCCGGGAGTTCGGCACCGCACCGGATGGGCGGCTGTTCCGCGGCACCCGTGGCGGCATGCTCAGCGAATCCGTCTATGGCCGCGTCTGGCACACTGCCCGCCAGGCGGCGCTCGGACCGGAGCTGGCCGCCACTACGCTTGCCCGTCGCCCGTACGACCTGCGGCACGCCGCCTTGTCGCTGTGGCTCAACGCCAGCGGATCGAAGACGCCCTCGCCGCAGACACCAGCAGCACCTGCCCGTACTCCCCCGGCCGCTTGCCCACCGGCGATGGCGTTCCGCCCAGGTTCCGTGAGCGAGAAACTGCCACCTCACATGCTCCCTGAACTGCGGCGATGGACGTGATCCGCCGCAGGGCCGCAGAGTGCCATGGAACCAGTACGGAACCACGATACGGCCGCGCCCAGGGTTTCCGGGAACCGCAACGTCCGGGGCTGGCATTATCAAGGCAGGGATGGTGACGGCCCCAGTGGATCACTCGCATACCGTGTACGGCCACGGACCGGATCGGCATGGGCTGAGGGCCGACCTCACCGGGACCGCGGCTCAGTTACTACCGCCGCCGGATGGCGCCCGTCCCATCGGGGAGCTGACGCCTGAAGAGCACCTGCGGACGGTAGTGGCACGCCTGTCTCAGGGCGTTGAACTGTCAGCGTCGGCGGGGGCGGTTTCGGGGCCACTGGGAAGTGTGCTGGTGTTTCGCCCGTGGCCGAGCCGCTCCCTGCACGTCGTGGGCGAGAGCCCGCTGGCCAGGGAGTTCCGGCGGCTGGTTACCGCCGGAGCGGTCCCCGCGTGGGAGCTGCACTCGGTACCGCCGGGCCGCACGCCCCTGGAAGCGCTTGCCGGGCCGCTGCTGCGCCGCACCGGCAGCAGGCGGTTCTGGCGGCGTGCGCACCCCCGGGAACCTGCTCACCCTCGCCCCGGCCGCAGCGGGCATGCCACCAGACGTCGCCCGCTGCTGGGACCGCCTCGCCCAACTCAGCCTCCGGCCACTGGCCGGCTCAGCCGAACCCGACGGGCCTCTTGCGCTGGCCGCAGAACTACTCGGCGAAACCGATGAGCGGCGCAGGCTGATCCTCACCTCCCGCACGTTCGCGCCGGACAAGCGAACCTACGATTCGCTCGCCCGCGAGCTGGGCATCAGCCGCGAGCGTGTCCGCCAACTCGAGGGAGACGCGCTTACCCGCCTCACCCAGGCCGCACGGCATACTCGGTACGCCCCGCTGCGCTGGCGCGCGGTGTCAGCAGCACAGCACGGCGTTGCCCTGCGTGGGGCCGGGCGGGGCGGCCTGTTGCGGGGTGAGCCGCAGCAGCCGCAACAGCCGCGCGTTCTCCGCCCGCAGCCGCGCCAGCTCAGCCGCAACCGCGGTCGAGATCTCAGCCACGCAGACAAGCTATCCAGACACGATCAGCGGCTGGGCAGCATCGGCAGGAGTGAATGAGCCCTTCAAGGTGCAGTGGTCGCGGCGAGTATGACGGCACCGCACCAGAACTCGTAGAGGGGTCTGACCTGCCGCCCTACGCTAGGTCAATTCCCCGTTTTCGCAGTGCCTGGCCGAGGGCCGCGATGGAGCCGTGCGCGTGCCGGAGTTCTATGTCCCGGGGCTGCGCTTCCAGGAAGTCGGCGTACATGACCGGCCCGGCTGCCGCTATATCTCGGAACTGGTCATGGACGAGACGGCCAAGCTGGGTGATCACCTCCGCAGCTGACTGGCCGGCGAGAAGAGGGCTGGCCGCGATGGCCTCAGCAGCCTGTTCTGGCCCGAGCGCGTCAGTGAGCCATACGACGTCGTAGGCATCTTTGGGCTTGTCGCGCCTCATGATCGCGTCGGCCTTGAGGCAGAGCCATGAGGCTATTCCCGCGACGGGGAACTCGTAGGTGAGCATCTTGCGGTGAGTCTCGACACGGCGCCGGACCGTGATGGTGTCCTCTGGGACTAGGTGCCCGAATCCCACCGCCAGGGCGGTGATCTCTCCACTCGGCCCGATGTTGGCTTCCGCCGTAGTCGCTACCGCAGGCTTTTCTGGACGGCCAGCTCTGGTTCGCACTGGGCAGAGCAGTTCCACTCTTACCTGGGCGCCGCGGTAGCGGCCGACCCAGCGCCATTTGATCTCTCGCCCGTCTTGGGTATCGGGGCGCAAGGTGAGTGATCGTAGCCCGTCGATGATGGCCCGGTAGTAATCGGCGGTTTCCCCGTCGAGTAGATGCAGGGACAGGTGCAGGTCCAGGTCTGCGGTACCAACATGCGGCGCGATACCGGGCGGAACCATTGGTACGAGCAAGCCCGGCACAGCCCCGCCGACGATGGCGAGATGCCTGCCGCCGAACGCGCTCCCGAATGACCTGAGAACGTCGGCTGCGATTCCGAGCAGGCGGCTACTCATCGGGTCGTCGTAGTCGCTTGCCCGGACCTGGTCATCTGGCATGAGTGACGGCTCCCCAGAGCTGGGCTGCGAATTCAACGCCACGCTTCTCGCTGTGCAGGTCGCACCATACCCGGACCGGGTGAGCAACGGTGGCGGTCCAGTCCTCGAAGCTAATGCTGCCGCGGCGGTGGACTCCTACGCGCCACGGATCAGACGAGAGAGTGACGTTGGCGGCTTCTTCCGGTGCCGGGTCGAGGCCGAGGCTACCCGCAATGTCGGTCAGCGGCCGTTCACCGGCGTCAACCCAGCAGCGGACCTCAGATGGCGACGATGTGCCCAGCACACCGAGAAAGGCCGCGCCTGCGCGGCCGGTGACCGCCAGGGTGATACCTGCCTCGATCGCGTTGGCGGACAGCCTGGCAGCCACATCCCACCCATTACGGCCCCACAGGTAGCCACCGATACGCTGGCCGCCTGGCCAGGCCGTCTGGGCTGCCAGGCGTTCGGCGATCTCCACGCGATCGGTCACCGCCACTACGACATGGCTGCCAGACCGCTTTTTCACGACAAGTCCGTGCTCGGCGAGCTGCGTGATCGCCCGGGACGCCGTGGACAGGCTCACCTTGGCGCCCTCGGCCAGGTAAGCGAGTGCAGGCTCTGCGCCGCCCCCGCTTACGATCAGAAGTTCCTGTACGACGCGGGCGTGCCCTTTCTGCAGCGGGACGGGGGAGCGCTGACGGCGCACGGGCTGCGCGAAATGCCTGGCAACGATCCGGAGCCGCGGCCAGCTGATGTCAGCAACTCCCGAGACGTCGATGAAGCTGAGTTCCGCCTCGCGCAGCTGAGACCGCCAGCTGACAGGAACCATGCCAGCGACGAGAACGACACGACCCGGCTGGGCCTGCTCCTCAGCATCCCCTACCAGCGCTTCAGCAGACGGATACGCCGCAGGATCGAGCAGGCATACCTCAAGCGCGATCCCGTCGTCATAGGACAACACATTCCGCCGGGCACGCCGCACTGCCAGCTCGCCGACCTGCTGGACAGACTGCGGCACCCAGGGCAGGTCGAGACACAGTTCAGCGGCCACGACTCGAAAGCATGACACTTGAAGTCACTAAACAGCAAATAGGAACTCGATAGCCCAGTACTTCCGGAGAGTATTGCTGTTTAAGACCTATCAAGTCAACGTCTGCAAGATCTTATCTTGCAACAGCTCCGCCCCTACATCGGATAACCAACTCCCAGCCGAGGGCCGGTGCCGACGGTTTTACAGACAGCCATCCATCCACACGCCCTGCGGCCAGTGACCTGCCGGTACCTCCCTGACAGAAGGCTCACCGGCGACGGCGTTCCGTGCAGGTTCCGCGGGCGGTGGTCTCTAGCCCCGCATGCGTCCCGACCTGCAGCGACTCCACCGCGATTTACCCGCAAGGCCGCAGAACGCCACGAAACGAGCAGCGCGAAGCCGAGGATACGGCCCCGCCCGAGGGACCGAGCAAAGCGGTAGGCAGCGCCGCAACTGAGCTACAGCACTGTTGTGACGATCGGTGACCGGGATGAGGACTTGGTTGCCTACCTAGCCTCCGGCATTCAGCGTGAGTGGTGAATTAGGGTCCTGCCGATTTCGGCGTGGCGGTGAGCTGGGATTTTGCGGCTCCGTGCCTGGTGGCGGGTGTTGCGGTGGTGCACCTGATGGGTGCGAGGGGCCTGGCGGCGCGGCTGCGGGCTGCGTGAGGGGCTTGCGGGTTCAACGGCGAAGAGCGCCCTGGCCCTGGGAGATTACGCGGTAACCACACGTTGCAATCCCCGGGACTGGAGCGCTCTTCCTCATGCAGCATAACGGCTGGGATCATGCCCTGAAGGTCACTGGCGACGGGACGGGCCTGGTCGGGCATGCGGGTGCGATCCTGCTGCGGAAGGCCGCTGACCAGGCGGGACTGACCGCCGGGCTGAGCGCGGCGCTGCGGCGGGCGGGGAAGTCTCCTCTTCTCGACCGGGGCGCCGCGCTGGTGTCCATGGCTGCCGCGATCGCGCTTCGGGGCGACGAGCATGAGCGATATCGCGGTGCTGGCGCACCTGGCTCCCGTGCTGGGGGCGGCACCGAGCGGCCCGACGACACGGCGCACCCTGGACTGGCCGGCATCGCCCAGGACGGCACGATCGAGGAGGACAAGGACGTCGCGGAGATCACGGGCCTGATGAGCCGTGCCGGCAGATGGCCGGACGGGCTGCGCTGGATCGTGCGCCGGGTGAAGCCCTCGCGCCGCCAGGTGAAGAACCTGACGGACTATGAGAAGAGGACCGGGTGGCGGTACTCCATCACCTGCACGAACATCCCGGTCACCGGGATCGGGAACGTGCCCGGCAGCCATCACCCGCAGTACATCGACGTCGTGCACCGCGAGCACGCCGTCGTCGAGACAGGCGGCGTGCGCACCGCCAAGGCCATGGGCCTGCGGAACCTTCCCTCGAAGGCATGGCAGGTCAACCGCGGCTGGGTCATCGCCGCGAACATCGCCGCCGACCTCACCGCCTGGATCCGCCTCCTCGGCTTCCACGACAGCGAGGACCTGGGGGAAGCCGAGCCGGACACGCTCCGTCCTACCGGATCTGGCACATCCCCGCCCGCCTCGCGCATCACGCCCGCCAGCGGATCCTGAAGATCAGCCCCGACTGGCCATGGAAGGACGCATTCCTCACCTGCTGGCAACGGCTATGCGCCCTGCCGGCACCCGCCTGACCTGCGCGAATCATCCCGTCAACGCGAAAGGAGAACCGTCCCGGCGCGGTCGGAGCCGGTGCGCGCCCGGGCACGCCGGGCGGTACCTGCCGCCACCGCCCGGACAAGAGTACCACTGGGGTGACCTCAAGGGCGACCCGAAGAAGATCATGGAACGCTATTTTGACGCGTTCCTGTACCTGGCGAACTGGGGGGCGCGGCAGTTGATGTTCCGCCTGCCGCGCGGGGTGCTGGATGCGCAGGCCGCCGAGGAGTACTGCTATACTGACGCCGCGTCTGTGGCCGGGACCGCCGGTCACCTGATCGTCAGCCTGTACGCTGACCGCGACCCGGACGACTACTGGGAGGAGACAGGCGGCCAGCTTGCGGCCATGGTCCAGGCTCGCTCCGAACTCGCCGCCGGAGACCTGCGGCTGCTGTACCTGGGCTGGCTGCTGGCCGTCCAGTCGGATGACGTGGACGACGGGGACACCGAGCCGCCGGTGCCGGCCGGCCTCGGAGATCTGAGCGCGCCGCTGCAGGCGATCATTGACTTCCTCGAGATCGACAAGGATCTCATCGCCGTGGCAGCGGCCGCCAGCCCGGGCCGATCCGCGCCTGCGCCCGCACCGGGTCCCGGCTGGTGTTCATCATCCACGCCAGCCAGCCAATCAGGCCCCAGCCGATCCGGGCGGCGGGCTCAGGCTCCGGCGGCGCGAACTGAGCCTGGTACAGCGCCTCAGGTTCCTGACCGCAGGTGATGTCAGCACTGGCAACCGGGCCGGCCGATGTCCCGATGATCACGAGGAAGCCGTCGACGGATACCGGCATCATCAGGATGATCTTCCTCATCGGAGTTGCCTCCGCCGATGTCCGGGCGGCTCGGAGACCGGGCTCAACCCTGGACCAGGTACCCGTACCGGTCGCGGAAGGCGCCGGGCGTGAGCCCTGAGGCCTCCGCGATCGGGCGGAGCCTCCCCGGATCCTCGAGGTCCTCGCGGTCCAGCCGGATCATGTACTCGCGGGCCACCCGGTATGAGGCCGACTCGACGTTCACCAGCCGGATCCGCACCCGCCCCGTCTCGGGGTCGCTGAACGACCCGAAGGGCAGCGGCACCATGTGCCCCTCCTGGATCGTGATCATGCCGCCGGGCTCGTTGCCCTCCAGCAGCCGCTTCAGGTAGTCGACGGCGCCGTAGCCGAGGTCGCGGGTGTACTCGATGTCGAACGGGATGGGGGGCGCGCACCGCAGCTCGTAGCCGATGTTCTTGCCCTCGACCGTGACGTTCTGCCCTCGCTCCTTGAAGCGGTCCTTGACCTGCTTGGCCAGCAGGCGGTCCAGCTCGAGTTCGGCCAGCCGGACGTTGCCGTGCTCGTCTCGCTCGACCTCCGGCATGGCCTTCTGGAGTTCGTCCTGGGGGAGGCGCAGTCCGATGCCCTCGGCGAGCACCGCCACGCCGAAGGGGCGGCCGTGGGCGATCCGCTTGAGCATCGAGGTCTCCAGGACGTCCACCAGGCGCGACAGCCGGATGGGCTCGTCGCGGGGGAACTCCTCGGCGATCACCGTGAGGGTGGCCCCGGCCGACTTTCCGATGCCCAGGGCCAGGTGGCCGGCCGAGCGGCCCATGGCCACCACCAGGTACCACCGCTGGGTGGTGATGGCGTCGGTCATCAGGTTGCTGACGAACTGGACCCCCACGCTCCTCGCGGTCTCGAAGCCGAAGGTCGGCGCGCCGCCCGGTAGCGGCAGGTCGTTGTCGATGGTCTTCGGCACGTGCGCCACGCGCAGGCCCCCTCCGGCCGCCTCGGCCAGCCGCGACGCCGAGAACGCGGTGTCGTCCCCGCCGATCGTCACGAGCGCGTCGATCCCCAGCTTCTGCAGCGACTCCAGACAGGCGTCCAGCCTCCAGTCCGGGTCGGCGGCGTCCTCGTCTCGCACCGTCGGGTTGGCCCGTGAGGTCCGGATGATCGACCCGCCCTGAACGTGGATTCTCGACACGTCCGTGATGGACAGGGGCCGCGCCTCCTCGATCCGGCCCTCGATCAGGTGCTGGAAGCCGTCCATGATCCCGAGGACGTCCCACCCAGAGTTCCGGGCCTCGATCGTGGCTGCAGAGATGACCGAGTTCATCCCCGGGGCGGGGCCGCCGCCGCACAGGATCCCCAGCCTCACGCCCCCATCGTTCCAGCAACCAGGCGATCCTGACAAGCGGACCGGCCCCGGACCTGCGCCGATCTGGACCCGGACGGACGGCCTGGCCTCGGTGCCCACGCGCACACCGAGTCCGGCGTTCCGGTGATCGGCGTGGCCAAAACAGCCTTCCGCACCGCTGCCCACGCCGTGCCGGTGCTCCGCGGCACCTCTGCCCGGCCGCTATATGTCACGGCCGCCGGGATGCCCCGCGAGGACGCCACCGACCTGGTCCGGCACATGGCACCGGAGTGTGCCTGGTCAGCGCGACGCAGGTTTTCGATCATGTCCCATCAAGTCCAGCTGAGTCCTGCTGCATCTCATTGTCCCACTGCCGTCCTGGACCCGGCCGGGCACGCCGCTGAGCCACCGGCCTGCCGCAGCCGATGCCCGCCACTCCCCCCGGCCGCACATGCGCCGGATACTGTCCCACCTTGGAAATCCGATCTGCACGGCCATCGTTCACACCCCCGCCAAAGATTCCCGGGCGAGCCCGGGACCAGTACGGCAGGACCGGTCCGCGAGGCGGAAGAGCACGAGTGCCGAGGGTAGAAGCCCAGGTCAGATGCTCTGCACGAGTTCTGGCACGCCACAGGCCGACACCGGCCGTCCGCAGGGCTGCCGGTGTCGGTGGCCAGCGCGGTCGCTGCGTCCGCCGCAGTCACGCCCGCTCGTGGCGGCCCACGCGCCGCCGCGGTCCGCTCGCCCTGTGCGCCTCCCCGGGCCCGTGCGGCCCTTCGGGCACGTGCGGCAAGTGGGCTCCGCGCTGCAGCACGGCCGCGGGGTCGTCGCCAGCCCGCAGCGGCGCAGCCGCGAACCTGCCCTCGTGGGCGAGGACGGGCCGCCGGTCGCCCGCGAGCTCCGGGTGGCGGTCCTCGAGGTCCCTCCGCCGCTCCGCGGTCCGGCGCAGTTCCGTGATGTACTCGCGGTTGCCGTGGTAGGTGCCGCGCCAGGTCTGCGGCATCGCCTCCGGCTGCGGGGGAAGGGCCCGGGCCGCCTGACCGCGGATGCCGAATGGTGCGGGGATCTTCCTGGTCGCCGACCCGCAGTCGGGGCACGGCGGCAGCGGTGCGGTGAACGACTGGATCACCTCGAAGCTGTGCCCGCCGCCGCAGCGCAGGACGTAGATTGCCACCGGCTACCACAGCTCCATCGACCGGGCGAAGATGCCGGCCAGGTCGTCCTCGGTGACCAGCTTCGGGCAGGTGGCGAGCAGGCGCTGCTGCTTCATGGTGCCATCGACCAGGTCCGGGATGTCCCCGCGGGTATAGCCGACGGCGGCGACGCCGTTTGGAATTTCAATGTCCCGCATGAGGCTGATCAGCGCCGAAGGCAGGAACTGGGACGCGTCGGCAGGCCGGTCAGCGCCAGGCGCCAGCAGCTCGGCGGCGCGGACGTGCCGGTCGGGCGCCGCGCCGAAGGTGAAGCGGAACGCCTCGGGGGCGGTGAGCGCGACCGACATGCCATGCGGCACCATCGGCTCGTGGGCGGGGTAGTCCTTCGGGTGGAAGTCCTTGACCCGGCCGGCGATCGGGTAGCCGTTGGCATGCGGGATGTGCACGCCCGCGTTGCCGAAGCCCATGCCGGCGAATGTCGCTGCGACCGCCATGTCAGTGCGCGCCTGCAGGTCGCTGCCCTCGCGCACGGCGGTGCGGAACGAGCCCGCCAGCAGCCGCAGCGCCTTCTCCGACCACATGTCCGAGACCGGGTTCGAGCCGCAGTAGGGCACCCGCTGCTCGGGCCGCTTGCGCTCGTAGGTCGTATACCAGCGCGCGGTGTAGCTCTCCAGCGCGTGGCAGACGATGTCCATGCCGGCCGAGGCGGTCACGCCGGCTGGCTGGGACACGGTCAGGGCCGGGTCGATCACCGCCAGGGTTGGCCGCAGCCGGGCGTGGCTGATGCCGGTCTTCACCTTCAGCGCCAGGACGTCCAGAACGCATACCGTCGTGCTCTCCGCGCCGGTGCCTGTGGTGGTCGGCACCGCGACCAGCGGCCGGAGCGGGTTGACGGGCACGGCCCCCTTCCCCACCGGCACGTTGATGTAGTCCATCAGCTCGCCGGGGTTGGTCAGCATCAGGTTGATCGCCTTGGCGGTGTCGATGCTGGAGCCGCCGCCGACGGCGACGAACGCGTCCCACGGACCGGACTCGCGGGCGTGGGCGACCGCCGCTTCCAGGCTCGTGTCGGTGGGTTCGACGTGGACCCCGTTGAAGACCCGGGCCTCGATGCCGAACTGGGCCATCTGGTCGGCGACCCGCTGCGGGGTCCCGGTGCCCGCCACGCCGGCGTCGGTGACGATGAGCACCCGGCGGGCGCCGTACTGGCTCAGGTCGAAGCCGATCTCGTCGGAGGCGCCGGGGCCGAACTTGAGCTGCGGCGCCCCGTAGGTGAAGATCGCCTCCGGGTTCGCGGGGAGGTTCGTGGCCATGTCAGCCTCCTCAGGCGTAGTACCCGTCGGGAGCGCGGCGCATTGACCGCAGCTGCTCCGAGTCATGGCCGAAGACGACCGTGGCGTTGGACTTCTCGGCGAGGGAGCGGACCTTCTCCACCGAGGCGTACCAGGCCGACAGGTCGTTGACAATCGCGGCCGGGGTGGCGGGCGGGCCGTAGGAGTCGCCCATGTAGACGGCGTCCGAGGTGAAGATCATCGTGCCGGTTTCCGGCAGGTCCACCTTCATCGCCATGGTTCCCGGCGTGTGCCCGGGCGTCTCGATGAAGGACACCCCCGGCAGGAACTCGGTGTCGCCGGAGATGGTCTCGAACTCGATCCCCTCGTAGTCGGCCTTGAGGTGCGCGCCGTTGAATGCCCCCTCGTACCCGAACGCCCACTCCTTTTCCTTGTCGTTCACCACCAGCCGCGGCCCGGCACCAGCGAAGGTGCGCACGTTGCCGGCGTGATCGAAGTGCAGGTGCGACAGCACCACATAATCCAGATCGCCCGGGCCGAGGCCAAGCTGGCGCAGCCTGGAGTCCAGGTACTGCTCCTCGGAGACCTGGTCGTAGGGGAAGAACTCCTGCAGCCCGGTTGGCGCCCAGCGGGTCTCCCAGTCACGGGGAACGCTGGTGTCCCAGAGCATCCGCCCCTCGGGTGTCTCAACGACGACCGCATGGGTGGTGCACGGGTACCACTCAACCGGCTTGTCCTTCTCCGCCCGGGGCCGGATGTTCCGTCCCGGTTTGAGCAGCAGCCAGGTCAGGTCGCAGCTCATCGCACCGCAGTCGAGCACATGCACCTTGGTCGCTGTCGCCATTTGGGGTACTCCCTTGAAATTTGAAATGAGGTCTGGGCGAGCCCGGGCTGGCAAGTCCGGGGCTCGACCGATTCAGCCAAACTCCCGCGTGACCGGTTATCACTTGCGCAGCGGCGGCCCGAGCGGCGGCCACGCAGGCCCGCCGCCCGCCTCGGAGGCAACGTTCAGCCAGGCATAGGCGCCGAGGGCCGAGAAAGCCAGCACCGCCGCTCCCCCGGCAGTGACGAGGTTGGCGTTCCCGGTCAGATAGGCCGCGGACAGCAGCCCGAGAGCCGTGAGGACCAAGATTATGATGACCCCGTATACCGCCGGGAGCTTGAACATGATCCAGGCGAGGAACACGAACACGATGCCCCAGGAGATGGTAAACAGGGCCTCCACACCAGCCACGTCGGCCGCTGGGATGGCGAACCAGTTGTGGAACAGCCCCAGCAGGAACATGCTGAAGGCAAACGCGATCCCGGAGAAGAGGCCGAAGATCGCGGCGACCAGCGACTGCCCGAGCAGGAATGCCCACACGGCCGCAATGAGCTGGAAAACGCCCGTGCCGAGCAGGAGGATGGGGATGATCCCGCCGACCGCGGCCGCCGGGACTACCCCCACCAGCGCCAGCCCTACGCAGGTCCAGCCGACGACGAAGGCAGGCAGTCCCAGCATCAGGGGATCGCTGCCCGCCCCGATGAGGACGCCGGTGGGGGCGGGGCCGAGCGTTCCCGGGGCATGCGCCGCGTGCTGCAGGTCGCCGACCGCTTGCTGCAGCTCGGCTACGGCCCGGTGCAGGTCCGGCTGATTCAGGCTCGTGGTGCCGCTCATGGCGTCGTCCTGCTGTGTCATGGCCTTCTCCTTAAGATGTCAGTTCGCTGAATGAGCCACAGGGTCCGCATGGACCACTGCCGTCGGGTCGTCCGGGGGCCGCCCGCTCTGACGAAGCCCGCTCAGGGTCTTCGGGCGTGGGCTCGCTGCAGCGCTGCGGTACCGCACCTGCGGCGGGTGGCCGGTCATCGTGTGGTCATGTCGTTCTGCCCACCTGCCCCGGTGCCTGAACCGGCACCGAGAGCTCGTCGAACACCGCGCGGACGGCCGGGCCGAGCAGTTCCGCGCCGGGGGTGTCGGAGTGCACGCACACCGTGTCCGCGCGCACTGTCACCGGAGTGCCGTCGAGGGCCTTTACCTGCCCGGTTGTCAGCAGGTCACGGGCCCGCTCTGAGAGGGTCTCGGGGGTGGCGCTGAACACGTCCGCCCAGCCGAACATGACGACGGAGCCGTCGCCGCGCAGCGGGCGGTCGGCGAAAAACTCGGTGACCACCGGCAGCCCCGCCTTGGCGGCGGCGTCGGACATCTCGCTCCCGGCGATGGTGAACACGGGAAGGCTGTCATCGAACTCCGCCACCGCCTCCACCACGGCCCCGGCGATGCGGCCGTCGTCGAGAGTGGCCATGTACAGCGCGCCATGCGGCTTGACGTGCTGCACCCGCGCACCAGCAGCGAGCACGAAGCCGTTCAGGGCGCCAAGCTGGTACAACACGTAGTTGCGGGTGTCGGCAGGGGTGACGTCGAGCGCGCGGCGGCCGAACCCGAGCAGGTCCGGATAGCCCGGATGGGCGCCGATCGCGACACCATGCTCCAGTGCCCGCGCCACGGTAGCGCGCATCACCGTCGCGTCGCCTGCGTGAAAGCCGCAGGCCACGTTCGCCGAGGAGATGCACGTCATCATCACCTCGTCCGCGCCCCGCACCCACGAGCCGTAGCTCTCACCCAGGTCGGAGTTGAAGTCCATCGCCCGCGCGGTCATCGCAGTGCTCTTTCCAGCGCCCGGCGGACGTAGACCCGCACCATCTCCCGCCGGTACGCGCTGCTTTCAAACACCTCGCCAAGTGGTTCACTCTGGCCCGCGGCGGCGTCGGCGGCAGCCGCCAGCAACTGGGCCAGCCCGGTGCCGGCAGGCGCGCCCTCCAGGATCCGCTCGGCCTCGGTGGCCCGCAGCGGCCGGCTGGCCGCCCCGTTGAGCCCGATCCGGACATGCCGGCACCGGCCCTCCGGGTCGACAGCGAGCCGCACCGCCACCCCGACGATCGCGAAGTCCAGCGGCCGGAGCGCGTACTTCAGGTAGGCGTAGCGGGCTCCTGCCGGAGGGGGCGGGAGCGTCACGGCAGTGATGAGCTCGGCGGGCTCCAGGACGGTGGTCAGCGGCCCGAGCGCGAACTCGCCGGCCGGCACCTGCCTGGTCCCCCGGGGTGAGCGCAGGGTCAGCGCCGCGTCCAGGGCGAGCAGCGCCGTTGGCGGGTCGGCGGTCGGGTAGGCGTGCGCCAGATTCCCGCACAACGTGCCGCGGTTGCGGATCTGCACGGACGACACGGCCCGCTCGGCCTCCGCGAGAACTGGCCAGGAGGAGCGGATGCCCGGGTTGCTGAGCACCTGGGTGTGCGTGGCCAGCGCACCGATCATCGCCTCTCCGTCGGTGGTGATGCCAGCCAGTTCCGATACCGCGGACAGGCCGATGAGCACCCGCGGGGCGACCAGGCCCTCGTGCAGCAAGACCATCAGCGATTGCCCGCCGGCCACCAGCTTGGCGTCGTCGCCGTACTCGGTGAGCAGGCCCAGCGTCTCCTCGACCGACCGCGGCCGCAGATACTGCTCGACGAACATCGTCACGCGCCTCCCTGCCCGGCGGCCCGCATCGCGCCCAGCACCCGTTCCGGGGTCATCGGGATCTCGACGAGCCGGGCGCCGGTGGCGTCATAGATCGCGTTTGACACCGCGGCCGCGGTGGGAACCAGGCCCATCTCGGCCAGGCCCTTGGCGCCGTACGGGCCACGGGGGTCGTCTGTCTCCACCCACACCGAGGTGATCGGCGGCATCTCGGTCGCGGTGGGAATCCGGTAGCCCGACAGGCGGGGATTGAGCACCTGCCCGTCCTCGTCGCAGACCAGGTCTTCCATTAGCGCGTAGCCGAGCCCCTGGGCCACCCCGCCCTCGACCTGGCTTTCGGCGAGCGCGGGATTGATGAGGTTGCCGCAGTCGGTCGCCGCGACGAAGTTGACCACTGTCACGTGCCCGGTCTCCGGGTCGACCTCGACCTCCACGGCGTGCGCCCCGAACGAGTACGACTGCGCGAAGTCGCCCACCCCGGTCTCGGGATCGGGCAGGTCGCAGGGCGCGTCGTAGTGGGCCATCGCCATGATCTGGCGGCCGTCGCGGTCCCGGAACAGCGCCGACAGCGCTACCTCGCTGAGCGTGAGGCCGCGGCTGGGCTCGTCGCGGACGAAGACCCGGCCCCCCCCTAGAGCCAGGGCGCCGGGTTCGGCATCGAGGGCCTCAGCGCCATAGCACAGCAGTTGCTCGCGCACCTGGTCGCAGGCGAGCCGGACCGCGTTGCCCGCCAGGGTGGTGACGCGGCTGCCGTAGGTGCCGAAGTCCGCCGGGATCGTCTCCGAATCGCTGGTGATCACTTCGACGTCGCCGATGCCGACCCCCAGTTCCTCGGCGCAGATCTGGGCGACCGCGGTGGTGGCCGCCCCCGTTCCCATCTCGACCGCACCGATGAGCAGGCTCACCGAGCCGTCGGGGTTGAGCTTGACGGACGCGGCGCAGAAGTCGGCGTTGAGCCCGGGGTGGAACTTGCCGCTGGTGAAGTGGGTGCCGCAGGCGATCCCCACGCCCCGGTGCGCCTGCCGCTGGCCGCGCTTGCTGTCCCAGCCGATCTCCCGGGCCGCTCCGGTCAGGCAGTCCCGGATCCCGCACGTGGTCAGCCGCGGCCCGGACACCGCCACGTCCCCGGGCTCGGAGAGGTTCTTCAGCCGGAACTCGACCGGGTCCATCCCCAGCCGCTCCGCGATCATGTCGGTGTGGATTTCCGCGGCGAAGGTGAACTGAGGGCTGCCGAAGCCGCGGAAGGCCCCGCCGATCGGGGTGTTGGTGTAGACGGTGTACCCGTCGTAGCGGTAGTGCGGGATCTTGTAGACCGCGCCGCCGAGCATGGACTGGGTGACCGAGACACCCGGGCCATAGGACGTGTACGCCCCGTTGTTGAGGATCACCCGGGCCTGCCGGGCAGTGATCGTGCCGTCCCGTTTCAGCCCGGTCTTCAGGTAGAGGATCTCGGGGTGCCGGGTGCGGCTGGAGGTGAACTCCTCATCCCGGGAGTGGAACATCTTCACCGGCCGGCCGGTCAGCCTGGCGGCCTGGATGGCCACGATGTAGATAGAATGCGGTTCGCTCTTGGAGCCGAACCCGCCGCCCAGGTAGGGGCAGATGATGCGGATTTTGTTGGCCGGCAGCCCGAAGATGCCCATCAGGCCGAACCGGTCGAAGAACGTCGACTGGGATGACATCCAGACCGTAACCTTGCCGGAGGCGTCCCAGTCCGCCACCACCGCGTGCGGTTCCAGGCAGACGTGGCATTGCCGTGACGTCACGAACCGATCCTCGTAGACCAGGTCGGCCTCGGCGAATCCCTGCTCGATGTCGCCGCCGATCACCCGGTTGTGGGCGACGACGTTTCGCTCTGCACCTTCATGCAGTTGCGGTGCGCCCTCGGCCATCGCCGCCTCCGGGTCGACCACGACGGGCAGCGGCTCGTATTCGACATCGATGAGCTCCAGCGCCGCCCGGGCGGTGTCCTCGTCGGTGGCGATGACGGCGGCCACGCCCTCTCCCACATAACGGACGACACCGTCCGCGAGCGCGGTCTCGTCCTGGGTGAAGGCACCGAACCGGGTGCTCGGCAGGTCAGCTTGCGTCAGCACCGCCAGCACACCGGGTAGTTCCCTCGCCCGCGCGGTGTCGAGCCGGGTGATCCGGGCGTGGGCCATCGGGCTGCGCATAATCTTCCCGTAGACCATGCCCGGCAGGGCCATGTCATAGGCGTACGCGGCCTTGCCGGTGACCTTCTCGTCCGCGTCCACCCGGCGCAGCGACCTGCCAACGACAGCGTGCGCGTACGGCCGCTCCTGCGTCGTCACCGTGGCGCCCGCTGCCGCGCCGATCGCTTGCACGATCTTGGCGTAGCCCGTGCACCGGCACAGGTTGCCGCGGATACCGTCGCGGATTTCCGCCTCGGTGGGATGGGGGTTCTTCTCCAGCAGCGCCTTCGCCGTCATGATCATGCCGGGCGTGCAGTAACCACACTGCGAGGCGAAATTGTCGGCGAACGCCCGCTGCACCGGATCGAGGCGGCCGCCGGCGGCCAGGCCCTCGATGGTGGTGACCGGGTGGCCCTCGGCCTCCACCGCGGGCACCAGGCAGGAATTGACCACCTCGCCGTCGAGCAGCACCGAGCATGAGCCGCACTCACCCTCGTTGCAGGCGCGTTTGGTCCCGGTCAGCCCCAGGTCGTAACGGAGCGTGTCGGCGAGGGAGCGGGACGGAGGGATCAGCAGCTCGTGCGGAACGCCGTTGACGGTCAGGGCCACCCGGACCCGCGGTGGCAGTGAGCTGGTGCTGGTGGTGGTCGCGGTATCCATGGCGTCGGCGTCCTCCTTATCAGGCCCGCGGTTCTTCGGCGGACAGTCCTTCGACCACGAGATCCAGGTCATCCACCCGGTCCACGTTGTAGACCCGCTGGTCACCCACCCAGCGCCGGGCCCACCACTCGTAGAGGTTCAGCCGGGCCCCGGATCCGTGCAGCTCGATGACCGGCTGGCGGTCGTCGAGATAGCAGATGTGCAGCGAAGGCACACGCGTGGCAAGGCCGGCCAGTTCCTGGAAGCCGGTCATGCCCCGCGTCGGCATGCAATCGCTGATGAGAATCGTCTGCGCCGCGGGCAGATCGTCGGTGCGCTCAATGGCCGCCTGCAAGGCCTGCGACAGGTCGGTCGCCTTGCCCTCGGGCAGCAGCAGGATCCGCTCGACGACCTCGCTGATGTCGTCCTCGGCGTCCAGGTCCTTCACCGATGTCACCTGCTCGTCGAAGGCCAGCACGCCATACCGGGTCCCGCCGGCCTCGCTCAGCTGGGCTACCACGGCTGCCAGCACCGCCGCCAGGCTGAGCTTGCGGCCCACCATCGAACCGGAGCGATCGATCAGGATCAGGTAGTCGACCCGCTCCGGTGCCCGCCGGAGCACGCGCACATCGTGATCGACGACGAGGCCGCCACGGGCGGCGACGTTGGCCACGGTGGCCGCCAGATCCAGCTCGCCGGGCTCGCCGGCCCGCCATGGCTTGCTCCGCAGCGTCCTGCCCTGCCCGCCCGCTGCCCCGGAGTCGAGGGTTCCCCGCACCCTCAGCACGAGTTCGGCGGCCTTGCGGACGGCCTGCCCGAAATCCGCCAGCGGGTCCTGCGCCACCTGGTCCATCTCCCGCACCATGGACCGGGTGGTCACCGGGGAGTCACGGGACATCATCGGCACCGAGCGGGAACGGCCGGCCTCCCCGCTGCCACCGGGCCGTTCCAGGCCCGGCAGCTCGTCCCGGCCCGGGCGGCTGCGCGAGTCGCGGCCGCCCTGGTTGGCGCCGTCCTGCCCGGGGTCGGCCGGCGCCGCACCAGCATCGTCGAGAGCGGGGGCAGGCGTCCCCCCGCCCGCATCCGCCAGCAGAACCTCCAGGCCGCCAGCCGTTTCCGAGGCCAGGCCCGAAAACAGTTCCATGAGCAGGTCACATGCTGCACGGCTGATGGCTGGCCGCAGCCGCACCCGCCCGGTGAATGCGGCGCAGACCAGGCAGCGCAGCAGGACCGGGTCCGCCCCGCCCGGCCCACCTGGCCCACCTGGCCCACCTGGCCCGCCTGGGCCGCCGCGCAGCTCGCTGGCCTGGCCGGCGAGCAGGCTGGCCAGGTCGATGGCCGCCCGGATCGAGGCGCCGTACCGGAAATCCGGGTGATCGCGGGTCCGGCGGGCCAGGTCAACCGCGAACGCGGCGAGCCGCTCACCGGCGGCGGGCGCCTCCCGGAGGACGATCTCGATCTCCTCGTGCCTGGGCTGGTAGCCAAGCTCCACGACGAGGAACCGGTCCAGCAGGCCCCGGGAGAGCCGCCCCGTCCCGACGTCATCGAGCGGGTTCGCCGAGCCCACCACCATGAATCCCGGAGCCGCGTGGACCGGGCCCAGGTGGGCGACATCGACGAAGCGTTCGGACAGCGCGGTGATCAGGACGTTGAGGGCGCCGCTGGGGGCGCGGTTGAGCTCCTCGATGTAGAGAATCCCGCCGTCACGCATCGCCTGCACCAGCGGCCCGGGCCAGAAGTGCTCCGGCCGGTAGCCCTCACGCAGGACCAGCGACGGGTCGAAGGTGCCGACCAGCACATGTGCGCTGAGCTGCTCATCGCCGGTGACCCAGTGAACGGGATCGCGATCCTGCGCGGCAGGTCCCGCCAGCACCCGCAGCATGGTGGTCTTCGACACACCGGGCGGGCCAAGCAGTAGCACCGGCCGCCGCAACGTCACCGCCTGCCGCAGCAGCCTCAGCTCATGACGCCGCCCGACGAGGCCAGCGGCTGCCCCCGGACGGTGCCTGGATCCGAGCATGAGTCAACAATAAGTAAATCTAAAAATGATTTCAAGATATGATATTTGGCACATGCCACAGGATGGCGGGAAGGGGAGGCGCCATGGCACAGGTGCTCGGCACCGCCGGGGCGGCGCCGGGATTCCGGCCCGCCCCGGTCGTGCCGCTGTCGGAGCAGATCCGGCGGCAGCTCGTCGAGGCCGTGGCCAAGGGAGATCTGCGGCCTGGTGACCGGCTTCCCGGGGAGGCAGCGCTCGCGGCCCAGTTCGGCGCCAGCGCGTCCGAGGTGCGGGCCGGGCTCAACTCGCTCATGGGCATGGGCCTCGTCGAGATCGTGCGCGGCCGCCACGGCGGCGTGCGCATCGCGCAGCCCCAGCCCGACCTGCTGCAGCGGACCCTGCACGACGGGCTGTCAATACTCGCAGACTTGTCCGGAGTCACCTTGGCGGACCTGGCCGAGGCCCGCCGGGAAACCGAAACCGCATGCGCACGCGCCGCCTCGCGGCGGCGCACCGAGGATGATCTCCGGGCGTTGCGCGAGACGCTCGAGCGCTCGGCCAACGAGCAGCTGGAGATCAGCGAGTGGCTCGGCCTTGACATCGTGTTCCACCGCGGGGTCGCAGAGGCGAGCCACAACCCGATCCTCGCCATGCCTCTGACAGCCGTGCACGCGGTCGCCCAGCCACGGCTGAACAGGCTCATCGCCGATCAGCTGGACCGCGCCGAGGTGCATGCCCAGCACACGGCTATCTACCAGGCCATCGCCGACCGCAAGCCCCAGGCGGCCGTCCGCGCAGTCCAGGACCATGTCGCCTATCTGGAAGTCCGCTACGCCCGCATCACCCCGGAGTCGCGACTCATCAGCTGATCAGTTCGCTGCACGTCGCCCTGGACTCCCGTGCCGGCGTTCGGAGCACTCGCGTGGCTGCTGAGTTCCGGCGCTCTAGCTGCGGGCACGGAGTTCGCGGCGTAGCAGCTTGCCGGAGATGGTCTTGGGCAGCTCGTCGAGGAACTCGACCTGGCGCGGGTACTTGTAGGCTGCCATCCGATCACGGCAAAAGCCGATGAGTTCCTTGGGAGTGGCCGTCCTGCCCGGCCGGAGACTGACGTACGCCTTCACCGTCTCGCCGCGGTAGGCGTCGGCCACGCCGACGACGGCCGCCTCGCGTACTGCCTCGTGCTGATAGAGGACATCCTCGACCTCGCGCGGCCACACCTTGTAGCCGCCCACGTTGATCTGGTCTTTCTTCCGGTCGACGATGTAAAACCAGCCGGCGGGGTCTATGTAGCCGACGTCGCCGGTGTGCAGGGCACCTCCGGGCAGCCCGTGCTTGGTCTCCTCAGGCTTGTTCCAGTAGCCGGGTACCACCGTCGGCCCAGCGGTGACTATCTCGCCGACCTCCCCGGCCGCCAGATCCTGCCCGTCGTCGCCGACGATCCGCACCAGCGTGTTATAGATCGGGACGCCGACCGACAGCGCACCCGATGCCTCATCGACCGGCGCCTCGGCGTCGGACGGCACGGCATGCGAGGGCGAGGTGGTCTCGGTCAGGCCGTAGACATTGTGGATGTACTGCCCGAACTGCGCATGGAAGGCCTTGACCGTGCTCGGCGGGATGGACGCGCCGCCCGACCAGATCTTGATCAGCGACGCCAGGCCGCCCCGGTCCGCGCTCGGCGCGTTCATCAGCGCGATGAAGACTGTGATCGATCCGACGGTGAAGGTGGGCCGCTCGGCCCGGATTGTGTCGATCGCCACCGACGGTTCGAACCGGTAGAACAGCACGAGCGGGGCGCCCAGCAGCAGCGAGAGGGTGACGTGCGCGATCAGGCCGGTGATGTGGAACAGCGGTGCCACGCCGAAAATCACGTCCTCCGGCCCGAGCCGGCACCACTGACGGTAGGCCTGAGAGTTGAACACCACGTTCCCGTGCGTGTTCATCGCGCCCTTCGGCGGCCCGGTCGTCCCCGAAGTGTAGGTGAGGAAGGCCGTATCACCGGCGGCGAAAGACACCGGGGCCGGCGTCTGCCCGCGGAACCGCTCGATCAGCCTGGCCATGTCGGCCGTGCCCGCGCACTCGATCGGCTCTACTTCCGCGAAGACCCGCTTGTCATCGCGCGACCGGTACTCAAGCTCAGAAGTCGTTATGACACATCAGTGCCGCCCACCACGGCGGCGGCGGCGTCACGGTACAGGCTCTGCAGGCAGACCAGCACGCGGGCGCCGGAATCACGCAGCACGACCTCCAGCTCCCGCTCGCGGTTCATCGGGTTGACCGGTACCGCGATCCCGCCCGCCTTCCACGTCGCGATCAGACCGATCACGAACTGCGGAACGTTCTGCAAGTACAGCGCCACCCGGTCGCCGGGGGTCAGCCCCAGATCGAGCAGCCCGGCTGCCATGGCGTCAGTGAGCACATCGAGTTCACCCGCGGTGATCCGGCCACCGAAGTAGCGGATGATGTCGCCGTCCGGGTTCCGCTCGACCGACGCCCGGAACATGGACAGCGCGTCGGTGAACCCCGGGCTGATCTCCGCCGGCTGACCCCGGTCATAGCGGCCCAGCCATGGCTTCTTATCGTAGACCGACATCGGTGTACCCCTACCGATCGCAAACGAACCGGCCGCTGCCCGGCGCCACCCGAGGCCGGGCAGCGCCGCACAGCCAGCGACCTCGTGATCCTCGATCCCGGCTAGCTCTGTAATTCGCACATTGATGTAGATCAACTACGGTGTCCTGGACTTGGTGTTACGGCGGGCGGGCCGGGTCCACGCCGAGGAGTTCCAGCACCCACGGCAGCGACGGCGTCGGTCCACGCCTGCGGGGTCAGCCGGCTAGTGCCATCGGGGAGCACCACCAGCAACTCCAGCCGGCCGTGCCGCCGCAACCGGCCAGCCACCCGCAGTACCTGGCCCTCCAGCACATCCCGGTGCCGGGTCACCCGCACCTCGGTAACGCCGCTCACCGCCGCTCACCTCCACAAGCGGCCACAACACTGGGGTCCCGGCGGCCAGCGGCGTGCAGCACCGCACCGGCGACCAGGCCGATGCTGGCCGCATCCAGGCCCGTGACCGCGCCGCCCAGATCAACCGGCACCCCGGCAGCGATGCTCGCGGCCAGCCGCAGCATCTGACCCTCGCTGCCGAGCACGGACTCACCCGCATCCAGCGCGCCGGCCAGAGCCTCGAAATCGACCGCCGCCATCACCCGGCCGGTGAACATTTCCCAGCCGAATTCCACGCCGACCGCCCGGAAATCATCGCGATACAGCCACATCCGGTGCCCGATCAGCAGCTCAACGGCCGCCTCTAGGCTGAACAGGCCTTTCGCCCACGCCCGCAGCGCGGCGGCAAGGTCTTCGAAGCACGTAGTGTGCTGGGGCTTCCTTCGACGCGGTCCTGGCCGGCGCCGGTATCCAGGCGATGAAGATCCCGCCCCGCAGCCCGCGCGCGAACACTTATGCGGAAAGGTTCGTGCTCACAGCCCGGACGGAGGTCACCGACCGGATGCTGATCTTCAGCCAGCGACATCTGCGGACGATCCTGGGCGAGTACGAGGCCCACTACAACGGACGGCACCCTCACCGCAGCCGCCATCTCCGCCCACCCCGGCCCGACCACCCTGTCGCCCACCTCTCCCAGGATCGGATCAAGCGCCGGCCCGTCCTCGGCGGCCTCATCAACGAATACGAGCGAGCCGCATAGAAGCCCAGGCCAGGACCGGCGGCCGAGTTCTGAAACCCCACAGGCTCTGACGGCGGAGCGCTGCTGGCCGCCTGCATCAGCCATGACTCCTGCAAGGCCGCCGTGCCGTCTGGGCCCAGCGCAGGCACGTAGGGGATGAAACCACGCTCGAACGCCGCTACCTGAATATCCAGCGGGACATGCCTGACGTCCACGGCCAGCCCGTCCACCTCGATGATCCACCTCAGCGGGTTCCGGGCGGCCACATCAGCCCGCTCGAACTCCGGCGAGAAGGGGCTGATCCGCAGCAGGCCGCGGACCTGCCTGGCCTTGCTGCCCATCGTGGTCTTGGCCACGCCGAACGCCCCGCTGAGCTGGTCAGCTGTCGCCGTCGGCCCAATCGCAGGATCGAACAGGAAGTTGGCCTGACCCAGCGCATACACCACCCCGGCCGCCCAGCCGGCCCGGCGGTCGCGCAGAAGCGGCGACGGCCGCTTACGGGCCAGCTTCGCCACCGCACGCCGGGCCAGATCGGCATACTCCTCATCAAGAACGGCCAGGCACACCGAGTCGGTGATAGCAACGACTTCATCAACCACTGGCCGGACCGCTTTCGGCACCTTCAGCTCGTCAAGACCGATCATGGCAGGAGGACGAGTTCGCGGGCCATCTGCACCTGCGCATGCGAGAGGTGGTACCGCTGGCGCGCCTCAGTCCAGGCCTGTGCCTGGGGCGGAAGGGACTTCGGGATCTTCATCCTGCTCTAAGAGGGCATAACGCCTCCGTTGCGCGGCCAGCCATTCCAGGCTGGCTGCCGCGTCTTTGCGTGCCTTGGCCTCGCGCCGGAACAGCTCGTCGGTCTTGGTCAGCACCAGCGTGTGCGGGCTGCCGAACTTCCAGATCTCGTGCTTGACTGGCAGCTCGCCGGCGCTGATCTGGCCTTTGACGTGCTTGCGGCGGGCCTCGGCGAGCGGCCACTCCAGCGTGCGCTCGCCGCGGTCGGCGAGGAACTCACCGAGTGAGCCGCACAGTTCGCAGCCGCAGCCGCTGGACCAGGGGACCGACCAGTCGTCATGGGCCCGGGCCGGGCGTTCGGTGATCGCGGTGAGCCTCCGCTCGCAGTCCCGTGCCAGCTCATCGAGGGGCGCGCTTGGTCCTGGCCCGGCCGCCCGCAGCATCGGTAGCAGGCAGCCGAGCACGTTGTCGCCATGCTCCCGCAGGACCGTCACGATCTCGCCGACCAGCGCTGTCCCGTCGGCGGCTGCCAGCAGCCCGGCGAGCGGCTTGCCCAGCTCCGCGAGCTGCTTGCGCCGCGTCGCCGCTGACGGATACCTGAGCCAGAGCCGGATCTCGTCATCCAGCCAGCCCCACGAAGCGGCGAGCAGCCACCCGGCGGTGGCCGCCGCGCCCGCGTCCCGCAGTGCCGCGGTGAGCCCGGGCAGCGCAGCGTCCCAGCCCTGGTGGTCCACGTCCCCGGTGTACCGCCACGTGTTGCGCGACCCGAACCACGCATCCAGCAGGTTCCGGTGCCAGGACTCGCCGTACCGCGTGGCGAGTGCCGCCAGCCCGCCCGCGTGAGCGGGCGTCAGCCACTCGACCGCGAACGGCCGCAGCAGCATGAGCGCGATGCCTGGATCCTCCAGCCGCGCGGCCGTGGTCAGTGCCGGTTCCAGCAGCCCAGGACCGGGCGCCTTCCAGAACGGCGCGACGGACTCCGCCGCGGTCCGGGCGTTGACCAGGTCCCCGGCGTCCAGCCGGGCTCTCAGCTCGGTCAGTACCCATGAAGGCGACGCCTCCGCCCGGGCCGCCTGATACGCAACGGTCTTGTCGTTGTGCTCGATAAGCAGTTCTCCGCCGGTGTGCGACGATGGCAGCGATACCACCAGCGTGCCGAGCATCGTGTCATCCTTCTCCGAGTCCTGGTGCGGCAGGAAGAACTGCCCCTTCCCGTACACCAGCAGCGCGTGCGGCTCGGCCCGCAGCCGCGCCCGGGGCGGCAGCCCCAACCCGTCCCGCACCTCGGCCAGGATCGTGTCCCAGTCCAGCCCGGTCAGCGTCACCTGGTCCGGCGTGATCTCCCAGGTGTCCCGCACACTCAGGTCCATCAGCGTCTGCTCGCCCCGCCCGAACCGGGCCGGCCGCGCGGTGGCGATCATCCGCTTAGCCTGCGGCGCCTTGACCGGGAAGCTGATCGGCCCCGCGCCCGCCACGGTGAGCCGGACGTCCCGCGCGGGCACGGACAGCTGCGCGCTGAACGCGCCAGGCGCCTGCGAGCCGTCGAGCACCCTAGCCAGCCGCTCCCTTGGCGTGATCGGCATCCCTGTACCTCCCGCGGTCAGTCAGTCACGCTGCCGGGGGAGAGGATGGCATTCATCCGAACGGCCAGGTGCTACGCCGCGTGCGAACCGACAGATCCCGGGCGTGTCGGCCAAGGAGAGCGCGGCCGATTCAGGCACCATATCCCCTATGCCAACGCAGCAGTTGCTTGACCGTGTTCGTGAGCTGCGGGACGCCGGGCGCACGCCGAAGGAGATCGCCCGGGCGCTGAAGATGCCGCCGAGCGCGGTCGCGCCGCTGATCAGATCGGTCGCCGCCGCCGAAGGGCGGACCAGGGAGGACGCGCTGATCGGGTGCTGGATCAGTCCGGGCTGGTCAGCCAGCGTCCAGGCACCGGAGCGGCCGGACTGGCCGGGGTCGGGCCCGTCGGAACGAACCGGGCACTCGGGACTGGTGACCGTGCTGGTCGCGCGGGACCGGGGCGGGTCGACGGCCGGGGTGTGCTTCTACCTGGTGGATACCTGGTGCCTGGGGCTGAAGGACGCGGCCGGGCCGCGGTCGATGGACCGGCGGCGGCTGGGCGGGTTCGTCCAGCAGATCTTCAGCGCCTGGGACGAGGCGGCCGTGCAAGCGCCGCTGGAGCTGGGGCGGCAGATCGTCTACGGCGCGATCGGGTACGCGCGAAAGCTGGGCTTCGAGCCGCACGCGGACTTCGGGCGGGCCGCTGGGTATCTGGGGACATGGGACGGGCAGTGCGAGCTGGCCTTCGGCCGGGACGGGAAACCGATGTATATCTCCGGGCCGTACGACGACGGGGAGAGGATCATCCGCAAGCTGCGCTGCGGCCTTGGCGACGGGAACTACGACTTCGTGCACACGATCTCAGGCTGACCCGCAGGGCCAGGGATGGCGCTGCCGTTGGCAGCGCACGTGAACGAGAGATCATCTCGGTGCCCTCCATCCGGCCTCGAATCCTTGTAGTGCATGGGTTACAATGTAGTACATGACCACGCCTCTTTCGATCCGCTTCGACGCCACCCTGCTGACGCGGTTGCGGCGCCGCGCGGGCGCCACGGCCGGCTCAACGACCTCCGCGCTAGCGCAACGGCTCATCGACGAAGGACTGCGGATGGCTGACCACCCAGGGGTGATCTTCAAAGACGGGCCGTCCGGCCGCCGGGCCGCCCTCGCCTACGGGCCAGACATCTGGGAAATCATCAAGTTCCTGCGTGAAGTCGACGAGCGCGGCCCAGCCGCGCTAGACGCCGCAGCCGAGGTGTTTGCCGTCGACGCCAGCCGGATCGCCACAGCCGTCAGCTACTACGGGGGCTATCGGGACGAGATCGATACCGAGATCAGCGACGCTGACGAGGCATCGGCCCGCGCCGAGGAAGCATGGCGGGTACAACGGCAGCTCATCGCATGAGCCACCCAGCCAGCGCCCGCCTGGTGCTAGACGAGATGTTCTCCCCCGCCATCGCTGCCGCACTCCGCGACCTCGGCCAGGACGTGATCGCTGTGGCTGAGCGCGGCGAACTGCGGGCAATGAGCGATGACGACGTCTTCGCCTGGGCAACCTCTCAGCGTCGCTGGCTGCTCACCGAGAACGTCAAAGACTTCCGGCCCATCCTGCTACGGGCACTCCAGGCCGACACCGCCACCACGGGCATCCTCTACACCAGCAGCCGCGCTTTCCCGCGCTCAAGGAAAAACCCCGGGCCCCTGATTCAGGCCATCCACGCCTGGATGCTCAATGGGCCACCCGAGGCGCCGCTCACCGAGGACTGGCTCCTCAACCCGGCAAGCCGCTGATTCTCCGGCACCGTCGAAGATACCGGTTCCCGGGGGGCGTGCTGCGCGGCAGCCGTGACACCCGCTCACCGCCCGCGCTGCAGGCGACGTGCCCCGGCGGTGTCCAGGAGCTCGGCGACAGTCCGCCGGGGACCGGAGTCGCGCTGTTCATCAGGATCTGGGCGGAAGCCCCGCAGCAGCTCCATCCGGGCCCTTGCCGCCTGGTCTTCTGCGACCAGCGTCAGAAGCCTGTTCTTGTCACTGACGGGCAGCTTCGCGATATGCCTGGCCAGCGCGCGTGCATCGCCGGTCACCGTGGGGAGCGCCGCGCTGGTCTCGGCCGCGACCTCCAGAAGGTCAGGGTCGAGGCGGAGGAAGTCGGCCAGGGCGCGTTGCGGAGCAGTGAGTGATCCCAGGCCGGCCGGGACCGGTGGCTCCATCTCGTCCTCGTCCTCTTCGCCGAAGGCGTCCTCATCGCGTTCCCACACGCCGTAGCCCGACAGCCATGCCAGATACAGCGGACGCAGGTCCCCGGCGGCCAGTTCGGAGCGGACACCGACGATCGCGGACAGGGATTCCTCGGCATCCTCCACCCACTCACCCGCCTCGTCCTCACTGGTCAAGTCGAGGATCACGTGCTCGCGCGTGGTCGACATGCGCACCTGGCCATCGACGCAGTACTGTCCGGCGATCTCCGGGTCCAGGAGTGTGCGCGGCAGCCGGAGCATGATCCGGTGAGTGCCCCAGTTCGCAAAGTACAGATGCGCGTCGTAGTAATGCTCCATCAGCTGGTCCGGACTGCCTTTGAAGTCACCCCAGTGGTACTCGTTAGTGAAGCTGGTGGCGGTGATCCTGGCCCGCGTTGAAAGCTGGCGGACTTCCGCTTGCTCGGCAGCGGTCAGCGGACGATCTACCGCGAGGAACTCGTAGTACTGGTACTCGCTCATCGCCGGCCCGCCCAATGCCCGTAGGCCCTGATCCACAGCGCAGGTGGGAGCCGGGCCTTGCCCGCGACAGACCCGCTGGTCCAGGCCGCTGCGAGCTGGTGCCCGGCCAGCAGCATTGCTGGCGTGGCCAATCGACCCCGCCGCAGCGGCGGGCGGCGGCGATTCCCGACTGCGCGTCGGTCTTGACGGCTACGTGGCCGGCGCCACCACCAAACTGGTCGCGCGCGAGTCTTGAACAACGGCGAAGTTGCCGATGCGGTCGGCGGAGGCTGGGGAATGTTACGAGGCGGGGGATCCTTGACCTGTGCGACCAGAGCGACGGAGAAGACGACTGACTTTGAAGGGGCAGGCCGCGATGAACGCTGCCTGCGGGAGAAGCAGTTCAGCCGCGCCCTGATCGCAGAGATCCTCTTCCTGGCGGCTCCACACGGGCCGAGCGGTGTCACCGGGCTTCGCCCGATCTTGCGATACGCCCGCCCGATCGGGATCGGCGTCGCCGAAGCGCACGTCGCCGCGGACAACCGCCCCTCCCGCCGGGCCGCGGAGAAGGCCGGACTACTCCAGGCCGGAACCTTCACGGCGGAAGACGGCATCGCCATGTTCCGGTATCAGATCCACCTGCCAAGCGCCCGTGACTCCGGCCACCACGACAGCCTTTCCCCCGTCGCGCGGCGGGTGGCTGCCCTGGCCCGGTCAGCCGGCGTCGTGTCCATCCGGCTGCTTGCCGATTCTCCCGGATAGCGCGGTCAGCTGGCCGGACCACATAGCTTGTCTGCGTGACCGGGAACGCTGACCTTGTCGGCGGCCGGCCGCCCGGGGAGGTGGCGGCCGAGCTTGAGCGGCTGCGCGCGGAGAACGCGCGGCTGCTTGGCCTGCTGAGGCTGACCCGAGAGCAGGCCGCCCTGCCGCGCCCGCCGCAGGCCGGGCTGTTCGAGGCGCCGCCCGGCCCGGTGCACGGGGACTCTCCGCCCGCGGAGAAGGTGGCGTTCTTCGGCGCCCTGTTCGCGGCCCGCACCGATATCTACGCGATCCGCTATGACAACCACCGGACGGGCAGGGCGGGCTGGGTGCCCGCGACGCGGGGCGGATTCCGCAAGGGCGCCCCGCACGCCGAGCGGGATTACCTGCCGCTGACCGCCGATGTCCTGCGAGCGCACCTGACCGGCAAGACGCACATCGGCCTGTACCCGCTGCTGGATGGCGACCGATGCTGGTGGCTGGCGGCCGATTTCGACGGGGCCGACGCGATGATCGACGCGCTGATGTACCTGAAAGCGGCCAGGGCGATCGGAGTGCCGGTAGCGCTGGAGGTATCCCGGTCGGGGGTGGGGGCCCACGCGTGGATGTTCTTCACCGCCCCGGTTCCGGCCGAGACCGCCCGCCGGCTGGGCACCGGGCTGCTGCGGGAGGCGATGGCCCTGCGCGACCGGATCAAGCTGGCCAGCTATGACCGGCTGTTCCCGTCGCAGGACCTGCTGCCGGCCGGAGGTGTCGGCAACCTGATCGCCGCGCCGCTGTTCAGGCCCGCCCGCGACGAGGGCAGGACGCTGTTCATCGATCCGGGCACGCTGGAGCCGTACCGGGACCAGTGGGCCTACCTGTCGGCCCTCGGACGGATGAGCCCGAGGGAGGTCACGCGAGCGGCCGACAGTGCGGGCCGGGTCCTCATGGGCTCGCAGGTGAAGCGTCTGGCTCCGGTGACGTCCTCAGCGACGCGGCCGCTGGCCCCAGCCATCATCCATGCCAGGCTGGGCGCTGGCGTCCGGCTGGAGCTTGCCGAGCTGACGTCCAGCCTGACGGCGACGCTGCGGCACGCGGCCACTATCCCGAACCCGGTCTTCTACGAGCGGCAGCGGATGCGGGCCTCGACCTGGAACGTGCCCCGGTTCCTCTATGGCTTCGACGAGACGGCCGACGGCGGGCTCATCCTGCCCCGGGGCCTGACCGGCAAGATCGAGTCCCTGGCCGGGGAGGCGGGCAGCCGCCTGGAGATCACCGACGAGCGCGCGGCCGGGACCGGGCACGACTTCACCTTCACCGGGACACTGACCGGGGTCCAGCGGGAAGCCGCCGCCGATCTCGCCAGGCACGACCTGGGAGTCCTGGTGGCGCCGCCCGGTTCGGGCAAGACGGTCATCGCCTGCGCGCTGATCGCCGCGCACGCCACCTCGACCCTGATCCTGGTCGACCGCAAAGCCCTGGCCGACCAGTGGCGCTCCCGGGTCAGCCAGTTCCTCGGCGTGAAACCAGGCCAGCTGGGCGGCGGCCGCTCCCGGCTCCGCGGCACGATCGACATCGCCACGCTGCAGACGCTCGCCCGGCGCGATGACGTAGCAGAGATAACCGCCGGATACGGCCTGGTGATCGCAGACGAATGCCATCACATCCCGGCCGCCGCGTTCACCGATGCCGTCCGGCGGATCCCGGCCCGCCGCTGGCTGGGCCTGACCGCCACCCCGTACCGGCGCGACAAGCTCGACGACCTGATCGCCTGGCAGGCCGGCGAGATCCGCCACACCATCAACCATCCTCGCGACCACGACACGGGCAGCGGCCAGAAGCTCTCCCTGCCCGGCCTCACGACCCGGCCCATTCCCGTCCTGTACGTGCACAGGACCATGTACCGCTACCTCGGCGACGCGAGCCCGCAGGCACCGGGCGGAATGGCCACGATCTACGCCGACCTGGCCGCGGACGACGACCGGGCCCGGCAGATCACGGCCGACGTGACCAGCGCCCTGGCCAGGGGCCGCCACTGCCTGGTACTCACCCAGTGGATCGCCCACCTCCGCAAGCTCACCGAGAACCTGCGCGAAGCCGGTCACGACCCAGTGATCCTGCGTGGCGGCATGGGCGCCAGGAGCCGCGCCGCCGCGATCGCCCGCCTGACACCCCAGCCCGCCGGCCCGCCGCTGCTTGTCGTGGCTACGGGGCAATACGCCGGCGAAGGCTTCGACTGCCCGGCGCTCGACACCTTGTTCCTCGCCGCCCCGGTCAAGTGGAAAGGCAAGCTCGTCCAGCACGCAGGGCGAATCCTGCGCCCCTACCCGGGAAAGGAAACCGCCGAGGTCCACGACTACCACGACGCCGGCACCGGCGTCCTCGCCGCCACCCTCCCAGGCCGCGCCCCTGGCTACGTCAGCCTGGGGTTTCCCGACCCCCGCCAGATTGACCCAACCCCGAGCACCAGCCCCGCCCTGATGGCAGGCCCGGCAGAAGCGCTGGCCCGGGCCGTGCCCGGAGGCTCCGGCCCCGGACATGACCGATAGGTTATAATCGGGGTATGGCGTGGGAGGTGAGCCTCCATCCGGAGGTCGAGGCGTGGTACCTGGGCCTGTGCGAGAGCGACCCGGAGACCGCTGACCTGATCGAGGACGCGATCGATCAGCTCGCCGATGAGGGGCCGGCGCTCGGGCGGCCGCTCGCAGACCGGGTCAAGGGCAGCCGCTACCACAACATGAAAGAACTCCGGCCGCCTTCGGCGGGGACAACCGAGATCAGGCTGCTCTTCGCGTTCGATCCCAGGCGCGAGGCGATCTTCCTGGTCGCGGGCGACAAGGCAGGGAACTGGGAAAGCTGGTACCGGCGGGCCATCCCGCTCGCGGACGAGCGGTTCACCCGGCACCTGGCCGAGCTTGAGAAAGAAGAAGAGGCGGAAAAACGATGAGCGGCGGCTACGCCAAGTGGAACGACGTCAGGGCTCAGGGCCAGGGGGCCGATCCGCGAACCGCGCAGGAGCGGGCCGCTGGGAAGGCCGCCGCCCGCGAGCGCCGGGAAGCGTACGTCCGCGGGCACCAGCTCGCCGAGATGCGCACCGCAGCCGGTCTGACCCAGGCCGAGCTGGCCGACGCCCTGGGGGTATCCCAGGCCCGGGTTTCCAAGATCGAGCACGGCGAGATCTCCGGCATCGACATCGTCCGCGCCTACGTCGCCGCCCTCGGGGGCAGCGTCGACGTCGTCGCCCGCCTCGGTGACCGGAGCTGGAAGGTGGCCTGACCGCAAGCTCGCACCGGCGCACGCGCGCTCCGGCCGTGGTTACGGCGGATCCCGGCCGGGCGCCCGGAACGCTGAGCCCGGCCTGATCGAAGCGGGCGATGAGGCTGGGCTCGCGCTGGCGTTACTCGCCCGGGGCCGCCAGGTGCCTGGCGAACTCACCGGCCCGGTCGTCGTCGCGCCGGGCGAGGTGCCGCAAGTCAGCCAGGAGCGGCCTCGTCATAGCGGGCCAGGACCTTGGTGCCGATCAGCTCCCCGACCTCGCGCCCAGGCGGTCTCCGGGTCCCATGCCACGGCATCTACCAGTAGTGTCCCCTTTTCGGCCCGCGTCGCGCCCATCCGTTGCCGTCTGCGGGAGAGGCCGACGGTGCGGACCACCGTCGTTACGCCCGGGCGCCCGTCCTGCCTATGCCCGGGGGCCGCGACAGTGGTTCGCCGCGCGCTGAGGGGCTGACAGGGATCCTCGGTGGACACGCCTGTGCCCGGCCGGCACTGGAGGAACCCTGTGCCGTGCCAAAACTGGCACACCGGCCCTGAGCTGGTGTTCCCTGTGATCGTTAGGCTGCTCTCCGGTACTCGCTGATCAGGCCCTGGACGGCTTGTCTCCGCTTGATCCGGGCGGTCACATCGATCGCCTGGCCGGGCTCGTGCAGCGGAGGTCGTTGTTCCCGCGACTGGTGAGGCCGGTGATCGTTGTAGTGCTGGGCATACTCAGCCAGGATTTGCCGGAGATGCCGTTCGCCGTAGACCAGCAGGTGGTCGAGGCACTCGCGGCGTAGCGTTCCTACATACCGCTCCGCGAAGGAGTTCGCCCGGGGTGACTGGACCGGAGTCTTGATGATCCGCGAGCAGTTGCCTGCGAATACCTCGTCGAACGCCGGCGTGAATTTGCTGTCGCGGTCGCGAATCAGGAATCTGAAGCGGCCGGCGCGTTCGCCAAGGTCCATAAGCAGGTTGCGGGCCTGCTGGGCGGTCCACGCTCCGGTGGGGTGCGCAGTGACGCCCAGGATGTGCACGCGCCGGGTCTGGATCTCCATCACGAAGAAGACATACAGGCGTCTGAGGAACACGGTGTCAACATGCAAGAAGTCGCACGACAAGATCCCGGACGCCTGCGAATTGAGGAATTGCCGCCAGGCTGGTGACGCCTGGCGTGGTGCGGGCCTGAGTCCCGCTGCGGCCAGGATCCGGCGGATCTTTCCCTCGCCGATGCGGTGGCCGAGGCCGAGGAGCTCGCCCTGGATGCGCCGGTGCCCCCACCGCGGGTTCTGGCTGGCCAGCCGCTGGACCAGCTCGCGGATCTCATCTGGGATCGGTGGGCGTCCCGTCGTGTTCGGGAAGGTCCATTTGTTCTTGACCAGGCGTCGGTGCCAGGCGAGCAGGGTGCCTGGCGTCACGATCCGGTGCAGCCGAAGGCGCCGCGGTAGTAGCCGGGCTAGCCCGGCGATCACGGCGCGGTCGGCCCAGTCCGGCTTCGGGCGGGCGACCTGACGGCGCAGCAGCGCAACCTCGTGGCGCAACACCAAGATCTCCACGTCCTTCGAGGCATCGCTCCGCGCGAGGAGCGCCAGCCAGCCGAACAACCGGACCATGAACAGATAGATGAGGCGAAAGAGCACGATTGCCCAGAGTAGAAGCCCAGGTCAGACACTCTGCACGAGTTGTGGCACCCCACACGAGACGCCGACACGGGTTCCGCCTGTCGACCCCGCTCGTCGTCTGCTCGGTTTGCCCGGCAAGCAGGGGCTGACAGCGCCTCAGCGTCCTCCGTACAGCGATGCGATGTCGTGCTGATGGTTGTCCTGCACGACGCTGCGCATCAGCTTGAGGCTGGGCGTGAGTTCACCGCCCTCGACGGTCCACTCGGTCGCCAGCACCCGGAATCGCTTTACCTGCTCGGCCCTTGAGAGCTCAGCGTTGGCGGTGTCGACGGCCCCGCTGATCTCGGCGATGATCGCGGGGTGTTCGCTGAGCTCGGCCAGCGACCCGCCATCGATGCCGCGGGCAGCGGCCCACGCGCGGGCGGCCTCGGCATCGAGTACGACCAGCGCGACCAGGTAGGGCTGCCGGTCGCCGTAGACGAGGGCCTGGCCGATCAAGGGATGCTTGCCGAGAAGGTTCTCCACCAGCGCGGGCGCGATGTTCTTGCCACCCGAGGTGATGATGAGGTCCTTCTTCCGGTCGACGATGTAGAGGAAGCCATCGTCATCGAGCCGACCGACGTCACCGGTGTGCATCCAGCCGTCGGAATCCGCGGCCGGCACTACCGTGCCGTCCTGCTGCAGGTAGCCGGCGCAGACGATCGGCCCGCGCACCAGCACCTCCCCGTCAGCCAGCAGCTTGATCTCGTTCCCGGCGGTAGCCGTGCCGACCGAGCCGAACCGGAACTGGTCGACGCCCGTCGTCGTGG
>Ga0307372_10000664_pt1 | contig 60391 bp, 51 predicted proteins | sample OX1MG_FD_202533 | JGI IMG/M metagenome (GOLD analysis project Ga0307372, IMG submission 202533) | Soil microbial communities from Risofladan, Vaasa, Finland - OX-1 | ecosystem: Environmental > Terrestrial > Soil > Coastal area > Acid sulfate soil | place: Finland: Risofladan, Vaasa | collected... | reverse complement strand
GCGACCGCCGAGGGCGCCAAGGCCCTGATCGACGCGGGCGCCGACGCGCTGCGGGTCGGGATGGGTCCCGGATCGATTTGCACCACGCGGGTGATCTCGGGCGTCGGCGTGCCGCAGATAACCGCGATCATGGATTGCGTCTCGGTCGCCGAGCCGCGCGGTATCCCGCTGGTCGCCGACGGCGGAATCCGCTTCTCCGGCGATATCGTGAAGGCGCTGGCGGCCGGCGCCGCGACCGTGATGATCGGCTCGCTGTTCGCGGGCAGCGAAGAGAGCCCGGGCGAAACGATTCTCTACCAGGGCCGCACCTACAAACTGTATCGCGGGATGGGGTCGCTGGGCGCGATGAGCGAGCGGGTGCGCGACCGCTACGGCCAGAGCGACGTCGAAGAGGGCAAGCTGGTGCCCGAAGGCATCGAGGGCCGCGTGCCCCATCGCGGCCCGCTCGCCTCCAATATCGAGCAGTTGGTGGGCGGCCTGCAGTCCGGGATGGGTTATATCGGCTCGGCCAATCTGGCCGAACTGCGCCGGCGCGCCCGCTTCATTCGGGTGACCGACGCTGGCCAGCGCGAGAGCCACGTGCACGACGTCTTCGTGACCAAGGAAGCGCCCAACTATCGTCCGTAGGCGATCGTTTTGAGCGCGCGCTTCGCGGGGGCGCCGCGCGTGGCGCTCGATGCGGCCGCGCTCGCGTGGCAGAATCGACGACACGATCGACGGGCTTGGCGGCCGAGGTGTCGGCGCCTGGCGCGGCTGGGAGTGCGCGCGGCACAGGCGCGCGTGGGCGGGGCGATTCATAGAAATGGCTGAGCAAAAAAAAATCCGGGTCGGCGTGCTCTTCGGCGGACGTTCGAGCGAGCACGAGATTTCGCTGCGCTCGGCGTTGACCGTGATGTCGGCGATGGATCCGGCGCGTTACGAAGTGGTGCCGATCGGGATCGGACGCGACGGCCGCTGGTACTTGCGCGCCGACGCGATCCGGATGCTGGCCGCCACGGCGCCGCGCCTGGAGGCGCTGGCCGGCGGCGGTATCGAGGTCAGCCTGCTGCCGCATCCGGCCGGCAACTCGCTGGTCGAGGCGCCGGGCCACGCACCGCGCGGCGCCGAACCCGGATTGCCCGGTCCGCTCGACGTGGTCTTTCCCGTGCTGCACGGCAGCTATGGCGAGGACGGCACCGTGCAGGGATTGCTGGAGCTGGCGGGCATCCCCTACGTCGGCGCGGGTGTGCTCGGCTCGGCGGTCGGGATGGACAAGGACATTCAGAAACGGCTGCTGCGCGAGGCCGGATTGCCAGTGGTGCGCTATGCGGTGGTCGAGCGCTGGCAATGGCGCGAGCAGCCCGGGCGCGCCGCCGACCTTGCACGATCGCTGGAGTTCCCGGTGTTCGTCAAGCCCAATGCGCTCGGCTCATCGGTCGGGATTAGCAAGGTCAAGAGCGAGAGCGCGCTTGGCGCGGCGCTCGAGGATGCTTTTGCGTACGACCGCAAGGTGCTGATCGAGGCCGCCTGCGTTGGGCGCGAGCTGGAATGCGCGGTGCTCGGCAATGAACGGCCCCAGGCCTCGATCCCCGGCGAGATCATCTTGAAGGGGCGCCACGAATTCTACAGTTACGAATCGAAGTACGTCGACCCCGACGGCGCCGAGGTCAAGATTCCCGCCGCGATCGACGCGGCCCAGAGCGAGCATCTGCGCGAGCTTGCGTGCGGCGCGTTTCGCGCGCTGGGGCTTCGCGGGATGGCGCGGGTCGATTTTCTGTCCAGCCCCGAGCTCAGCGAAATCTACATCAACGAGGTCAACACCATCCCCGGCTTTACCGCGATCAGCATGTATCCGAAACTATGGGAGGCCTCGGGCCTGCCGCTTGGGCGGCTCATCGATCGTCTGATCGAACTCGCGCTCGAAGAGCATCGCGAGCGCGCCGCGTTCAAGATAACTTACGAGGTCAAAGGTCCCTAGCAAACAGTTGAACGCCACCGCCACGTTCTGCCTATCCGCGCGATGAAACCACTGCTGGTTGCCACCACCAATCCCGCCAAGCTCGACGAATATCGGTTGCTGCTGCGCGACTACGGTCTCGCGCCGGTGTCGCTGCGCGAGGTTGGCGTCGACGATCACGCTCCGGAGGAAACCGCCGCCACCTTTACCGGGAACGCGCTGCTCAAGGCGCGCTTCTATTTCGCGCGCGCCAATCTCCCGACTATCGCCGACGACGGCGGGCTCGTGGTCGACGCGCTCGACGGTGCGCCCGGCGTTCACTCTCATCGATGGCTCGACGGCGGCGGCGCCGCCGCCGCCAATGTTCGGCACGGCGACCTCGACCGCGCGCTCGCCGAGGAAGTGATTCGCCGGATGGCCGGGGTGGAACCGGCGCGGCGCGGCGCGCGTCTGCGCGCGGCCACCGCGCTCGTCTACCACGAACACGGCCGCATCCACGAGCGCGTGAGCGAGGCCGCGTTGGAGGGCGTCATCGCCGATCGCGTGTGGCCGCGGATGCGGGAGGGGTTTCCGTACCGTGCGGTGCTGATTTTGCCGGATCGCGGATGCTACCTGGGCGAGCTTTCCGACGAGGACGCGGCGCGCTTCAGCCAGCGCCGGGCGGCGCTCGAGGGCCTGCGCGCCGATCTGCTCCAACTCGCGGGACCGCAATGAGATGACGCGGGCGCTTGCATGGGCGCCGCGCGGTGCGCAGGCTGGGAGTCTCGGGGCGCGGATTTCCGCGCTCGCTGGATGAACAAAAAGCACAAGGGCAAAGTCGTCCTGCTGCATCTGGCCGCGCGCTACCCGTTTGCGGGCGTGATGTGGCAGCTCATCCATCACCTGGTTGGGCTGAGGGAACTGGGGCTCGACGTTTACTACCTCGAAGATCATGGCGCGTGGGTTTACGACCCGATCGCGGATGTCGTCTCGCCCGACGCCGCCCGCAATCTCAAGCTGCTCGGGCAAGTGATGGAGCGCTTCGGCTTTCGCGATCGCTGGTCGTTCCTCGACGCCACCCGCGGCGAGTACGTCGGGATGGGGCGCGAGCGCAGCCTGCGGCTGCTGGCGGAGGCCGACGCGGTGATCAATCTGTGCGGCGCGACCCATCCGCGCGAGGAGCATCGGCGCGCGCGATGCCTGGTCTATCTCGAAACCGACCCCGGCGTGTACCAGGTGCGCTATGCGCAAGGTGACGAGAGCGCGCGGCGGATGCTCGACGCGCATCGCGTGCACTTCACTTACGCCGCCAACATCGGCCAGCCCGACTGCCTGCTGCCGACGGCAGGCCTGCACTGGCATCCGACGCGCCCGCCGGTGCTGCTCGGCGAGTGGACCGAACAGAGCGCCACTCCGATGCCGGCGGCGTTTACGACCGTCGGCACCTGGCGCAACAAAGGCAACGACGTGGAGCTTGGCGGGCGAATCTACCACTGGTCCAAGCACGTCAATTTTGGCAAAATGCTGGACGTTCCGCGGCGCGCCGGACAGGCCGTCGAGCTCGCCACCGACCTGAATTCCGGCCCCGACTACGAGCGGGCGCTCGCGGGCGGCTTCAGCTTCCGGCCGGTGGTTCCTGTGTCGCTCGATATCGATACCTACCGCGGCTATATCGACGCTTCGCGCGGCGAATTCACGGTCGCCAAGGATCTCTACGTCGGCACGCGCTCGGGATGGTTCAGCGACCGCACGGTTTGCTACCTTGCGGCCGGGCGGCCGGCGGTGACCCAGTTCACCGGCTTTGAAAAGTTCATCCCGGCCGGCGACGGACTGGTTGGCTTCGCCGACGACGCCTCGGCGATCGAGGCGCTGCGCGCGGTCAGCGCCGCCTACCCGCGGCATGCACGCGCGGCGCGTGAGATCGCGCGCGAGTATTTCGACGCGCAACGCTTGCTAAGCGAGATGGCGGAGATAGTCGGGCTGTAGCCGATGCCGCACGTAACCCAGCTTCAGGCGCTGCTCGGCCTTGACGGCGTGCCCTTCGATACGCGCGCGCTTATCGAGTCGATAGCCGCGGTCGCCGCGTTGCTCTACGCGCTGGCGTTGCGCCATCGCCGCGGCAATCTGCGAGCGTGGCCGGTCGCGATGGCCGGGGTTGGGCTGGGGGTGGACGTCGCGACTCCGCTGCTCGGCCATACCCGGTTTGTCTACCTGCTCGATACCGCCGCGGTAATCCTGTTCATGTGGGGCGCGGTCCGTGTCGGGCTGGAACTGGCCGACGCCGCAACCCATCGCGGACGCGAGCACTTCTCGACCATCTTCAGGGATCTGCTCACGATAATCCTGTGGGCGCTGGTGGTGATGGTCGTGCTGCGCACGTTTTTCAAGATCGACGTAACCGCCCTGCTTGCGGTTCCCGCCGTCATTACCGTGGTGGTTGGTTTCGCGCTGCAGGAGACGCTGGGCAACATCTTCAGCGGACTGACGCTGCAGCTCTCGCGGCCCTTCCAGCCCGGCGACTGGATACGCGCGGCCGACAAGGTCGGGCGCGTGCATGACGTCGGCTGGCGGGCGACGACGATCGTGACGCGCGCCAACGAATGGCTCGATATTCCCAATGCTCAGTTGGCCAAGGACCTGGTGTTCAACTACGCCAACCATGCGGTGGCCGACGAAGTTTCGATTGGGCTCGGCTACGGCGAGCCGCCCAACCGGGTGCGCGAGGTCATCCTGGACGTGTTGCGCGACGTGCCCGACGTGCTGCGCCATCCGGAGCCCGAGATTTTCGCCTGGGAGTTTGGCGACTCCGCGATCCGCTACCGCGTCAAGTACTGGCTCGCCGACTACGGCCGCAGCGAACAGATCCATGGCCGCGTCGTGTCGGGCCTGTGGTACGCGATGCGCCGCCATGGGATCGAAATTCCTTTTCCTATCCGCACGCTTATAGTCAAACAGGAGAGCCGGGTCGAGCAGTCCGAGGCGCTGCACGAGATAGTCTCCGAGCTGCGCGCGGTCGATTTTATGCGCGAGCTTGACGATGACGAGGTGCGGATGCTCGCCGGCGCGGTCCGCGTGCGCCAGTTCGGCGCCGGTGAGACGCTGATGCGCGAGGGCGATAGTGGCGATACTTTCTACATCATCCGCCGCGGCGTGGTCGATGTGACTACCAACGGCCCCGACGGCAAACAGGTCCATATCGCCGAACTGACCCGCCCGGCCTTCTTCGGCGAGGTGGCGTTGATGACCGGCGAGCCGCGCAACGCCACCATCCGGGCGCGCACCGACGTCGAGATTCTCGAGATGAGCCGCAACGGTTTCACCCAGCTGTTCAAGAGCCATCCCGACGCCGCCGCGCAGATGAGCGAGATCATCGCCGCCCGCCTGAGCCAGCGGCGCGAGTTGCTCGACGCCGGACAGCAGGCCGACGGCGGTGCGCGCGGCCGCTCGAGCCGGCTGCTGGCCAAGATGCGCGAGATATTCGATATCTAGACGGTCAGAACACTCGAGCCGGCAATTACCTACGCTGACCGGCCCGCGGAGGCATCGACCATGGTCAAGACGATTACCTTCATCAAGCGCAAACCCGGGATGAGCGTCGAGGACTTCGGACAATACTGGCGCACGCAACACGCCCCGATCGTCACCAGGTTACCGGGGCTCCGCCGCTACGTTCAGTGCCATACGATCGCGTCGGGCTACCGCGGCGGCGAGCCCGCCTACGACGGCGTGGCCGAGGTCTGGTTCGATTCGACCGAAGCGATGCGCGCAACCGCGAAGACCGCGGAGTACCGCGCCGTGCGCGCCGACGAGCCGAATTTCATCGACCTGTCGAAGATGGATTTCGTCATTACCGAGGAGCGGGTGCAGAAGGACGCGCCGGCCGATCCGTCGATGGTGCATCTGGTCGAGTTCGTGCGGCGCAAGCCCGGGATGGAGGTCGAGGCGTTCCAGCGGCACTGGAGCGCGACGCATGGTCCGCTGGGTGCGAAGATCCCGATGGTCCGGCGCTACGTGCAGTGCCACGTGCGGCTGGCCGCTTATCGCGGCGGCCATCAACCGCCGTTCGACGGCGTGGCCGAGGTCTGGTTCGACTCGACCGGCGCGATGCGCGAATCGGCGAGCACGCCCGAGTATCGCGCGGTGCGCGCCGACGAGCCCAATTTCATCGACACCACGCATCCATTCCCGTTCATCATCACGCGGGATTTCGTCGTGCTCTGAGTCTGCCGCGGTGCGCCAAGCGGGGCGCTACTTGGTGTCGAACTCGAAGATCATCTCGTTCGGCTGGCCGTCGGCCGTCGCGACGATCTTCTCGAGATAGAGACTGACCAGCGCGTCTTCGGGTGCTTCCCGGCTGAGCGCGCGCAGCATCGTGTTCGCCGTGGTGGTCTCGCCGCTGCGGATGTGCTCGAGGGCGCGATTGAAGCGTTCGTAGAATGTGGGATCGATTCCGTTGCCGGCATGCCCGGCGACGTCGACGATCGCCACGAGCTGTTTTTTACCCTTGACCTTCACCAGTCCGACCTCGCGCGCGCAGTAGTCGCCCGCGGCTTCGTCCAGGGTCTCGCGGTTGACCAGCAGATGGACGTGGAAATGGCGCGTCAGCCCCTCCAGGCGCGAGGCCAGGTTGACCGTGTCGCCGACCGCCGAGTAATCGAAGCGCTGCGCGCCGCCAAAATTGCCGACCACCGCGTCGCCGGTGGCGATCCCGATACCGATATCGACGTCGGTGAAGCGCTCGTCGGTTTTGCGCAGATGCTGAAGTCCTTCGAGCATCTTGAGCGCGCAGTCGATCGCGGCTCCCGCGGGATTTTCAATGTCATTCGGCGCGCCCCAGAACGCCATGATCCCGTCGCCCATCAGCTTGTCCACCACGCCTTGCGACTGGAAGATGATGTCGATCATCACGCTCATGTAGGTGTTGAGCAGCGCGACCACCTGCTCGGGCTCGGAGCGTTCGGCGCGCGAAGTGAAGTTGACGATGTCGGAGAAGAGGATTGCGAGACGGCGGCGCTCGCCGCTCAGCCTCAGCCCCTGCGGATCGTCGACCACCGACGCGACCACGTCGGGATTGAGATAGTGCTCGAAGGCCGAGCGCAGGTAGCGCTTCTCGCTGCCTTCGGTCATGTAGCGGTAAGTGGCCAGCACCGTGTAGGTGAGAAGCGCGGCGGCCAGCGGCAGGACGACGTCGATCAACACGCCGTCGTCGCCCAGGCGATACTGCGCGTACGCTGAAAAGCCGAGGATCACCCACAGCGCGGCCGCCGCCGACCATACCGGCGAGAGATAGGCCGTGGCCACGCTGATCGCGAGCACCAGCATCAGCGCCGCCGCGTCCTCTTCGGCGGCGCCCTCCACGCGCGAGCGCCTGACGAAGTCGCCGCGCAGCACGTTATCGATCGCGTTGGCATGGATCTCGACGCCCGGAAAATCGCCGGCGGTAGGAGTAACCTTGCGGTCGCCGAGCGCATGCGCGGTCAGGCCGACCAGGACGAGTTTGCCCTGCACGGCGGCGGGCGGCACGCGATGGGCGATGAGGTCGGAGATCGAATAGGCGGGAAACGTGCCGGGCGGCCCGCGGAAAGCGATCAGCATTCGCCCGAGTTCGTCGACCGGAATTTGTTCGTCGCCCAGCGTGACCTGGCCGACACCGTCGGCGCCGACCATCAATCGAAGCGGCGCGTTCTTGAGATAAGCCGCGGTCAACGCGAGATATAGCGGCACGCAGTAGCGCTTGCCGAAACGAATCACCGTGATCTCCGAGCGCAATACGCCGTCGGAGTCGGCTTCGATATCGACGAAACCGGTGCCGCGCGCCGCGCTGTTGAGCACCGCTATCGGCGGCAGGTACGCGCGCGCCGTAATCAACACCGGCGCCGCGCCGGGCAACTCGCGCACCAGGTTGTAGCCGAGCGGCGGCGGCTCGAGCGGTTTGGTCTTGTAACCGGTCGGAACCGGGGTGGGATGGATCTGCCGGTCGCGCTTGAGATCGAAGTGATGGCTTTCGAAGGCATAGCTGAGAAAGGTCGCACCCTCCTCCTTCAGGGCCTTCGCGAAGGCAAGGTCATTGCCGCTACCCAACGTCTGCTCGATCGCGGCCGCGCCAACGCCGAGCGCTTTCAGGCGCGCGGCGATCTGCACGGCTTGAACGTCGTCTTCGTCGCGTTCGCTGAAAAGCACATCGTAACCGACGATCGCGGCTTTGTAGTCGCGCAGCGCGTCGTTCAGCCGCGCTTCGACACTGCGCGGCCACGGCCAATGGCCCAGCTCGGCGATGCTCTTGTCGTCGATCGCGGCGATTACCACCGCGCCGGTCAGCGGCGGACGCCGCGTTACGGACATCCTGAGATCGGAGGCCTTCAGATCCGCCAATTCGAAGACCGCGGGATGGAGCCCGTTGAAGATGAAGAGCGCGGTCAGAATGACGATCCCGATGAGCAGCGGGCGCCATGCGTGCCTGTGCCGGCGCGTTCTGACAGTTGTCGTCGTGGCCATCGCGGGCGAACGATTCAGAGCTTAGCGCGTTGCGCCATTGACGACCAACCGCGCGCGGCTCTCGCGCGGGAAGGCGCGGACCGCGCGCCATGCCGGGTGGTCAGTCGTGTGCGCGGGCAGTCCGTTCGTGTGAGTCAGGCAAGCCGTATCGGGCGACGGGGCTCGGGCTATTGCACCGGCGTACTGGGGGTTTTGGGCGTATTGTTACTGCTGCCGCTTCCGCCGAACGCTCCGCCGGCGGCCAATCCGCCGAACACACCGCCAAGCACGATAGCACTGCCGACGAACAGACCAAGAGTACTGCCTTCAGGCGCAGCAGCCGCAGCCGCGGTGGCCGCCGCTATCTCGCTCGGCGGGAATGGCGCAAAGCCGCAAACCACCCACGTTCTGTGACCCGCCGGTACCTGGACCGATCCGGCGCCGGGGTTGGTCGAGTTGACCACCTCGACCGTGCCCTCGTAGACCGACACCTGGGTGAACCTGCGACAGTCCCTGTACTTTTTGCGGTCTTCGTCGCTCATTGTGCCGGGCGCCTGGGTGCTAGTCGAGGTGTCGTATTCGGTGCCACGCGCCGAGGCGACCGCGTTAGGCGTATGCACCGCGAAGTTCGGTGTGGGCGACGACGAGTACGATACGAATGAACGCACCAAGCCCGAGAACAGGCTCAGCTTGGTGTTGCGCGAGTTTGCGGTGACCATCTGTTGGTCGATGACCAGAGAGGTGGATTCGTCCAGCTCAAGCTTGCTGTTGTCAGTCAGGGTTATGGTGACTCGGCTATTGGGGCCGGTCACAATCCGATCGTTTACGTCGACCGCCGTCCCTGGCGTGGCCGTCACGGTGGTTCCGGCGCGCTCGATACGCACGTCGCCGGTGAGCGAGGTCACCGAGCCGGCGGGCGTCTGCGCCATTGCTCGATTTGCAATCAATAGCGTAAGCATAACTAGAGACGCCATAGCGAAGCGCAGATTCTTCTTGTTGTTCATAGAAACGACGTCTTTGAGACGAATTGCAATTCGCACGGGGCATCCTTACAGTCCTTAAGCGCTCTGTCAAACACTAAAATGATTAAATGAGACATTTCTGGTCGGGCTCAGAAGGCGCTTCTGATCGAACGCTCGAGCGAACGCTCAAGCTCGTCCAGGTTGGCGCATCGATGCAGTGTGTCAACCTCGCGCGCGTACTGATGGATGGCGCTATCGCCAGTGCCCCATCGTTCAGCCGGCTCTGGAGTTAGCCATACGACAGCGCGGCATAGCGGTCGGAAATCGCGCAGCAGGTCGGCCCGTGCCGGGCGTCGATTGTTGCGTCCATCCCCCAATATCACCGTCAGGGTCGTTCTTGAGAGCAATTCCAAACGCCGTTCCCATAATTCGCCAAGCACCCGTCCGAAATCCGATCGGGCGTAGAGATCCAGGGCTGGCTCGGTTACGACATGGCCGCCTTCGAATTCGGCCTCGGCGAGACGATCGATGAAGACGAAACTGCGAACACGCCGGAAGTACCCGTAGACCCCCGCCACCAACTCGAGCATCAGTGCCGAGCAGTATCGTACGGAGCCCGAAACGTCGGCCAGGATGAGAAGGTCGGCGTGGCGCGGGCGTCGCGAGCGAAAACGCAGATCGGCCAATACGCCACCGTGCTGCAACGAGGCGCGGATGGTACGGCGGAAATCGACCCGGCCACGTGGCGCGGCGTGAAGCCTGCGGCCCAGTTGCAGGCGGAAGTGGCGTGCGAGCGGTGCCAGCGCGTCGCGCGCGGCGGTATATTCGAGGTCGGTATATGCTGCGAACGGTGTGCGCCGCGCGCTGCGAAGCTCAGCCTGGCGGCGTGCGTCCACTCCCGGCTCCTCGGTTTCGACGCTAGCGCCGGCCTGGGCCGCGCGCTGGCCGAGGGGGGCGGCGTCCTTCAGGACGCCGTCCCCCTCGGCAGCGGACTCGGCCGCGCCCTGGCGCGGCGCGGCTTTGCCGGAGGCGGCGGGCGCCAAAGCGCGCGCCGCCTTCGGCTCGGATTTTGCCCGCGGCGGCGCGCTGGGCGGCGCGCCGCCATGGGCGGGAGCGTCAGCCCGGGGGCGCTCGGCGCGCGCCCGGGCCGACGCTCCCGCATCGCCGCGGCCGCTGCCCGCGGCCGCGGCGATGCGGCGATGGGCGCCGGGGGGGGGCGCGGGGCGGGGGGCCCCCCCGCCCCCCCCGCCCAAAAGCGCGAACGCTTCGTCGAACGATTCGCGGTCGGCCTCGTCCTTGACCAGCGCCGCCGCTAACGCCTCGCGCATCCGCGAGCGTTCGACGAAACCCGCCGCCGCCACGGCGCGCATTGCGTCGAGCGTCTCGGCCACCGACACCGGCACTTCGGCCAGGCGCAGTTCGCCGACGAAGCGGAGCAACTCGGAGCTGAACGTGCTCATCGCGGGCGCGCGGCCAGCGTGCCCGCTTTGGCTTCGACCTTGGCGCGGTCGTCCTCGTGCTTGAGCAGCACGCCGAGCGCGGAGCGGATCGCGGGCGCGTCGAGTTGCGCCACGCCCAGCCGCAGCAGGGCGCGCGCCCAGTCGAGTGTCTCGGCGATCGAGGGTGGTTTTTTGAGTCCGAGCTTGCGCAGCGCGTTGACGAAGCGCGCGGCGTCGGCGGCGAGCAGCGCGTCGAGTTCGGGAAGCTTGAGTTCGATGATCCGCCGTTCCTGTTCGAGACCCGGGAAATCGATGAACAGATGGAGACAGCGGCGGCGGAGGGCCTCCGACAGTTCGCGGGCGCGATTGGAAGTCAGCACGACGACCGGATGCTCGCGGGCGCGAAGCGTGCCGAGTTCCGGAACCGTGACCTGGAAGTCGGAGAGCAGCTCGAGTAGGAACGCCTCGAACTCCTCGTCGGCCTTGTCGACCTCGTCGATCAGCAGGACCACCTTGCGCGGCGACGATATCGCACGCAGCAGGGGGCGCTCGAGCAGGTACTCGCGCGAGAACAGATGCTCGGAAAGATCTTCCCAGCGGACTCCCTGATGCTCATCGGCCTGGAGGCGCAAAAGCTGCTTCTGATAGTTCCATTCGTAAAGCGCGCGCGCCTCGTCGAGTCCCTCGTAGCATTGCAGCCGGATAAGCTCGGCGCCGAGCATCTCGGCCAGCACCTTCGCCACTTCGGTCTTGCCCGAGCCGGCCGGCCCTTCGATGAGCAACGGCTTGTCGAGCGCGAGCGCGAGAAAAACCGCGGTCTCGACGCGCTCGTTGGTGATGTAGCGCGCGCGTCGCAAACCGTCGCTAACGAATTGGGGCGTGACGTTCATGTTGCTTGCATGTTGCCTGCGCGACCTTCAATTTGCCCGGTCGAGAAGTTGAGCATTGCGGTCATTAACCGCGCAGTCAATTGCGAACAATCAATTGCGTGCAGTCCGATGGACAGCGTGTGAACCCAGCGCGAATTTCGGGGAGGCGGATTTGGAACTGCGGATTGTCGCTGGCAAGCGCGGGGTGACGCTCACTGCGAAATGGGACTGCGGCGCGCGAGCGGGATAGTCGAGGCCGAACGGCTCGCGCCGTCCGGCCCCAAGCCAACCGGGAAAAGGGGGGGCAAACCCCGGCCAGCAGATTCATTGTACGCCAGTTATGATTAGTTGCAATAGGTTCTGTGATGAAATGAAGCGCAAAACCCTCAAATCACGCTCTATTGTCGCAATTCTACTCTAAACTGAACAACCTTGCCCTTGACAGCTTCAACGCACGAGCTTCGACGGCTCCAGCCATCGAGCCCGAGACGGCTTCTCACGAGCGAAATCTGAGCGCGCGATTCGTATCAGTCGGCGGCCGCGGTATGGACTTCCTCGCCGGACCGCCGATGCTGCAGCATCGCCTTGAGCAGTTTCGGCGGTGACATCGGCAACTCGGTCATCCGCGCCCCGACCGCGCGGTAGATGGCGTTCGCGACCGCCGCCATCGGCGAGACAATCGAGACTTCGCCCACCCCGCGCACGCCCAGCGGATGGCCCGGGTTAGGGACTTCAACGATAATCGTCTCGATCATTGGCAGATCCAGGCAGGTCGGCATCCGGTAATCCAGCAGCCCCGTGTTACGCATGATGCCGCGATCGTCGTAGACGTATTCCTCATTGAGCGCCCATCCGATCCCCTGCGCCGTGGCGCCCTGCAATTGCCCTTCGACATAGGCCGGATGGATAGCGCGGCCGACGTCCTGGGCGACGGCGCAGCGCAGAATTTTCACCTTGCCGGTATCGGGATCGACTTCGACGTCTACGCAGGTGAGCGCGAACGCGTTGCCGACCGCGCCGACCGCGCCGGCGTTGAGCGTCGCACGGCCGGTGATGGGACCGCCGGTGCGGGCCAGCCGCGGCGTGATTTCCTTGATCGTCATCGGCTTGACGCCGTTGCCGATCGCGCTCAGGCATCCGTTGTTGAACTCGACTTCTTCGGGCTTTTTATTCCACAGCTTGGCGGCGCGCTCCTTGAGCTGGCGCACCACGTCTTCGGCCGCCTCGTAGACCGCCATCCCGGTGGCGAGCGTGATACGGCTGCCGCCGGTCACGTCGGTATGGCCGATCGAGTCGGTATCGGCGACGATCGGGCGCACGTCCTCGGGCTCGACGCCCAGCACCTCCGCCGCCACCATCGCCATCGCGGCGCGCGAGCCGCCGATATCGACCGAGCCGGTGACGACGCTGAGCGTGCCGTCGTTGTGTAGGTTGATGGCCGCCGCCGATTGCAGGCCGCCGTTGAACCAGAAGCCGGCGGCGACGCCGCGTCCGCGATTCGGACCCTTAAGCGGCGAGCGGTAGTACTCGCTGTTTTTAAGCGCCTCGCAGGTCTCGATGAACCCGATGCGTTTGTACGGCGGGCCGGCGGGTTGCGGAGTGCCCTCGTGGGCGCCGTTGAGGATGCGCATCTCGAGTGGATCCATTCCGCAGCGCAGCGCCAGTTCGTCGACCAGCGATTCGCACGCGAAGGCCGAGCTTGGCGATCCCGGCGCGCGATAGGCTGCGACCTTGGGGCGGTTGACCACGACGTCGTACGAGTCGAGGAGCAGGTTGGGGATGTCATAGGGGGCAGTGCAGCACATCGCGCCCGGCGCGAACGGCGAGCCGGGATAAGCGCCCGCCTCGTAGGCCATCCAGAACTGCGCGGCGGTGATTTTGCCGTCGCGCGTCGCGCCCATCTTGCCCTTGATCCAGGTTCCCGAGGTCGGACCGCTCGCGCGCAGCACCTCGGCGCGGCTCATCGTCATCTTGACCGGCCGTCCGCTCTTTTGCGCGAGCAGCACGGCCAGCGGCTCGAGATAGATGGTGGTTTTGCCGCCGAAGCCGCCGCCGATTTCCGCCGGCACCACCTTGATTTGGCCCTCGCTCATCTTGAGCACGGTGGCCGTGAGCGTGCGCACGTTGAAGGTGCCCTGGGTCGAGCAGTAAATCGTCGCGTGGCCGTCGGAGCTGTAGAGCGCGACCGCGTTATGCGGCTCGATATAGCCCTGATGGACGGTGGCGGTTTTGAACTCGCGCTCGACGATATAGTCGGCCGCGCGGAAGCCGGCCTCGAGGTCGCCGCGCTGAAACTGGATATGCGCGGCGATGTTGGTCGGCTGGTCGGGGCCCTCGGGCGATCCGGGATCAGTACGCCCGGCGATGAATTTCTGGCGAATCTCGGGCAACAGGATCGGCGCATCCGGTTTCATCGCCGCCTCGGCGGTCATCACCGGGGGCAGCGGTTCGTAGTCGACCTCGATGAGGCGCAGCGCCTCCTCGGCGATATGCGGACTGGTGGCGGCGACGGCGGCGACCGCGTGGCCGTCGTACAGCACCTTGCCGCGCGCCATCACGTTGAGCGAGAGGTAATGCGTGTTGACCACGAGTTCGCCCATCATCGCGGTGGTGCCGGGAATATCGGGCAGGTCGGCGCCGGTGATTATCGCTTTCACTCCGGGCAGCGCCGCGGCCTTTTCCGTGCGAATCGCGATTAGCCGGGCGTGGGCATGCGGGCTGCGCAGGACTTTGCCATAAAGCATCCCCGGGAATGAGTAGTCGGCGCCATATTTGGCCCGCCCGGTGACCTTTTCGATCCCGTCGTGCCGGATCGGCCGGGTGCCGATGACGCGAAACTTTTTCTGCGAAGAACCGTTGGAAGAGCCGTTGGTGGAGTCCGCCATGATCAACCTCGTGTCGTTCAAGGTTATCACGACTGGCCGCGCCCCGTCACGAGCCGCGGCGCGGCGCGAGCGGCCTCAGTTTCCAATTCCCAATTGTCTTGGAGGAGCAGGTCGGAATTCAAAATGAGCCACTACCGGCGGGCCGCCGCGCCCATTCCCGAACTGCGCTTATGCGATTGGGGCTGCGGATTTATATTTGTAGGGGCGGTTCGTGAACCGCCCGTCTTCGCGCGCGCCTGATCGACGCGTCAGAGCGCGGCGATCAGAATCTGCACCAGCATCCCCACCATGCAGGCTACTCCGACCACGAACGCGACGGTCCTCCAGGGCTGCAGCTTAGCGACGTAAGCGATGGTGTGGACGATCCGCGCGCCGGTGAAAGTATAGAAATACATCTGGGCGCCGAACGCCGGGGCGCCCATCAGCACGAAGATCAGCCCCACGGTGAAGAAGGGCAGGATGTTCTCGAGGTCGTTGCGATGCAGCCGGAGCATCCGCTGCACGTCGGTATGCTCGTGCATGACGCCGGCGCCGCCCAACAGCCCGGCGTCCTCCGGATTGAGAAACTGCTTGACCCGCGTGCGCGTGGACGCGGTCAGGATCGCGGCGGCGAACATTTTGAAGACCAGGATCGAGCAGGCGATCGCGTATGCCCTGAAAGCGGCATCATTCATCATCCGCGGCATGGGACTCGGCCCTCCTCAGCGCGAAATGTGTGGCGGAGCGTAGCAGAGCCCCGGCGCGTCGGCCAATGAAGCGAGCGGTGAACGCTCAGTCCGCCAGCGCGACGTCCCTGGTTTCCGCGACCATCAAAATCGCCACGATGCCGATCGCGCTGGTGCTTATCAGGTACCAGGCGGGCGAGAGCGGATCGCCTGTGACGTGGATCAACCAGGCCACGACCACCTGCGTGGTGCCGCCGAACACGGTGACCGCGACCGCATAGACGGTCGACAGGCCGGCGCTGCGCACGGACTTCGGAAAGAGCTCGGGAATCACCACCAGCACCACACCGCCAAGCGCGTTGAGGGCGGACATCAGCCCCGCCATCAGCAGCAGCGCGGCAAGCGTGTGATGCCGGTTGATCGCCACGAAGGCTGGATAGGCCACAGCGGTCAGCGCCAGTTTCGACACGAGATAGACCGGTTTGCGTCCGACACGGTCGGAGAGCCATCCGCCGATCGAACCGAACACCAGCAGGCACAGACCCACCACGACCGTGGCTCCCATCGACGCGCCGGTCGCCATGTGCAGCGTGCTGAGCGCGTAGGTCGTCATGTAGACGCCGATATAGGTCGCGATCGTGCCGCTGGTGATGAGCATCAGGGCCAGCACGAGCGGACGGAGATGATACTTGAGCAGGGCTGAGAGCACGTGCCTCGCGGACGAATGAGTCGTCCTCGCCCCAAGGTCCACGGTCTCCTGCAACCGGCTGCGCATGATTAGTCCCACCGGCACGATGGCGACGCCGACGATGAAGGGGATGCGCCAGCCCCAGGATTGCATCGCGGCGTCGTCGAGCAGGAAAGACAGCAGCACCCCAAGCAGACCCGCGAGCGCCGAGGCCGCTCCCTGGCTGGCTATCTGCCAGGCTCCGTACTGCCCGCGTTTTCCCGCAGGCGCCGCTTCCAGCAGATAGGAAGTGGAAGGTCCGACCTCGCCGCCCAGCGCGAAGCCCTGAAGCAAACGCGCCAGGATCACCAGCAATGGCGCGGCGAGCCCGATGGCCGCGTAGGACGGTGTCGCCGCGAGCATCACCATGCCGACCGCCATCAATCCGATGCTCAGCATCATCGCGGGCTTTCGGCCGGCGCGGTCGGCGTAAGCGCCGATCACGATGCCGCCCAGGGGGCGGGTGATGAAGCCGACCCCGAACGCGGCGACCGAGAGCAACAGGCTGACGAACGGATCCTGGGCTGGAAAGAACGCGTGCCCGATCATCACCGCGAAGAAGGCGTAGGTGGTGAAATCGTAAAACTCCAGCGCGTTGCCCAGCACCGTGGCGACCACGGCACTGGTCGGGATCACCGCCGATGGCGATTCCGCCGGATGCGCCGGCGTCAGGTCAAGAGCTGGAATCTCGGCCATGCGACGCCGACCGCGGCTATCCGAGGCCGCCGCCGATCGCGGGCAGAAAATAGACTTCGCTGGTTTCCTTGACCGGGTCGAGCAGGCCGCCGACTCCCATCTCGCCATCGACCGAAACGGCGATGCCTGGTTTCAGATCGCCGTCCTCGAGGAGATGCGTGTCGATGCCGGGGAACTGGCGCTCGAGATCCTCGATGACCTGACGCACGGTGGCGCCGCGCACGGCGACGCGCTCCTGTCCGTTGGTCAGTGGGCGCAGCAGCGCGGGGACTATCACGGTCGGCATGGGATCACGCTAGTGGAAAAACCCGGGCAAATCACGCGGCGCAAGGCCGCCGCGCGGGAGCAACCGCTTCGCGTCGGTCCTTCGCTTCGCTCAGGATGACCGAAGAAGGAAGTTCGCTCCAAAAATCACGAACTCTCAGGATGACCGGCTTTTGGAAACAACCTATTGATGGGACGTTACACCAGGCATGAAATCGTGGCGGGCACAAACTGAAAGGGCCGGGCCCCGAATGGAGCCCGGCCCGTTGCTGACAGTGACTCAGTCGGCCGCGGCTGATGCGACTGCGGTGCCTTCCTTGTGCAGGATCGCCTTGAGCACGCGTCCCGGCGACATCGGCAGCTCGGTCATCCGCACGCCCACCGCGTTGGCGATCGCGTTGGCGACTGCGGCCGGCGGCGGCACGATCGAGACCTCGCCGACGCCGCGCGATCCGATTGGATGGCCGGGCGCTGGGACCTCGACGATGCAGGTTTCGATCATCGGCAGGTCGAGGCAGGTCGGCATCCGGTAGTCCAGCAATCCGGTGTTACGCAACACGCCCTTGGCGTCGTAGAAGTACTCCTCGTTGAGCGCCCAGCCGAGACCCTGCACGGTGCCGCCCTGCATCTGGCCCTCGACGTAACTCGGATGGACCGCTTTGCCGGCGTCCTGGGCGATCGTGGCGCGCAGAATCGTAACCTTGCCGGTATCCGGATCGACTTCTACGTCGACGCAGGTCGAGGCGAAGGCCGGGCCGACGGCGCGCGCGTTGACCGTGGCGCGTCCGGTGATCGGGCCGCCGGTGCGGCCCAGACGCGGCACGATGTCCTTGATTGACATCGGCTTGACGCCGTTGTTCTTCGAGCTCAGCAGGCCGTTGTTGAATTCGACCTCCTCGGGCTTTTTCTCCCACAGCTTGGCCGCGCGCTCCTTGAGCTGGCGCACGGCGTCCTGTGCCGCCTCGTAGACCGCAAGCCCGGTGGCGACGGTGGTGCGGCTGCCGCCGGTTACGTCCGTGTAGCCGATCGAATCGGTGTCGGCGACGAGCGGGCGGACGTCATTGACGTCGAGGCCGAGCACTTCCGCGGTGATTATCGCCATCGAGGCGCGCGAGCCGCCGATATCGACCGAGCCGGTCACCACGCTGGCCGTGCCGTCGTTGTGGATATTGACCATCGCCGAGGACTGGAAGCCGATGTTGAACCAGAAGCCGGTGGCGACGCCGCGCCCGCGGTTTTTGCCCTCGAGCTTGGACTTGTAGTGCGGGCTGTTCTTGATCGCCTCGACCGTCTCGATCATCCCGATTCGCTTGTACGGGGGTCCGGCGGTCTGCGGCGTGCCCTCGTGAGCGCCGTTCATGATGCGGAAGTCGCACTGGTCGATGCCGCACTTTTCGGCGAGTTCATTGACGATGGTCTCGGAGGCAAACGCGGCGTTGGTCGCGCCCGGCGCGCGGTAGGCCGCGGTCTTGGGCCGGTTGACGACCACGTCGTACGCATCGACGAGAATGTTGGGGATGTCGTAGGGCGCCACGATACACATCGCGCCCATCGGCACCGGCGAGCCCGGAAAGCCGCCCGCCTCGTACGCCATCCAGATTTCGGCCGCGACGATCTTGCCGTCCTTGGTCGCGCCCATCTTGCAGCGGATCGTCCCGCCGGAGGTCGGGCCGCTGGCGCGCAGCACCTCCGCGCGGTTCATCGTCATCTTCACCGGATGGCCGGTCTTCTGCGAGAGCAGCACCGACAGCGGCTCGAGGTAAATCGTGGTCTTGCCGCCGAAGCCGCCACCGATCTCGGCCGGCACCACGCGGATTTTGCCCTCGGGAATCCCGAGCACCGCGGCGCTGAGCGAGCGCACCACGAAGCTGCCCTGGGTCGAGCAATAGATGGTGGCGTGGCCGTCGGCGTTGTAGATGCCGACGGCGTTGTGCGGCTCGATATACCCCTGATGCACCATCGCGGTCTTGAAGGTGCGCTCGATCACATGGTCGGCCTTGGCGAAGCCGTCCTTCACGTCACCGCGCTTGAACTGGACGTGGGCGGCGACATTGGTCTGCTTTTCGGGGCCATCTTCCTTGTTGCGCAGCGCGGGCAGCAGGATCGGCGCGGCCGGCGCCATCGCGTCCTCGACCGTCATCACCGGAGGCAGCACCTCGTAGTCGACCTCGATAAGGCGCAGCGCCTCCTCGGCGATATGCGGGCTGGTCGCGGCGACGGCGGCGATCGCATGGCCGTCGTACATCGCTTTGCCGCGCGCGAGGATATTGCACGACAGATGATGCAGGTTGATCGGCAGCTCACCGCCCTGCTCGATGCGGTCCGGCAGTTCCGGAAGGTCGGCCGCCGTCACTATAGCCCTGACCCCGGGCAGCTTGAGCGCCTTGTCGGTCTTGATCGATTTGATAATCGCGTGGGCGTGCGGACTGCGAAGCACCCTGCCAAAGAGCATTCCCGGAAACGCGTAGTCGGCTCCGTAGCGGGCCGCTCCGGTCACCTTCTCGACCCCGTCGTGACGGATCGGGCGCGTTCCAATAACCCGGAATTGATGGGTTCCTTCTGTCGTCGCTGCCATGTTCAGCTATCTCCCTTTACCCAAAACTGTTTCAGTGCCGGCCCGCTCTTTGAAATCGCGCCGCAGCGGGCTTCAGGCCGCCTTGGACGCTCCCGCCTTGGAGGCTTCGAGCACCGCGTGAACGATCTTGTCATACCCGGTGCATCGGCAAAGATTCCCCGCCAGCGCGTAGCGAATCTCAGCCTCGCTCGGATGCGGGTTATGATCGAGCAGCGCCTTGGCCGACATCAGGAAGCCCGGCGTGCAGATGCCGCACTGGAGGCTCGCGTTCTCGAGGAACTTCTGTTGCAACGGATGCAGCTTGGAGCCCTGCGCGAGTCCTTCGACGGTGTCGATCTTGTGGCCTGCGGCTTCGACGCCCAGCACCAGGCATGAGCAGGTGGCGCGGCCGTCGATAATCACGCTGCATGCGCCGCAGTCGCCGGTCAGGCATCCTTCCTTGCTGCCGGTCATCCCCAGCACGTCGCGCAGGACCTCGAGCAGGCTCTGGCGCGGCTCGCACAGGAACTCAGTCTGTTCACCGTTGATTGTCGTCTCTACTAGTGTTTTATGGTCCATCGTCAATTCTTGCCGGTTTATCCGTTGAGTTTGCGTGTCAGTTATTCGATAGCGCCGCTGCCGGTTACGCCTTGCGGGCGCGCTCGGCCGCGATATGCAGCGTGCGCTTGGTGAGTACGCCGACCAGGTGGCGGCGAAACTCGGCCGTGCCGCGCATGTCGTCGATCGGCGAGCTCAGCTCGATCGCGAGCTTGGCCGCGCGATCGATGGCCGCGTCGTCGAGCTTCTTGCCCACCAGCGACTCGGAGGCCTTGGCCGCGAACAGCGGCGTCGCCGCCACCGCGCCCAGGCTTATCCGCGCGGCGCTCACCTTGTCGCCGTCCAGGTGCAGCCATGAGCCCACGCCGACCACCGCGATGTCCATCTCGTTGCGCGGGATGAAGCGCAGGTAGGCGTCGGCGCTATGCGGCTTGGGCGCATCTATGAGGATCTCGACCAGCAACTCGCCCGGCGCTAGCACGGTGCGTCCGGGTGCGGTGCAGAAGTCCTCGACCTTGACCTCGCGCTCGCCCTTTGGCCCGACCACGCGCGCCCGCGCGCCCAGCGCGATGAGCGCGGGAGTGGTATCGGCCGCCGGCGACCCGTTGCACAGGTTGCCGCCGACCGAGGCGCGCGACTGAATCTGGTTGGAGCCGATGAGATGGGCAGCCTCGACCAGGCCGGGATAGTGCCGCTTGAGGTCCTTGTTTTCGCAGACCTCGATCGCCGGCACCGCCGCACCCAGCCGCAAGCCCTTCTTGGCGTCGTAGCTGACGTGCGTAAGCTCGGGGATCTTCTTTATGTCGACGACATGGTCGGGACGGCGCACTCCGGCGCGCAACTGGATGATGAGGTCGGTGCCGCCGCACAACGGGCGCGCTTTCTCGCCGTGTTGGGCGAGCAGTGCGACCGCGTCCTTCAGCGTTTTTGGAGCTTCGTAGTTAATCGCGTGCAAGTCCGCATATCCTCCGTGATGGGCGTGATGGGCCTGATGAGCTTTGCCCGTCCACTATACCTCGTAATTCGACACCGCAATCCAACCCCTCAGACTAACCTAAAGAGCGGCTGAAAAAATACTCCCCGCCGCACAAGCGCCTCCCCGCACAGCCGCTACGCATGCGGATGGCGCGTGCCCACTTGCCGTTTACTCCCTAAAGCCGAATTTGGCAACGACTCGCGCTGCCTGCCGCGCCAGCACCGGCGCCCACTCGCCCATGTTGGCGAAGCGCGGGTCGCTGGTCTGCCCGCGCACATAGCGGACGTAAATCTGCTCGACCACCGTGGCGGTCTTCCAGTTGGCCCACGCCCGATAGTAATCCGCCATGCTCACGTCGCGTCCGCTGCGCGTGGCGTAGCGTTGGAGCATCTCGTCGCGGCTGAGGAAGCCGGGCGCCGTGGTATGCGCATAGCCCTGCGAGAGCGCGATCAGCTCGGGCGGATCGTCGGCCTGGCGCCAGTAGCCGATCGTCAGCCCCAGGTCGATCATCGGATCGCCGAGCGTCGACATCTCCCAGTCGAACACGCCGACCACCTTGCCCGCATCGCCCGCCGCCAGCATCACGTTGTGCAGGTAAAAATCGTTGTGCAGCAGGACCGGCTTCTGCGCGGCCGGCATATGCTCCAAAAACCACGCGCCGAGCTTTTCCATCAGCGGCACGTCGCGCGTCCTGGCCTTTTCCCACCGCCCCATCCATCCCGTTATCTGGCGCTGCAAAAAGCCCTCGGGACGCCCAAGCCCGCCGAGACCGATCTTTTCGTAGTCGACCGCGTGGAGGTCTGCGAGGGTATCGGCCAGGCTTTCCGAGATACGGCGGAAGGTCTCGGGTTTCCGGTCAAGTTCGGGCGGCAGCGGATGGCGGTTCTTGATCACCACGCCTTCGCGCCGCTCCATCACGAAGAACAGCGCACCGATGATCGCCGGGTCCTCGCACAGCACGATCGCGCGCGGCGCGGCGGAAAATCCCTCCCACAGCCGCGACAGCACCCGGTACTCGCGCGCCATGTCGTGCGCCGAGGGCGGCAGCGGCCCGAACGGCGGGCGCCGCACGACCCATTGATGGCCGTCGGCGAAGCGCAGCAGGTAAGTCAGGTTGGAACTGCCGCCGCGAAACTGCATGACCTCCATCGCGGTGCCGGCGCCGGGCACGTCGTGCTCGCGAAGGTAGGCCTGCAATTTCGGCCAGTCGAGCCGCTCTTCCTCGCGCACCTCGCCATACTCGGCGGCGAGGTCGTCCGCCGCCGCGGTTTGTGCCGAGGCCTGTCCCGGGTTCGCCGATATTTGAGTTTGCCGCTCCGGCATATGCTTTCCAGTGTGCGCCGCGGCCGCTATTGCTGCCAGCGGCGTACTTCGCGCCGCGAAATCTGCATCCGATGGACTTCGTCGGGGCCGTCGACGATCCGCATCGCGCGCTGCTCGCGCCAAAACCGCGCGATCGGCGTGTCGTCGGTCATCCCCAACGCGCCGTGAAGCTGGATCGCGCGGTCGAGCACGTGCATCACCATGTTGGCGGCCTGCACCTTGATTTCCGCGATCTCCTGGCGTGCCTCGCGCTTGCCGGCGGTGTCGATTTTCCACGCCGCATGCATCACCATCAGGCGCGTGGCGTCGATCTCGATCCGCGAATCCGCGATCCATTGCTGCACGTTGGCCTTCTCCGCGAGCAGGCTGCCGTGGGTAAAGCGCGTCGCCGCCCGCTTGCACATCAGCTCCAACGCCCGCTCGGCCACGCCGATCATGCGCATGCAGTGATGGATGCGGCCGGGACCCAGGCGCGCCTGCGCGATCGCGAAGCCGCCGCCCTCCTGGCCGAGCAGGTTGGTGACCGGCACGCGGCAATCCTTGTAGATGATTTCGCAATGGCCGCCGCCGCCCGCATGGCCCATCACCGACACGGCGCGCACCAGCTTGAATCCCGGCGCGTCGGTCGGAACGATTATCTGGCTGGCGCGGCGATGCGGCTCGGTATTGGGGTCGGTCACCACCATCGCGATCGCGAACGACGCGCCGACCGCGCCCGAAGTGAACCACTTGTGGCCGTTGATCACATAGTCGTCGCCGTCGCGCACGGCGCGCGTCGCAAGCTGGGTCGGGTCGGAGCCCGCGGTCTCCGGCTCGGTCATCGAATAGCAGGTGCGCATCGTGCCTTCCAGGCAGGGCTCGAGCCAGCGCTTCTTCTGCTCCGCGTTGCCGAAGTCGGCGAGGATTTCCATGTTGCCGGTGTCGGGCGCCATGCAGTTGAACGCGCGCGAGCCGATCGGGCTGCGGCCCATCAATTCGGACAGCGGCGCGTATTCGGCCACCTTCAGTCCCTTGCCGTAATGCTCGTCGGGCATGAAGAGGTTCCACAGTCCCTCGGCCTTGGCCTTCTTGCGGACCGCTTTGAGAATATCGGGTTCGGTATGCTCCTTGCCGTGGACGTTCATCTCGTCCTCGACGCGCTTCTCGATCGGATAGACGTGCTCGTTCATGAAGTCGGAGACGCGCTTTTGCAACTGCACGACTTTGGGCGACAGCGTGAAATCCATTAATTCCTCTTAAGGGGCGATATTTGCCGTCCGCCGAGGCGGCTCCGCCGGTAGCCCGAACTCAAGTCCGGTAACCCCGACTCCAACTAATAATCCAGCGCCGCCTGAGAATAAAGCGAAGTGCAACCCCGGTCGATTCGCCACATGGCCGAACGGCGGCCTGCGTTCGCTGTCGCGCCGGGCGCGATTTTGCTAGTCCTCCATTCCAGAATAGGCGATTAGCCCAAAGAATCGGGGGTAGCGCGATGAAACGCAGCACCGAGCGGATTCTGGTCACCCATACCGGCAGTCTGCCGCGGCCCGACGACTTAGCTGACATGCTTTTCGCCAGGGAAGCCAATGAGCTCGCCGACCGCGGCGCTTTGGAGGCGCGCGTGCGCTCGGCGGTGGCCGAGATCGTAGGCAAGCAGGCCGAGGTCGGGGTCGATATCGTCAACGACGGCGAGATGGGCAAAATCGGCTACTCGACTTACGTCAAGGACCGCCTGAGCGGCTTCGGCGACGAAACGGGAAAGCGCGCTTCGCTCACCGCCGCGAACATGGCCGAGTTTCCCGAATTCACCCAGCGCACGTTTTTGGGGCGCAAGATCCCGCCGATGAAACGGCCGTCGTGCAACGGGCCGATCGCCTACCGCAACCGCGACGAGCTCGAGCGCGACCTGGACAATTTCAAGGCCGCGCTCGCCGGCGCCGGCGCGAGCGAGGGGTTTCTAAGCGCCGCGTCGCCGGGCGTGATCGCGCAGTTCCTCGGCAACACCTACTATCCCACGCACGAGGCCTATATCGCCGCGCTGGCCGACGCGATGAAGGTCGAGTACGACGCCATTCATCGCGCAGGCTTCCTGCTCCAGGTCGATTGCCCGGACCTCGCGATGAGCCGGCATATCCAGTTCGCGGGTTCCAGCACGGCCGAGTTTCGCAAGGTCGCCGAGTTGCACGTCGAGGCGCTCAACCATGCGCTGCGCGATATTCCGCCCGACCGCGTGCGCCTGCATCTGTGCTGGGGCAACTACGAGGGGCCGCACCATCACGACATCGAATTGCGCGACATCATCGACATCGTGCTCAAGGCGCGTCCGATGGCGATTTCCTACGAGGCGTCCAATCCGCGCCACGAGCACGAGTTCCAGGTGTTTCGCGAGGTGGTAAAACTGCCGGCAGGCAAGATTCTGATTCCGGGCGTGATCGATTCGACCAACAACTTCATCGAACATCCCGGGGTGGTCGCGATGCGTATCTGCAACCTGGCAAACGTGGTCGGACGCGAGAATGTGATCGCGGGCACCGACTGCGGGTTTGCGACTTTTGCGGGATATTCGCGCGTGGTGCCGTCGATCACCTGGGCCAAGTTCCGCGCGATGTCGGACGGCGCGAAGATTGCCTCCCGCGAGCTGTGGGGTTAGCGCTCCGCTCCGTAGCGGCCGCAGAGCGAACGCCTACCGATTTGGGTTTTTCGTCGAGGATGCCGATAAATGCCGAGAAAAGATCCATCGCTTCGCGGAGATCCTTCGCTGACGCTCAGGATGACGGAAAAGGGCTTTTTTGTTGTTCATCCTGAACGAAGGCTGCCGAAGTAAAGGATCAACGCGAAGCGATTTTTGCGTTTACCGACATCCTCTCGTCCGCGGGAGAAAGTACGGGAGGGTTCGTGCCGAAAATTTCTGAAGCGGAAAATTTCCGGATCGCGCGCCGCGCGCTGCCTACCAGCGCGAGCGCGAGCGGCCACCCCGCGCGCGCCGCGCGCCCGACCTGAACAGCGTCACCGGCTTGGGCGCCTTGACCTCGGGCGACTCGAAGCCCGCGACCTGCTCGCGCCTGATCTCTTCGCCCAGCGCCCGCTCGATCTGGCCCAGCGACACCCGCTCCTGCGGCGTCACCAGGCTTATCGCCTCGCCCTCGCGGCCCATCCGCGCCGTGCGCCCGATGCGATGGATGTAGCTCTCGGCGTCGTCGGGAAGATCGTAATTGACCACGTGCGAGACGCCGGGGATGTCCAGCCCGCGCGCGGCCACGTCGGTCGCGACCATCACGCGGCAGGTTCCCGCCTTGAACGTCTTGAGTGCCGTGTTGCGCTCGGCCTGCGAGCGGTCGCCGTGAATCACGGCGGTGCGCAGTCCGTGGCGCTTGAGCATTCGGCCGATATGTTCGGCGCGCACGCGAGTGCGGGTAAAGACGATCGCGCTCTGGACTTCGGGCTTGCCGAGGATCTCGAGCAGCATCGCTTCCTTGTCGGCCCATTGCACGGGATAGATGGTCTGGCTGATCGACGGCGGCGGCGCGGCCTTGCGGCCGATCATGATGCGTTCGGGGTGATGCAGGAAATCGCGCGCGATCGCCTCCGGCCCGGAACCCATCGTGGCCGAGAACATCATCGTCTGCCGTTCCTTGGGCAGCGTGCGCATCACGCGCCGCAACTGCGGCAGGAAGCCCATGTCGAGCAGGCGGTCCGCTTCGTCGATAACCACGACGTGGACGTGCGCCAGGCTTACCTTGCCCTGTTCCATCAGGTCGATGAGCCGGCCGGGGCATACGATTAGCACCTGGGCGCCGGCATGCAGGTCGTCGATCTGCCGGCGCATCGACTCGCCCCCGACGATCACCGCCGCGCGGAGCCCGCTATGGCGCGCAAGGCGCGCGAATTCCTGGCCGCACTGGGCCGCCAGCTCACGAGTCGGCGCGATCACCAGCGCACTCGGTCCCTTGGCGCGGTCGCGATGCAGCCGGTTGATGAGCGGGATCAGAAACGCGGCGGTCTTGCCGCTGCCGGTCTCGGCGCTGACCACCAGGTCGCGGCCGTCGAGCGCCACGGGGATGGTTTCGACCTGGACCGGGGTCGGCTCGTGATAGCCACAGTCACGGATTGAACGTTGAAGTTCGGGGAAAAGGGAGAAATCGGTAAAGGACAAAGCTTACACTTCGACCGTAGCCTGTTGATGGCAAAACGGCCTTTCCAAAAATTGGAGGTTGAGAAAGTGGGCGCGATCGGAGGCGGCGCCCTGGTCGGCCTCTGCGGGCATTCGCCAATACATTACAGAGCCGCGCCTATGAAATCAAACGGCACTCCCGCTCCACCGTGCCGCGCGCGCTCCCAAAGCGCCGTCTCACCGGCGAGCACCCCTCTCCGATGCTATCCCCGCCGGCGCGGCGCGCCCGGTGCCGGCGCTGCGGCGGTGGGTGGTCCGGCGTCCTCGTGCCCGTCTTCATGCCCGTCCTCGGGCGCGGGCGGCGGGCCGGCCTTGACCGCGAGCTTGGCGCGTACTTTGGCCTCGATCTCGTCGGCAATCCCCGGATTGGCCTTTAAGAGGTCGCGCGCGTTCTCGCGTCCCTGCCCGATTCGTTCGCCGCCGTAGGAGTACCATGCGCCGAGCTTCTCGATTATGGCGTGCTCGACCGCGAGGTCGACCAGCTCGCCCTCCTTGGAGATGCCCGAGCCATACAGGATGTCGAACTCGGCTTCGCGGAAGGGCGGCGCGACCTTGTTCTTGACCACCTTGACCTTGGTGCGCGAGCCGATGACCTCGGTGGCGGTCTTGATGGTCCCGATGCGGCGGATATCGATGCGGATGGAGCTGTAGAACTTCAGCGCGTTGCCGCCGGTGGTGGTCTCCGGATTGCCGAACATCACCCCGATTTTCATCCGGATCTGGTTGATGAAGATCACGATGGTGCGCGAGCGCGAGATGATCGAGGTCAGCTTGCGCAGCGCCTGCGACATCAGCCGCGCCTGCAAACCCATCTGCGGCTCGCCCATCTCGCCCTCGATCTCGGCCCGCGGCACCAGGGCCGCCACCGAGTCGATCACCAGCACGTCGATCGCGCCCGATTGCACCAGGGTCTCGACGATCTCGAGCGCCTGCTCGCCGTTGTCGGGCTGCGAGATGAGCAGGTCCTCGACCACCACGCCGAGCTTGCGTGCGTAAGCCGCGTCGAGCGCGTGCTCGGCGTCGATGAAGGCGCAAACGCCGCCGCGCTTCTGCGCTTCCGCGATAGTCTCAAGCGCGAGCGTGGTCTTGCCCGAGGACTCCGGCCCGTAGATTTCGACCACGCGCCCGCGCGGCAATCCGCCGACGCCCAGTGCGAGGTCGAGCCCCAGCGAGCCGGTCGAAACCACCGAGAGGTCGGCTTCGATGGCCTGCTCGCCGAGCTTCATGATCGAGCCCTTGCCGAATTGCTTTTCGATCTGGCTGAGCGCCAAATCGAGCGCCTTGCTCTTGATATCCTGCGCCATGATTTTCCCGCCCGGCGGGTCTTCGACTCCTGTGTAGGCGAATCTTGCCACAAAAAGCGGCGGATAGCGCTAGCCGGGCCGCACACGCGTCAACACCGCGATTTCGCTAATTCTAACCGCGCCGTCCCGAACCGATCGTTTCACCCGCGCAGCCTGTCCGTCTCGGTATGCGACCAAAGTCCGGCTTTCGTCAATTCCCGCATCCTGTAAGGTGACGGGTAAGAAGGTGGCGAACGAAACGCCCCCCGCGAAACAACTGCTCAAGCGCCAGAGCAGCCTGCGCTAAGGCGGTTCCCCCAAATGAAAATGAAAAAGACGAAAATAATGTCCTCGATCCTGGCGCTGGCATTTGCGCTGGTGTGCTTTGCCGCATATGCGCAAAACGCCGGGCCTCAGGCCGACACCTCGTTCGCCAAATACGGTCAGGAGTTCAAGGGCAAGATTGCGAGAAGCTATGCCGAATCCAGGGAGTGGTACCCGGAGGTAAAGAAACCAAAACCGGGTACGCCCAATGTTTTCATCATTCTATTGGACGACGTGGGGTTTTCGCAGTTGGGCAGTTACGGCGGCCTAATTCGAACTCCCAACCTTGACGCACTGGCAGCCGACGGCTTGCGCTACAACAACTTCCACACCACGGCGCTGTGTTCGCCCTCGCGGGCCGCGTTGATGGCGGCGCGAAATCCACATCGCATCGGACTGGGCTCCCATGCGCTCACGGCGATGGGGTTTCCCGGTTACAACGGCGTGCCGCCCGAGAGCGCAAAATCGATCGCCAAGGATTTCCAACTTGCCGGCTATGAAACCTTCGCGCTCGGCAAATGGGACCATACGCCTTTGCCGGAAGCGTCGGAGAGCGGCCCGTTTCTCCATTGGGCCACCGGCGAAGGCTTCGACCATTTCTACGGCTTCATGGCCGCGGATGCGGACGATTACCGTACCTTGCTGTGGACGGATCACTCGCCCATGGAAAACTGGGTAGGCAAACCCGGCTACCATCTGACTACGGATCTTGCCGATCGGGCGATAAACAACATCACCTCCCACGTCTCGATTTACCCAGACCGCCCCTTCTTCATGTTCTGGGCGCCAAGTGCGATGCATTCGCCGCATCAGGTCGAACGCAAGTATATCGCGATGTACAAAGGCAAGTTCGACCTGGGATGGGACAAGGCGCGGGAAATGATTTTCGCCAGGCAGATGCAGATGAAGCTTCTTCCCGCCGGCACCAAACTTTCCAACGGCATTCCAGAGATACCCCGCTGGGACAGCCTGAACGCACAGCAGAAGAAGCTTTATACGCGCCAGATGGAAGTGTTCGCCGGGATGCTCACGCAGACCGACGAGCAGATCGGCCGCCTTATTGCCGCGTTGAAACGTACCGGTCAGTACGACAACACCCTCATCATTGTCACCTCGGACAATGGCGCCAGCGGCGAAGGCGGATTGAACGGAACGTTCAATGAGTCGCGGGTGCTCAACGCCCAGCAGACCACGCTCGAAGAAAACATGAAGCACTACGCCGAGTGGGGCGGCCCGGATACCTATCCGCACTATCATGCGGGGTGGGCGATGGCCGGGAACACGCCGTTCAAATACTGCAAGCAGATAGTGCATAACGGCGGCGTCTCCGATCCTCTAATCATCGCCTGGCCCAGGGGCATCAAGGCCAAAGGAGAAGTCCGAAATCAGTACGGTTTCATCACCGACCTCATGGCCACCGCGCTGCAAGTCACCGGGACTCCGTTCCTGCCGGAACTCGACGGCGTCAAGCAACTGCCTATCGACGGTATCAGCCTGATGTATTCCTTCGACGACGCCTCGGCGCCGTCCGCCCGCACCGAGCAGTACTACGAACAGCTCGGCAACCGTGCCATGTACAAAGATGGATGGAAGGCGGTGACGATTCATGGCAACCGCATGCCGTGGGTGGTTGCCGGCACCTATCCCTTCGATAAGGACGTGTGGGAACTGTATAACGTCAACGAGGATTTCGCGGAGACCGATGATCTCGCGGCCGCCAATCCGCAAAAACTCGAAGAGTTGAAGAAAGTCTGGGATGAACAGGCCTGGAAGAACAACGTCTATCCGCTCTACGACGACCTGGCCAACAGGGTAGCCAACCAGTTCAGCCGCGCCTTCGGCGACCGAAAGCAATTCATCTACTATTGGCCCGGCGCTCAGCGAATTCCCGAAGCCGTATCCGCGCCGGTCAAAAACACCTCGCACACGATTGAAACCACGCTAAACCTGAAAGGCAACGAAGAAGGGGTGATCGTGGCCTGTGGCGGCGTCAACGGCGGCTATACCCTGTTCATCGCCGACCACAAACTGCATTACGAGTATAACTACTTCAACACGGCGCGATACGCGATCGTCTCACCCACTTTGCCGACCGGCAAAGTCGATCTGAAATTCAACTTCATCAAGACCGGGATGTTGAAAGGCACCGGACAATTGTATGTGAACGGAAAAAAAGTGGCGGAAGGGGCCCTTGATCAAACTGTACCCGGAAGCTTCTCGCTCAGCGAAACCTTTGATGTCGGAGTGGATAACGGGACCCCCGTGTCGAAGAATTACAAACGAAAAGACCATTTTCCTTTTACCGGGCAGATCGACAAAGTGACTATTACGCTGACCGCGCCCGATTTGGACAAGGCCAAAGAGGATAAGGATTTTGAAGTAGTAGACTGAAGAGCGAATTGGTCGCTTCATTCGCCTTCGCGGCGCGGCGGATGGCGCGACAGGATCCTGCGAATGGATGGATGGACCGAAAATCGGGTCGTAAACGATTCGGACAGCGCCCTTAGACAAACGGAAAGGCGGCCAGTTCGTGGTACGTCGACGATTGGGGGCCGCGCTCGCTCCGGTACAGTATCACGCGTTCGATCCGAGAGACCCCAAAGCTCGATTCCGCCGCTTCGCTGAGCGCCCGCCGAAGCCGCGCCGGCGACCTGAGCGAACGCACGCGGCCGACCGTCAGGTGGGGCGAGTAGACGCGCCGCTCCGGCGCAAAGCCGCATCGCTCGGCCGCCTCGGCGACGCGCGCCGCGAGCCCGGCCAAGGCGTCGCCATGTAATCCGACAAAGATGACGCGCGGGCGCGCCGCATTCGGAAAGGCGCCCACCCCGCGCGCCTCGATTTCAAAGGGAGCGGTCGGCTGCGCGATCGCGCCGAGCGCGTCCGCGATCGGCGCCAGGCGTTCGCGCGGCACCGTGGGGCCAAGGAAAAACAGCGTCAGATGAAAGTTCGCCCGCCGGACCCATCGGATACCTTCTGGTGGGTTGCCATTTTCGGGCGCGCGCAGCCGCTCGGTGAGGCCGGCAATCGCGGCGTCGACCGCGGCCTCGAGCCGAAGCGCGATGAAGGCGCGCACGTGCTCGGGTAGCGAAGCGAAGCCGGCTATGCTCGTAGCGGGCATCGGATTCGGAATCGGCCGGTGCCCGGCGTCCGCCGGGACGCCGCTCGCCCGCCCTAATGTGAGAGCCGATGCTCGACCAGCATCAGGCGGTCGTTGCCGAAGAACATCTCGCCGTCGACGAACATCGTGGGCGAGCCGAAGCCGCCGCGCGCGATCACCTCTTCGGTGTTGACGCGCAGCTTGTCCTTGTACTCGGGTGTCGCGATCTTTTTGAAAAACCCGTCGGGGTCGAGGCCGGTGGCGCGCACGATGTCGCGCAGAACCTCGTCGCGGCTCACGTCGCGATCCTCGCCCCAGTAGGCCTCGAACACCGCGCGCGAGTACGGCGAAACCTTGCCGTGCTCGATCGCGACGAACGCGCCGCGCATCGCCTTGACCGAGTTCACCGGGAAGACCGTGGGATGGCCGATCTTGAGGCCGTAGAGGTGCGCCCAGTCCTGCAAGTCCTTGTCGTAGTAGCGCACCTTGGGTTTGACCGGATGCTCGCGGCCCTCATACACCGAGGGATTGACGGCGTTGAAGACGCCGCCGACCAGGATCGGCCGCCAGACCAGGTCGGCGCCATGGCGTCGCGCGAGGTCCTCGATCTGGCTGAACGCCAGGTACGTCCAGGGGCTGGAGCAATCGTAGAAAAATTCGAGTTTCTTAGCCATGGTTCACTTTTCACTTTTCACTTTTCGCTGGCGCTCGCCCGCGCGCTACGAATGCATTAGCAGAGCGCTCGCGGGTCCCCAACCATTCCCGTCATCTTGCTGCCGCTTGCGTAGGGGCGGCGTCGATCACTTTGACCAAATCGATCCGGACGCTGCCGATGAACACCGCCGACTCGATCCGCAGCGGCAGCCGGCGCGCGTCGGCCGATACCCATAGCGTCGTATCGTGCACCTCGTCATTGATCTTCCCGTCGCTCAGGTAAGTGACCGAGGGCACAATCCGAAAAGCGTCGAATTCGCCGAGCGGCGTGCCGATACGCTCGCGCCGCACCACCTTGAGTTCGAAGACGTAGCGCGTGGTGCCGCTGAAGGAGTCGAAGCTCAGCGAATCGCCGGCCTCCAGCGGTTGCGACAGCGCCATCATCGCGCCCGACACCGGCCCCGAGGGATTGTAGGAGAGGAACTTGCGGGTCTGCTGGCCGCGCGGGCCATGCTTGACGAGCGTGACCACGTGGTCGCGCTGGTCGAAGGTAACTTTGAAGGTGTCATGACGGCGCCCCTCGTTCTGACGGATGTTGATCTCGGCGGGCTTCAACGAGTTGGCGGTGAAATCCTCGCGCAGGTAGTCGCGCATCCTGTACAGCTTGTCGGTCAGGCGATTGGTGCTGATCCATATCTCCGCGCTCAAGAGCTTGGGGTCATCGTAGTTGGGGTTCAGGACCACCTTGCCGCCGGCCGCCGGGATTCCAATCCACGACGCCTGGTAGATAAGCTGCTGGCCCGGATGGTACGGCATCGGGCCCGGCGAGTAGCTGGGGACCCGCACGCCGTCGGGGAGCGGGCGCGCGAGCAACAACGCGTCACCCGCGTCCGAGCGCCCGGCGCGCGAGCTAACTTCGTGTTCGGGGCGCAGACGATCGCCGCCCGACGCGCATCGCGCCGCCCCGCCGGACGCTGCCACGGCCGCCGCCGCGATCACCACCATGCCGACCGCCGCATAGACCCTTGCGACGGCCGCCCGCGGTGGCCGGAATCTGCCACTTGCAATGAATGCCACTTTCACACATGATTCTGCCGAAAGTCGCGAGGACATGGAATTGTCAAAAATTGGGCTGATTTTCTCTGGAGGCCTGATCCTGGCGCTGGCGATGCCGCCGGCGGCCGCGCGCGCGCAGTTCGGCGGTGCCGCGCCCGGCGGCGCCGGCAACATGTTGGGCAGCATGATGGGTGGCGCGCAAGGTGGCGGCAAGAAGGACGAAACCAAATCTCCCGATCAACTCGAGCAGGATGCAACGAAGGGAATGGCCGACGCCGACCCGCGGGTGCGTGCCGAGGCGCTCGACAAGCTACGCGGCGTCAATGACCCCAAGGCTCAGCAAATCCTGATCGATGGGCTGACCGATCCCGATATCCGGGTCAAAATCCGCGCGATCGACATCCTGGGCGCGCAGCAGGCGACGATCGCGGTGCCCTTGATGACGCAGCAATTGTTCCTGCGTGAGACGCAGGCTGTGGTGAAGCTCCATATCGTGGCCGCGCTCGGACGGATGGGCGATTCGCGCGGCACATTGCCGATTATCGCCTACTTGAAGGAAGCCCCCAACGATCAGGCACGCGGCACCGCGGTTTTCGCGCTGGGCGAGATCGGCGACCCGCATGCGACCGACGTCCTGGTCCAAACCGTCGGCAATGACAAGAATCCGATGGTGCGCAAGCTCGCGCAGGAGTCGCTGGAGAAGATCGACGGCGAACTGCCAACCGTGCACAGCGAGCAGACCGCGCAGACCGACTCGCGCTTGATTCCGACCGACCAGCGGCTCTCCAAGATGCGCGAGGTCGATCGGCAAATGCAAAAGCTCGGCGGCGACTACTAATCTCCGGCCGCGTGCTTGGTCTAGCGCCCCGCTTCGCCAAAAAAGGGAACTCAGCACTAAGATCCGGGAACCTTGGAGCTTGCCCTTACAGGCTTGGCTCGAAATCCCCATCCGACCTAACCCCTCGACCTCTTTCCCGCTGCGGAAGGGGAGCAGAAATTTCTTGTTCCGTATCTTTCGCCGAGCGCGATTCCTGGCCGCGCGCGGACTCCGTGCGGAATGAAAAAATGGACCGGAAGGCGCGGCGAGTCTTCCGCGATGAGGGGAGGCGGGGCCGGGTGGGGGGACAGCCGCGGCCCCGCCTTGGGCAGGAGACCATCGATCCGGTTAATCAATTGATCAGTCGATTATCAGTACGAAGACGCCGCCGCCGCGGTTACACGCGGCTAGCGCACGACGATCTTCATCCTTCAGCTTCATCGAATTGTGCCCGAGCCCGCGGTAATCGTGGCAAATCGTGGTGCAGATGGCCTGCCGCCGATGCGATGCTCCCGGCGGAGGCCGGCGTGCTACGCTGATGCGCGTGCGGGGCCGGAATCCAAACCCCTGGAAAGCGCTGCTGCTGCTCGCGTTCGCGATGCCTGGGTGCGTCGCCGCGGAGCAGCACCGCCAGGAGGTTATGCACCAGACGATGGTCACGCTCAACCGGGCGAACGTGATGGTAATGACCGGCGATCTGTCCGAGCCTCATCAGGCCCTCGGCGAGATAAAGTACAGCGAGCCATTCTCGGGCGCCGCGATCGAGACCGATCATATCAACGAGAAATTGCGCAGCCTGGCGATCGACCAATACCAGGATCGGGTCGACGCGATTATCAATGTCACGAACAGCGCCAGCGACGATGGCAAGACTTTTAACGTCTCGGGGCAGGCGGTCGAGGTCGTGGGGCCTTGTACCTACTGCCGGCACAAGCAAGTGACCGTCGTCGACCGGCCCAACCCGGCCCAGCGCGAAATCGCGGCGCCCAAAGTGGAAGTCGGCGATACCTGGATCTCCCGGCTCAACGACACCGACGGCAAGATCGAGGTGGTAAACGTTGCCGGCAACCACATGGTCGTCAACTGGTTCGGTCATCGGAACACCTACACGCTCGACGGCAACCTCATCTCCGGCCATATCGGCACGCTGGTGGGCTCGTTCGATCCCGACCTCGGCACGTTCAACTTTCCGCTGTGGGCGGGGAAGAAATGGTCGAAGGACTGGCTATTGAAGACCGACGCCGGACGCATCTGGGGCAACACGCATGGGCAGGCGCTCGATTGGGAACAGGTGACCGTCCCGGCCGGAACGATGAACGCGCTCAAGCTCAAGATCGTATACCGAACCGGACTGTCCCACATGCAGATGGACTGCTGGTATGCGCCGGAGGTGAACGCATTGGCGAAATGCGACACCACCGATCCGGATTTCAAGAGCGAGGAACTGATCTCGTATCGTCCGGCCAGCGCCGGCGTCTCGCACTGAGCTTTTTTTGCGACGAGCTACGCCGGGATCGAACTCGCGTCGACCGTAAACCTCCAAAGGCAGCGACGAGAACCAGTGCATTGACAACACGCCGATACATAGTCGTGATGAAATGGCGCACGTGGCCGCGACGTCCGAAATCTCCGCGCGCGAACGCGACGAATATGCGTTACGGGCCCAGCAAGAGCGCGACTGCGCCTCCCTGATGATGACGCTTACGGGGCCTCCAGGCCGCGCTGAAATCTATGAGGAGAAGTGATTTGCTCAGATGACTTCGGCAGTCTCGGGGCGCCTACCTCAAGCGAGGAGTTTCGGATCGCAGATTCTGCGCGATCTCGGCGGCGTCGTGCTGCTCGCGCTCGTGGCCCTGGCGGCGGGACTCGTGATGAACCGGGTCTCGTCGCGGCCGCTTCCGATCGTCTATCAAACGCCCGAGCAGCGCTTCGACGCGGAACTTACAACCCTGGTTACCGCCCCGCCGTTCAAGATCGCGCCGGCGGCAACCGTCGGACTCGAAGAATTTCTTGCGGCCGTCAAAGGCAAGAGCGCACTCATAATCGACGCGCGCCCGGCGGTCTTCTTCGAACAGGGACACGTGCCCGGCGCGCTCAATCTCTCTCGCGAGCGTTTCGCGCGCGATTATCGGCGTCTCGCCCCGGTACTGAAGCCCGCCGTCGACAAGCCGGTCATCGTGTACTGCTCCGGCGGCGATTGCCATGACAGCCGGCTGGTCGCGAACGCGCTGCTGTCTCTCGGCTTCAGCAGCGTCAGCGTCTTCACCGGCGGATGGATCGCATGGTCGGAGGCCCGGCTTCCGGTGTCCACTGGGAGCGGCCAATGATCGCTCGCTCCAATTCATCCGGCGATTACGTTGTGCTCGCAGTCAGTCTGGGGCTGGCAGCAGTTTTTATCTACGCGGGCGTCGCGAAGATGCGCGATGCGCTGGACTTCGCCGACAACATCGCTGGATTTGGGATCGTGCCGGCGGCGTTCATCAATCTGCTCGCCTTTGCTCTGCCACCGTTCGAGGTCGGATGCGGCCTCTTGTTGCTCTGGCCGCCGACGCGGCGGGTCGCAGCGCTTGCGATGGCGCTCCTCTCGGTGATGTTTTTCGCGGTGCTATTGTCCGCGCTGGTTCGAGGTCTCACGCTTGACTGCGGCTGTTTCGGGAGCGGCGCGCCATCGCGGCCAAGAATGTGGATTGAACTCGGAATCGACGTTGTGCTTTTCGTCGGATCGATGTTTGTCTATCTGCGCTCGATAGTGCGATCCGCGTTATCGACGACCTGAGTTATCCCGCGCGGAACCGTACCTCCTTCCGCTTTCGTCAGGCGCCACAGCGAGGCGCTACAATTTGCGGCCGGCTACGTCGCGATCAAACTCGCGGTGTGGCCGCTCGAACGCGGACGGCCCGGAAAGACGCGCTCGACCTGCGTATCGCCGAGCCCCATATGCCCGTGCAGCACCGCCGCGATCGGTTCGCGGAAATCCGTCGTCACCGCGAGATCGCGCTCCTGGTAAAGCTGCTGGGTCGAGAGCCCCGGCCACGCGCCGTATACCTTGCGCCCGCGCACCGGACCGCCCATCACCCACATCACGTTGCCGTGGCCATGGTCGGTGCCTCCGTTGCCGTTCTGGCGCACGGTGCGCCCGAACTCCGAGATGACCACGATGACCGTGTCGTGGTAGTGCGGCCCGAGCGCGGCGGCGAAGCTCGCCAGCCCCTCGCCGAGCGGCTGCAGATGGTTGGCGAGCTGGCCTTTCGCCGCGCCCTGATTGACGTGCGTGTCCCATCCGCCGAGCGCGAGAAAGGCCAGCCGGATGCTCGGGTCGCGCGCGATAAGATGGGCGAGGCGGGCGGTGTCGTCGGGGAAACCTTTGGGCGAGGGCGCGCCGTTGTTGGCCTCGGTCATGTCCTGTTCGAGCTCGCTCGTCAGCTTGGCGCGCGCGGTGCGTCCTTCCTGATAGGCGCGGCTGAGCGCGTCGCCGCCGCGGTACATCCGGTCAAACGCGGTCTCGACTATCGGCCGGTCCATCGGCAGCGGGCGCGCCGCGCCGCGTCCCAGCGCGATGTTGGCGACCGGCATGCGGCCCGACAGGATGCGCGGGACGTTGGCGCCGAGGCTCAGCGCCTCGGTCGGCGAGGCCTGGCCGGGCATCACCGCGAGCACCCGGTTCATCCATCCGTCGGCGGTGCTTTTGACTCCCGGCGTGCCGCTTTCCATGTAGTCCTGGGCGTCGAAGTGCGAGCGCGTGGGGTCGGGCGATCCGCAGGCGTGAACGAAGGCGAGCGTCCCGTCACGCCATTGCGGCTCGAGCGAGACCAGCGCCGGATGGAGTCCGAAGAAGCCGTCGAGGTCGACCACGGCGCCATCGCCGCCGGCGCGCGCAATCGCGAGCGTCGGGCGCGAGTCGTAATAATTCGCCTCGCCGTACGGCACCACCACGTTGAGGCCGTCGACCGCGCCGCGCATGAACACCACCACCAGCCGCTTGCGGCTCGAGTCGCCGTTAAGCGCGCGCGCGGCCCACGCGGTCGGACTCAACATCACGACGCCCGCCGCGCCGAGCAAGGCGGCGCGCCGTAGAAACGCGCGCCGATCGAGCCTCAGGTTGGTCGCGCCCGTCGCTCGGGGCGCATCCACGTTACAGCATCGATTGCCTTCGTGTTTGGTGTCCATGCTTCCTGGCCCTGCCGCGCGCTAGCGCACCATGAACTCCGGACTGCCCAGGATGAGGCCGGAGCGCAGTTGAGCCGGCGCGGCTTCGATCGCCTCGCGCGTGTTGACCGAGAGGTTGCCGCCGAGCGCCGCGTCCAGTTGAGCCGACTCCGGCGGGTTCATCTGAAACCCTTTGTTCCGCTGAGGGTTCAACTCGCGCATCGTCGCGCCGCCGCCGCCACCTTTGAACTTCACGCGCAATGGCGCGCCGCCGCCGCCCGCCTCGAAGGGCGGCGCGAGCAGCGGCAGATGGCCCTGGCCGAGCGCGGTGGCGAAGCTGAGCCGCGTCATCATCGCGTCGGGGTTGAGCCACGCTTCGCGCGTGTTCGCGTAGCCGTCGGGCGTTTCATGCGCGTACGGCGCCATCCCCAACAGCGTCATGGTGCCGAACAGCGGGCGGTAGTTGGTGATATCCGGGACGCCGGTCACGCGCACGGCCGAGATGACATAGTCGTACGGAGTTTTGAACTTGGCCCCGAAGTAGCGCTGGTCCCAGAACTCGGGGCTGAAGAAAAGGGTCTCGAGCGTCGCGCGGATGTCGCCCTGGCTCTGCCCGAAACGCTCGGCCATCCGCTCTACCAGCCCTGAGGGAGGATTATCCGCCACAAAGTATTGCGCTAGCAGGTAGCTCAGGTGCCGCGCGGTGGCCGGCGCGCGCGCGAGCACGTCGAGCGCCTGCTCGCCGGCGGCTATCCCCGCGGCGCCGCCGTAGGAGCGGTTAAGGAAGATCTGGTCGCTTGAGTCGTGGCGGCTCGGGTCGAAGTAAAAGCCGTACTGGTCGCCCGCGCCGCCAGGCAATGGTGCCCGACCGCCCGGCCGCCGCAGCCTCCATTCACCCAGGTTTCTCATTCCGGGAGCGCTCATTTCCGCAAGGCCCATCCCCGCCGCGCCCATCCGCATCCCGGCCGGCCCGCGCCTTTGCAGGCCCCATCCGGTCAGAATATGGGCGAGCGCCGTCACGTCGGCCTGCGTGTAGCCGCCGTTGACGCCGAGCGTGTGCAGTTCCATCACCTCTCGCGCGTAGTTCTCGTTGATGCCCTCGAATTTGCCGCGCCTGGCGGCGCTGTTGGGCGCGCTGTTCTGCCAGTTGTCGAGATAAAAAAGCATTGCGGGATGCTTGGCGGTTGCGCCGAGCAGCGTGCGAAAGCTGCCCATCGTGTGCGGCCGGATAGCCTCCTGCTCGTAGGCGCCGGTCCACAGATGGCACAGGCCCTTGCCGGCGAAAACGTTGAAATGGTTGAACCAGAAGGCGGTCATCACCTCCTGTAACTGGCGCGTTCCGTAGATCGCGCGCATCAGCCGCCCCGCGACCGCCTCCTGGAGAATTACCTGCGAGCGCTGGCGCGCCTCTTTCTGCGCGTCCTTGTCGCCCTTGGCTTGTTGCACGGGAAGCTGAAAGGTCTCGAACAATTCGACCGGCGTCATCTGCAAGGTTCCGAGCGCGCCGACGCGGCGCACGAGGTCCGGTGGCACCGGAATCGATTGCGGGTCCAGTTGCTCGCGGAGGTAGCGTTCGACGCCGATCTGATTGACCCGCTCGACGTCGCCGGGGCGCGGTCCGAAGGCCAGCCGGTTGAGCGCGTGCAGCGCACGTTTTTCCTGCGGCATGTCGCCGATATTTAGCATCACAGTTTTCGCCAAAGGCCGCTGCGGCTAAATGACAATACGACCGCGGGCCGGCGTCGTTTCGGCGTCGACTGGAATAGGCCGGCGCGGCGGCAGAAAATGCCGGCGGCGGCAGGGCGAGAGCACGCCAGGTCAAGTGCGGATTGAGGCCCGAAGGACCTGGCGTCCCTCGGGCCTCAGACAACGCGGGCGAGAGCGCGCCACCCTTGAGCGGATGGGCGCGGGAAATTGGCGCGCCGCCTGTAAGCGTGCGGCGCGCGTTGCGCTACGGACTGCGCGTTACGGAGTGGCTGGCGGCGCGGCCGCCGGAGCCTCTCCAGCAGCCGGTGTAGCTGCCCCGGCTGGCGCTGGTGCGGACTTTTTCTTATGGACCATATGGCCATGGCCGGCGTGCATATGCACTTGGGCGAGGTAGTTGCCGGGGTCGGCGAGGAAACGTTCTTTGGAGCCGGGGTACTTGTTGAAGAAATTTCTCAAGTCGCGCCAGCGGTTGAGAAAACTGTTGCTGTTGGCCAGATGCGGATTGGCTGCGAGCCGCCGCGCCATCTTAAGGTTCGAGGTCGCGACCTGATCGAAGGCCCGCAACTCGTCCATGTTGAGATCCTGGTTGGTCATCTCGTGGCTGATGGTGACTTGGGGCTCGGCCTGTGCGAATGCCGGCGCTGAAAGGCCGCCCGCTAACAGCAGTGCCACGGTTACGGACAAGGCTCGCCTCATGTTCATGACCTCCTGACGCTCGATGCTTGTGCGGAGCGTCCGTCGTTGGAGCGCTCGGTCCGGGCGCTCAAGCTCAATTTGAACGATCTGAAACTTCGACAACTTTCATTGCCTAACTGCCATCTTATCGCACTGCGCGCCACTGCCGGAAATCGCCAGCCGTCGCGAAGACGGGGTGAAGATTTGCGCAAAAACATCGGGGCTGCGCGTGCAACCAGGGGGCGCGAAACGAGCGCTCGGGCTGCGCAGGCGCCCCGGTCCGAGACTTAAGAGCGGGGCGAGCCTCATACCGCGCCCCACTCGTTCCCCAGATGCTTCTATTCCACGCCGGGGCTCCTGGTCTGTTCCCGATGCATGGCTTTTTTCTCGGACATTTTCAGGTAAACGCCCGGATCGGCCAGGAAGCGGTCCTTCGAGCCCTGGTATTTGCCGAAGAAGAGCTGCAAGTCCGGATACTTTCCCACGAACGAGTCGTCGCTGGCCAGTTTGGGATCCTGCTTCAGCCGCCGCCACATCCGATGATGCATCTTGAGCATACGGTGGAAAGCCTTCACTTCGTCCGCATGCTCGTCGGTGGCGGCTGGAGCGGCCGGCGCGGCGGCTGGAGCCGGAGCGGCCGGCGCAGCCGCTGGCGGAGCGGCGGCGGGAGGGCTTGCGGGTGCGGCCCCCTCCTGCGCCATCGCGACACCGAAGCTGGCTCCTACGAAAAGCGCGCCAATCAATATTGAAGCGATCCGTTTCATGCCTCGTCCCCTCCCTCAGGTCAGGTGTGTTAGTCCGCTGCGGCTATACTGAGGTTGCGCCCACTGCGCAATCGTCGAGCCGCTCCCCCAAAACCATAACCAGCAAGGTCCCGCGTATCTTACGAATCCGGCCCGCTTGATGCTAGCGCGGCGCGCGTCCCCAGGCCTCGATCAGGCTCTCGAAGGCGCGGCGCAGCTCGGGGTCCTTGAGCTCCGGCAACTCGACCGGGCGGCGCGGCGCGCGCGCCACCGTGCGCAGGCGCGGGCGGATGGGGCGGCGGCTTAGCCGTCCCTGCACGAAGCGCAGGTCGCGCACCGCGTCGTCGCCCACGCGCGCGGCCAGCCGCGCGAGAATTTCGGGCTTCAGCAGGTTGAGTTCCTGTATCCACATCGCGCCCGAGACCCTGACCACCGCGGTATGGAATTTCAGCTCGACTACCTCGGTGCGCCGCGCGATCGTTTCGCCCACGATTTCGGGCCACGCCTGGACCAGGCGGACGATCGCGAAATGACCCTCGGCATCGAGCCGGTCGATGATCGAGCCGAGCGTACTCGCGATCGGCTCGGGAGCCCTGCGCCGCCGTACAGCCATCGCGCCTACGATAGCCTTCCGACGGCCATGTGCAATGGTTCGGAGAGTCTTCCGACGCAGTCCGGATGCGTTAGGACGATCATGTTTCCACAGGTGCGAGGCAGCGCCGTCGGATTTATTTTCGTCCGCACTCGAATTAGCTGGGCTTATGTCGGCGAAAATCAGCCGAAATATCATCCACAACCCTTCCCATAGGTTGTCCACAGGTTGTACTATACTACCTGTAGGGGCTGGGGGCTTGACTATGCCGTCCACTGGAGTAACTTCCGGACTTACCGGTTGATTGACGCCTGGGTGTGGTTGAAGAGGAGGAGGGGACGATGGCGGCTGGGGAAATGACGATGCCTGGACTCGATAAAAAACCACCTAAAGCACCTGAACGCGCCCAGGCCGCATCGCGCGCCGGACTTACGCTGGAGCGCTTTTTCAGCCGCCCCGGCGTCGACCCGTTTGGCGAGGTCGAATGGGAGTCGCGCTCGGCCGTGATCGCCGGCGAAGACGGCCGGGTGGTTTTTGAACAGCGTGACGTCGAGGTTCCGCGCACCTGGTCGCAGACCGCGACCAACGTGGTGGTCTCGAAGTATTTTCGCGGGCCGCTCGGGAGTCCCCGGCGCGAATCCAGCGTGCGCCAGCTCGTCGGCCGCGTGGTCGATACCATCGCCGGATGGGGCGAGCGCCAGGGCTATTTCGCCGACGACGCCGGGCGCGACACGTTCAAGGCCGAACTTACCGCCCTGCTGGTGACCCAGCGCGCGGCCTTCAACAGCCCGGTCTACTTCAACGTCGGTATCGAGCCCAAGCCGCAATGCTCGGCCTGCTTCATCCTGAAGGTCGACGACAACATGGACTCGATCCTGAACTGGTACCGCAACGAGGGACTCATCTTCAAAGGCGGTTCGGGTGCGGGCGTCAACCTTTCGGCCGTGCGCTCGTGCCGCGAGAAGCTCTCGGCCGGCGGCACCGCTTCGGGCCCGCTGAGCTTCATGAAGGCGGCCGACGCCTCGGCGGGCGTGATCAAGTCGGGCGGCAAGACCCGGCGCGCGGCCAAGATGGTGGTGCTCAACGCCGACCACCCGGACATCGAACTTTTCATCAAGTGCAAGCAGGAGGAGGAGCACAAGGCGTGGGCGCTGATCGACGCCGGCTACGACTCCTCGCTCGATGGCCCGGCCTATGGTTCGGTGTTTTTCCAGAACGCCAACAACTCGGTGCGGGTGCCCGACGAGTTCATGCGCGCGGTGGCCGAGGACGCCGAATGGACCACCCACTTCGTCAAGGACGGCAGGGCCGACAAGACCTACAAGGCGCGCGATCTGATGCGGATGATCGCGGAGGCGGCGCACGCCTGCGGCGATCCCGGGATGCAGTTCGACACCACGATCAACAACTGGCACACCTGCCCCAACTCGGGGCGCATCAACGCCTCCAATCCGTGCAGCGAGTACATGCACCTGGACAACTCGGCCTGCAACCTCGCGTCGATCAACGTGCTCAGGTTCCTCGACGAGCGCGGCGAGTTCGACGTGCGGGCCTTTCGCCACGCGGTCGCCGTGATGATCACGGCGCAGGACATCCTGGTCGACAATTCGTCGTATCCGACCGAGGAGATCGGCCGCAACGCGCGCGACTTCCGCGAACTGGGCCTGGGCTACGCCAACCTGGGCGCGCTGCTGATGGCGCTCGGGCTGCCCTACGACTCCGACCAGGGACGCAGTTATGCCGGCGCGATTACCGCGCTGATGACCGGCGAGGCCTACCTGCAATCGGCGCGCATCGCGCAGGCGATGGGCCCCTACAGCGGCTATCCGATCAACCGCGAGCCGATGCTCAAGGTCATCGCGGGCCATCGCGAGAAGGCCCACGAGCTCGACTCCGCGCACGTGCCGCTGGGCCTGTTGCGCGCCTCGCGCGAGGCGTGGGACGACGCGCTCAGGCTCGGCGAGAGTGCGGGCTACCGCAACTCGCAGGCGACCGTGATCGCGCCCACCGGCACCATCGCTTTCATGATGGATTGCGACACCACCGGCGTCGAGCCCGACATCGCGCTGGTCAAGTACAAGAAGCTGGTCGGCGGCGGGATGCTGAAAATCGTCAACGGCACCGTGCCGCGCGCGCTCAAAAGGCTCGGCTACGACTCGCGCGAAGTGCAGGAAATCGTCGAGCATCTCGACGAGCACGAAACTATCGAGGGCGCGCCGCACCTGGCCGACGCGCACCTGGCGGTGTTCGATTGCGCGTTCAAGCCGCGCGCCGGCGCGCGCACGATTCATTACCAGGGCCATCTGCGCATGATGGGCGCGGTGCAGCCGTTCATCTCGGGCGCGATCTCCAAGACCATCAACATGCCCGCTGAAGCCGGCGTCGACGACGTGGCCGAGGCCTACATGACGGCGTGGAAGCTGGGGCTGAAGGCGGTCGCGATTTATCGCGACGGATCCAAGCGCACGCAGCCGCTCAACACCTCCAAGGGCAAGGCCGAGAATGCGTCGGCGCCCGCGGCGGCGGCGCTGGCGGCCGTGGCGGCGGTTGGCTCGGAGCGCGGGCTCAACCGCAAGAAGATGCCCGACGAGCGCAAATCGATCACGCACAAGTTCGATATCGCCGGCCACGAGGGCTACATCACCGTCGGCATGTACGATGACGGCCTGCCGGGCGAGATTTTCGTGATGATGTCCAAGCAGGGCTCGACCATCTCGGGCCTGATGGATTCGTTCGCGACCGCAATCAGCTACGCGTTGCAATACGGCGTGCCGCTGCGGTTTTTGGTCGACAAGTTCTCGCACATGCGCTTCGAGCCGTCGGGCTTCACCAAGAATCCGCAGATTCCGTATGCCAAGTCGATCGTCGATTACCTCTTCCGATGGCTCGCCTCCAAGTTCCTCGACGAAGAGGCCCGGCGCGAGGTCGGCGTGATCGCACCCGAGGCGCGTGCCGATACGGCGTCGGTAGCGGCGGCGCCAGCGGCTGCTATGGAAGCCGCGGCGGAGATTCGCGCGGAGCAGGCGGCGGCGAGTGGCGGCGCCGGCGCGCGTATGCGCCAGGCGTTCATCAATCAGGCCGACGCGCCGCCGTGTCCGGATTGCGGATGCCTGATGGTGCGCAATGGAACTTGCTACAAGTGCCTCAACTGCGGCGCGACCAGCGGATGCTCGTGATGAGCGCGGGCGAGATTGCTTTTAATGCCCTCGCCCCCTTCAAGGGGGAGAGGGTTAGGGTGAGGGGGTAGTGGCGGCGCGAGGTTGGTGAACGAACCGTAGGTGTTGTTGAGGGAGACCCCGGAGGAGCGGCGCAGGGAATAGGGATGAGCAGGCGGCGGCGAGGGGGGAGGAATCGGCGCGGGACTGATCTTCACAGGATAGATTCTCGCAGGATAGATCCTCGCAAGATCGATCATTGCAGAGATCCGGGAGCCGAGGCGCGGCGGCGGCGGGCGCAATAAGCAAAAACTCCTCCGGGGTTTGTTCTTGATTGAGCGGGCGATGTGCGGCGGCGCGGATGAGGACGAGGGGGGAGCAGCCTCGCTTGAGAAACGTGGGGCGGGGTTGAGGATGTGGAGCGGCGGGGGGCCGGGCTCAGGCTCGGCCCCCCGAGTTTTTGCCTTGTACACGGCTTATGACGGTGTGCGGTGGCTTCACTGCATACTCACGGGAAGTTTGTCATCGTGCTCAACTTAACTGTATACGCGGACGAAAGCGGCATACATGATAGGCGCGGTCTGTTGCCTGGTTCTGAAGTGACCGCTGTAGCGGGGTACATCACGACTAAGCGCAACTGGGATCGAGTGGTTCAACGGTGGAATACTGCTCTGCGGAAATACGGCGTTGAGGTTTTTCATATGTCCTCGTATTGGCGCAACGCACCGCCTTACGACAAATGGTCAGACGCGAAGCGAAAGAAATTCCTGGCTACACTGATCCGAATAGCCCGAGATGGAACTTGGTTCGCCATAGGCGGCATGGTGCCAACTAAAGATTGGGAGCAGGCTTTACCCAATGACATAAAGAGCGGTCTCGGAGGCAGGTTAGATCTCAGTCATCCCTATCATTTCTGCTTTCAGATGTTTTTCGCACGCTTCATGGATCTCCTAACTAACGAAATCGACAGGCGCTTCGGCAAATACAAATTTAAAGAGGAGGTCGCTTTCATTTTTGAGCAACAGCGACAGTTCGAACGGGTAGCTAGCGGTGACTTTAATGTAATTAAGGACGTGGTTGATCCAGAAAACCGGCTTGCAAGTCTTACATTCGGTTCTAAGGACAATTACATACCCTTACAGACCGCAGATCTCCTAGCCTTCTATGCTCGCCGAATTCTTACACATCAAATACAAGGAAAGGCGTGGCGTGACCCGTTCGAACGCCTGTTAGAGCAACGCCACAATCTCATGCTGTATTACTTTACGCGAGAACAACTGATGGAGTTCGCTCGAAAGGCAATCGCGGCTAGAGACGCACGGAGAGATGATGCTATCTAGTGAGTGTTTGTTACTTGATCTGATGTCCTGTCGAGCTTCTTATATGGATCTCACCCGTATCATGCGCGACGAAGGGGGCAATCACGCGCTTCCTGTCCCTCCCCCGCAGTTTTGGAAGGAGGGAGTTAAGATCACGCACCGTGGAGAAAGCGTACAATTGCATCCTGGGATTCTTCCGGCCGCTCCAGCCAGAAGCAATGTCCGGCGGGATCGAGAATCTCGAGCTTCGCGCCGGGAATCCGCTCCGCCAGCAGACGCGAGTTTTCCCACGAGATGAGCGCGTCGTCCTTGCCCGTGATTACCAGTGTCGGACAACCGATCTTTGGAAGCCGATCGTAAGTGTCGTGCCCGGATAGCGCCTTCATCCGATGGCCCAGCGCGACCGGATCGATCGGCCGCTGACGGCGCGCTTCGATCATCGCCGCAATGATCTCCGGATGCCGCGCGAGATGTCCCTTGCTGTATACCGCTTGCGCCAGCGCCGCGCCGCGCTCCTCGGCCGACATCGGTTGGAGCGAGTATGCGCCGGCCATCGCGTTCCCTTCAGCGCGAATCTCCTTAGGTCCGCCAGGCGTGGTGCATCCCAGCACCAGCGAACGAACCTTCGCCGGATGGCGCAGCGCCAACTCCTGCGCGATCATCCCGCCCATCGACACCCCGATGACATGGGCCGGCGAAAAACCCACATGGTCCATCAGCGCGGCGGTGTCGTCCGCCAGCATCGCGATGCTGTAGTCGATATCCGGCTTCTCACTCAGTCCTGAGCCGCGCTGATCGAAGGTGAGGACGCGAAAGCTGGCGGCGCATCCGGATGCGAGGCCGGCAAACATACTCTGGTCGCCCTGGGCGCCATGGATCATGACCAGCGGCGGACCGTCTCCGCCGAGCGCGTAAGCCAGCTCAACTCCGTTGATGCGTGCCCGTTCCATATTTGCTCAGCTCCTAAGCCGACCTCGCGCACGATTTATCACGGCTGCACGGACCAAGCCAGTAACGCCGCGATGGTGGCGGCTGTGCATAGCGCGCGACGACGGCGCCCCGGCCCGGCTTGGGCGGCACCGGGCAAGTCGGCTAGCATATCGGGACATGGCGAATTTGCGGGTATGCGTTTACTGCGCGTCGAGCCGTCAATGCGATCCGGTCTACCATCAGGCCGCCGCACGGCTGGGCCGCGAGTTGGGACGCGCCGGCGCCACGACCGTCTACGGCGGCGGCAGCGTCGGCTCGATGGGCCATCTGGCGGACGCGGCGCTGGCCGCGGGCGGCCGCGTAATCGGCGTGATTCCGTCCTTCATGCACGACCTCGAATGGGCGCATCGCGGACTCACCGAACTGCTGATCGTGAACGACATGCATGAGCGCAAACGGCTGATGATCGACTCGGTCGACGCGGTCGTCGCGCTGCCCGGCGGATGCGGCACGTTCGAGGAACTGTTCGAGGCGATCACCTGGAAGCGGCTGGGGCTCTTCGGCGGCGCGATCGTGATCGTCAACACGGAGGACTTCTACCGCCCGCTCGTCGAATTGCTCGAACGCTCGATCGAGCGCCGCTTCATGGACCAGCGTCATCGGGCGATGTGGACGCTGGTGGCGGAACCCGAGCAGGTGCTCGGCGCGATTCGCGACTCGCCGCCGTGGCCTCAGCAGAACCGGCGGTTTGCCTCGCTATAAATCTGTCAACGCGCTGACGCGGTAGGGAATCGAGGGAGCGATCAGGTGCGGGGGTTGCAGGGAGCATACCCCCGCAAACCCCCGCGAGGTTCTCATGGCGCGATGAGTTCGGTGGCGGGTACGCACTGGCTAATCAGACCAAAATGTAGCCAACCTTAAGAGCATCGCAAGCCCAGCGTTGGCTCGATCCTGATCTCAAGCGTCGCGGAGATCTTTCTTGACACGAATTAGGTAAAGATAGAGCCTGCAAGACATTTCATTGGCCGACAAAAGGAGCGAGATGCCATGGTCATTTCCTGCCGGAGCGTTGGTCTGATGTTGGGCGCGGTCGCGCTGGTTCTGCTCGCTCCTCAAATCAATACCATCGCTTCGCTCGCGAGAGTCCAGCCAACATCGGCGGTCGCGGCTGAATCGGGCGACGCCGGCGCGATCGCCTCGCCGAATGCGCCTGCAACGTCGACCGGCGCGGGCATCGGAATCGAATCGGCGGACCGTCCGACTCGGCTGATGGTGCTCGGCATTTGTGCGGCCGCGCTTGTGGTGATCGCCGCGGTATTGCTCTCAGGACAACTGAAGCTTCTGATCGTCGGCGAGGACAACCGCTACAGCAATTCCAAGTTCCAGATGGCGCTGCGGTTCGCCGTCTTGATCGTGAGCTACACGGCCACAGTGTGGCTCCGTTGGTGGAAGGGCGACCACGAGATCGGAGGGGTTGGGATCCAGCCCTACCTCTTGGCCATTTCGGGCGCGAGCGCGTTCACCCTGGGAGCGGCCAAGGGCATTACAACCAACCAGCAGAACAGCGCGGTCCGGTCCCTGCCGTCTGGTGCGCCAATTCGCAATCGTTTTTGGAGCAACGTGAAGCAGTTTTGCGGCCTGTACTGTACTTAACAATGACTCCGGTCGATGGGCCATTAACTCTCCCGGCTTGCTAGGGCCAAGGACTTTGCGAAGAGTTGAATGCGCTCGATAAACGCGCGAGAGCGGCGCGGGAGGCCGATTTACTCGACCACTCCCGATGCAGGCTCGGGAGAAACCATCACGACGGCGCGCAACGTGATCTTGCGGGGAGGGACGGCAATCCGATCGTCCGCTCTAAGAATAGAGTCGCATAGTTTGCCGAGTCCGACCAGCACTATTTGGGGGAAGCGGGGCCACCGGAGGGCTTCCTAGGTTCCGACAGGGGGGTTAGGAAAGCCGGCCTCACGGTCGATTACCTAGGCGGTTCGCGCCCTTTTCCGTTGCGACATTGAGTGTATAGGCAGAAAATTGCCTGTGGATAATCGCTGAGATAGGGAGAACTTGGTATTGTGCGCTGAGCCCGTTTCTACCTCGACCCAATGGATACGCACTTCATATCCTGGAGATCGACTGTTACCGTAAACGAGTGCGGCCTTGTGAACTTGTCGATTAGGGCGATGGTCTGCTCGGCGGGAGCGGTGCCACCTTCGCCGCTTTCGGGCCTAAAAACGATTTTGGCCGGCTCGGACGTACTTGCACCCGGCGAACCTGCTATAGCTGGCGCACGCCTGAGTTCTCATACCCTTCTGACGAAGACCCTGCCAAGCGAACAACGAGCAAGACGAAGGCTGCTGCCGCCGCCGTAAAAGAGCCGCCCTCTAGCGGATCCCATTAGCTTGCGCAGGCCGAAGGCCGGGTAAGGCCACCTGCGCTTCACCTGTAAAGCGGTTTACTCGGACGGGGACTCCTGGCCCCATCGTCGTCGTCGTATAGACGCCACCGTTCAGAAGGCCGCCCAGCATCAATCCCACTGCGATTATCAGTGCCGCCTTTACGCTATCCGCCATTGTGCATCATCCACTCAGGCCATACAAACCAGTCAATCAGCAATGCCACGTGTGTGAGGATTATCACCCATACCACAGCAAGTCCGAACACGGCCCACTGAATCGCCGACCTTGAATGGAAACACTTAATGCTTCGCCAGATCGCCGGTGTAAGCATTCCAATTGAAATTTCGGTAGTGAACAGAAATCCTTGAACGACCCAATGAGGGAGTGAAGGAAGCCGGCTAAGAGCCAATAGCGACAGAAGGAAGGCGATAGGTGCTCCCAAGTCCGCTCACCCCCTTACTTCGGTCGACGCTTGCGGGGCGCTAGGTTGTGTACCGCGCGGTCCGTCGATTCGCTCGGCACCAGCGGCGCATGTTTCCTCATCGAATCCGGTGAAACAGCCCGTGCCATGTGCCCCAGAGTCTGAGGCCACTATTGCTGATGACCTGCTGAGCGTTGAGTAGCACAAGATCTGGGCCAACCAGAGTCGCAATCCAGTCCACCTGGCTCTGCTGTTCCGTATGGGCAGGGATAACGTATAGCCAGTGCTCGGTTTGGACCACCGCTAGCGTGGTGCGGGCGTGTATCTGCGTGCTAGTGACGGCAAAAACATCCGTGCTGACGCCATGCGCCAAGAATGTGCTGAAGCCAAGCCCGAGATGCATAAGCAAATCAAGTGCGCGCCCACCTGCGGTGACTTTAATATTGGCCTCGGGCACTTCGATCGTGTGATCGTGATAGCAGAAGGTAATTTTCCCTGGAACCCCGAGATCCACGATGCCAGCGTCACTGGCCAGCGAATCGAAAGCACCCGGATCGCCCTGCCAACAGCCAAAGAATGCCGACGGCAGAGTTGGTAGAACGAGAGGGGTGGGTGATGGCGGAAGTTCGGGGCCGATAAGTTGAGGCAAGACGAGAGTATTGTCGTCGTTTGGCGCAGCTAGGGTTTGAGACGAGGCATGAGAATGGGTGGCGCTCAACACCAGCACAACGACTGCGAGCGCGGCTAGAATACAGCTCGCTGCGGGTCTGCCTACAGTTCTCAATACTTCTAGCACAGCCCGATCAAAGATGGGCCGGCCTAGTCGTGTGCATACCGAAGCTAAGAAATGGGATCATCCGAAGACGTTCCGCGCTTTGGTCGTCCACAAGGAACGGCCAAGACTGATCAATTACAAATTGGCAAACGAACAGGACGCCAAAAAGCCCGACCGTCAACAAGAGACAGTACACATAGCGGTGACGGAATAGCTCGCCGTCGAAGGCGTGCATCGTCGAGATAAACCACAGAACGGGAAGGAACATGAAGAATAACTCGGTTGAAATGCATAAGTCCGCCGCCGGAGAAAAGAAGAGTCCCCATGTAAACTCGCGCGATAGTTGCCTGAAGTCATTGAGGCTATAGCGTAGGCCAAAAGGGAACACCCATAGGAGCACGAACGCAGCAAGCGGTACGTACCAAGAAAGGTCCCAGCCCGCAGTTTTCAGCCAGCGCAGCGTCATTTACGGAAGAGTCTAGTCAGGGCGGCCCGGATCAGACAAGGAGCGGAGCGCTAACGATCCACAGGGTGCGCGGAAAATCAGGGGGGGCAATTTGAGAGAGCGACAGTCTGGCTGCCCTACTCAAATTGGTCAAAAAAATAGCGGCGAAAAAATTCGGATGGGGCTTAGCTGGATATACGCAGAATTCGCGACCCTCAAAAGGGACCCAGCGTTGAAAAACGGAAAGGGCGGGGTTGGGATCCAGCCCTACCTCTTGGCCATTTCGGGCGCGAGCGCGTTCACCCTGGGAGCGGCCAAGGGCATTACAACCAACCAGCAGAACAGCGCGGTCCAGAACGGCACCGTCGCGAAGGTCAAGGCGCCCGCTCCGCGTTTCCCGTACGACCTGCTGCACAACGACAACGGCCAGCCGGACTTCGGCGACTTCCAGATGCTCCTGATCGCGCTAATCGCATCGGCGGTATATATGGCGCAGGTGTTTCATTTTCTCGGTACTCCGCTCATCGGCGACGTGCATGACGTGCATCATATCCTGTCGCTCCCGGAGGTCGATTCGACGCTGCTGGCTGCTTTCGGGCTTGGCCAAGGCGCGTACCTGGTGAAGAAGTATGCCGGCAACCCGGGTGAAGCATGATCGATTCGGGGCCGCCGCCTGGTTCAGAAGGAGTGGAAACCGCGATGAAATGGCCAAGCGGAATGGACCCCGGAGAGGTCTCCGTCCATGCGCGCAACGAAATCGAAATTGCGGCGGCGCCGGAGCGGGTCTGGCGATGGCTGGTCGGGGGCGAGCGGTGGCCGCAATGGTACGGCAACTGCGCGAGTTTCCGTTACAGCGACGGGCAGAGCGGGCCGGATTTGGCCGCCGGCCGCAGTTTCGAATGGCGCACCTTCGGCGCGCGCGTACGCAGCGTCGTGCTGGTGTTCGAGCCGTGCCGCGAACTCGGATGGGACGCGCGCGCGACCGGGCTTTACGCCTACCACGGATGGATGCTGGAGCCGCGCGGCGCGGGATGCCGCGTGGTCACCGAGGAGACGCAGCGCGGGTGGTTGCCGATGCTCGCGCGATGGTTCCTGCGCCCGATGCTCGTGCGGGGCCATCGGAGATGGCTCGAAGATCTGCGGCGGATGGCGGAATCGGGAGACCCGCCATAGATCGTTAATCGGCGCCAGGGCGCGGCGCGTCCTCGTCTGTTCAGGCCGCGACCGGCGAGGTGCAATGAGCGCAGCGCTTGGCGCCGATCGGAATCTCGCTCAGGCATTCCGGGCAGATCTTGGTCGTCGGCGCGGGCGGCGGCTGCAAGCGCGAGATCAGTTTGTTCACCGGCAGCACGACCGCGAAATAGACCGCCGCCGCCACGATCAGGAACGAGATAAGCTGATTGGCGAAGTCGCCGATCATAAACTTGCTGCTGTTCAGGGTGAACGCGATGTTGGAAAAGTCGGGCTTGCGTACGACCGCGGCGATGAAGGGCGTCAGCAAGTCTTTCACGAATGCGGATACGACGGTGCCGAAGGCCGCGCCGACCACGATTCCGACCGCCATGTCGATGACATTGCCGCGCAGCAGAAACTGCTTGAATCCGTTCATGGGCTGACCTCCTAGTTTGGGCGGCGACTTGCGCACGTGGAGTCGCATAAACCTCTGTGCCAGGCTCACATCGGCATTCAGATTTTCGGTTTCGACCTCCATTGCATCATTGGCTGACAGATTCCATCACGCGGCCGCTTTGAGCGTCGGCGATATCGACCGTCACCGTCCCGGCGATCTTATGCGCGCGCTTGGCGCTCTCGAGTCCGGACTTAATGTCCGCGATAAACTTGTCGCGCGCAAACGGCGGCATCGCGTCCATCGGAAAGTTGTCCATCATCACCTTGGCCCGCATCGTCGAGGGCCACTGCACCGTGGCGACCTTCGGCCCCGCCACCGGCAGGTTACGCATCATGTCGGCCACCGCATCCTGGAATGTCCCGGGTGAAACCGCGGAGGCGGCGCCGCCGGCCGCAGCGTCCGCGGCGTTGACCGTGACCGACTGCATCACGCGGTTGCTCGAAGCGTCTGCGATCTCAACCGTGACCGGCCCCTGCACGTGATGCGATCGCATCGCATCGGCGGTCCCGGACTTCAAATCGCCGAGAAAGCGCGTTTCCGCGAACGGCGGCATCTGGTCCATCGGAAAATCGTCCATCAAAAGGCGCGCATGATTGTCGCCGGTCCATTGCACACCGTGGACCTTGGGACCCGCGATTGCGAGGCCGCGCGCCATCTGCTCGAACGCGCCCTGGAAAGTCGCGGCGTTACCGTCGGCCACGATTGCCGCGGCATTGCCGCCGGATGCGGCGGCGGACTCGCCTGGTGCAGCGTGGCCGCCGATGGTCGCGAGCATCTGATCGATTTCGCCCCTGGCCTTGTCGTCAGGTGCAAGCGTGCGCGCCTTGAGAAGGTAACCGCGCGCGACCGGCTTGTTTTCCATCTCGGCGTAAGCGATGCCGAGGTTGAAATAGGCCTCGAAGAAATCCGGATGCGCGGTCACGACCTTTTTGTACTGGACGATCGCCACGTCGGGATTGCCGCTGGAGAGGTACATCGTACCCAAATCGGTGCGCACGCGGGAATCGTCAGGCTTGTGGCTGAGGTAATGCTCATAGGCGGCGATCGCCTCGTCGTAGCGGCGGCGGTCGTAGTCGATATTGCCAACGCCGCGCAACGCCGGAAGATTTTCGGGGTCGAGCTTCAGCACATGAGCGTAAGCGTCTTCGGCCTTCGGATAGTACGACGGGTCGAACATCGCGGCGCGCTCGGCGGCGTCGCCGAACCGGTCCCATGCGGCGACGTCGTTGGGCGCGGCGTCGGCCTTGGCCTTCAGATCGTCGATGAATTTGCGCGCCTGGTCGGGAATTTTGATCACTTCCGGATGGCCCGCCGGCAGGTTCCCGGCTCCGCCGGATGCGCCGATCCGGGCCGACGCGTTGGCCATGGCGCGTTCGCGTTGCGGCTGCTGGCGCATGATAAAGGCGGCCGCGCCCAGGCCGATTGCGAAGATCGCCGCGAAAACGATGGCGAACGCCGGGGTAAAGTGCGACGGCGCGGGCGCGCGACCCGATGCGGGCGCCGCCTGCGCCCGCATCGGACCGGCGGCAGTGTCGATGGCAGGACCGGCGACGGGACCGGTGACGGCGTCCGCCGCGAGCGCGGCGGGCGCCATTACCGGCGTTCCACAACCGACGCAGAACTTCGCGCCGGGCATCAGCGGCGTACCGCATTGCGGACAAAATCGCATTAGAATTGCATCTACGTTGTTGTCCCCGGCCTCGCCCGGCCCGGGTCTTCACGCTGTACGCCGCGACGCGTCGCGGCGGGCACCCAAGAAAAAATCACAGCCGCGCCCGCCTGCGCAACCACGCGCGCGCCGCGCGATGCGCGCCGGCGTGATGCTTCGGCGGCGTTGCGCTGGGGGAAGGCTGGGGCGGAGGCTAGCGGAAGCGGGCGCGCCCGCTTCCGCTAGCCTCCCGCGCGTGCGGCGTTGTACTCGAAACTCCCGATGGTCTAGGGTAGAAACGCTTGGGTATGGGCGCTTCGGATACAAGCGTCGCATAAGAGTCTTGATAAAAGTTTTGGCGGGCCGGCCGTGCGTATCGACGCGCCGTTCGCCGGCCCAGCGAATTCCACTCTCAAGGAGACGAACAGCATGCAAATCTACAACTCCTTCGGCCCCAATCCGCGCGCCCTGCGGATGTTCCTTGCCGAAAAAGGCCTTACCATCCCGATGCGCGACGTCGACCTCATGGCCGCCGAGAACCGCCGCCCGCCCTACACCGACCGCAATCCGGGCGGACAACTGCCGGCGCTCGAACTCGACAACGGCAAGACCATCGGCGAGACCTGCGCCATCTTCGAGTACCTCGAAGAGAAGAATCCCAAGCCGGCGCTGATCGGAGCGACCGCCGAGGAGCGGGCCGAGACGCGCCAGTGGCAGCGGCGCATCGAACTGAACATCACTGAGAATATCTACAACGGCTTCCGCTACGCCGAGGGCTTCGACCTGTTCAAAAACCGCATCCCGGTTTTTCCCGAGGCTGCGCCTTCGCTGAAGACGCTCGCACAGAAGCGGATGGAATGGCTCGACGGACTGATGGCGGGGCGCGACTGGATCGTGCCCAACCGTTTCACCATCGCCGACATCATTCTCTATTGCTGCGTCGACTTCTCGTCGGGCGTGGGTCAGAAAATCCCCGCCTCGGCCAAAAACCTCCAGGCGTGGTACGAGCGTACGGCGGCGCGGCCGAGCGCGAGCGCGAGCCTGCATCCGGCCTCCGGCCAGCTCAAGATGCGCGGCTGAAAAACTCCGTTCGCGGCAGCTCGGCGGTGCTCCATCTTGGAGCCGCCGACCTGCCGCCGCATTACATCACCAGAATCCCGTCATATCGATGGACCCGAAACTCGACCAGATCGCGCGCCAGCTCACGGCCCTGGTGCGTGAGAAAACCGGCGACCCGGATGCGATGGTGGGCGAGCCCACGGCGCTGCCCGGTCATGCGGGACTGAGCTACAGCTTCGACCTGACCACACGCGCCGGCGCTGCGCCGCGGACGCCACAGACTGGGCGGCTGGTGATCCGGCTCGCGCCCGAGGGCGTCCCGATAGCCGGGCCGACCGACGTGGTTCGCCAGGCGCGAATCATGGCCTCGCTTGCCGGCACTGCCGTGCCGGTACCGGCGGTCAAATGGTATGACAGCGACCCGCGATGGTTCGGGCGACCGTTCTTCGTAGTCGGCTTCCTGGCCGGCGACAAGCTCGCATTGGGCGAGCGCACTTACGCCGCGGCCGAGACGCATTCGATGGTCGCGCATGCGGTCGCGGCGCTGGCCGCGCTGCACGCGGTGCCATGGGAGCCGCGCCGCGAGGCCTGGGGCGAGCCGCTTTCGCTGGCCGATGAAATGAAGCGGCTCGATAACCTGCTCGACCGGCCGACGTTGGATTCCAAAGTCGTTGGACGTGGACCACTTTTGCGCGAGCGCCTGCGCCAAAGCCTGCCTTCGCCCGAGCGGGTGCATGTCGGATGCGTGCACGGCGACTTCCAGTGGTCGAACTGTTTGTTCGACGGTGGGCGCCTTAACGCGGTTATCGATTGGGAGCTCTCGCAGATAGGCGCGACGTTGATCGATCTCGGATGGCTTTGCCTGTTTTCAGATCGTGAAAGCTGGGAAACCCAGGACCTGGTGCCGCCGCACGTTCTGCCTCCTGACGCGATAGCCGAGCTTTACGCGGCAAAGGCCAGTTCGGCTATCGATCTCGATCAGGTGCGATGGTTTCGGGCGTTCGCGGGCTACCGATTCGGAGTCATAACAGCGTTTAACCTCATGTTACATCGACGCGGCAAACGCCCGGACCCGACTTGGGAAGATATTGCCCTGTCGGGCCCACGTCTGTTCGAGCGTGGCTTGGAGTTGCTAGATTGACTGGAGATCCGTTGCCACGGCTGTAGCTGGGCTGTCGCATCGCGTCGAGGGAAGGGCGACGAGATGGCTATCGCGAAGCAATCCACGCAGTTCGCTGAAACGCCCGGGCACGAAGCGCCAGAGCAGTCCGTCAAGGCGGCCGATGCTATTTTGGGCGCGAATCCATTCGTCGGCCTGAATTCGGACCAGGTCGTCGAGCAACTGACTAATTTCGTCAACGAGACGCTTAAGCGTCCGGAGATCCTCGGCGGCCAACTGACCAAGATGGCGGTTGAGTTGGCCAAGGTCGCAGCCGGCATCTCCGAGGTCGCTGCGGACGAGAACGACAAGCGTTTCGCCGATCCCACCTGGTCAGATAATCCATTCTACCGCCGCATGATGCAGGCTTACCTGGTCTGGCGTTCGACGATGCAGTCGATGGTGCCCGACGGCAACAACGGTGAATGGAAGGAGGCCGAGCAGCAGCGCTTCGCAATCCGGCTGCTGACGGAGGCGCTCGCGCCGACCAACCTGCTGATTGGCAATCCGGCGGCACTCAAACGCGCCTTCGAAACCGGCGGGGCCAGCCTGATGCACGGGCTGCGCAACTTTTTCGACGACCTTTGGAACAACAACGGGATGCCGCAGACGGTCGACAAACGCCCGTTTGCCGTCGGCCGCAATCTGGCCGTCACGCCCGGCGCGGTGGTCTTTCGCTCGGAGATACTCGAACTGCTGCAGTACACGCCCGCAACCAAACAGGTGTATGAGCGGCCCGTGCTGCTGGTGCCCCCGCAAATCAACAAGTTCTACATCATGGACCTGGCGCCCAAGCGCAGCCTGACCGAGTACGCGGTCGCCCGCGGGGTGCCGTTTTTCACCGTGAGCTGGCGCAATCCCAAGCCCGAGCATCGCAACTGGGGCCTCGACGAATACGTGAGCGCGATCCAGGAAGCGCTTGAGGCGGTGTGCGAGATAACCGGCAGCGCGACCGCCAACCTGCTTGGGATATGCTCCGGCGGAATCACCTCGACCCTGATGCTCGGCCATCTGGCGGCCGTCGGCGATCGCCGCATCAACGCCGCGACGCTGGTGGTCACGATGCTGGACTCGAGCATGCCGTCGATGACCGGGATGTTCACCACCGAAGAGGGCGTGGCGGCGGCAATCGAGCGCTCGCATCGCCAGGGCGTGCTCAATGGCGCCGAGATGGAGCGGCTGTTCGCGTGGCTGCGGCCCAACGATCTGGTCTGGAACTACTGGGTGAACAATTACCTGATGGGCAAGGATCCGGCGCCGTTCGACATCCTGTACTGGAACGCCGACTCGACCAATCTGCCGGCCCGGCTGCACGCCGGCTTCATGGAACTGCTGCTGCGCAATGGCCTGACGCGTGCCGGCGCGGTCGAGATTCTCGGCACGCCGATCGATCTGCGCAAGGTCGGCCACGACATGTACGTGGTCGGCGGGATGACGGATCATATTTGCGCCTGGCGCGCGGTCTACAACGGCGCGCGCCTGTTCGGCGGCAGGACCGAGTTCGTGCTCAACTCCAGCGGCCACGTCCAGACCCTGGTGTGTCCGCCAACCAACTTCAAGGCCAAGTACTACGTCAATCCCACTTTGGGCGACGATCCCGAGACCTGGGTGAAGAACGCCACCGAGCAGAAGGGATCGTGGTGGGACCATTGGCTTGGATGGCTCGACAAACGTTCCGGCGACAAGCGCGAAGCGCCGCCGAGCCTTGGCAGCGTGCGATTTCCGCCGCTCGAACCCGCGCCCGGAAAGTATGTGATGGAACTGGCAGGCTAGCGCGAGGCCAAGTCTCGTCGGAATGCGGTTCTTGTGCCTTGTGCTACACTGACCAGGTAGTGGAATCGGCGATGAACAATCCAGCGCTGCGCGTCGAACCGCATGGCAGCATGAGGCTTGTCGCGCGGCAGGTCTGGCACGGCCTGACAGCCTCCGCGCTCGAGAGACAGCTCCTAACCAGTGAACTCAACGACAGAATTGCGTCGAAGTGGTGGGACATCCGCTGGCAGGACGACCTTCTGATGGTCCAGAGGCAGATCGTTAGGGCGGCGGCGGGCACGGCTTTTGGCTCGGGCGGGCGGGCGCAGCGGATCGCAGGGCCGGCCTTGGGCTCTCCGCGCATTTTCTGCGATGGCGATCGTATTTGCGTCGATGAAGAACCTGGCGACGAGAACCTTCTGGATGACGTGGCCTTTGTCGTGGCCAAAATTGCGAAGTCTCTCGGCTGGCGAAATGCCGTGGCGTCTGGCAGTCAGCGCTTTACGGGAAGGTTTGGCCGTTATGCCCTCCACGAAAGCGATTTTTGCACCTGGGCCGGCGAAACGGCTAAGGCTCTCAGAACACTGCGACCCGTGGGCATCGATTGGGAGAGCGTGGCCGAGGAGGTCGAGGACTTGGGCAGAAGCGAAAGGCGTTCCCTGAAAAGCCAGCTTCACCGGCTCCTGCAACACCTGCTCAAGTGGGAACACCAGCCCGAACGGCGCAATGCAAGTTGGCGCGTCAGTGTCGAGAACGCACGTGACGAAATCCGCGACTTGCTGGCGGACAGTCCGGCGCTGAGAGCTGAACTCCCCGACTTGATGGAGAAGGCGTACAGGCTTGCCCGACGCGAGGCCTGCGCGGAAACGGGTCTGGCCGACTCTAAATTTCCGCAAACCTGCCCCTGGACGGTTGACCGGGTGACGGACAGCAGCTTCTGGCCGGAAGTCTCGCCCAAGGGTTAGCGAGTCCAGCGCGCAGAAGCCTTGACGCCAGGTCTCTACCTTGACGCCAGCACTTCGGCCAGATGGCGCGTCTCGATCTCGAGCCCGGCGCGGCTGAGTCCGCCGCCGATCTGCATCAGGCATCCGCAGTCGTTTGCGACCACCGTATCGGCGCCGCTCTCGCGGATGCTCGCGACCTTGTCGCCGAGCATCCCGCCCGAGATGTGCGGAAACTTGACCGAGAACATCCCGCCGAAGCCGCAGCATTCCTGCACGTTGCGCAACTCGCAAAGGCGGATTCCGCTGACCGCGCTCAGCAGCAGGCGCGGCTCGTCGCGCACGCCCATCTCGCGCAACAGATGGCATCCCGGATGATAGGCGACGGCGCGCTCGAAGCGCGCTCCCAGGAAGCGCACCTTCATCACGCCGACCAGGAACTGCGAGAACTCGTACACCCACGGCCGCAGCGCCGCGGCCTTGGCCGCGAGTTTCGGATCGTCGGCCAACAGGTCGGCATAAAATATCTTGACCATCGCGGCGCACGAGCCCGACGGGATTACGATCGGCGTCCCCGGCTCGCAGGCGCCCAGGAAGCGTCGCGCCAGCTCCATCGCCTGCTCGCGCATCCCTTCGTTGAACGCGGCCTGCCCGCAACAGAAGGTGCGGCGCATCGGGCGCACCTTGAGCTTGAGCTCGCGCAACACGCGCGCCGCCGCGTCGACCGCGGAAGGGTAAAATTCCTCCGCGAGGCAGGTGCCGAAGAGCCGGACGTCAGTCATTGCCGTGCCATACCACCGCGACGTGAACCTCGCGCGGGCCGTGGACTCCGAGCACGATGCGCTTTTCGATGTCGGCGGTGCGGCTGGGGCCGGTGACCAGGGCCAGGCGATGGCTCGCGATGGCCGCGGGGCCGATCGCCGCGAGCACCGTGGCCAGGTCGGGCAGGATTCGATCGGCGTTGACCAGGATCACGTTGACCGGCGGCAGCAGCGTGAGCGAGCCCGGACGCTCGGGCGTCGCGAGCATCGCGAGCGTCCCGGTCGCGGCGATCGCGTAGTCGGCCTCGACCAGCGCGAAATCGCATCGCGCGAGCTTGCCGCGCAATTCGGCGCGCGCCGTGTCGTCGGCGACCGCCGCGGTGTGGATGATACTGATGCCCGCGCGCTCGAGCGCGTGGACGATCCGCGCGGGGTCGTTGAAGATGCCC